>Ga0334889_1005481_pt1 | contig 10468 bp, 10 predicted proteins | sample GraSluR1_MG_2_FD_207222 | JGI IMG/M metagenome (GOLD analysis project Ga0334889, IMG submission 207222) | Sludge microbial communities from methane-producing bioreactor in Wageningen University, Netherlands - Granular Sludge_8_08-R1 | ecosystem: Engineered > Bioreactor > Anaerobic > Unclassified... | reverse complement strand
TCGTGCAGAGCGCGATAGAGGCGGTCGACCTGACTTGGCCAATGTGCCTGCGCGCTTGGCCTTACAGTTGCGGGACAGTGCCGGACTTGCACCGGCTTCGCGCTTTAAGCCCTTACATCCGGGTGAAAGGGCACCCCTATCTGCATATTCAATTGGGCGTCACCATACCATAGAGTGCCAAAGCGGTCAAGCCTCCCCCGTGGAAAAGCGCCCCTGCGTTGACGAGCCACCCCGCCCCCGCTACACTGCTAGCAGAGCGTTGGAGGCTTGCAGGAGGAATCCACCATGGAGCCACCCAAGCATAGCAACGGCATCCCCTTGCGCCCGCTGGGCGCCACCGGCGAGCAAGTAACGATCCTGGCCATCGGCGGCTATCACGTCGTCAAGGGCATCACCGAAAACGAGAGCATCCGCATCATCCGCACCGCCATCGACGAGGGCGTCACCTTTCTGGATAACGCCTGGTGCTACCACGACGGCGTCAGCGAGCAGGTCATGGGCAAGGCCCTGGTCGGCGGCTATCGCGACCGCGTCCTCCTCATGACCAAGAACCACGGTCGCGACCGGCGCACCTTTGAGGAGCAGCTCGCCGAGAGCCTGCGACGCCTGCGGACGGACACGATCGATGTGCTCCAGTTCCATGCCATCACCAACGAGCAAGAGATCCACGACATCGTCGCCAAGGGCGCGCTCGATGCCGCCCTGGAGGCCCGCGAGGCGGGCAAGATCCGCTACATCGGCTTCACAGGGCACACCTCGCCGCGCCTGCATCTCCAGATGCTAGAGCGCTATCAGTGGGACACCGTCCAGCTACCCGTCAACCTGCTGGACTATCACCACGATAGCTTTACCCAGCAAGTGTTGCCCGTGCTCCAGCGCCGCGGGATCGGCATCATCGGCATGAAGAGCCTGGGCGGCGGCGACCTGCTCAAGACCGACGTCCCGCCCGATCGCGCCATCGCCTGGGCCCTCTCGCAACCCATCGATACGCTGGTGCTGGGCATCGACTCCATTGATCTCCTGCACCATAACCTGGAGCTGGTACGCGCCTGGCAGCCCATGCCCGCCACCGAGGCACAGTCCCTGCAAGACCAGGTGGCGCCCGTCGCCGACGGCTCGCTAGAGCACTACAAGCCCAAGCCATAGCGGCCCCTCCGCCGCCACTCTAGCACGGGAGGAGCACCATGCACCGAGATCCGATCTTTGCCCGGGGGGTCTATCCTTCGGTCCACGCGGCCACCATCGCCGCCTGCGATCAAGGCACGCTGCTGGCCGCCTGGTTCGCCGGCACCCACGAGGGCGCCCCCGACGTCGCCATCTATACCGCGCTCTGGCGCGACGGCGCCTGGTCGGCCCCCATGCTCGCCCTCCGCGTGCCCGAGGTCCCTTGCTGGAACCCGGTCCTCTTTCGCCGCCGAGACGGCTCCCTCTGGCTCTATCTCAAGGCCGCGCCCACCATCCCCGCCTGGACCGGCCTGCTGATGCGCTGGCAGCCCCAGCACGGCCACTGGTCGCCGCCGGCGGCGCTGCCCGCCGGACTGCAGGGGCCCGCCAAGAACAAGCCCATCGAGCTACAGGATGGCACCATCCTGTGCGGCGCCTCTCGTGAGACCTGGCGCTCCTGGGCCTGCTGGGTGGAGCGCAGCGCCGACGGCGGCGCCACCTGGTCCCTCCACGGCCCTATCACCGCGCCCGCCAGCGATGCGCCGCCTGAAACCAGCGACGACGAGCCCATCAGCGCCACGTGGGATCCAGCCGCCGGCACGCTGCGCCTCCCCAACGCCCACGCCGGCGTGATCCAACCCACCCTGTGGGAATCGGCGCCCGGTCACGTGGTCATGCTCATGCGCGCCACCCAGCGGCTGGGCCACGTCTGCCGCGCCGAATCTCACGATGGCGGGCGCACCTGGTCCCCCGCCCAGCTCACCCCTGTGCCCTGCCCCAATAGCGGGCTGGACGCCGTCCGCCTCGCCGATGGCCGCGTGGTGCTGGCCTGCAACCCGGTCCACCAGGGGCGCACGCCTCTGGCGCTGCTGGTCTCCGAGGACGATGGCCTCACCTGGCGCCAGGCCCTGGTGCTCGAGGACGAACCCGACGGCTCGCCGCCGCCCGAATACTCGTACCCTTCCATCATCCAGGCGCCCGACGGCCGCATCCACGTGGTCTATACCTGGCGGCGCGAACGCATCGAGCACGCGGCCCTGGACCCCGCCGAGCTGACCTAGGCCACCACGAGACGCCAAACGCGGGCGGGGTAGTCACCCCCGCCCGCGCTCTTGGCAGAAACCTCTATCAGATGCTAGATCTGAGGCACATTCTCCATCAAGGCCGCCAGCAGCTCCACACAGGCCTCCAGATCGCCCATATCCACCATCTCGGACTGGCTGTGCACATAGCGCGTCGGCACCGACAAACACCCCGCCGGCACGCCGGCGCGGCTGGTCTGGATGGCCCGCGCGTCCGTGGTCCCGCGATCCAGCACCTCGAGCTGGTAGGCGATGCCGCCCGCCTCGGCCGTGGCCACCATCCAGTTCTTGACGCCCGGATGGCTGATCATGCCCGAATCCAACACCTTGATGGCCGCGCCCTTGCCCAGCGAGACCGACATGGTCCGCGACTCGGGGAAATCGCCGGTGGGGGTCACGTCCACAGCGATGCCCACCTCGGGCTCGATCCCATAGGCCGACACCACCGCCCCCCGCGTGCCCACCTCTTCCTGGGTGGTGAACACCAGGAACAGCTCGTTGGGCGTGGCCGAGATCGCTCGCGCCGCCGCAATGATCACGGCGCAACCCACCCGGTCGTCCATCGATTTGGCCGCCAGCCGGCTCCCCAGGTCCACCATGGGCTGAACAAACCCGGCCACATCGCCCACCTGGACGGGGCAATCCTCCTTGGAGGTGGCGCCCACATCGACGAACACCTTGTCCCAATCGCCGTCGGCCTTGGCGCCCATGCCGTCCTCATGGCCGATCACGCCGATGACGCCGTTGCCGAACCGCACTCGCGAGCCCAGCGGCGTCCCCGGTAGCACGCCACCCACCCGCGCAAAGCGCAGATACCCCTTCTCATCCACATGGGTGATGATCAGGCCGATCTCGTCCATATGCGCGGCCACCATGATGCGCCGCCCACCGCCGCTGCCGCGCTTGTGGGCGATCAGGTTGCCCATGGCGTCCACCCGCATCTCGTCCACGATGCCGGCCAGCTCTGCCTCGATCAGCGCGCGCACCTCGCCTTCGCGCCCCGAGGGGCCATAGGCCTCCACCAAGCGCTTGATGAGCTCTTTCATCGCGTCCAGCCTCCTTGCAGCGTCTCTAGCGCGGCGCGCATTAGCGCCACCATCGACGTATAGTCCGCCAAGCTGATCATGCCCACCGGCCCATGGATATAGCGCGCCGGCGCCGCCACCGTCACCGAGGGCACGCCCTCCCCCGCCAGATGCATGGCGCCCGAATCGGTGCCGCCGGCCACCGCCCGCTTGAACTGGTACGGGATCCCGCGCGCCTCGGCCGTGCGCACCAGGTGGTCCACCAGGCGCCGGTCGGCGATGAACGACTGATCCATCAGCGTGATGGCCGGGCCCTTGCCCAGCTCGGTCACCGGGCTCACATCCTCGTCCTTGGGCAGGTCGTCGCAGATGGTGCCCTCCAGCGCAAAGGCCACGTCAGGCATCACCGCGTTGGCCGCCACCGTGGCGCCCCGCAGCCCCACCTCCTCCTGGGCCGTGAACACGGCATAGAGATCAAAGGGATAGCTCCCCTGCACGAGCTGCGCCAAGGCCGCACAGCCCGCCCGGTCGTCAAAGGCCTTGCCCTTGGCGGCCTGCACGCCGCCCTCGTCCAGCACCTGGAACGTGGTGGCAAACCCAGCATAGTCGCCCGGCTTGACCAGCGCAGCCGCCGCGGCCTTGTCTTTGGCGCCGATGTCGATCACCAGATCGTCCACCCCCAGCGCCCTCTGCCGGTCCTCTGGCTTGGTCAAGTGAATCGGCCGCGCGCCGATGACGCCCGCCACGGCGTTCCCGCCGATCACCACCCGCTTGGCCACCAGGATGCGCGGATCGATGCCGCCGGCCGGCAGGAACCGCAACGTGCCGTCCTCGTTGATGTACGTCACCATCAACCCGATCTCGTCCATGTGTGCGGCCACCATCACCTTGCGGGGCCAGGCGTCCTCCGCGGCCTCGCCGTTGGCCGCCTTGAAGCAGATCAGGTTCCCCAGGGCGTCGGTGCGCAGCTCGTCGCAATGCTCGGCCACCGCCTCCCGCAGGATCTCGCGCACGGCGCCCTCGTTGCCGGTGACGCCCATGGCATCGCACAGTCGTTGCAGCAAGCCATGCATGGCACTGGCGTTCATGCGCTCACCTCCTTGGCCAGGCCCAGCTCTTCCGCCGCGACCTCATCCAGGCTGGCCGCAAAGGCCGCCAAGAGCCGCCCCGTCCGCTCCAGATCTCGCACCGTCAATAGCTCGACCACGGTATGCATATAGCGCAGCGGGATCGAGACCACCGCGCTGGGCACGCCGCTCCGCGCCACCTGCAAAGCCCATGCATCGGTGCCCGAGCGGCCGGGGATGAACTCTTGCTGATGGGGGATCTCCCACGCCTCGGCCACCTCGCCCAGCCGGCGCGCCATCACCGGGTGCGCGTTGGCCCCCCAGGCGATGGCGGGGCCGCCGTCCAGCGCGATCGATTCGTGGTCGCCCACGCCCTGCTGCTTGGCAAAGCCCACGTCCACCGCGATGGCAGCATCGGGAGCCACGCCATATCCGGCCACCGTGGCCCCCAGCAAGCCGCGCTCCTCCTGCGTGGTCGCCACGGCCACCACGTCCCACGTATGCTCCATCCGGCTCAGATGATCCACCGCCAGGATCACGGCCGCCACGCCGGCGCGGTCGTCCATGGCTTTGGAGGCCACGGCGCCGCCGGCCAGCTCGGTGAAATCGCCTCGAATCGAGACCACGTCGCCCACCGATACCAGCTCGCCCAGCGCCTCCGCCGTCAGGCCCGTATCCACGTACAGCTCCTCAAAGGGCACCGGCTTGCTGCGCGCCTCCAGCGGCACCACGTGAGGCGGGCGGCTGCCGAGGATGCCCGGCAACGGCCGTTTCCCGTGGACCACCACCTCCTGCCCCAGCACCGTGCGCGGATCGATGCCCCCGATGGTGGTCACCTGGAGCATGGCCTCGCGCTGAGCCACCACCGCCAGGCCGATCTCGTCCATGTGGCCGGCCAGCATCAGGCGGCGGCGCGGCCCCGCGCCCGTGCCTCGCTTGACGGCGATGACATTCCCCAAGGCATCCACCCGCATCTCGTCCACCAGCGGCTCCAGCGCATGCTGGACCACAGCGCGCACGTCGCCCTCATAGCCGGCGACGCCATACGCCTGGGTGAGGCGCTCCAGTAGTGACTTGGCTTCCATAGACCTCGTCCTTTCGTAGGGGTTACGGGCTGGGCGTCATGGTGGGAAACAGCGTAGCGGTGGGTGTGGGCTCAGAGGTGATGGCCGTGGTCGGCGCGGGCGCTGTGATGGTGGGAGACAGAGGCTGGACGTAGCGCAGATGCAAATAGAGCGCCACCAGCCCCAACGCATACAGCAATCCGATGACCACGCCTCCGCCGATGGCAGCGATCAGACGAGCTCGCTCTCTATCGGGCATGTCGCAGAGCCGTCGCCACCAGCCTGGCATCCCCTGCCCTGCCCTCCCACACAAAAACGAGAGAGATACAGCGCATCCCTCCCAATGCTCAACCGGCCCTAGAGCGCATCCAGGGTCTCCTGAAGCGCCTCGCGAGCGGCGACCAGGTACTCGAGCTGCAACAACGCGCTCCACCGCTCCTTGTCGTCCGAATCCACCGCCCAACCCCAGCCATTCGGCTCCAGCTCGGGATCCACCCCCAGCTCATAGCCCAGCACATGGATATGCAGGCCCACGATGCGCAGTTGGCGCTCCAGGTAGATCCGGCGTTGCGCCGGCGAAAGCCGCTCGACATCGCTGCCCTTCATCGAGCTCATCGCCAGCAGGCGGTTGTAGGAGAATCGTTTGGCTGCTCTGGCCATGTCACACACTCCATTGAACCTGGCGAGACTATACTCGCGAGCGAGTAGCGTGTCAATCGCCCAGCCATCGCAGCCAGCCGCTCGGGTGGGCTCACCGAACCCACCCGAGCATTCACACTGGCAGCCCACATCACCCGCGTGATGCTAGCCGATCACTCCAGCTCGAAATCCTTCCACTGCAGGTCCGGGAAGATATCTTGTAGCGGACTGAAATCCTCGATGGGATTGTCCCGCAAGGTGAGAGAGTACAGGTTGACCAGCCCCGCCAGCGGGCTCACATCGGTGATCTGGTTGTGATTGAGCTCCAGCTTTTCGAGCTGCACCATCTCAGCCAGCGGCGTCAGGTCCACCACCTGGTTGAACCCCACCGATAGCTCGGTCAGCTTGGAGAGGCCCGAGAGCGGGCTCAGATCGCTGATCAGGTTCGAGTTGAACGTCAAGCGCGTCAGATTCTCGAAATGGACTAGCGGGCTAATGTCCGCAAACTGTGCGCCGGGCACCTTTTCGCTGGTGATGGTCAGCGCCTGCGCCAGGAACGCGTCTCTGAGCGTGATCGGGCGGTCGTGGATGTTCATGGCGGTGCGGAGCGCCGCCTCGAACTGAGGATCCTCGATCACCAGCGGCTCATCCGGGATGCCCTCGGTCGATAGCAGCTCGAAATCCTTTTCCTCCAGCGTCGGGTAGAGATCCTCGATCGGGCTCCAGTCGGTAATCGGATTGCCATTCAGCCTGAGGCTAGTCAGCGGCAGGCCAGCCAGCGGCGAAATGTCCGCAACTTGATTGTCCGCCAGATTCAAGAGTTCGAGCTCGCGCATGTTGGCGACCACGCTGATGTCGGTGATCTGGCATCCTCCCACGCCCAGCGAGGTCAGCTTTGTCATACCAGCCAGGGCACTGATGTCGGCGATGTCTCGGCTGCCCCACACTTGCAGCTCTATCAGGCCAGTCAACCCCGCCAGCGGAGACACGTCGCTGATGGCGTTGCCGCCCAGCCTCAGGAACTCTAGCTTGGTGAGCTCTGCAAACGCGCTCACGTCAGAGATCGCGTTACAGCTCAGATCCAAAAAGGTCAGGTTCGGGAACTGGGCCAGGGCGCTAACATCCCGAATCAGCGTCTCCTCGGGAATCTGCGGCTGCCACACGTTGGAGAGATCCAGTCCGGTCACTTTTGCAGCGTCGGCCACCGTGATGTCACCCTCTGGCCTGTCCATGGCGGCGCGCACCTTGGCCTCTAGCACAGGATCGCCGAAAACCACCACCTCGGGCGTGGGCTCGGGGGTCGGCTCCGGCGTGGGCTCGGCCGTGGGCTCCACCACGGCGGTCGGCTCGGCCGTCGCTGGCACTGCCACGGTGGGCGCGACGGTTGGGTCCGATGCCGGCGCGGCGCAGCCCACGGCCGTCAGCATCAGCAAGAGTACCATGGCGAGGGACAAGACCACCTTCACGTTGCGTTCGCTCCTTCTTTGTTCGCATGCTAGAGGTCCGTTCTGCGACGTTTCTTTATGTTATCTATACGTTCAATCGGCTCAGTAGATACGCAAATCGCAGAATAGGACTGTTCTAGCCAAGCTGCAAATCCAGCCTGCGAACCATCGGGAGAACCCTGCTTGTCAGGTGGTCGAACGCCCGCCTCCGTCCCTTCCTAAAAGCACCCGATCTGGCAGCGCCGCAGCTTGAGCCCCATCGCCTCCACGATGTTGGCCACGCCCAGCCGTGGATACTCGAACCGCTGCGCCAGCGCCCACACCTCGGCGCAGCCGATCGCGCCATCCTCGGCCAGCCCCTCCAGGGCGGCCTGGATCTCGGGCGGCACGAATGGCGCCGCCATGGCAATCTTGTGCCGCCCCTCGGCCTTGGGCCCATAGCCGAACAGGCCCAACTGGCAGCGGTAGAACCGTAGGTCCGTGGCCCGGTTGATCGCCAGCCCCACCTCCAGCGGCGAAATGCCTAGCTCCGCCGCCATGGCGTGGGCATCCCGGCAAGACACCTGCCCATCTACCGCCCGCGCCTGTGCCTTTCGAATGATCTCGTCCCGCATAGCACCTCCTTCCACCAAGATTGTAGACCAGCCGCATCATCTAGCAAGCGTAACGCAGTGCCTTGGCGTGCGCCGAACCGTCGTCTACAATGCGGCCATCGTCGGCGTCGTCCAAACCAGCGAGGTGAGACCATGCGCGTTCTCGTCACCAGTTGGGAGTACCCCCCCTACGTGGTTGGCGGCCTGGGGCGCCACGTGGCCGATCTGTTGCCAGCGCTAGCCCGCCGGGGCCTGGAGATCCACCTGGTCACCCCCCGCCGTGATGGCGACCTGCCGCCCTATCAGCACACCAACGGCCTGCACATCCACCGCGCGGACGTGCCCGCGGGCCACTATGCCGATATCTATGAGGAATCCGAGGCCATCTGCGCCGCGCTCCGCGAGGTCGGCGCCGGCATCATGGAGCGGCACGCGCCCATCGACCTGATCCACAACCACGACTGGCTCACCGCGGCGGCCGCCATCGCCCTCAAGCACCAGTTCAAAGTGCCCCTGGTGGCCACCATCCACGCCACCGAACGCGGTCGCGGGCGCGGCGAGCTCGGATCAGAGACGGCCTATCGCATCAACGACGCCGAGTGGCGCCTAGCCTATGAGGCCTGGCGCGTCATCGGCTGCGCCGACTATATGGCCCGCGAGATCGCCTCCTACCTGAACACGCCCGCCAACAAGATCGACGTGGTCCCCAACGGCGTCGATGTCACGCCGTTCGTCGCGCTGGAGGCCGAGGATCTCTCCGCCTTCCGAGCGCGCTATGCCCTGCCCCAGGAAAAGCTGGTGGTCAGCGTGGGCCGCCTGGTGGACGAAAAGGGGATGCAGGTGCTGGTCCGTTCGGCGCCAGCCGTCCTGGCCGCCGTGCCCGAGGCCAAGCTCGTCATCGCCGGCAAGGGCCCCCAGGCCGACTATTTAGCGGGGCTGGTGGATGAGCTCGGGCTGCCGGGCAAGGTGCTGCTGGCGGGGTTCATCAGCGACGAGGACCGCAACCGCCTCTACAAAGCCGCCCAATGCGCCGTGTTCCCCAGCCTTTACGAGCCCTTTGGCATCGTGGCCCTGGAGGCCATGGCCGCTCGGGTGCCCGTGGTGGTCAGCGAGGTGGGCGGCCTGGCCGAGATCGTCCAGCACGGTGAGACGGGCATCACCATCTACCCCGATGACCCCGCCTCGTGCTCCTGGGGCATCACCCACACCCTGCAGCACCCCCACTGGGCGCAGGAGCGGGTGGACAATGCCTATCGCGTGGTGACCACTCGCTACAACTGGGACACCATCGCCGAGCAGACCGAAGCCGTCTATACCCGCGTGCTGGCCGAGCGCCAGCGGACCGACTGGTAGCGCTCCGCGACCTAGCCCTGATCGCGGCTCCGTAGCACGTCCCACACATGGGGCGGCGGCGGCGGGGCCGCGTCCACGATCTCCGTCCCCTCCAGCAGCCGCCTGGCCGCCTCGCCCGCCGCGCCCTCGTCGCGGGCGTGTATCTCGTAGAGCGTCTCGCCCCGAGCGACCGGGTCGCCCACCTTTTTCTGGACGACGATCCCCACCGAGAGATCGATCGCCTCGCCCTTTTTCTGCCGTCCCGCGCCCAGATCCACGGCCGTCAGCCCCACCGTGCGGGCATCCACGCAGGCCACATAGCCCTCGGCCGGCGCGGGGACCGGCAGAACCACCGGTGCGCGCGGCAGCAGGCTCGTGTCGTCCGCCACGCGGGGATCGCCGCCTTGGGCGCGGACCCACTCCACGAACTTGGCCCTGGCCGTGCCATCGGCCAGCATGGCGCGGGCCCGTGCGGCGCCCGCCTCGGGGCTCTCGGCCAGCTCTCCCAGGAAGAGCATCTCGCCGGCGATCAACGCACAGTGCTCCGCAAAATCCTCGGGTCCAGCGCCGTGCAGCGTCTCGATGGCCTCCCTCGTCTCCAACGCGTTGCCCACGGCACGCCCCAGCGGCTGGCTCATGTCCGAGAGCAGCGCCGTCACCCGCTTTCCCGCCTCCTCGCCGATCCGCACCATCAGCGCCGCCAGCTCACGCGCCTCCTCCAGCGTCCCCAAAAAGGCACCGCGCCCGACCTTGACGTCCAGCACCAGCGCATCAGCGCCGGCGGCCAGCTTTTTGCTCATGATCGAGCTGGCGATGAGCGGGATGCTCGGCACGGTGGCGGTCACATCGCGCAGCGCATAGAGCAGGCCATCGGCGGGTGCCAGGTCCGCCGTCTGCCCGCTGACCACGATGCCGTGCGCGCGGACGCAGGCCATGAACTGCTGCCGATCCAGGTTCACGTCATAGCCGGGGATCGCCTCCAGCTTGTCCAGCGTTCCACCCGAATAACCCAGCCCCCGGCCCGACATCTTGGCCACGGGCAGGCCCGCCGCCGCCG
>Ga0334889_1005475_pt1 | contig 10472 bp, 12 predicted proteins | sample GraSluR1_MG_2_FD_207222 | JGI IMG/M metagenome (GOLD analysis project Ga0334889, IMG submission 207222) | Sludge microbial communities from methane-producing bioreactor in Wageningen University, Netherlands - Granular Sludge_8_08-R1 | ecosystem: Engineered > Bioreactor > Anaerobic > Unclassified... | reverse complement strand
GCCTCGTAATCCTGACACTACCTATGGGATTTCTGAATATCGGATTGGCACTACTTCTTCCCTATACATTCGATATCGGCATGTATGGGGTTGCTCTGGCAGGATTCATCACCCTCTTTCTTCGATACGGGCTCATAAATCCACTTTTTGTCGCTTCGATTATACAAATCCCAAAATTCAGCTTCCTGAAAATGATGCTGTATGGCATTGGAGGAGTATTTGTCCTGTCCGTAACAGGGATTGCAATATTGTCGTTCGTCACCATTTCCGCGCTTCCAGCGATTATTCTTGTAGGGTTCGGAATTGCGGTTGTATATTTTCTGTTTGTCCTGAACATTGTAATTCGACCTAAAGAGAGAAAGATGATCCGCTCATGTCTTCCAGGAGTATGTCAGAGGAGGATTCCGTCATGGCTACTGTAATCGAGACGGTTGTACAAAACTCCATCTGCATCGGTTGTGGTCTTTGCGCCACTCTCTGCCCACAGGGCATCCTTTCAATGCGATGGAACCGCTATGGAGAGTACAACCCAGTCAGTATCAATGAATGCACAACGGAATGTGGTCTCTGCCTGAAGGTCTGCCCGCCGGTGTTCAGGGAGAGGTGACGGGGGGGTACGCTACCGCAGGAAGAGCCCGGACAAGCTGGCAAGTAACTTCTACTTCACCTTTATAACTGCTAATGACGATGAGCAGAAAACCTTCTGGATATTCAAGGTCGTACCGATGAACCGTCGATGTAGTACCGTAGTTCGCCGATTCACCGTGCCAGCTGCAGCTGGTAATCAGGACGTACTGGATACCATTGAACAGTCTGCGAAGGTCGCATCGGGGCTGGCCGATGTGCGGCTTAGTTGGAGGGAGATATTTCTGGACAATCCCCTAGAGATCCTCGTCGATTTCCCGGGAAGTTATGTCCCGAGTATAATCTATGGGACCTTATAAAATTGGGACAACCTAGACTTCAATAGAGTCGAAAATTATGGAACATAACCTAATGTTCTTTAATGAGGGAGAAAAGAATATGCTTAATATAAGTACATTAATTACCAACTGGCACCGATGACTTATGCATAATCGTTTACGATATAACAATTTTCCTAGAAAAGGTCTCGATTTAATGGCCAATGCAATAAAATCCTTAATAGTGCCACGAGAAAATGCTATCTTATATCATATGTCAATAGGGACGAAAAATTGGGGTGACGCTTTAAACCCAGTTCTTATTAGACATATTTCTGGGAAGGAGCCTGTTTTAGCGTACCGAATGAGGGCACTAAATGACTTCCCGCTTTACAGCAGAAGTGAACCTGTATACAGTGTAATTGGAAGCATTCTAAAAACAGCATCCGCAAAAGATAATTTAATTGTATGGGGATCAGGATTCATGGGGGAATCGGATCGTTTAGTGAAAGAACCGAAGAAAATTTTAGCAGTTCGAGGCCATTTGACAAGAGATAGAATTGTCGATTTAGGTTTTGACTGTCCAAAAGTACTTGGGGACCCTGCACTATTATACCCTCAATTCTATAAACCAAATTCTGAAAAGCAATATAATTTAGGGATCATTCCACACTATCTTGATAGGAATAGTCCATTTCTAGAAAGGTTTAGATCAGATTCGAATATTCGCATTATAGATATCTGTAGTGGCATCAACAAAGTAGTAGAAGAGATACACAGTTGTCGGTATATTGCCTCTAGTTCATTACATGGAATTATTGTTGCTGATAGCTATGGTATTCCATCCACATGGATTGAATTTTCAAAAAACGTTCCAGGCAATGGTTTTAAGTTTTACGATTATTTTTCATCTGTTTGCAGGAGGGATGATGAGCCCCATGTAATTATAAAAGATACCGCCCTTGAGGATATATATGATAGATTTTATCGTTACGATCTTAAGATTAATCTAGACCAATTGCTTGCGGCTTGTCCCTTTAACAATACTGATATCAAGGTGGCATTCTAGTGCATAGTGTTACCTTATTTTCGAAGATTTTGATGCCTAAGCTGCATGCGGTGAAAGTCGCGGGTGCTGGTTCTTGGAGGGGGGGTTGTAACACCTCCACCCTATTCGACTCAATTTCTTGGAAAATCGCATTTCCGGATAATATCTAAAGTCAACTATCAATCTAGCATGACCTCAGTGAAGTATTTGTGTCATGCGTATATAATTATCAAATCATCATTATATAACGAATTCAACCCATTTTCATCATAATTAGACTTTGAAATTGGCTTAAACTTCTTCCAACTCTCTAGCGAATGTAACATAAGGTTTTTGTCAGATATCATCTTATTAAAGATGAACAACGCTGATCCATATTTATCTAGATTATGGTAAATCAGTTGCTTATACCTAACTTGACTAAGTGAAAGTACATTTATTTCAGAGTGTTGATAGAGTTTTTCTTTCGTATATATTATTTGCCAATAGCCTCCAGTATCTGCATCAGTAATTACGCTTGTTTCATCATTTAAATGACTTACTAGCCACTGAATGCTATTCGTATACGAATCAAAGTTTGTCTCTCCCGATGGACATTGAGTCTGGTTTACATACATTACACTCATGGATGTGAGGATAGTAATGATTATAGCAAATAATGCCAAGGAGAAGTATATTGCTTTTATTGCATTACGTCGGCTGGTATTATATTGTATAAAAATATATATAAGGAATATCGGTACAATTAAGCTAGTCATGATGGCTATATTGATAATTCCTGTAAATATATAATACAACACTTTTAAAGATATATCGGCTATAACAAGAGCAACCAACAAGACTTCAATCAATTTCGGTCTGAACTTTCCTCGCACATATTTAAAAGTTATTACTAGCACATAAATGTATATTGTAACAAATAGGAGATATCTGCCCAAATCGATGACATTTAATGGAATAATGAAATCTCTGATGTAGTTAAATTCAGCTGGTAGATCACTACCTTTATTTACAATTATACGTAAAAAATAATATGGATCGAATAGTTGTGTTGCTTCCGCAGGAGAAAGTGCTGCTCGAAACTGCCTTGTTCGGACATATACCCATGAAACGCCTGCTATTATTGAACATAATAAAGTAATGTATATATGGTGTGATTTTTTTAGTCTAATGCATATTTTGTGGTGCACAGTATTTTGGCGATCTATGGAATTAGTATAAAAATAACTTACAAAAAGAATTGATAGAAAAGTCACTAAAAGTGCCATACTAAGTGAATGCCAAATAAAAATCCCTATACCATACGTCAAAAAGAATAATGAAACATATATAGATCTACTCGTACCCGATGTTAAGTATTTTAAAATAAAATACAGCGGTAAAATCAATGCAATAATAGTAAGCCCTTGATAATTGGAAAAAAACCCTAAAATTAACCCCAGGCAGAGGGATAACTTATAATTGTTAGTAAAAAAATATGATATTAGAATAAATACAGATATCGAAGAAATAATATCAAATATCATACTCACTTTAGTATATTTCATCACATCGCCATTCACTAACTCCATTATTACTTTATTATAATTATACGACAAAAGCATGGTAGGATAAACATTTGCCTGTGTCGAATATTGTGATTCATAACCATAATTTGGTAGAAAAAGATTTGCAGTATGATGAGGTTTATAGAAATCTAAAGGTGCTGAAGGAAATGATAAAACGGTCATTACAATGGCAAGTAATGCCACAACCATTATGAAATAATTTAAACATTTAGCCATACTAATACTTAATAAACTGTTCTCGCCACAGAATGATATGAATTATGCTTACCAAAAGCGACCTTATTCAATTTACTCATTGACTCTTTTCCCATGTTCTCACCCTAAAACCCTAGAATACATTGATACGATTTCCTTCCCGATATTCTCCCACGTAAACCGCTCCACATACGCGAGGATCACCTCCCGGTCCCACTCCCGGTCCAGCGCCACCAGGATTTTCTCCGCCAATTCCTCTGGATCCTCGGGCTCAACCAGCAGGCCATATTCATCAGAAATGATAATCTCCTCACTCCCGCCATTCCGTGTCGCAACAACCGGTTTGCCACATGCTAAAGCTTCAAGTTGAGCGATCCCAAAGCTTTCCGAGAGGCTCGGCAGGACAAAGAGATCGCAGGCGTTCATCCAGAGGTTTATTTGCTCATCTGGAATAAACCCTGCGAGTTTAACATATTCCTGAAGATTTAACGAGGTAATCTGTTGCTCAAGATCGTTTTTTAATGGTCCAGTCCCACCAATATAACAGAATATATCATCCCTATCTTTAACAATATCATTAATCGCGGAAATTAAGTATTTCTGTCCTTTCTCTTTGTATAATCTGCTGATATTCAATACAATCTTTAAATCTACCGGCAGATCCAACGATTGGCGAGCCTCTTTCTTATCAACAGGATAATATTTTCCTGGATCGTAACCATTAGCGATAGCATACACTTTAGATGGGTCAACGCCACAGCGGCATATCAGAGGGACATCCTTTTTGTTCACTCTGATTATCGCATCGCACTCTCTCCATGTATTAATGTAGTACGGGTTTCCCTCACGAAGGGCTTTGTACAATGTCTCATGTGTGTGTTCTGTTATTACAACAGGAACCCCTAATGATTTTTTTAGTTTAACAGCAACAGCTCCCGACGGCCAGGTAAAATGGGCATGAATCAAATCAAAATGTAGATTTTCTTTTTTTATCAAGGACATAATGGCGCTTGCTTCAAGACCCACCCAGCTTGATCTACCATAATACCAGAAAAGAGGATAATTGGTATATTTCGGGAAAAACACCTTCACGTTGTCAAATTGATAATCGAAATGCTTGGTTTTGCGTAAACGCTCCATGCCATAGGCTACAGGTGATATCACATAGACATTGTCAAAATAATGTCTCAGATACTTTATCTGTTCCTTGACAAAAATATCACCAACAAAGGTGTTATCCTTGTTTGGGAAACTGTTGCTAATAACGAGCAAGTTTCTTTCAGACATGCGTAACTTCATTGACGATAAATTTATATTTCCCCGCGCCAGTCCTCTCAATCTTATCGACATGCTTGAATTCAATCTCCCAATCCGGACTCCTCTTGGCGACAATTTCTCGGATGCGATCTAATTGTTTCTCGTCAAAGTCGTCTTCGATAACCATTTTAATCTCAATATTTTTTGATGTCTTTTGCACAACCTGGTATTCTTTAACTCCTTTACAGTATTCCCAAAAGATGTATAAAAAAAACCAACCATGAATATAATTTCCATCCGGTGTTATTAGGAAATCCACCGAACGACCAATAATCTGTTCCAAAAGTCTTGATCCTCTTCCACACCCACAAAGATCCTCCGTAATGACAGCCTCATCTCCAGTAGCATACCTGATGAATGGCATGGCATAGTTTTGCAGGCTGGTTGCAAGGATCTGTCCTTCACCAGAGTCGACTGCAAGACCGTCACCATCAACGACCTCCATAATGCTCCTTTCGGTATCTATATGGAGACCAATATGTTCACCACATTCAAAAGCGCTTACTCCGCCGTCATTTAAGCCATAGGCGTTGAATACTTTACATTGGAATACACTTTCGATATTTCTTCTCATATGCGGAAACAAGTTTTCTGCAGTTGTTATTACACCTAAGAGAGGATTTATTGAAATACCATTAATTTCAAGCCATTTCGAAAAAAAGTAGATGGAAGATGCATATCCATAAAGGTATTTTGGCCTAAATGTTTCTATTATTTTTCCATATTTTGTAAGATTTTTTTCATCAAAATCAAATGAGGAAAATTTTCGAATATTTCTAAGATATTCATCTATTATTCGTTTAAAATCCGATTTTTTCCCAATATCAAGGCTTGATCCACCAATTAAGCCCATTTTATCGCCAATTTTATATCCGGCATATCCCCATCCTCTATAGAGCAAAGCAGCGGATATGAATCGATCATTTTTCGACAATCTATATTGAAAAGGGGTGCCCGTGGACCCCCCCGTCGAACGATAATAATATTTGATATTTTGAAGATGAACTGGTTTAAAATCTTCATAATTATTTTTAATTGTATCTTTCGTTAAAATAGGTAATTTATTTAAGTCCTCAATTGTCTTGACATCATTTATTTTTAATTTCAATTTTTTAAATAATTTTGAATAGTAAGGAACATTTTCATAGGAATATTTAATTATAGCATGTAAATTTTTTTCTTGCTCTTCATTTAGCTCCTCCCGAGATCTCCATTGGTTTTTTTGTAGTTGATAATATCGAGAAGAAAATGATTTATCCAAGATGCTATGGGAAAATAAAAAAATATTTTTACGAATAAAATTATCTTGCTTTCTGGTTAGCATATGATGTATTCTCCATTTTAGAAAAATCACTAATAAATTGTGATATCAACTCGGTAATATTTTCTTTCTCATTTAACAGTATTTCCCGTTTTTCTTGATGAAATTTCTTTAGATTCGAATTTTGGATTATTTCTTGACTGAGTAATATTATCTTATCATATTCAGAAAAATTAAACAATAAACCGTATTTTTGCTCCAATTCAATAAAATTGCCCATATCTGCTGATCCAACAAACCCATTGCACCGAATGGTCGGTGTACCAAGAATTGCGCTTTCAGTAGCAATTGTCTGTGTATCGGTAATCACGAGGCTTGCATAGTATATAGCATCGTGAATCCTGCTTTTTGGGATATTAACATGATATTTTTGTAATTCATCAGGTAACAATCCTTCAGAGGAAATAAACACATGGATGTGCTTTTCAAGAGCATTGACGAGCTCAATTTTCTCTTCCTGAGAAAAGCCCTTTATCCCAAAGTCATGAACTGCATCAAAAGCATTGAAACGAATGACAATATAGGGTTCCTCTTTACGTAGTTCAAGTAAAGAAAAAATGGAATCATCGGGTTGATAGTATTTCGGATGTAGATATGCAAGTTCCTTATAAGAATTGATTCGAATATGTTTCTTGCCCAAATCTTGTCTGAATGAAGCGGGAGTGATATATTTGTCAGTAAATAAAGAAGAGAGATAAAATTGAATAGCATAAGTAAAAGTATTTACCGAATATTCCGAATCTGTGAATGTTATTGCAGGAATATTCAATAATGCAGATGTAAATGACTCATAGATTCCAAATCCAGTTACTAAATCAACATTTTTTCCTCGTAGGTATTTATACGCAGTAAACACATCTTTAGGTAAATGAAGAATTTTTCCGTATTTTGATTCAGGCGGTCTTGAAAAAATAAAATGTGGCATTTTATATTCTTCAACCAATTGGACAGTTTCGCCATAATCTCTAACGAGTAAAAAAACATGAATACCATATTTTTCCAATTCGCCAATGATATTTCTATAGAAATGAATTTGAGCAGGGGTTATGGCAAATATTGCAATATTCTTCATTATGTTTTCACTGTGAGAGAATTTTTTTGCTGAAATGCTTCGGAAACACAACTTATTACAAAAAGAATGAGCCCAAATATGAAAATAATTCCTGTGTAAAAAATTGCTAGGGGAATGCCTATTACTAATAGAATTAACGATGAAATATACAAGAGGTATACAGGGTTCATTGATTGCTTACTCTTATTCCATATTCGAAATAAAAATGATTTTAAAAGAAAAATACTGGTACTATAAATGAATTCAGAATACTTGATTTTAGATTTTTCGAATCCATATTTTGCCGGGATATCAACATTTCTCATCTTAATGTTCGCTATATTCGCTTTTATCATCAGATCATTTTCAAAGGCAAAACGTGGGAATAGTGATTCTAGATCAATTTTTTTTATGGAACCAATAGATAATGCAACATATCCATTTTGTGGATCTTTTATGTCCCAATAACCTGATGCTAATTTATTAAGTATTGTCAATATGATATTACCAACTAATCTAAAATTACTCATTCCTTTCCAAAATCCGGGTTTCAATCGGTTTCCTTTGGTAAATTCACACTTGCCGTCGATGATCGGGTCGAGGAGTTTCGGGAGGAATACGGGGTCCATCTGGTTGTCGCCGGCCATCACGGCGGCGATCTCGATGCCGTCGGCGAGGGCGGCCCTGTAGCCGGTGACGATCGATGCACCGACACCGCCGTTCTCCGTGTGGCGGATGGGGACAATTCGGGGGTCCTTCTTCGCGTATTCCTGGATGATCGGCAGCGTCCGGTCCTCCGAGCAGTCGTCGACCACGTAGATCTTCTCCACGAATGCAGGGATTGAATAGAGCGTCTCGCCGATGAGGAGCTCCTCGTTGTATGCCGGAACAACCACGGCGATGCGGCGGTTCCGGTATCGTGGGGCTGATACGGCAGTAATTTCGTCGGCAGGGACAGTCTCAAAACCGATCTGCTCGGGTATCTCTTCATAGCGGGGGATGTGTATCGTCGGGTGGTATTCGGTGGCCCTGTCCCCCGCCTTCTCACTCTCCACCAGCCCTATCGCCGAGTTCGCCTGGATCGCCTCGCCGAAGCTCGAGTAGTGGGAGATCAAAGAGTCGATGCTGCTTGCGCATCTCCTTGATTCCGGGAAGTTTCCGGGCGATTCAGGGTGCTCATCGTACGACGTGGGACTTCCTCCTGGTGGACACAGTTTTTGGTCCGATAGACATTATTGACATATTCTGACTGTGGAAGGCGAAAACCCCTTTTTGCCTTCGATATTCCAATAACTGAATATGCATGATTCAATATAAAAAGGTTTGCCCTGTTTTTGGCAAAAAAGGGTATGAAAATGTTCGAAATGGTGATAGGAGTTCAGAGGAGGACAATTACGTGGATCAGGTGTGGAGGAGGCGAGACGTAGTGTGGGGTGAACGGGTATCCGGAGAAGAAAGGCATGAGTGAATGAGATGTGATGTGTGTTATGCAGGGTGAACGGATATCTGGAGATGAAGGCACCGGTGTGAATGATGCGATACGCGGTGTGGGGTGAACGGGTACATGGAGATGAAAGGCATGAGTGAATGAGATGTGATGTGTGTTGTGCAGTGTGAACGGATATCCGGAGAAGAAAGAACAGGTGTGGAGGAGGTGATACGTAGTGTGCAGTCTGGACGGATATCCGGAGATGAAAGGCATGAGTGAATGATGCGATGTGCGGCCTGGACGGGTATCCGGAGATGAGAGGCACAGAAGTGGAGGAGGCGATATGGGATGCTTGTTCTGGGATGGTGGATAATCCCATGTGGCAATTCTACCATTTCTTTGGGATATGAATAGCCCTCATCCCTCCATACTGGCATGAAGAAGCCAACAGATTTAATACTATTATGTTCAGATATACGAACATATGTTCGCTGATATGAACATAATCTCAAAAAATTCATTTATGCTTCTTCGTTTTCTGGGGCGACATTATCGGGAAAAATTCTATGTTCGCGAGATTGCCCGGGTTCTTGATATGGGGCTCGGAACTGCCAGTGAAACACTTGGTCGCCTCACCGATGCGGGTCTTTTACATCGTGAAAAGAGGGGCCGTCTTGTGATGTATCAAGCGGCGATGGAGAGCACTCTTCTTCGGGAGATGAAGATCTGTGCCACACTCATTGAATTAAATCCGCTGATTCTCCAATTGAATGGGATCGTAACTCGGGTGATACTTTTCGGGAGCACGGCAACCGGTGAAGATACACATGAGAGTGATATCGATCTGTTCGTCGAAACGATGGATACCTCTCGTGTCGATGAGGTCGTCACAGTGAGACAGGCTACGCTTGAACGGAAAATCTCGCCGATCATCATCACACCAGGAGAGTTTCGTTCATTGAAAACAACCGATCCGGCGCTTCATACGCGGATTCTTAGTGGAAAGCTGTTGATCGAGGAGTTGAGATGAAATATCAGTTTGAACAGTGCCTGAAACGGGGGAAGATCGTGCGTATTTCCATAGACGAAGAATTGATCAGAAAAGAATTGCGTGGAGCAGAAGAAGACCTCAATTCTGCAAAGCATTCCCTTGCCGAGCGAGATATGAAGTGGGCGATTATCCAGGGTTACTATGCACAGTTTCACAGCATTCGTGCCCTTGTTTTCGCCAAAGGATATCGTGAGAAGAGTCATGCGTGTCTCCGTTATGCCCTCGAAGCCCTTTATATCGATGAAATCGCCACAATTATGAAAAAAATAGGTTCTTCTCTACCTGGTGAGGGCAGGATTGATGAACCGGATACAAATTGTAGGGGCTACCCGCCCCCACATCCCCATGTGCGATGCCGTGCCGCCGCCCCCGAAAATACCGCGAGGCTTTTCGCCCTCGACCCGGGGTGACCTGCGGTCACCTTCAGATTCTTGAGCAATTGGGTATGAGGTATGTGAGGACGCCCCGGCGGCGGTTTAGTGACTGAAATAGTACTCAGATAACAATTCGATTCAGTCTCCCCAAAAAAACAGCGAGGAGCAATCCTGATGTACAAGGATGAGGTTGGAAGAGGAGATTGACCCTCTGGT
>Ga0334889_1005474_pt1 | contig 10474 bp, 4 predicted proteins | sample GraSluR1_MG_2_FD_207222 | JGI IMG/M metagenome (GOLD analysis project Ga0334889, IMG submission 207222) | Sludge microbial communities from methane-producing bioreactor in Wageningen University, Netherlands - Granular Sludge_8_08-R1 | ecosystem: Engineered > Bioreactor > Anaerobic > Unclassified ... | reverse complement strand
GTTCTCGGCATGGTCGTCGAACTGAACTCTCTTTTGAACCGGATGCGTACCGAGGAGGCCAACGTGGAGCGCGACGTGCTCGTCGGCGATTTGTGGCGCCTGCACGGCGCGGGTGTTCACGAACACGTCGTCTCCACGGGGAAAGAAGCCGTTTCGCCGCCTGTATGGCCGGGCGCCTCGGAACTCTTTTCGATGCGTCCCCTCCTCTTCTTCGGCAGGACGTTCGCGGTCGTTCTGCGCCCCGGACCGGGCTTTATTACGCTCTATCCGCCCCGGGCGGCCTGGATGAGTCTTTTCGCCGGCATCCTGGTGACCGCTGTGCTGACCATGCTCGCCGTTGCCGCGGCGAACCGCAGGGAGGAGCTGGAACGCCAGGTCGCGATGCGGACGGACGAGTTGCGGCGAAGCAAGGACGAACTCTTCCTGATGAACGCGGCCCTCGTGGATACCACCCGCAAGACGCAGGAGATGGCGCGCCGCGCCGAGGCCGCCAGCGAGGCGAAGGGGCGTTTCCTCGCGAACATGAGCCACGAGATGCGAACGCCGCTGAACGGCTTCCTCGGGATGAACCGTCTGCTGCTCGACACTCGTCTGACGGAGGAGCAGCGGGAGTACGCCGTTTCGGCCAGAAAGTCCGGCGAGGCGCTGCTGACGCTGATCAGCGACGCGCTCGATATCGCGAATATCGACGAGGGTCGTTATCGTCTCGTCGAGGAGGATTTCGACCTCGACGAGCTCCTTTCGAAGCTGGAGACCGTCTTCGGCGCGGCGGCGCACGAAAAGGGACTCCGTTTCGTCTTCCCCGCCCGTCCGCCCGTCCCGTTGCGTCTTCACGGCGATGGCCGCTGTCTGTACAGAATCCTGAGAAATCTTCTGGACAACGCGGTGAAGTTCACCCCCCGCGGGGAGGTCCGTTTTTCCGTCTCCGCCCTTGAAGAGAGCGATCGGACCGTTCGCCTGCGCTTTTCGGTGGAGGACACCGGCGTCGGTATCCCGGCGGAGCAGCAGGGGAGCGTCTTCGAACGCTTCTGGCAAAGCGACGACTCGACCACCAAAGCATACCAGGGCGCGGGGTTGGGCCTCCCGATGGCGAAGGAGCTCGCCGCGCTTCTTGGCGGGGAGCTTGTAATGCAAAGCGAGGAGGGCAAGGGCTCGGTGTTTTCGTTCGAGGGGAGTTTTTCGAAGTGCGGACTCCCCACGGCGTCTTCGATACGGCAAAAAACCGTGCCCGGCAAGAGAATACTGCTGGCGGAGGATAACCCGGTCAACCGAAAGTTTGCGCTGGCGATGCTTCGCAAGCTGGGGTATTCGATCGCCGCCGTCGAAAACGGCAAGGAAGCCGTGGAATACCTTTGCTCGAACGAATGCGATCTGGTGGTGATGGATGTGCAGATGCCCGTCATGGACGGCGTGGAGGCCATGCGGATGATCCGGAGCGGCGCGTCGGGCGCGCTCGACCCGTCGATCCCCGTCGTCGCGCTCACCGCCTACGTCTCTCCCGAAGACAGGGAGCGCTGCATAAACGCCGGGATGAACGCCTTCCTTCCGAAGCCGGCGGCTCCGGAAGAGCTCGACGCCGTAATCCGTTGGCTTCTCTATGGAGAAGCGGGGGGCGAGCGTGTGAAAATTCCCGCGCCTGCCTCATCCGAAGAGAAGGGCGCGCCCATCTTCGACCGCGCAGCCGCTCTGAAGCGTCTCATGGGCGACGAGGACTCCCTGGCCGAGCTTGCGGAGGAGTTCATCGAGGAGATGCCGCAGGATCTGGAAAAATTCACAGCGCAGGTTATTGAAGGCGACGCCGCCGCTGCGGGAAGATGCGCCCACTCGATAAAGGGCGCAGCCGCCGGTATCGGTGGAGAGGCGCTTCGCGCCGTCGCGTTCGAGGCGGAGAAAGCCGGAAAGGCCGGGGACGCGGACGCGCTTCGGAGATTGGAAACCGGAGTGAGGGCGCAGTACGCGCTTTTGGAGAAGGCGCTTCGGGATTTGATCTCCGCTCGGGGGGGAAAGAACGAATGAACGAGCGCGGAAAAGTGCTCTCTTTCTGGTTTGCCGAAGGCGGATTCCTCTTGCTGCTGACCGCCGTCCTCTTGTCGGGCGCTTTGGTCGGCGCGTGGCGCGTGCGCGAGACCGACGCGTTTCTCCGCGAAGAGCTGCTGCGCACTACGCGCGTTCTTGCGGAGACCATCGACATCCGCGACGTGCGCCGCCTTACGGGGAGCGAACTGGATTTAGGGTCGCCCCAGTATGAAAGCTTCAAGAACTATTTCCGCTCGGTCTTGCAGATGTACCCGCGGAGCCGTTTTCTGACGCTCGTCGGGAGGCGCTACGACGGGAAAGTCTTCTTTTATGTGGACTCGGAGCCGCCGGGCTCGGAGGACGAATCGCCGCCCGGAGAAGTGTACGACGCAGTCGACCCCGGTTTTCTGCCCGCATTCGACGAAGGAAAGGCCGTCGTCGTCGGCCCCGTCGTGGACCAGTGGGGATCATGGATTTCGGCATGGGTTCCTCTGATCGAACGCGGCTCCGACAGGGTGAGCGCCGCGCTGGCGTTGGATATATCGGGGGAGGAATGGCAACGGACCCTGGAGCGGGCCAAGCGCATCCCCGCGCTGACGTCGCTCTTTCTGGCGTGTCTTCTTTTCGCCGGACGCTGGATGCTGCAACAGCGGACCAAAAAGGGAGGCAATACGTTCGGGAGATACAGGTATCTCGAATGCCTTCTGACGTTGATCTTCGGCCTCGCCTTGACGGGGAGCGTGGCGTGGATGGTGCACGAGCGGGAAAACCGCTCCCATGCGCAGAGTTTTTCGATCATCGCGGAAGCTCACTCGGCCAAGATGGCAGGGATGCTCTACAGGCTCCGCCATTTCGTCCTCGAGGGAACCGCACGGTTTATCGAGGCGCTTCCCTCTCTCGAGTACGAGTCGTTCAGGAGGTATTCCCAACGCCTGTCGTCGGAGCCGGAAATCGACGCGCTCATGTGGAGTCCCCGGATAACCGCCGAAGAGCGGGGGCGCTTCGAGAGCGAGGTGCGCGATGAATGGCGGCGCGCTCTGGAGATCCGCGACCAGAACGCCTCCGGAGCGTTCGTCCGCGCGGAGGACCGTGCGGAGTACAACCCGGTGCTCTTCCGTTCTCCGATGACGGGCAACACGTTCCCCGTCGGCGAGGATCTTCTTTCGAACCCGGCCGTTTCGCAAGCCATCAAGACTGCCGAGAGCGTCAGGAGACCGTCCGCGATTTTTCTGCGGATACCGCGCGGGAAGGAAGAGCGTCCCGCGCTCTGGGTCTGTTTCCCTCTCTTCTACTCCGGGTTCAACGGCCCCCTCCGCGGCGTCGTGTCGGCGCTCTTTTTGCCGGATTTGATGCCCAATGAAGTCATGGGCGGGAGCGGCGACGTCGAGATGCTGACCTTCGAAGCGCTCTCTCCGGAGGCGCCGCCGCGCGCTCTTGCCGCGTGGGAGAACGAAGGAAGGACGGAATACCGTTTCATCCGTCCCCTGTACGCGTTCGACGGCGCATTCGCGGCGGTACTGCGCCCCGGAGCGTCCTTCCTCAAGTACCACCAACCAAGAATGGGTCTGTTTACCGCGCTCACGGGCATCCTGATGACGCTTGCCCTCGCCTTCTTCGTCGCTTTTACGGCGAACCGACGGGAGCTGCTCGAACAGGTCGTCGAACAGCGTACTTCCGAGCTGCGTGAGAGCGAGTCGAGGCACAGACTGGCGGGGCACATCTACCGCTCCCTCTCGGAGGGCATCGTCGTGACCGACCCGCAAGGGTACATCCTCGACGGAAACACCGCCCTCGAGCATCTCACCGGCTATACGCTCGACGAGATTCGGGGCAGGCGCCCGGGAATGTTCTCCGCGCAGCGAAAGCAGGGGGAGGACTCGCTCCGCTTCTGGGAACACCTTCGCGAGCACGGCTCCTGGCAGGGAGAGACGTGGAACCGCCGCAAGGACGGCGAGGCCTACCCCGTGTGGCTGACGGTGAACGCGGTGACGGACGAGAACGGGGAAGTCGCCTACTACGCCGGGGTGCTGACCCACATCGGCGACATAAAATCCGAGCAGCAACGCCTCAGTCATCTCGCCTACCATGATTCGCTCACGGGTCTGCCGAACAGGCTGCTCCTGGCCGACCGTCTCGAAATGGCGCTGCTCCGCTCGCGGCGGGAACACTCGTACGTCGCCGTGCTCTTTCTCGACCTCGACGCCTTCAAGGAGATCAACGATACGTACGGACACGAGACCGGCGACGTGCTTCTCGTCGCGATCGCCCGAAGGCTCGACGAAGCGGTGCGGGAGCAGGATACGGTCGCTCGGCTGGGCGGGGATGAGTTCATTCTCCTCTTCGAGGGGCTCGGAGGCGTCGAGGAGGCGTATTTGCTCTCCAAGCGAGTGAAAGCGCTGTTCGCCGAGCCGTTCGTCGTCGGTGGGCGTTCTCTCCTCTGCGGCGTCAGCGCGGGGCTCGCCGTTCATCGTCCCGGAGACGGGGCGACTGGGCAGGAGATGATCTGCACTGCGGATATGCGGATGTACGAAGAAAAAGCAAAGCGAAAGACATGGAAGGCGCTTACCGGCAACCGGGCGTAAGGACGTAGCTGAAAATTGCATATTGCCCGAAAAGAGCGTCCCGTGGTATGATCTTGTAGTTTCCGCGGACTGAAAGGGGCGCCTTCCCGAAGGCGCTTCGTGCGGAACGCGGACGAGAATGTGCAAAAAAGAGCCCTGCGAACTGAGGAGAGAGGATTCCGGCCATGGAGAAAAAGGTTCGGTCTCGCGGAGCATTTGAACGTGGAGTCGTCGTCGCCTGTCTCCTCTTTGCCGTCGTAGGAGGCATCCTCGGGTATTCGGAGATGCGGCGCGCTTCGCGGCGCGCGCAGGAGGATCTGCTCCGGACCGCGCGCCTTCTTTCGGAGAGCGTGAATCCGCAGCGTCTTAAAACGCTCTCCGGCAGCGCCTCCGACCTCTACCTTCCGGACTACTCCCGCTTGAACGAGCAGCTGCTCTCGGTCCTTCCCGTGCTGCCTCGCGGCTCGTCCGTCTCCATTCTCGGCAGACGGGAGGACGGCGTCCTCGTCTACATGATGAATGTGCGCGCCGAGGCTTCCGCGCTTCCCGGCGACGAGTTCCGCGCCCGGTCCGCCGCCTTCCGGCGCCCTTTCGAGGACAAACGACCGATTCTGCTCGGGCCTTTCACCGAAGGGAACGGCTCTTTCTTCGCTGCGCTGGTTCCTTTGATAGAACCGGCGACACGACGGGTTATCGCTCTTTTGCTTCTTGAAGCGGATGCGCGAAACGGGTGGAGAGAGCCGTACAAAGCGGCGTTCGTTCCGTGGGGAGCCTCCTTGCTCTTGCTCCTGGTCCTTTTCGTCGGTTATCGCTTCTCCCCCCGGCTCCGCGACTCGACGGCGTTCGTGTACGCGGAGGTGCTCTGGGTTGCCTTGATCAGCCTTGTTCTGGCAGGGTCGTGTACATGGCTCGTGGGCGCGTATGAATATCGCGCACGTTCGAAGGCCTTCTCGATGCTTTCCGACTTCGGTTCGAGCGCCTTGATACAGTCGCTTCAGGAGCTGCGGGATTGCAACATCGAAGGATTGGGGCGCTTTTTCGAGAGCAGCGAACATGTCGACGCCGTTGAATTCAAGGACTTCGTCGGCCATCTGACCGCTCTTCCTCATGTCGACGAAGTGGTGTGGGCGCCCGCCGTTCCCTCTCTGGCGGCAGGAAGCGAAAAGCCGGCGGAAGCGGGGACCAGGGCTCCCGAAGACGCGTCGGAAGGGGATGCCGCCGCTCAGCCCGCCGCATCGTTCTACGAGCTCTCCTTTCCGGTGCTCTATGCAGCGCCCGCCGACCGGAGAATGCTGTCTCCCGGAGCCGATCTGCGCTCCGTCGCCTCCTTGAAACAGGCTATGGAGCGCTCCGTGCGAAGCGGCATGAAAACCGCCTCCGAAGCGACGAGCAACCTTCTCGGCTCCGACGGGGCATGCCGTTCCGTCGTGTTCCGTCCTGTGCGGAGAACGGGGGGCGACCTGCTGGGCGTTGTCGGCGTCGTGCTCAACCTCGATATTCTGCTCCACGATACGATGCTCCGGGACGAAGGGGCGCAACAGCACGTCATGGCGGTCGAACTCAAGCGCCTTCTTCCCGGCGGAGAAGGTCTTCCGCTGCTTTCCATCCCCTCCGGAGAGGATGCGCCTCGGGAACGGGACGCGGAGTCTTTTCATTCAACGCGCCCCTTTTTCATTTTGGGGCAGGCCTTCGTGCTGGAGACACGTTCCGGCGGGGGGTTCGCCTCGTTGCACCCGAAACGAATAGGGCGGATCGTCTTCTTCTTCGCCCTCGCCGTTTCTCTGCTTGTTACGCTGCTCGCAGCGCTCTTCCTCAACTGGCGGCGGACGCTGCTCCGATTCGTGACGATCAAGACGATCTCTTTGGCGCAGAGCGAATTTCGCTCCCGGAAGCTTGCCCACCTCTACCGCTCCATCACGGAGGGGGTGGTGATAACCGATTCCGAGGGGATTATCGAAGAGTGCAACGACGCGCTCGAAGAGCTGACGGGCTTCAGGCTCGAAGAGATGCAGGGAAGATCCCTTGCGATCTTCTCCGCAAGGGAGGGGCAGTACGACCATGAATTCCTGTGCTCCCTCGGGCAGAACGGGGTATGGCAGGGCGAGGTGTGGAACCGGAAAAAAGACGGCGAAGTGTACCCGGTCTGGCTCACCATCGCGTCGGTTCAGGACGACGCGGGGAAGACGACGCACTACTCGGGCGTGATGCGGCACATCGGCGGCATCAAGAGCGAGCAGGAGCGCTTGAACAGGATGGCGTACTACGATTTTCTGACCGGGCTGCCCAACCGCGCGCTCTTCACCGACCGCCTCGAGGTCGCCATGGCGAGGGCGAAACGCGAGGGGGCGATGGTCGCGTTGGTCTTCCTGGATCTCGACCGCTTCAAGGAGGTCAACGACGCCTTCGGGCACGAAACCGGGGACGCGCTGCTTATCGCGGTGGCGGCCCGTTTGAGCGGCGCATTCCGCGAGCAGGACACCGCGGCCCGCTTCGCGGGCGACGAATTCGTGCTCCTCTTCGAAGGACTGCGCGCCGACGGTGAACTCGACCCGCTGCTCCGGCGCCTGGAGGCGCTTTTCGAGGAGCCTTTTACGCCGGAGGGGCGCTCCATTCCGATGGAAGCGAGCTTCGGCGTCGCGCTTTTCCCCGAGGACGGCGAAGATGTCCGTTCCCTTCTGGACATTGCGGACAGGAAGATGTACGCTGAAAAAGCGGCGCGCAGAAAGCGCAGGGGAACGGCTTCCGGATCCGACGAAGAACAAAACGGCCGTTCAGGGACTTTCGACGGAAACGCCGAAGAAGAAGAGTAAAGGGAAGGGTGAAAGAATCGTGAAAAGGCTTGGCGCTTTTGTTGCAGTGTTCATCCTGTTCTCCTCGTTGTTCGCGACTGTCGGCTCGGCGGCCGAACCCGCCGGATACGCGGCGACCGCCGCCGCCGCCCGGGAGATCGTCTGGAAGACGCTCACGAGCGGCGGAGGGAGTTCGGCGACCGTGGCCGTCATGGATGGAGGGAAGATCGTCTACTCCGAACAGTTCGGCGCGGCGGAACGCGCGACGAACCGCTCCGCGGACAGGGAGACGCGCTTCAACATCGGCTCCACCAGCAAGATGTTCGGCGCTGCGGCGATCCTGCTGCTGGCCGACGAGGGGAAGCTCGCCCTCGACGATCCCGCGGCGAAGCACCTGCCCGAGTTCGTCATGCGGGACGGCCGGTACAGGGAGATCACGGTGCGGATGCTCTTCAACCACTCCTCCGGGCTTCCCGGCTCCACCTTCGTCTTCGAGTACGAGCCCGCGATCGATCCCCACGCCCTCCTGCTCGACGTCCTGCGCGAGTCGGACCTGAAGCACGCGCCGGGCGCGATGGGCATCTACTGCAACGACGGCTTCACGCTCGCGGAGATGATCGTGGAGAAGCTCTCGGGGAAGAAGTTCATCGACTTCGTCGCGGAGCGCATCTTCGAGCCGCTGGGAATGAAGGACAGCGCCGCGAGCGTCGGCGAGACCGGCGGCAACGTCGCCGTGTACTACGACGTCCCGACCGGCAAAAAATACCCTCTCGAGGTCGTCCGCGTGCATGCGGCGGGAGGGCTCTCCTCCACCGCCGAGGATCTGTGCCGTTTCGCGGACAGCTTCACCCCCGGAGGAAAGCATATTCTGAGCGAGGCCTCCCTCGCGGAAGCGCTGAAGAGTCAGCCGACCCTTTTTACGAAGCATCTGCACGAAAGGGCGATGATGGACGCCTTCGGGTGGGACTACGCATGGATTCCGGACTACCGCGAGGTGGGGGTTCAGGTGCTCGGAAAGAGCGGCGGGACGATGTTCTACTCCACCAATGTCCAGGTCGTCCCGGCGGAGCGCCTCGTCGTCGCCGCGAGCATCGCGGGCAGGGCGGACGCGCCCGGCGTTACCCGTGCGATACTCGACGCGCTCATGAAGGAGAAGGGACTTCCCTTCCCGGAGAAGCCGCCTCTGAAAAAACCCGGAGAACCGCAGCCGATCCCCGCGGAGCTCTTCGCCTTCGAGGGAGCGTACACCGACGGTCAACGGGCGGCTCGTTTTCTCTTCGACCCGGAGAAGCGGACGCTGAATATCCACCATCTGCTTCCCGCGCCTCCGCAGGGAGAGGAAGCGCCTCCTCCCGTTTCTCTGGTCTACAGCGACGGAGTGTTTCATAACTACGGGGAGGGAACCTCCTACTACTTCGCGTCCGAGGGAAAGAACGTCTACCTGATCCTGGAGAAGATTCCCGGCTTCGGCATGAACGTCCCGGCGTTCCAGAGGCTGGAGGAGATCGAGGAGCCGAAATCGCTCTCCGTCGAGATGAACGGTGTGCTCTGGATGCTGCGGAACGCGCATCCCGCAGACCAGATTATGAACGGGACGCTGATGGGCCGTTCGTCCGTCGCCCCGGAGCTGCCCGGGTACGTGTTCGCCTACGGCCTTCAGAAGGTGGAAGACCTCGGATATGCGAGCATCGCGGCGACGGCGTTCCGCGATCAGCTCGCCCTCCAGCTCTTTCGGAAGGACGGGAAGATCAGGGCTCGTTCCTCGCTGTTCGTCTTCTCTCCTGCGGACGAAGCGGAGTCGCTCGCCGACGGGAAAAACAGCGTGACGATCGGGCCCGACGCCGAGAACGAGTGGCGGAAGGCCGACAAGGACATGATCCTCTCCTTCGTCCGGCCCGGGAAGGGGCGGGTGATCGCGGTCGACCCCGAGAACGACGCGACGCTGCTCTACGACAGCGTTGTGGACGAGGACGAATTCTACGCAAGGGCGGGGACGTTCGTCTTCTTCGCGGGAGCGGCAGGGGATGCGTTCGAGATAGAGGCCAGATAGAGCCGTACGTTTTTTATAGCCGGACAAATAAAGAGGAGGGGGCCGATAAGCCGCGTTTCCCCTCCTCTTTTTCCTATGACGAAAAAAGTTATCCCAGAATTCCCAGCAGCTTCCTCTGGACGGTCAGGAAGTGGCGTTTCAGGGCGCTCCATTCCACCTTCCGCAGCATCACGGGCCACGGGTCGCCCTCGGCGTCGTCGAAGAAGCTGAGGCTTTTCACCATGTGGTAGAGGTTGAGGCGGCTTCCGGGAAACTTGCGCGGGAGCAGGTAGAAGAGGTCTTCAAGCGGTACGCCCTGCAACGAGAGCTCGTAGAGGTCGAGAAAGTCTTTCCGCGCTCCACGGTCGGCCAGCGCGGCCCACTTCATCAGACCGGTGTCGCGCGGGGAGGACATGAAGAGCCCCGGAAGGTCGGGCGACTCCTGCAGCGGTTCGAGGAGGGGGTTGGGGTAGTGGAGCCAGGTAACGCGGATGCCGTCGATCCAGCCGTGAAACGTCCCCGCGTGCGTCTCCGCCACGGAGACCCCGCCGAACGGTCGAAGAAGTTCAGGAAGGCGTCCGGGATTGAAACTGTCGGGGAGAAACCAGTCGAAATCCTCCGACTGCCGATGACCGTACATCAGGGCGAGCGCGGTGCCTCCGGCGAGATAGACGCCTTCGACGGGGGGATTCGCGCAGAGAGCCTTCAGAAGAGATTGTCGGGGTTTGTCGAGAACATCCCAAAACATCGCATTTCCTCCTCCCTCAGACCGAAGTAGTTCTGCCAGCAGCGGGCGGTCTTTTTGCTCAGGCGGCGGCTCGAAAGCACCACGGCGCGGATCTGCTCGGACGCGACATTCTGTTTCAGCCACGCGAGCTGCGCCTCGTCCCCCAGGTTCAGCACCCGTTCGATGATCGTCGTTCGGTTGCGCAGAAAGTCCACGGCCGCCCACTCCGCATCCCAGAAGAGGGGGCGCAGAAATTCGGGGAGACCGGAACGGTTCGTTCCGCTGATCGATGCGCTCATGACGGCGATCGGGCCGCGCGCGGCCGGTCCTCCGTTCAGCTGCAGAGGTCGAG
>Ga0334889_1005471_pt1 | contig 10481 bp, 9 predicted proteins | sample GraSluR1_MG_2_FD_207222 | JGI IMG/M metagenome (GOLD analysis project Ga0334889, IMG submission 207222) | Sludge microbial communities from methane-producing bioreactor in Wageningen University, Netherlands - Granular Sludge_8_08-R1 | ecosystem: Engineered > Bioreactor > Anaerobic > Unclassified ... | reverse complement strand
CGGCCTGGCAGGCCGTGCGCAAAGAGCCTGCCGAGGCGCTGCACCACATCTAGCCGTTAATCTGGAGGAATGCACTATGGCATTCGCAAAACTGTGGGTCATTGCTTATCGCGACCTGGGACGCAACCGGCGGCGCACCCTCTTCACGCTTATCGCCGTGGCCCTGGGCGTTGGCCTGCTCATCCTGCTCGAGGGCTACATCTCCGGCGTGTGGGACGGCGCGCTGCAAAACGCCATCCGCTTGCAGACCGGGCATGTGCAGGTGCGCAACCCCGAATATGAAGAACGGAAGGCGAGCCTGCTCTGGGCGGATCTGCTGGAGAACGCCGGCGATACGGCTGCGCGCGCCGCCGACCTGCCCGAGGTGAAGGCCGCGGCGCCGGTACTGTGGGCCACAGCCATCCTCAACACCGTCGAGGACTCCGCCGGCCTCAAACTCTACGGCATCGATCCGGCGTCCGCTCTGTATGACCCCATCCGCGAAGCGATTTCCGCCGGCGAGTTTCTCTCCGCCGGCGACCGCAGCGGCATCCTGCTCGGTAAGCGGCTGGCCGACGAACTGGGCATCGGCGTAGGGCAGAACGTGAGCCTCACCGTGGTAGACGCCGACGGGCAGGCTATTGAGGCGACCTTCGTCGTGTCCGGCCTTTACGTTTCCGGCGTGCCCAGCTATGACGAGAACTCGGCCTTTATGCCTCTGGACAAAGCCCAGGCCTTCACCGGCGTAGGCGACCGCGCCAGCGCAGTCGTCATGCTGCTTCACCGGCAGGAAGACGCCGATCGTGTGGCCGCCGCCTTAGCCGGGCCGAACACTACGACCGAAACTTGGCAGCAGATGAACCAGCTTCTACTGGAAACCGTGGAGACGACCGCGCTGATGTACAACCTGCTTAACCTGATCGTCATGCTGGTTGTAGCGGTGGTGATCGCCAATACGCTGCTCATGGCCGTGTTCGAGCGCATCCGCGAAATGGGCATCCTGGCCGCCCTGGGCATGAAGGGCCGCCAGATCATGCTCATGTATCTGCTCGAAGCGACCATCCTCGGCCTCATCGGCATCGCAATCGGGGCGGCGCTCGGCTCGGCGGGCGTGGGTTACCTGGCGACGAAGGGCATCTACATCGGCGACATCGCGTCTACGGTTGACTCGATAGCCGTCGGTTCCACGCTCTATGGCCGCTTCGTGCCCGGCAAGTTCGCCTGGCTTTCCCTGTGGACGCTGATCGTCATTCTGCTCGCATCGCTCTATCCCGCCTGGTTCGCGGCGCGGCTGGAGCCGGTCGACGCGCTGCGCGCGCAGTAGCAGTCCCATCATCTATTCTCTACGGAGCAATTCCATGGACGTCATCCATTTGGAAAACGCAGTCAAGACCTATCACATCGGCGAGGTGGAAACCCGCGCCCTCAACGGCGTCACCCTCAGCATCGGCGAGGGCGAATTCACAGCCCTGGTCGGCCCGTCCGGCTCGGGCAAGACGACAGCGCTGCAGTTGATGGGCTGTCTCGACCTGCCCGACAGCGGGTCCGTGCTGATCAACGGCAAAGATGTGACCCGCTTTAACAAGAGCCAGCGCGCCGACCTGCGCCGCGAGGTTATCGGCTTCATCTTCCAGTTCTTCGCCCTGGTGCCCGTGCTCAACGCCTACGAGAATGTCGAACTGCCGCTACTGCTCAACGGCCTAAACGCCAAGGAACGCCGCACCCGCATCATGGAGATGCTCGACGCCGTTGGCCTGGCGGACCGCGCCAATCACCGCCCCGACCAGATGAGCGGCGGCCAACAACAGCGCGTCGCCATCGCCCGCGCCCTGGCCCCCCGCCCCCTCATCGTGCTGGCAGACGAGCCGACGGCCAACCTGGACACGGCCAACGGCGAGCAGGCGATGGAGATCATGCAGCGCCTGAACCAAGAGACCGGCACAGCCTTCGTCTTCGCCACCCACGACCCGCGCGTGATGGCCTTCGCCCGCCGCATCGTCGAACTGCGCGACGGGCAGATCATCAACAACGGCCTGGCGCAGTGAGAGAGCACGATGATCTGTAGGCGCGTGCGGGAGGGGATCGCCCATACATCTTCCAGGATACTGCCGGCTCCCTGGAAGATCGCCTTGCCGCCGGCGTTGGCGTTGCTGCTTGTTGTCGCCGGCTGCAATTTCGGCGCGACGCCCACGCCTATCCCTACGCCCGCCGCCACGCCTCTGCCCCCCATCGGCGTGGCAGTCGGCGGCAAGGTCGCCACGGCCTCCGGCGAGATCGTCCCCGCACGCAAGGCCGAGTTGGGCTTTCCCGCCGCCGGGCGCATCCAGTCCATGAACGTGGAGATAGGCGACTTCGTGGAGGCGGGCACGGTGTTGGCCGTACAGGAGCGCGCCGCCGCCGAAACGGATGTCGCCGCCGCGCAGGCAGCCTTGTTCCAGGCGCAGGCGCGGCTGGCGGAGCTGCGGTCCGGCCCGCGCCTGCAGGAGATCGCCGTGGCGCAGGCGCGGCTAGAGGCGGCGGAAGCCCGCCTCGCCCAGATCACGATGGGCGCGCGCCCGGAAGAGATCGCCGCCGCCAATTCCGCCCTCGCCGCGGCGCAGACCGCGTACCGGCAGTTGTTCCGCGGCCCGACCGAGGCCGAGCGCATCGAGGCGCTGGCCGCGCTTTCCAATGCCGAAGCCGCGCTGCGCCAGGCCCAGGCCGCCTATGACCGCGTCTCGTGGCGCAACGACGTCGCCGGCCTGCCTGAAAGCCAGGCCCTGCAAGAGGCGACCAACAACTACGAGGCCGCCCAGGCGCGCTATGACGCGCTCTACGCCGAGCCGGACGCCGGAGCTGTCGCCGAAGCCCAGGCCAGGGTGCAGCAGGCCAAGGCCGACCTGGAACGGCTGCTCGCTCCCGGCTCCGAGCACCAGGTAGCCGAAGCCGCGGCCGCGGTGCGCAGCGCCCAGGCCGAGCTAGACCTGCTCACAGCCGGCGCACGCGATGAGACCATCGCCTCCGCCGCGGCCGAAGTCGCCGCAGCCGAAGCCGCACTGCGCCGCGCCGAGGCTGCGTTGGCCGCCACAGAGTTGGCCGCGCCCTTCGCCGGCACGGTCACGGCGCGCTTCGCCGCCGCCGGCGAGACCCTGCAAGCCGGCGAATCCGTGCTGGTCCTGGCCGATCTGGACACCTTGCGCGCCGAGACAACCGACCTCAGCGAGCGCGATGTGGCCCAATTGTTCGAAGGCCAGCCCGCCACCGTGCGCGTCAAGCCGCTGGGCGTCGAAGTCTCCGGCCGCGTAGTGCGCATCGCGCCCCAGGCCAATGTGATCGCCGGCGACGTGATCTATACCGTCGTCGTCACGCTGGACGAACAGCCGCCCGGCCTGCGCTGGGGCATGAGCGTGGAGGTCGACTTCTTGGAGGAGTGACCCCTCGCTGATACTGTCTCTTTACCGGTTCCGGTACTCCTCCACCACCTTCCAAGCCGTCTTGCGCAGGGGCAGCGTATATGCGTCTGTATCCTTCCACGCATCGCGGAGCTGGGCGTTCAGGCCGACAGCGGGCAGAGCGTCCGCGGGTGCATAGACTGCGTACGCCGGATTGCGATCCAGGAGGGCGGCGTACACTGCCGCTGCGGTCAGATACGTGCCCGCGATATTTGGAGAATTATCAGAGTCCGGCGCATAGAGGTCGAGCGCCGGATCCGTGCGCCGAAGACGGCGCAAGCCGCAGACGTCACAACTGTCCAGGCGATCGGGCGCTTCGATGGCAGGATCATCCGGCTTGACCCGCTGCCAAACCAGCCCAACCGGGATCACGGTCGCGCCCGTCTCATCTGCGGCCCGCCGAACGACGCGCAGCATATCGTCCATCGTGACATACATCTCGGACTTGTAATGCCACGGCACGACCAACGCCATTTTGGCGCCGGCCTTCTCTACTTCGGCGGCAAACTTGGCGGCATACTCGACATAGGTCTGCCCAAACTCGGCATAGGCCTCCGGCGTCATCTCCAGGGCATAGGCGGGCAGCACCATATCCTGGTGGAAGACCACCCAGTCCCACGGGCCGGCGCGAAGAACGTCCATGACGTCGCCTGCTTGCCAAAGCCCCTGCAGCGACGCCGCGCGTATAAGCTCCTCCGGGTCACCGCGGTCCGCAGCCAGAATAACGCGCTGCGTTTCCACTTGAGCCGGCGGGTCGGCAGCCGCGGCCATGGCCGCGAAATGGACATCGTACCCCAGGTTCTCCGCCATAACCTGGTCGCCCACAAACAGGATGCGCAGCGGCTCTGTGACAGCCGGCTCAGGTTCAAGCGGTGCAATCGTTTCAGGCTCGCTTGCGTCCGGCGCAAGCTGCGGCATGACAGGCTGGCAGCCTGCCGTTGCCAGCATCAGAATGATGGACAGGACGAATCCCCATTTACGCAACATGGGCCATATCCTCCTCTGACCGCAAAGACCTTTGACGCTCTAGCACATTCAATAATTGTCCCGGCATCCCGGCAAGAGAACGGCGGCGATACGGCCTATCCGTTCCGATGATAGGCGTGATCAGGCCGCCTCCCCCCGTCAGCCGGACGGATGAGCTGCCAGCCAGTCCAGCAACTCCCGCACGAGGCTGTCTACCGGCTGCGCTGAATCCATTTCGATCACCGGGCAGGTAAGTTTAGCGGTGTACTGCTCGTGCAGCGCACGGCTGCGCACGTCCAGCCCGCCGTGGTCATAGCGCCTGGCCCAGGCCAGAAACTCCTGCACGTTCTCATGCATGTCGCCGCCGGGCAGGGCGCGTGCGCCGAAGTGCTCCATCTCGCGCGCGGCCAGCCGCGTCAGCCGGATGTCCGGCTGCAGACGCAACAGCACGACGTGGGTGTAGAGCGTGTCGATGCCTTCGGCCCAGTTGACCAGCGAGCCGGAGAGCGTCCAAGCCTCGCTTTGCAACAAGCGCTGGCGCAGAAGCCGCCGGCGCTCCTCGACCGGCCGCTTGAGCGTGAAGGGCGGGTCCGTCCGCTCCCAATAGAAGTCGTCCGTGTCGAAGTGGTCAATGCCCAACGCCTCCGCCAAGGCGCGGCCTAGCGTCGTCGTCCCCGAGCCGGACGCGCCGAAGATGTGAATTCGCACCTGTCGCTCCTCGTATAAGAGTGTAGAGAACCGGAGCAGTCCGCCCAACCTAACCGGTTCAACATTTGAGCCCGCCGGTGTTATCATACAACGGCTAGGTTCATTCATTGTCCTCGCCACCGGAAGGCGCTGCCGTGACCACGCCCGCCCACATCGATACGCCCGCCGCTGCGCCGCCGGCGTCCGGCGGCTACAAATGGTATGTGCTCACCCTGGCCGCGCTCACCCACGCGCTGGTCATGGGCATGCCGACGATGGCGCTGCCCGTGCTCTTCGACGAAATCGCGGCGGAGTTCGACCTCAGTTTGGTACAGGTCGGCTTCATCTGGGGCGTAGCGCCGCTGGCGGGTCTGATCATGGCCCTGCTGGGCGGGGCAATCGGCGACCGCATCGGCGCGCGGCGCGCCCTCATGTTCGGCTGCCTGATCGCAGGCGTCACCGGCGCGTTGCGCAGCTTCGCCGTCGACTTCATCACCCTGGCGGCGACCGTGCTCATCGCCGGCATGATCCTGCCCGCCATCCCCACCAACGTGCACAAGACCTGCGCCATCTGGTTCTCGGCGCGCCGGCTGGGCGCGGCCAATGGCGTCGTCTCGGCGGGCATGGCCCTCGGCTTTATGATCGGCGCGCTGCTCAGCGCCACCGTGCTCTCGCCCTGGTTGGGCGGCTGGCGCAACGTGATCTTCTTCTTCGCCGCTATCGCCCTCGTCGTGGGCGGCTTCTGGGCGATCACGCGCGACGGGCCGAACGGCCGCCGCCAGCCGTCGAACGGCGTCCCGCTGCGCGCCGGGCTGCTGCATGTCGCCAAGACGCCCAACATCTGGCTGGTGGCGCTGACGCTTTTCGGCATCAGCGGCTGCGTGCAGGGAACGCTGGGCTATCTGCCGCTCTATCTACGCGGCATCGGCTGGGCGCCGGCCACAGCCGACGCCGCGCTCTCCTCCTTCCATGCCTCCAGCCTGGTGTTCGCCATTCCCTTTGCGCTGCTGTCCGACCGGTTAGGCCGGCGACGTCCCCTGCTCATCATCGCCAGCCTGATGATCGCCGCCGGCATCGGCGCGCTGGCCTTAGTCGACGGCGCTTTGGTCTGGCCCGCGGTCATATTCGCCGGCATGGTGCGCGACGGCTTCATGGCGATCATCATCACTGTGGTCATGGAACTGCGCGGGATTGGTCCTCGCTACGCCGCCACGGCCACCGGCTTCACAATGGCGAACTCCTACCTGGCGAACGTGATCTCGCCCCCGCTGGGCAACAGCCTGGCAGCCCTCGATCCCGGCGCGCCCTTCGTCTTCTGGGCGGCGCTGGCCTTGCTCGCCGTCTTCGCCCTCTCGCGCCTCAAGGGCGTGCGCTAACCGCTCGCGCGGCCGGCCGCGCGCTGCCGTCCGAACGCTCGCCAGGTGATCACGGCTAACGTCAGCACGGTCAGCGGGATGACGAAGAGCAGCATCACTTCGCTGAACAGCGGCAGCGCGTCGTGCTGCTGCGCATACAGGATCAGATAGACGGTATAGGCTGCGTAATAGCCCAAGAACAGGAAGCCTTCCCAACGCGCGATCAGAGAGCCGGTGAAGAAGATGGGCAGACAGGCGACCGCCACCGCCGCCATGACCGGCAAATCGAAGTGAATGGCGGCTGTGCTGACTGGAATCCCGTTCGGCGCTATGCTGGCAGTCAACCCCAACACTGCCAGCAGGTTGAAGAGGTTGCTGCCCACCACATTGCCCACGGCGATGTCGCGTTCGCCTCGAACGCTGGCAAGGATCGACGTCGCCACTTCCGGCAGCGACGTGCCCGCGGCCACGATGGTCAGCCCGATGATAAGCGAACTTACGCCAAGCGCCTGGGCGATAGCCGTAGCCGACGCGACCAGCAAACGGCTCCCCAACACGAGGATCGCCAGCCCCGCGATCACATACGCCACATTGATTAGCCAACCCCTAGCCGATGCGTCCGCCGCTCGCCAGTGTTTCTTGTCATACTGTGCCCGCACTTCGGCATCCTTCTCGCCACGAGCCTGGGCGATCAGAAGCCCGGTATAGGCGACTAGCCCGGCGAAAAGCGCCAGCCCCTCCAGCCGGCTGACCTGCCCATCGGAACAAAACAGCCACGCAACGATCGACACGGCGATCAGGATCGGCACATCAAGACGCACAAGCTGCTGGTTGACGACTAGGGGGGCGATGAGGGCGGATGTGCCGAGGATGAAAAGCACATTGAAGATGTTGCTGCCTATCACGTTGCCCAGAGCGATATCAGCCTGGCCGTTCAAGCCGGCCCCGATCGACACAGCCAATTCGGGCGAGCTGGTGCCAAACGCCACAACGGTCAGCCCGATGATCAACGGCGCAATGCCGAGCGCGGCGGCTATGCGCGAGGCCCCCCGCACAAGCCCTTCCGCCCCGACGATCAACAACACCACCCCGCCGACTAGCTGGAGTATGATAAGCGCGCTCATGGGCTGCTCCGGTGTATCGCTAACCGCTCGTCCGGCTGGCCGCGCGCTGCCGTCCGAACGCTCGCCAGGTGATCACGGCTAACGTCAGCACGGTCAGCGGGATAACGAAGAGCATCATCACATCGCTGAACAGCGGCAGCGCGTCATGCTGCTGCGCATACAGGATCAGATAGATGGTATAGGCGGCGTAATAACCCAAGAACAGGAAGCCTTCCCAGCGCGCGATCAGAGAGCCGGTGAAGAAGATGGGCAGACAGGCGACCGCCACCGCCACCATAACCGGCAAGTCGAAGTGAATGGCGGCGGTATTCACGCGCAGCGGCACAGGCGCCGCCAGCGCGCTCAAACCTAATACCGCCAGCAGGTTGAAGATGTTGCTGCCCACCGCATTGCCCACGGCGATGTCGCGTTCGCCCCGAACGCTGGCAAGGATCGACGTCGCCACTTCGGGCAGCGAGGTGCCCACGGCCACAATGGTTAGCCCGATGATCAACTGGCTCACCCCCAGCAGTTCGGCAATGGCCGTGGCCCCCGCCACCAGCCAGTGGCTGCCCAAAGCCAAAACCGCCAGCCCCCCGACCACAAACCCCGCGTTCAACAGCCAAGCGCCTATCGACAAGCCCCCATTTCGGCCATATTTCTCGTCATACTGAACTTCCACCTCCGTGCCTCGTTCTTGGCGCAGTTGGTTGAAGAGAAATCCGACATAGGCGATCAGGCCCGCAAAGAGTATAAGCCCCTCCAGCCGGTTGACCTGCCCGTCAAGGCAGAACAGCCACGCCGCAACGGACGCGGCGATCATGATCGGCACGTCCAAACGCACAAGCTGGCGTTGCACCACGAGCGGGATGAGCGCGGCCGACACGCCCAGAATGAACAGGACGTTGAGAATGTTGCTGCCGATCACGTTGCCCACGGTGATGTCCGGCCGGCCGGTCACGCTCGCACCGATAGACACGGCCAGTTCCGGCGAACTAGTGCCCAAGGCGACGACCGTCAACCCGATGATCAGCGGCGGGATGCCAAGCGCCAATGCGATGCGCGACGCCCCGCGCACCAACCCTTCCGCCCCCGCAATCAACAATACAAACCCTGCAACCAACTGAAAAACAATCACCGCGCTCATCATCCGCTCCTACGTCTAACCGGCGCCTCTGAATTCGACATTGCTTAATCGGCGCAGCCCTACTCCCACGGGTCGAGAGTGACTTTGGCGCATTCCCCCGACGCCTGCAACTCGAACGCCTCCTGAATGCGGCTCATCGGGAAGGTGTGGCTCACCAACAGATCGATCAGCGGCGAATTTTGGATCACTTGCAACACTTTGGCAATATCGTTGAGCCACAACTTCGCCCGCCGCCTCGTGCCCCATCAGCGATGCGTTGTGCCCGGCGATGAACGACTTGTACTCCGTACACATGGGCGCAGCGTGAATCTTGACCGCGACCCAGTTCTCGAACGGCCGCGGCTCGGCCACGTCCGCCAACCCGGTCTGCCGCACACCGGTAATCACCGCCTGTTTCATCGCCCGAATCCTATTCTTTGGGATTGGTGTGTGGCACTGGTCTGTTGTAAATATGGGTGCAGGTAATAGCCACGAGCGAGCGCGCCCTGCGGCCAAGATAGAGTTTCTACTGGCGCATCAGCCATGCCAGCCGGTCATACGAAGCGAGATAGTGCAGCACAGTCAGCAGGCCGAAGATCGCCGCCGCCGTCCACCGCTCCGCCGCAACCAGCGCCGCCGTTGCCGCCACAAACAGCGCCGCCTCCAGCGCCAGGCGCAGCGGCCCGGAGACGCGCACCGGTGCATTGCCCGGGTCGCCGGGCACGCGGAATACGCCCCACAGGGCCGCGGCCACAAGCGGCAGCCCCACGGCCAACACGACGCGCCACATGCCGACGTGCTGCGTCCAGCCCCAGACGCCCAGCGCGGCCAGCATCGCCAGCTCCAGGGCGAAACGCAGCGCCAGATTGAGCGGGTGTTGGCTCATGGGTTACGCTACCACGAATAGGCTTCAGGGGCCGGCCCCGGTCGCAGCGGGCGTCCCCGGTTGATGTTGAAGATCTCCTCCAAGCGCGCCATCGCCTCGGCATCCAAGGCCAGTTCCGAGGCGCGCTCCAACCCGTCCAAGTGCTCCAGCTTGCGCACGCCGACGATGGCCGAAGCGACGGCCGGGTTCGCCAGCGTCCAGGCGATGGCGACGACATGCGCAGGCTCGCCGATCTCGCGGCACAGCGCGTCGAAGTCGTCGAGCTGCCGGTTCTCGCTCAGGTCCATCTCGTACTCCTGTTCCACCTCGCGCGTGCGCGAACCGGCGGGCGTCTGGCGCGCCTTGCCGCTCAACAGCCCGCCAGCCAGCGGCATATAGGCCAGCACGCCGATGCCCAGGTCCAGCGCCGCGGGCAGCGCCTCAAGCTCCGGCATACGGTTCAGCAAGTTGTACATGGTCTGCTCGGAGACGAGGCCCAGGGAGCCGCGCTGCAACGCCTGCATCTGGAACTTCGCCAGCCCCCAGCCTGGGAAGTTGCTCGTGCCCACATAGAGCACGTCGCCTTGCGCCACCAGCCGCTCGAAGGTTTCCCAAAACTCCTCGCCCGTAATGCGGCGGTCGATGTGGTGAACCTGGTAGAGGTCGATGTGGTCAGTCTGCAACCGCCGCAGCGAGTCGGCTGCGTGCTTGCGCACCTTATAGGCGGAGATGCCGGGACGGCTGCTCGTCACGTCCGGCTCAGGCATCCCGCCGTAGACCTTGGTCGCCAGCACAACGCGGTCGCGGCGCGACTTGTCCTGCTGGAACCATTGGCCGATGATCTCCTCTGTGCGCCCGTGCCCGCCGGACCGGCCATAGACGTTGGCCGTATCGAAGAAGTTGATGCCCATCTCCAGGGCGCGGTCCATGATGTCGAAGGCTTCCTCTTGCGAGGTAACGTCGCCGAAG
>Ga0334889_1005461_pt1 | contig 10496 bp, 3 predicted proteins | sample GraSluR1_MG_2_FD_207222 | JGI IMG/M metagenome (GOLD analysis project Ga0334889, IMG submission 207222) | Sludge microbial communities from methane-producing bioreactor in Wageningen University, Netherlands - Granular Sludge_8_08-R1 | ecosystem: Engineered > Bioreactor > Anaerobic > Unclassified ... | reverse complement strand
GATCGAATAGATTTCGCAGGAGAAATATTTATCGTCGCTATTTGGCAAATCCTCGGCCATAGCCCATCGGAAACAATTGACACCTGAAAGGGTATTATTCCCCAGAGTTCCTTCGGTTTCGTAAAGAGCGTAAAAGGGCACATTCCAGGTCGTGCCGCCGTCGGAACTCATTCTCACACCGACTAACACAGAGTCGTTTTCCGGGTCGATAAGTTTGTAGCAAACATGCACAGAGCTTGGATCGGGAACACAATCTTCCCACATCCAGACCGAATCTATGCTCGCCGGAGCGTTGAGCTTAAGCCCGCCGTCGAGGATGTAGAGGCCGTCATCGCCGAAAGAAGCGAAAATATAGCCCTCGGAGACTGTTACATTTAGACAGTTATGTATCGTGCTATAGAATCCGCTCTCGAATGGGGTCTGCGGGTCGTAAATATTAATCGCACGAAGGCCGCGGTTATAATCCGCGACAAAAGCGATGGTATCTTCCGCCCAGACTCCCATAGCGTAGCCGGACGTATTGAAGGTCGAGATCAGGGCTGGCAAAGCTGGATTTGTTGCATCGATAATATGAAGACCGGCATCGTAACCGGCGACGAAAACGGTGTCCCTTCGCGTGAAAACGCCCCTCGAAGAACCGGGCAGTGACAAAGAGCCAATCACATAGCATGCGCGCGGATCGGACACATCGATTATCTTCAATCCGCCGGCTCCACAGGCGATATATGCGAGATCACCGTCGAGGTGGATAGAGTAAGCATAACCACCCAAAGAGCTTATCGGGCCGTATTCGACAGGATGAAAGAGATTCGAGAAATCGACAACAGTGAATCCGGACCAGCCGAGGGCGCAGAAGGCGCATCTCCCGCGAGCTACAACGCCGGTGTATGTTGCATAAATCGTATCACGGCTAATCTGAATAGGATCGATAGGATTTGCGACATTGAGAAGCCGAATTCCGCCGGACATGTCGGCAAGATAAAGCAATGTGTCATAAAGGAATACAGAATTCGCTTCGCCGGGTGTATTGAAAATAAATCCGTATGAAGGATTGGCGGGGTCAGCGATTTTTATCGTTACAATTCCGGTGTAGGTATCCGCGATGAAAGCATAGGGCGAATGCGGAACAACATCCACCGCGACGCCTTCGGTATTGTAATAGCCTATTCTGCGTATATTGAGGCTGTCGGCGGCGAAACATGCAGAGATAATAAAGAGTGACACGATCAAAAATATATTTCTCACGAAAACCTCTTTTCAAATCTGAATAATCTCTACAAAATAATATAAATTATGTGAAAGTGCAATAAAATAATCATGAGCGAGTTCTAACTCTTGGTGAAACTCAAATAAGCAAATTGGGGAAGACTCGCAATGGGTAATAATACCCATTGCCTTTACAGAGTAATGTGCTAATATAATGTCATGTAAGGACTTAGAAATTTGGCAAGCTTGATGCGATATTATGAAATAGATATTTGATAGAGCTAAAGTTCAGAAAGCCAAATTTTTATTGTGCTATGATGACATTTTACTTAAAATGAAAAATGAACATATGGCAATTAAACGTAAACTGGATGTAAGTGAGAAGTCGATAATATTTCGGGAGGAAAATATGAGAAACACATGGGTAGCAACATCAATAGTTTGTCTGCTGGTGGTTTCGGCTTTGTTTGGGGATTTCGGTCAAGTTTTCACTTACCAAGGGAAACTGACCGACGCTACCGGACTGCCCGCCGAAAGCCCGGTAAACATGACCTTTACGCTCTACACGGCCTCTACCGGCGGGTCGGCGGTTTGGTCGAAAACAGTTCCCGGCGTCGATCCGGAGCACGGTATCTTCAGCGTTACACTGGATATTTCCACCGGTGCCCCGACCTCGGTGAACTGGGATATGTATCCGGAATTGTGGCTTCAAGTTACAGTCGGCACTACCGAGCTAACCCCGCGCGAAAGGCTTACTTCGGCTTTCCACGCCCTAAATATCGCGAATAACGCGGTTTCCGAATCAAAACTCAAGATGACCTCCCACGGAACCGCTGGCGAAGACGGCTATCTGCTATCCTTCGATAATGCCACCGGCGGATTTACATGGATCGACCCGAGCGATGTCGGCGGCGTTAATTCGATTATCGGTGGCGATAACATTCAGGTTTCTTCCGGGACTGGAAACGTTACTATCGACGTCGCCCCGCAAGGCGCAGGTTCGGCCCTCGACGCCGACCTTCTGGACGGCCAGCATGGCGCTTATTATCTCGACGCTGACAATATTAACGCCGGCACACTTCATACTGACAGATTCTCCGCCTACGACGACCTTGTCGCCGAAAGCAAGATCGGCTCCGATGCTGATCGGGTCGCCGCGGGGGATCATTCGCATACAAACATGGTTACCGGAACAGGCACCGCGACTCGAGTTGCCTTCTGGGACGGTCCAAACTCCTTATCATCGAGCGCAAATCTTTATTGGAACGGCACGAACAGCAGACTCGGCATCGGGACAACCTCCCCAGATGTTCCACTCGACATTCAAAGCACAAGCGGAGCAACCGGGTTGAGGATAAGAAGCAATCTCGCCGCCGCTGGTTCCGAGGCGATTTTGGGTTTCAGGATGACAACAACAGCCTCCGGCTCCGATTATGCCCAAATAAAAGGAATTAGGACAAATGTTCCAGCAAACACAGCTTCGGATTTGGCATTTGTTACAAGCAACGGAACGGATTTGGTTGAAAGGATGAGAGTAACGAGCACCGGCAATGTCGGTATAGGCAACGATAGCCCGACATCCAAGCTCGATGTTACCGGCACCGGACGTTTTACGGATCAGGTAACGATCCCGGAAACTCCTACCGCCGACGCTCATGCGGCTTCGAAGAAATATGTCGATGATCAGATTGCCACCGCCGGCGACGGTTGGGGCAGTCAGGTTGTCGAAACAGATGCCACCCTCACTGGCGACGGAACTGCGGGTAACGAGCTTTCGGTTGTGTATGGTTCTACTGCAAATACTGCGGTTCAGGGCAACCAGACAGCGACTATTACAGCCGGCACCGGCCTTACAGGTGGAATCTCCGGCGATGCTCTCGGCGACGGTTTCAGCGCGACGTTGAATGTCGATTTTGCGGGAACGGGTGTCGCAAACACCGCCGCCCGTAGCGATCACGATCACGACAGTGATTACGATAATTACAACTATTGGACAGCCAGCGACGGCTCGAATACCTCGAATATCGGTTCAGCCACAACTCTAACATATGCGGGTTCGGGCGGGGTTACCACTTCGCTTGCGGGCAACACACTTACCATCGACGCCTCGTCTGCTGGCGATAACCTTGGAAATCATACCGCCACACAGAATATTCAGACTAACGGATATTGGCTCTCTAACGACGGCGACAACGAAGGCGTTTTCGTTTCGACTGCCGGAAATGTTGGTATTGGAACAAATGGGCCGTCGGAAAAACTTGAAGTAAATGGAAATGTGCTTGCATCCGGTATTATCCGAAGAGTTACTATTCCATTAACAGTTCCTACTGATGGGGCAACTGCCGCAAAAACTGCTGCACTTGCAGGTTACACCGCTTACGTAGATGGCGATTTATTCGCTGTTACATTCTCGAATGGTAATTCCGTTAGCACTCCTACATTGAATATAAATTCTCTCGGTGCGAAGAATATCAGATGCGGGACGACTAACGCTTCAACAACAACTTTTACTTTGGGTGCTGGAGCAACAGTGTTGCTTTATTATGACGGATTAGCAGACAAATTTCAACAGATGGGTTCTTATAGAACAAGCGACGGCACAGAAAGTTATACTGTCAGATGGAACAGTAATCTCCAGGCGGGAGCCGAGATTACCAGATATAAAATCGTCATGGCAGGAACAGACGGCAGATTGTATCCCTTGACCATAGGAAATACGACAGCCGCGACAAAGACCGTTGCCTCAACAGAGTTCAGAATTGAATCGCCGATAGTGTCTTATTATTACAATGGGACAGTTGCGGCAGGCGCGACGTCAAGTAGTTATTGGTATGAAGGCTATACCATGGCGAATCTTGATTACACCTTAAACCAATCGACTGGGTTTTCTGCTTATATGCCGCTATATCTTAAGGGCACCATTAACTCAAATGGAAACTTTGTTCTGGACGGAGCCGGTGGAGTTAATAATGACTTCTGGACACAGACCTTGCCTTCAACTGAAGATGGCAAAGTGTATATTATGATCGGTATTATGCATAGCACTACTGACACAATGCGACTGATGGTCAATAAGCCCATTTATGAATTCAAAGACGGAAACCTGAGGGTTTATACACCAGAGCATGTCCACGACAGCGATTACGACAATTACAACTATTGGACAGCCAGCGACGGCTCGAATTCCTCGAATATCGGTTCTGCCACAACACTAACATATGCGGGTTCGGGCGGTGTTACTACAACCCTCGCCGGCAACACGCTAACAATAGATGCCGCCGGAGCAACTCCCTCCCCCGGCGGTAATGACGGAAATGTCCAGTATAAGCTGGGCACATCGTTCGCGGGTTCAAACAATCTCCACTGGGACAACACAAACGCAAGGCTCGGAATTGGGACGGCAAGCCCGGCTGTTAAACTGGATGTGATTGGCGCTGTAAAAACAAGCAGGCTCGGATCTTATGGAACATACAACTCTTCTCAAGTGCAGGGCATATGGTCTATTTCCGAAGGTTATCCAATTAGCACGGCTTCAAATGATTTTGGAACCCAATATGGAATTGTCTATGCACACACCAACGCCGGAACGGGAACGAGTAAACTGCCTATTGCCGGATGGGGACATCAAATTCTATTTACTTCAGCCGGAACACGAAACGCATCGATAAGTCTTACGAATGGGCATGCATATTTTGCAGGCAATCTCGGTGTTGGGACGACAAGCCCTTCATACAAACTCGATGTGTCCGGCACGGGTCGTTTCACAGAGCAGGTTGTTATCCCTGTTACGCCTACTGCAAATGCACATGCGGCATCGAAGCAGTATGTCGATGGATTAGTTGGCGGCGGCGTAGGTTCGGGCACAGCAAACCAGACTCTTCGCCACAACGGAACAACCTGGATCGCGACAAGTAATCTATATAACAACGGAACTAATATCGGAATCGGGACGACAAGCCCCACTGCGAATCTTCATGTCAACGGTTCGGTGAGAATCGACAACCATCTCGAAGCGCGTGCGACATGGGGGGAAAATGCCAGAACACAAGGTATCCTCATAATTCCAGAGGGCACCGCGATAATCGACAACGGAACCGGGAGTCTCACTATTCCGCAATTAATTGTAATGAATCCTGCCGCCGGTTCATGGATGAGGGTCGCCGCAGGGACTTATTCATTAGGTTCATGGGGTTATCTTTATGTTGATATTCCTCCCACGGGAACCAGCCGTTCAGTTGTTACCCCAAGTATAGCCGCATGGTCGGATACCGACAGACTCTACGACTCGCGCGACAGAATCATTCTTGCGCAACGGCGTGGAGGCGGAGCGATTTACACCCGTTTCGCACAACCGGCGAATTTCGGCGACAATTGGGGCGCTCAGGTTGTTCAAAGCGATGCGAGCCTCGAAGGCAACGGAACTTCGGTAAACAACTTAAAAGTGGCGAATTGTTCGGCAAAATCACAATCGACAAATTATAAACTTCATCGACCCTATCATGGGTGGTAAATACAAGGAGCGAGAATGAGAAGCATCGACATGAAACTCGTAATAATCATCATGCTGATTACTGTTGTGGGGCTTTTTGCCCAAGTCCCTCGGACATTGTCATATCAGGGCAAGCTGACAAACCCCGGCGGCAATGTTATCACAACCCCTGTTAATATCACTTTCAGGATATTCAATGTTGTTTCCGGAGGGACAGCACTTTGGACAGAAACTCATAGCTCTGTTCCGGTTACAAACGGTTTTTTCGACGTTACCCTCGGTGAGAGCACACCTATTACTCTGGATTTCGATACACAATACTGGATCGAGGTTCAGGTGGGTTCGGAGACTTTGACTCCGCGCGAGAAAATGACCTCGATGCCCTATGCCCATCGCGCCACATATACCGATACTGCAGGATATGTAATCGATGGAGTCGATATCACCGGAATCGACCAAGGTCATCACATTTACAAAGGCGCCGGAACATCGGATATCGAGCAAAGCGTAATTTACGAGGAAGGGGGTCAGATAGCTATTGGAGATAACGAGATTCCTACTGGCTCTGTTACCGCATCGGTTGTAAATCAATATACTGCAAATTTCGCATCATTTCAGTTGTTATCTTATTATGGCGGCACTTCCACTCCTACCGGACAGATTCTTTCGAAGATTGCCAGGGGCACAAAGGCTTCGCCGTCAGCGTTGTTGGCCGATGATATTATGGTCGGTTTTGCCGCGAGAGGCCACGACGGCACGGATTGGACGTCGGCGCAAATAACAATGCTCGGGAGGGCCGAGGAAAATTGGGAACCCGGTAAGTATGGAACTTATTGGGCATTTGGAACAACAGAAAGTGGAACCGCAATTCGGAACGAGAAGTTGCGTATCACAGGTAGCGGCAATGTAGGTATCGGAACGGATTCACCTCAAGCAAATTTACATGTAACAAACCATTCAGGTTCTCAAGTTACAGAAATTTTAGAAAGTTATTCCACGACATCGGCGCAACTTAAGTTTAGAAGAGCTGGGGGGACAGTATTATTGCCCGAACCGTTGGATTCAGGTGTTATTATATCAAACATAGGGTCAGCCGGTTGGAATGGAGTTTCTTTCGCAAATTCAGCGAATATTAGAGTTCTTGCAGATGAAAACCTCACATCCACCGCTTATGGAACAAGAATGGATTTCAGAGTAACGAAACGCGGGACAAGTTCATTGATTTATCCTCTCACTCTCACATCCGACGAAAGAGTGGGTATCTTCAATCAAGAACCGGAGAAAGTTTTGGATGTTTATTCAAACAACACCAGCGATTATATTCGTTTATCGGTGGCGGGCGATGCCACGACCGGTATCGACGCGACAGGCATACTTCTCTTAGAAAGAAGAGATAATGCCATGGGATATATAGGTTTCAGAAACAACCACACTCTCTCCAACCAAGACATGGTCTTATCTGTTCGAACGGGCGCATCCGCCCCTTTTACGTGGCATCAGTATCTCAGATATATTGTCGATGACGGTTATCTAATTCTCAACCAAAACGGCGGCAATGTGGGTATAGGAACATTCACCCCTTCGGCGGAACTCGAGGTTGCCGGTCAGGTGAAGATCACCGGCGGAACCCCCGGAACCGGCAAAGTCCTGACCTCGGATGCTGACGGTCTCGCTACATGGGAAACTCCCTCCGGCGGCGGAATTCCCTCCGGCGCTTATGTGGCCTTTCCCGATTCCTCCGCGCGAACGGGGTGGACCTACACAGGTTATTACGGTTCGAGCGGTTCAGGGGATAGTTGGTTGATAAGAGCCTCGATGCCAACCGCGAGAAGAAGTATTGCCGCCGCGGCTGTGGGCGGTAAAGTCTATGTTTTAGGCGGATATGGCCCTCTTTCTCTTAATGAGGAGTATGACCCCGCAACAAACTCGTGGACGACGAAAACATCGATGCCAACGGCAAGATACGATTTAGTGGCTGTCGCCATAAATAATAAAATTTATGCCATAGGTGGCTATCCCGCAACTACCACGAATGAAGAATACGATCCCGCAACGGACACATGGACTACAAAGGCTTCTGGTAGTTTTGCCATGAGAGCTTCTGCCGGAGCCGCCGCAAACGGAAGAATATATGTGATGGGCGGTGATATAGCTCCGGTCTCTTTTTATAATCAAGAGTATAACCCCGCCACAAACTCGTGGGCATTGAAGACAATTTTACCGACAGCGAGAACTCGTTTAGCTTCCGCAACTGTTGATAATAAGGTTTACTTAATCGGTGGCGCTCTCGACATTGTCGGCAGTGCAACAAATTTGACTCTCAACCAGCAGTATGATCCTGTTACGGATTCCTGGACGACCAAAGCGTCTATGCCCACAGCAAGAAGGTATCTAACTGCAACTACCGTGAACAATAAAATTTACGCGATAGGCGGTTACGACCAGAATGGCGTCGGTTATATTTCCAGCAACGAGGAATACAATCCCGCCACGAACACATGGGCTACAAAGAGCTCAATGCCTTTGGCCAGACAACAGCATGCGGCCGCCGAGACAGGGGGAAAGATCTATGCTATGGGAGGAACGGCGAGTAGCGGAGTTACTGCGATTAATTACCAATACACTCCTCCCGGGCTGGATTTTTACTGGTTCCAAAAAGACTAAACGGCGTAGTTGCTCAATTCATGACACACACCAGTAATAAAATATGGCGCAAAGGAATCAGTTCAATCACTATTGTTATGGCGATTGTTGCCGGGGTGTTTTTGCTTTGTTGCGAGAGAAAAGGGCCTGCAATTATAGCCATGGTCGGTGAAATACCGATTTACCAAGATGACATCGAATATAGAATTAGAACTTACGGAAAGTGTTATGGCAGAGAGAATATCGATGAACTATCCGTTCTGGCCGAGTGCATTCGTGACGGACTCGAACTGGCTGTTTTGGAAAGCTATTTCAATATGGAGCCAACGGAATCGCTTTGCGCGCTCAAAGTCAAATGGATTGACGAGAACACGAAAGATCCGCCGACATGGGATTGTATCAAGGAAACATATTCCAAACATCAGGATGCCCTTTTTCGCAATGTCGTAAGGCCCATTATTGTCAATCAGCAACTTCACGGATTATTTTCTATGGATACGCTTATCCACAAAAGTGAGAGAGACAGTATTCGGAGTATAATGCGGGAAGTTGTCGGCAAACGGGTCGATTTTGAATCGATAAACGGCTACGACACTTTTTTCACATGGCGAAGAGATAGGGACGATAGCTTAATAAACGTCGAACTTCAGGAATTCGGGGAAAACCTATTCGTGGAGGAAGTTCTAAAAAAACTTTCTTCAGGCGAACTATGGCAAGATATTGTCGAAGGTGATTATACATATAGTATAGTTAAGTCAATAGAAGTCAATGATACTGGTTATCTTTGGTGCGGTGTTGTGTTGCAAAAAGGAAGTTTCGACGAATGGTTCATAAACTTTGCTCGTCAAAATATCAAAATAGAGATCCGCAATTCGAAGCTTTTAGAAGAGTTCAAAGCACAATACGAAGATATTTGGTGGAGGGATTGTTTTGTTGTCTGCAAAGGGGGATAAACCGCTATAATATGATGATATATTACTGAAACGGAATAAAAAATTTCATTGATGATTAATAGGGGGGAGGGTTGTCGGCCTATGGGTTTCTGCCTCCCGGAAAGGCTTAGACGAAGCCCTCCTCCCTGAATTTTGAAGAAGATTGACAAGAGATTAAGTTAGAAAAATGTGAAAAATGAAATACTGATGCAAAATTCATTTGTTTTTTTACAGGAGACGAATTATACTGAAATGTTAATCCCATAGACAGGAGGAAAAATGGGGAAGAAAACGTTAGTAGTGTTGTTGTTGGCGGCAATTATCGGAAGCGCTTTTGCGCAGGGATTGCCACGTTTGATAAACTATCAGGGGAAATTAACTGACCCTTCAGGCGTGGCTGTTACCGGCCCTGTCAATATCACCTTTAGGATTTTCGCTGTCGAAACCGGCGGAACGGCAATCTGGACGGAAGCCCACACCGGCGGAAGTGCAATCGTCGTTACAAATGGATTGTTCGACGTTCAACTGGGCGCGATTACCGATTTGGACATCGCTTTCGATAGAGAGTATTGGGTCGAATTACAGATTGGCTCCGAGGTTCTGACCCCACGCGAAAAGCTTACTACTGTGCCCTATTCATTTCGAGCTATATACGCCGATACTGCATATATTATAGGTAGCGGAGCAGTTCAAACCGACGCCACAATCGACGGCGACGGCACGACTGCGGATCCGCTTTCGGTAAACTGGGGAAGTGTTACACAGCACACAGATGTTACATCTGCCGGCTCGGGCGCGATCATCACCACTGCGGAACGCGCGAATCTTCACGCTCCCGGAAGCGACAATCAGAACCTTTTCAATAGGGTTTCCGACGGCACGAATACCTATACTGTCGCAAGCCAGACCGATATTTTGAATTTTACGGCTACTGGCGGCGCGGCGGTTGCTGTCAATCCCGCGACCGGACAGGTTACAATCGATGCTTCGAGTGCCGGAGACGACTGGGGCTCGCAGGTTGTCCAATCGGACGCCACACTTGCGGGAACCGGTGTTGTCGGCAACTTGCTCAGAATCGCCGCCGATGGCGTCAACGATACTCATATCGACTGGGGTCTCGGTGCGAACCAAGTTTCCGCGGTCGATGTTCCCTATAGCAACACAGTATCCGGTCTTACGGCCACCGATGTGCAATCAGCTCTCGATGAAATCGCCGGCGGCGGATC
>Ga0334889_1005458_pt1 | contig 10503 bp, 11 predicted proteins | sample GraSluR1_MG_2_FD_207222 | JGI IMG/M metagenome (GOLD analysis project Ga0334889, IMG submission 207222) | Sludge microbial communities from methane-producing bioreactor in Wageningen University, Netherlands - Granular Sludge_8_08-R1 | ecosystem: Engineered > Bioreactor > Anaerobic > Unclassified... | reverse complement strand
TTTCTTTGTCAATTGTAATAATTCCTTTTGTTTTTTTAGCATGACAATTAGGACATAATACCCATAAATTGTCTGGGTTTTCATTTCCACCTGATGATTTTTCTTGAATATGATCAACCTCATATATCCATGCTTTTTTTCCACTTTGGTTTGTGTATTGATACTTGAAGCCACAAACTTGACAAGAATAACCTTCAATTCTTGCTATTAATCTTTTTTGTCTAGCATCTTCTTTTCTATTTTTCCTGGCTTTAGTAGAATACGTATATTGACTATCACCAGAATCTCTTAAGATTAATTTATTTTTGGCATCATCAATTGAAATATTTTCATAATAATAATCAGTTGTTTCAGCTATTCTCTTCTCTAAAACCGTTTCACCATTATCGAGGTTGTTATTTACAAAAAAATCTTGATAATCCTTAAGAATAATTTCCTCATAAAAAGGATTTATGCCAGAAGCAGATCCATTAACTGGAAAATTCGGTATTTTATTATCTTCTTTTTTAGCTTTTTCTTCCAAATCTCTGATAGAAATTGAGTTGTCTAAAAGAACCTCTATTTCACTGATAATTTGCTCTTTAGATTTTTGTTGTATTGGTTTAGAAAAATCAATTTCTGAAAGATCTGAATATGTATAAACTTCACTTAGTGGTACAACATAGCTCCAATAATTTTTTTTATCTCTTATTTCTTGAATCCACCACAACTCTTCTTTTTCGTATAAACCACCACCAACATAGCCAAAACCAATTACTGCTGATTTTGCGTCTTTATGAAAATCAGATTTTGCTGTTGAGTGGAAAATAATAACATCGCCTTTTTGAAGTTTTTGCCAGTTGTTTAAATTATTTTCATTTAACGCCCAAGCTTTTCTTTCCAGAGCTGTTAACCAATTTTCTGGATTACCTGTAAATCGCCATATTTTCATATTTATTTTTTTAGCTTAGTGTATTTTGTATGCTTACCCCTCGATTTTGCTACTGGATATTTTTTATCATTCATTTTCATTTTTCTCTTAAGGGCCTTAGTTATATCGATTCCAAAATCGTGACTCATTAAAAGAACCCAGTATAAGACATCTGCTAGCTCCTCTCCCAACTCCTCCTTGTGATCTTTTAGGTATTCTCCTATCTCTTCTTCACTTTTCCACTGAAAATGCTCTGCTACTTCTCCTGCTTCTAGCAAAAGAGAAATAGCTAAATCCTTAGCTTTGTGAAATTGTTTCCAATTTCGGGCGTTGCGAAAACCTATTACTGTCTTAGTAAGATCAGAAACATCTGACATAATCGTATTATAAACCTAAAATATTTATAAATAAGACGGATTTAAGCTATTTATCATAATTAAACTAACGAGTGTCGTTCTAAAACCCCTCTATTTTTCAATCAATTCAAATATAGCTAAAAATTTCCTTAAATAGAAAAATCGGTGATGTAATTTTTTTAGTCGAACCTTCCTAATAGTTTCACTACCACATTTTCATATTTTCATCAGATATAATTATAAAAATGGCAAAAGTTTATGGTGAGATTGGTTCTTTAACTTTTCTTCTTAAAAAGCTAAGTGAGCATGGTATTAATTCTTTTAGTAATTTAAACGAAATCATAAACTTCAGAGAACAGTTTGAAGATACTGTCGCTAAATTAAAAGAATCCAAAACAGTTGAGCTGTCACAAAATATTTTTGGTCTTAAAAGGAAACTCAAAATGCTTAAATCGTTCTTTTTTGACAAGGGTGGTTTTTTAAAATATATTAAAAAGATATGGAGCAAGAACAAAATCATCCCCCACAAGATAATCATCTTTCCCAACCGATTCAGCAAAAAACCAAAAAAAACACACTGTTATTGATATTTGTATCTGTTTTTTTAACTGCTATCTTGGTGGGGGGAGGCATGTTTTTTTTACAGCAGGCTATGAACAATAATCTAAACTCATCTTTAAATCAACAGTTAGAGCAGATACAGATTGAGAATGCACAGCTAAGAGATAAATTAGAGGATTTAGAAATAGCTGTCTCTGAAGCCATTGCTGAAAAAGAAGCTATTGAAAAAAAGACTTGCAAGGGTATTTGGCAGAACGGAGTTTGTGTTCAGTCAACCTGTATTGACTCTGATGTTAATGAAAAACCAGACGATATTTATATTAAAGGTTATGTCACTTATACTGATGAAAATGGAGTAGAAACTACAGTTTATGATGAATGCACACCCTCTAAAACTCAGGTTATAGAAATGTGGTGCTATGAAAGCCCTGCTGGGAGCGGAAATTATGTTGCGGGAAGAATGGTTTATGATTGTGAGAATGGCTGTTTTGACGGAGCTTGTGTCAGATAGGTTTTCACTGCTCCACCTTACACCATCAATCATCTAATAAATAGTTTATTTTTTAAGCATCAACTAATTTAACGACACGAAAGCCCCCTTTTTCTTCAGCCTCCCTTCAGCTTCTGTCATATATAATAATCTCTACCAGATTATTAAAACAATTTTAACAGCTTACCTGCTTGAATTTATATGAAAGTACTTATTGTAGAAGACGATCGCCGTATCGCTGATTCTATTAAAAAGGGTTTAAAACAGGAGCGTATTATTGCTGAAGTGGCTTATTTTGGCATGGAAGGTTTGGATTTGGCTTCTACTGAGGATTATGATGTGATTATTTTGGACATACTTTTGCCTGAAATTAATGGTCTTGAATTTTCAACTAAATTGCGTAAGCAAAACATTACTACTCCAATTTTGATGCTAACTGCCTTAAGTCAAACTAATGATAAAGTTACTGGTTTGAATCAAGGGGCTGATGACTACCTTACAAAGCCGTTTGATTTTGATGAGTTGTTGGCAAGAGTTAGAGCTCTTGGTCGCCGCTCTCACACCGCCTTGAGCAATCCCATTCTTAAGATTAATGATTTAAAACTCAATACCTACACTTATCAAGTTCAAAGAGGCGACCACGACATTCGCTTATCGCAAAAGGAGTTTGCCCTGCTGGAATATTTGATGCTTCATGAGAACCAAGTACTGTCAAAAGAAAAAATTATGGACAATATTTGGAGTTTTGATGAAGATGTTTTACCCAACACGATTGAAGTTTATATTAAAAATTTACGCCAAAAATTAGAGAGACCTTTCCCACAGAAACCAAAGCTAATCCATACAGTGAGGGGTTTTGGTTATAAAATAAAGGATTCAAGAGAGGTTTGAAGAATTAAGTAACATTAATATTTTAACCATCATTCATGTTCAATCGCGCTCGTCTCAAACTCACAGTTCAGTACTTGCTTATAATTATGGTTATTAGTTTAAGTTTTAGTGCCATTATTTATCAAGTGCTTACTTTTGAGCTATCTAGGTTTAGTCGTATGCAAAGGATGAGACTGGAACATCAATTAGAGGGTGCTGATTTTCAGGTTAACAACTGGTCGCGTGAAGGGCAGCGTGTTTTAGTGACTGAAGCTTTAGATCCTGGGTTGATCACCGAAACCAAACAACGATTATTATTCACGCTTTTAGCTGTTAATGGGGTGATTTTAGTTTTGGCAGGAGGTTTAGGTTATTTACTTGCCGGCAAGACTCTGCAACCGATCCAAATTATGGTAGATGAGCAAAATCAATTTATTTCAGACGCCTCTCATGAATTAAAGACCCCGCTCACTGCTCTGAAAACTTCATTAGAAATTCACCAACGAGATAAAAATTTTAATGTAAAAACAGCTAAAAAATTGATTCAAGGCAGTTTAGAAGAAGTAGCCAAACTACAAAAGTTAACTGAAAGTTTATTACAGCTGGCGCAATTTGAGGAGCTCCGCAGTCAGCCTCCAAATCAGCCTGTTGATGTTCGTCAAGTGGTTAAACAGGCCTTAAATCAAGTTGAGGTACTAGCAAAAAATAAAAATATTGAAATTAAAGATCAAGTAGAAAACGTTGTGGTTAAGGGTAATTTTGATCAATTATCTCAGTTAATAGTAATATTGTTAGATAATGCTATTAAATACAGTCCTGAAAAAAGTACTGTTAATTTAAAAGCTAAAAACATCAATGGCAGGGTGATTCTGGAAGTGATAGACAAGGGTATTGGTATTAGTTCCTATAATCTTCCTAAAATTTTTGACCGCTTTTACCAAGCTGACTCGGCTCGAACTAAAAACGATAACGACAGCTATGGTTTGGGTTTATCAATTGCACAAAAGATTGTAAAGGTGCATGGTGGGCAGATAGAGGTAGAGAGTGTTGAGGGAAAAGGTAGTATCTTCAAAGTTACTTTGCCAGTCTTCAGCTAATCTTCAGCTCTTTTGTTTAAGATGATGGTTGTGAAAATATTTACAACCTTTTTTAAACAACTGTTTCAAAAATTATTCTCTTTTAAAAAATGGTTTTTTAGCCGGTCTTTAATTGTGAAATTATTTTTTGTGCTAGTTATTACTGGGTTGGGTTGGTTGTTGGTTAGCAGACTGTCTCCAGCGCAGGAAGCTAAACCAGAATATCAAACTTCTGTAGTTGAAAAAGGCACACTAGTGGTTTCCACATCAGCTTCAGGTCAGGTTTCAACAGCCAATAGTGCTGAAGTTACCACTCAAGCTTCAGGGGTGGTCAAACAGCTTTTTGTTAAAGACGGGGAGTCAGTTACAGTTGGCCAAGTTATAGCAGAGTTAGAGTTAGATCAGTTGGCACAGCAAAAATATGCCTCAACCCTAGCCTCTTATCAAGGTGCTCAAAATAATTTAGCCTCAGCCCGCACCAATCTTCATACTTTACAAAGTCGGTTGTTTAACGCCAATCAGAAGTTTATTGATGATGCCGTGGCTCGTGAGTTGCCAGAGACTGATCCCACTTATATTCAACAAAATGCAGACTGGCTGGCAGCTGAAGAAACATATCAGCAACAAACAGCAATTATTAATCAAGCACAAACATCACTTAATAGTGCCTGGCTGTCACTTCAGCAGGCTTCGCCTAAGATTTATGCACCAATATCAGGAAGGATTACTGGCTTGTCTTTGCAAGAGGGTGCAGTAGTTTCTGCTCAAAGTAGTGGTACTGGGACTGGTTCTACTGAAAAAATTGCTAGTATTCAAACTGATGCTTTCCCTACGATTACTATAAATTTAACTGAGATAGATATTGCTAAAGTAAGTGTTGGCAATAAAGCGACAATCATGCTGGATACTTATGTTGACAAAACTTTCTCCGGTCGAGTTGTGAGTGTGGACACCATTGGCTCGGTTACATCCGGAGTGACTAATTATCCGGTAGTAATTCAACTAGATACTAAAGCCGGTGGTATTTTCCCTAACATGGCGGCTACAGCCAACATTATTACTGACACTAAGGATAATGCACTGCTTGTGCCTGCTAGCAGTATTGTTACCCAGGAGGGCGCTTCAATGGTTCGAGTTTTAGTTAATGAGGAATTGCAATTAGCGCCGGTTGAAATTGGTTTGGCCGGGGAAACCCAGATAGAAATTATATCGGGCTTAAAAGAAGGCGATACAGTAGTGACTTCAGTGATTTCTCCAACCAATGATACCCAGAGTTTACCTGAGCAGTCCCCTTTTAGTAATTTTGGAGCTGTGGGTGGAGGATCTGGAGGCATGCGGGTTGCCAGATAATGTTTTGAGCTTGTTGGGAAATAACAGACTCCTTTGGGGATCAAGATGTATCACTGACTAATTTAACTTTTATTTGAAGTTAGTTTACAAACATGATTAAAACAAACAATCTTACTAAAACTTATCGTACTGGAACCATTAACACAGTGGCTTTAGCTAACGTTTCATTTGAAATTAAACAAGGTGAGTTTGTGGCTATCATGGGACCTTCAGGCTCAGGAAAGTCTACTTTGATGCATATTTTAGGTGCCCTTGATTTACCCACCAGTGGAGAATATTTTTTAGACGGGCAGAATGTTAGTCAATTAACTGATGATCAGCTAGCTGATATTCGTAACAAAAAGATAGGCTTTATTTTTCAAGCTTATAATCTTTTGCCACGAACTACTGCTTTAAAAAATGTGATTTTACCAATGATGTATGCTGGCGTTTCTAGCGAAGAACGAATAGAGCGTGCTGCCAAATTTTTAAAAAAGGTGGGTTTAGAAAATCGTATGCACCACTTTTCTAATCAGTTGTCAGGCGGTCAACAGCAAAGAGTGGCCATTGCTCGAGGCTTAGTAATGAATCCAAAAATTTTACTAGCTGATGAGCCCACTGGCAATATCGCTAGCGAGCAGGCAGCCGAAATTATGGAAGTTTTTCAACAACTAAACCAAGATGGGCACACCATTGTCATGATTACTCACGAGCAGGAAATTGCTGAATATGCTCAGCGGATTATCAACTTGCGTGATGGAAAAATTTTGCAAAGTGAAGATTAATTTTTAGGTCTTAAAAAGTATTAAGAATTTAAATATCAATAATAATCAAAAAAATTATGGATTTTTTAGAACTGTTACTAGAATCTATTAGCACTTTAACTGTTAATAAAATGCGCACTGGTTTAGCTGCCTTAGGTATTATTATTGGCATCGGTAGTGTTATAACTTTAATAGCTTTAGGACAAGCTAGCCAAAAATCAGTAGAAGAGCAGATCCAGTCTTTGGGAGCTAATTTATTAACTATTTCACCGACCGCTCAAGTTAATCAAGGTATTAGGGGAGCTGCTGGAACAGGTATTACTTTATCCTTGGAGGATGCGCAGGCCATCCAAGATTCAGAGATTATCACTACTGTAAAAAGTGTTTCACCAGAATATTCGGGCAGGTTGCAGGTTGTGGCGGGACGAAATAACGTCAACACCCAAATTATAGGAGTTACCCCTCAATATGCTGAAATTCGCAATGTTGATCTGGCTGACGGTGTGTTCATTACTGAACATAATGTTCAAGCGCAGGCGCGAGTAGCTGTACTAGGTTCTCAGGCTGCCATTGATTTATTTGGTGAGGAAGTTTATCCGGTCGGCCAAACTATTCGTATTAATGGTCAGGTGTTGAGAGTGGTGGGTATAACCTTATCTAAAGGTGGAACCAGCTTTAACAATTTAGATGATGCAATTTTTGTTCCGCTGAGTACGGCTCAAAGACAATTATTTGGTGCTACTCATTTAACTAGTATTGCTGTTGCAGCACTGAATCCCGATGTTATGGCTTTGGCTCAAGATCAAATAGGCTATTTATTATTAGAAAGACGTAACATTTCAGATCCAGCTTTAGCTGATTTTTCAATATTTTCTCAGCACGACATTTTGGATACAGCTTCTGCTGTCACTGGCACTTTTACCACTTTGCTGGGAGGTATTGCGGCCATCTCATTACTGGTTGGGGGGATAGGTATTATGAATATTATGTTGGTGACGGTAACAGAAAGAACTCGCGAAATAGGACTGCGCAAAGCCTTGGGTGCAAAAAAGAAGGTTATTATTACGCAGTTTTTGGTCGAGACTGTGATTTTAACTGTGGTGAGCGGTTTCACTGGGATGGTTTTAGGAATTGCAGGTTCATATTTCATTTCTTCAGCTATGAACTTGCCATTTGTTTTATCAGTAAGGTCAATGATGCTGGCTATTGGAGTTTCCGGAGGGATTGGTGTTATTTTTGGTTGGTATCCTGCCCAAAAAGCAGCAAAGCTTCAGCCCATTGAGGCGCTGAGATACGAATAATTAAAAAAATATTATAAAAAATACAAATTATCTATTAATAGAAAGAAAATACATGAAAAATGCTACTGTTTTAATAATTTTACTCACGCTGGTGGTTGCCGGTAGCGGTGGATTTTTTGCCGGAATGAAATATCAGCAGAGTAAACAACCTGGTTTGACTCGTGAACCAGGAAGTGAAGCGGTGATGAAGATGAGGGGTCAGGATTCAGATGAGGTAAACAGGATTGGCGCAAGACCAGTTTCAGGCGAAATTTTGGATATGGATGACCAGTCTCTTACAGTCGAAATGGGAGATGGTTCAAGCAAAATTATATTTGTATCTGAAATGACTCAGATCAATCAGGCGCAGGAAATTCCTAGAGAAGAACTAACTTTAGGAAAACAAGTGTCTGTATTTGGTAATGAGAACGCAGATGGTAGTATCACTGCTACTAATATTCAAGTAGATCCAATTCAAGAGTTAGTAAGAGATCCAGCAAGGGGCATGATGATGGACAGAGAAATCGAGTAATTATTTTAGGTTTAGTTATTTATTAATTACTAGTACAGAAAGGAGGTAAAAAATGAAAAAAACACACTTACTTATAGGTGGATCTTTGGCCCTAGCAGTTTTAGTGATTGGTGTCTCTAATCAAGTTTTGGCTTATCAGGGAGATCCAACATCTAAGGGTGAGGATTGCACTACCGAACGCCATGCCATATTAAGGCAAGCATTTGATGAGCTTGACTATGAGGCTTGGCAGGAACTAATGCAAGATCGCGGACGCGTCAATCAAATTATCACTAAAGAAAATTTTGACCGTTTTGTAGAGATGCATAGGCTCAAAGTGGCAGGCGATCTGGAAGGTGCTAGTGCAATAGCTCAAGAATTAGGGTTAGGACAGCGCGGCGGTGATGGCGAAGGAAGAGGTTTTGGTCACGGAAAAGAAGCAGGTTTCAGGCGTGGAAAGAATGCAGACTCGGGTATGGGAAAAAATTTGATTTAGGCTGTCAGGGATATGCTCCGCCTGAGAATTCCTCTCGGGCGGAGCAAGGATATTAAGAAAATCAAATGATTTTCTTAAATTCATGATAGATTTTATCACAGAAAAGTTATGGAAAAAAGGAGAATACTTAGACTAATTTAGATATAAATAAATAGATTTTTGGTCAAAAAATCCTCAGAGACAAAGACTGATATAATAATATTGACTTAATCAAATAAGCTTGAATATTTTCGTACTACTTTTTGAACATATGTCTCGTTTTAAAGAAAAACTCAACGACACACAAACCTATTTGGTTCAGGAACAACCTGAGGGTGTTTACGTCACAGATCAGACTACGAGGCAAAGGTTTTTTCGTACTAAATCTGGTGGTTGGTTCTGGTTGATCGGACCCGCTAATCCTTTTGGGGAAGATGTTCAGCTAGGAGATCAGGAGAAAGCCTATTTAGATGAAATTGTAGAGGAAGCGGGTTATTAGACTTAAAACTTACCCATATTGTTTAGCCTAGTTTTTTTTCAGGGAGCTGTGGCTGTAATAGTAACTGTATTACTATGTTGATTATAGCTGCTGGTGCTTGTGGGCATGGTTAATCTTAAAAATAAATCTCTAGTTTCTCCTTGAGGGACATTGTCTTCAAAAGTGTAATTAGTATCCACAATAGAAAAGGTTGTCCAGTTTGAGCCCCCATTAGAAAATTCCCATAGGACTTGATTATCTCCATTATTAGTTCCTAGCGACCAGGAATTAGTGTCGTCACTAAAGTTAGTACTTTGCACAAGTAAATTGGCTGGCCCAGCGTCAACGCTGATGGTTTGAACATCATTAGTGCCGGTTTCAGTAGTATCTTGGGTATCATCAAGTGGCAAAATGCCAAAGTTTACTGAGCCGTCGGTGGTAAGACTGATAGACACGGTTGCAGCTTCAGTGTAGGTGACTTCCGCATACATGGCGAAGATGTAATTAGTCATTGGTCCTCCTCCATAGTGATCACCAATTATGGCAATTGATAAAGAATCCAATTCGGATTGAGCTAAAGAAAGGCCTGAAAAAGTTATTGACTGCCATGTATTACTACTTGGAGTCAAAGCAACCCGAGAGGAATGTGTAGTTACTTCATCATCGTCATATAATTGAACTATAAGATCGCCGCGGTTAATATTTTGGTAAATCCAAATTGTAATTTCTGATACGCTTTCTATATTGCTGATTGAGGACATTCTAAAAAATATATTCTCAGCATTTATTCGATTACTTTGACCATAGACATAATTAGTTGTCGAGGGTGTGTCAGGCTGTCTTGTACCACAATTTATTTCAGTGTAAAAATTGGTTCCAGTTGAATTCCAACCCGAACCAATTGATCCATCGCCGTCAGGATCAATGTAGCTAGTTGCAGCATAAATGGTTGAGCCAGGCGCTATAAAACAAATTATTATTAAAAAAAAAGATAAAATTGAAAACAAAAAGCTAAAACGAGATTTCATAGCAATCATTATAGTATAGTTATTTTTGCTTTGGCTTCAGCTTTAGTTTTACTCTGCCGGTATTTGTTTGAAATTCACTAAAGGAGGTAGGGCTAAATTTTTCTCATCAATTTCCGCTTCTTGACAAGTGGGGGCTTTGTCGCTGGTAATTAAATCGATCAGAGTTATATAGTCAGGATTAACTTGGTTAGACTGCAGATACTCATAAGCCATTCCAAGATCATTGGGGGAGAATCTATAGCCCTGACTTTGCTCTGTTTCCCATAAATAAATTACTAGGTTAGTTTTTAAAAGTTTTGAAGTTCTTGATAAGTCAGCTGTAGCTAGGGTAATAAGCTGCCTGTCAGAAAGGAGAGAACCAGCAACTATGTAATT
>Ga0334889_1005445_pt1 | contig 10514 bp, 9 predicted proteins | sample GraSluR1_MG_2_FD_207222 | JGI IMG/M metagenome (GOLD analysis project Ga0334889, IMG submission 207222) | Sludge microbial communities from methane-producing bioreactor in Wageningen University, Netherlands - Granular Sludge_8_08-R1 | ecosystem: Engineered > Bioreactor > Anaerobic > Unclassified ... | reverse complement strand
TGGCACGAGCGGTGGGGCAAGCCGTTCGAGAGCCTCGGCTTTGCCACGGGCCTCCAGACGGCTTCGCCGCGCAACGTGCGGCGCGACTTTCAGAAGGCCCTGCTGCTGCTGACGACGCTGGAGGAGTACTATCCGGGCACGCTGAACGTGAGCCAGTGGAACGCCGGACTCGAGTTGCTGCCCGACCGCTGCCGCGAGCTGGACCTGAGCGACCGACTGACCCGGAACGCGATGGTCCTGGTCGGGTTCACCAACGACGCGGGTCCGGTGAAGCTCTGCACGCGCACCGGCAGCGGGAAGTACGAAAGGCTGATGCCGACCGAGGCGTGGACGATGTACCGGGTGATGATTCCGGTGCCGTGAGGCGGCGCCGGTGAGGGACGCAACGTAGCGGGAGACGTGCCGCGGTGATCATCGAGACGATCAACCTGACCAAGAAGTACGGCAGCCTGACCGCCCTGGACAATCTTCACCTGAAGATCGAGGACGGGGAGTGCTTCGGGTACATCGGCCCGAACGGGGCGGGCAAGACCACGACCATCAAGATCCTGGCCACGCTGCTTCAGCCGACGTGGGGCGAGGCCCGCGTGTGCGGCCACGTGGTGGGCTACGAATCGCGGAAGATCCGCCCGCTGATCGGGTACGTGCCGGACTTCTTCGGGGCCTATGAGGACATGGTGGTCCAGGAGTACCTGGAGTTTTTCGCGTCGGCCTACAATATTGCGGGCCAGCAGCGGCGACGGGTGGTGGCGGACGTGCTGGAACTGACCGACCTGGCCGGCAAGGCCACCGCCCTGGTGGATTCGCTTTCACGAGGCATGCAGCAGCGGCTGAGCGTGGCCCGCGTGCTGCTGCACGATCCGAAGGTCCTGCTTATGGACGAGCCGGCCAGCGGCCTGGATCCGCGGGCCCGCATCGAGATCCGCGAGCTGCTCAAGGAGCTGCGGAACATGGGCAAGACCATCATCATCAGCTCGCACATTCTGCACGAGCTGGCCGAGCTGTGCACCACGGTGGGCATCATCGAGGAGGGCAAGCTGCTGTTTCACGGGTCCATCGCGGAGATCATCCGCCGCGTGAAGCTGGCGACCCGGGTGTGCGTGAAGGTGGCGGAGCAGCAGGATCTCGCGGCCCTGATGCTGCAGCGGCTCAGGCACGTCCGAAAGGTGGAGCAGCACAACGGCGCCCTGGTCGTGGAGATGGACAGCGACACGCACGACTTCTCCGGCCTGGCCCGCGCCCTGCTGGACAACAACTTCCGCGTCCGGGAGATCCGGGAGGAAGAGGTGAACCTGGAAACGGCGTTTATGCGGCTGACGAAGGGGATCGTGCAGTAGGAAGGCACGAAGGGACGAAGGGACGGAGGGACGGAGGGACGGAGGGACGGAGGGATCCCGGCGCGCCGGGACAGGCTTCGGGACGGAGGGGCTTGGGCGGACAGGACATAAGCGGCGGGGGCGGTGATGACGATTCCGTTTGAAAACCTGGGCATGTGGTTCTGGCGGCTGCTGCCGGGCAACCCGATCCTGGTGCGGGTGGTCGGGGGCAAGTCACGCCGGCCACGGCACCTGTGGCTGCGCTTCGTCTACCTGGGCGTCCTGGTGGGCGTGGTGATGATTTCGCTGATGTCCTCCGGCAGCTCGGCCGCCAGCTCTCTGTCCGACCTGGCCCGCGGGGCGTCGCAGACCTTCCGCTGGGCGTCCATCGTGCAGCTCGCCCTGATGTGCGTGCTGGCCCCGGTGTTCACGGCCGACGCCATCACGCAGGAACGCGACGCGCAGACGTACAACATTCTGCTGACCACGCCGCTGTCCAACGCCCAGATTGTGCTCGGCTCGCTGCTGAGCCGGCTGTTCTTTGTGGTGACGCTGCTGCTGTCCGGGCTGCCGGTGTTCCTGCTCACCACCATCTACGGCGGCGTGACGACCTCGCAGATCGTGCAGAGCTTCGTGATCGCCGGATCGACCGCCCTGGTCACCGGGTCGCTGGCCATCGCGGTCAGCATGATCCGGGTGGGCACGCGGCGGACGATCTTCTCCTTCTACCTGCTCATCGGGACGTACCTGCTGGCGGTCTATGCATTCGGTCAGTGGGGCGTGACCCGGGTGCCGGAGGCGCCCAAAAGCGTGACGGGTGAGCAGTTGAGCTGGCTGGCGGCGTTTCACCCGTTCCTGTGCATGCAGGTGGCACTGAACGAGGTGCAGGCGCCGCACATCACCCAGGTGGCCCACTACGGCCGGCTGGCGAAGTACTTCATCGCGTATCCGCACACGATGTACGTGGTGCTTTCCACGCTGTCTTCGGTGGTTCTCATTCTGGTGAGCCTGTTTTTCGTGCGGCGGTCGGCGAAGGAGGGCGAGTCGAACCTGTGGACGAAGATCCAGGGCTGGTTCACCCGGGGCGGCAACGGCGAGCGGCACCGGGCGCCCCGCGGGGTTTGGCGAAACCCCGTGGCCTGGCGGGAGGCGGCCACCCGGGCGTCGGCGCTGAGCCGGGGGTTTCTCACGTACGTTCTGGTGGGCGGGGGCCTGCTGACGGCCATTCTGCTGCTGGCGTACTACGGGAACGGGACCCTCACTGCGCAGGGAGTCCGGGAGTGGCTGCACGTGGTGGTGCTGATCGAGTTTGCCACCATTCTGCTGATTGCGACCAACACGGCGGCCACCGCCATCACGAAAGAGCGGGAGTCGAACACGATGGATTTGCTGCTGTGTACGCCGCTGACCAGCCGGTACATCGTGTGGGGCAAGCTGCGGGGGCTGGTGAGCTTCGCCGTGCCGCTGATCTGCGTGCCGGTGGCGAGTCTGTTGCTGTTTGCGCTGTATGACGTGGTGCGGCGGGCGGCCGATCCGGCGGTCTTCATCGAGACGGCGCTGGAGGTCGGCGTGCTGATGGTGATCTTCACGGCCTTTGCCTGCATGATCGGCATGGACCGGTCGCTCAAGAACAAGAAGACGGTGCAGGCGGTGATGGTGAGCGTGGGGCTGCTGGTCGTGCTGTGCCTGGCGACGTGGGCCATCTGGTCGCAGATCATCAAGCAGGCGGGCGAGGCGGGGGCGCTGCTGGGGCCGTTCACGCCGATCACCGCCCTGGAGACGCTGGTCAACCCGACCATGCTCTTCGACGGCGACTCCAACGCCCTGGCCGGCGCTGCGACGCGGGTCCGCGTGCTGGCGCTGTTCGGATCGGCCCTGGCCGCCGGCGTGGTGGCGCTGATCGTGGCGGGCATGTACAAGTCGATGGTCCGCAACTTCGACATGATCGTGCGGAAGCAGTCGGCGACGTAACGGCGAAACGCAAAAACGCAAAAACGCGGAAACGCAGAAACAAGGAAGGGCGATGGGTGTGCCGCTGCTCTTGAGCAGCGGTGATGCGTGTTGGCGGCGTCCGTGCGGTCGACGGGAGCCTGATCGTTGGCCGGATGCGAGGTATGGCGGTTGGGCCGGCTCCATGAGGGCGAGCGGCGTCCCTTGACGGGGTTGCGGCCGGGGATAGACTACGTTGCTTGCCGTCCCCGTGCGGGGGCGGTTCGGCGGCGTAGCCAAGTGGACTAAGGCGCGGGTTTGCAAAACCCGTATTCATCGGTTCGAATCCGATCGCCGCCTGTTCTTCTGCCTTCTGTTACCCCCGAATCGGAAACACCTTTCGAGCATGCCCAGCGCAGGGTGGCGGTGATGCGCGATGGACGAACACGATCCGGCGAGCCACGTAACACCCAAGCGGCCCGCGCTGTGTGGTCCGGATACAGATTTCCCGCCGGGTGAGCCGTGCGTCCACTGCGGGAAACTGGTGCCGCCGCCGGTAAAAGAGGATGCGGATGGCAAGGGCTGGTTCGCGGTGTTGTGGCCGGGTGGGGAAACTCTCGCCTGGCTCATCGTTCTCGGCAGTGCGTCTCTGCTGCTCCTGGGAGTGTGTGCCGGGGCTGTGGTCTTGATCGTTGTCGCGTTGGTTATCTGGCGCGTGTACTTTCCGCGCCGTTGCCCCTGGTGTCGGCAGTGGCAGAGCGCCCAGGCGGTGAAGCGATGGAAGCGCGGACGCTGTGTAACTTGCGGTTACGATTTGACCGGCAACGTCAGCGGCGTGTGCCCGGAGTGTGGGACGGCGATCGCGCGGAAGACGCGGCCGACGGAGGGGAGATCGCCGGGGCGCTGAAGCGGCAACCACGAGGTCGGCTTCAGCCGACCGGCCAGTGCCCCCAGTTTCAACTGGGGGTGGGCGATTCCCCCTTCCTGTTCTCCGGAGCCGGCTTCCAGCCGGCTTTTTCTGGCGTCGACAGTGTCGCCGGCTGAAGCCGGTCCGTTTGCCGGTCACGCCTGGCCGTCGGCGAGCGGTTCCGAGACGCGTCAGAGTTCCCTGCTCGCCGCGCGGGGGCCCACGCCCGCACGGATGCAAGGCCGTTTTCGTCGCCAAGTCGCTTGGGTGGCGGTCGAAGGCCGCGCCATGCCGTCGCGTCTGTTGGGTGTTTCGCGCTTGCCCTGTGCAGTCTTCGGCCGCGGTCCGCCTCACTTCTTCGCGAGCAGTCGTCCGATCAGGCCGCGTCGGGCCTTTGTGTCGGACTCCTGGCTGCAGCATTCCACCGCGATGTGCCGGGACATGTCCTGAATGGCCAGGCGCACGGGGCTGGACGATGCGGAGGCGGCGATCGGATTCCCGAGATCCAGCGCGCTGATGGCCTGCTTGTAGTCGTTCGGGATGCGGGCGAACACGGGACGCCGGAAATGCTGCTCCACGTCCTTCAGCGTCACGCTGCCGTGATCCGCCTTGTACCGGTTGATCACCAGTTCCACGACTTCCTCCGGCGCGCCCAGCTCCAGCAGGTACTCATATAGACGCGTGGCGTTCCGCACGCCGGCGACGTTCAACTGCGTTACGATCAGCACCAGATCGGCGCCTTCCAGCGCCGCGGCGGTCTCGACATGAATTGAGCGCGGCATGTCGACGACGACATTCGGATACAGGCCGCTTACGGCCTCCAGCACCTGCCGGATGCCCGTTGCGGTCACGCGGGCCACTTCGCTGAGTTTCTTGGGGCCCGGCAAAATGCACACACCCGACGGCAGCTCGTGCATCGCAGACTCCGCCATGACCCGATCGATGGTGCTGCCCTCGCACAGGTTCGCGATCGTGTACTTCGGCGTGATGTCCAAGGCGCAGGTGATGTCGCCGAACTCGAGGTTCAGGTCGATCAGCCCGGCCCGGGCCCCGCTGAGTCGGGCCAGTTCCAGGGCCAGGTTGCAGGCGACGGTCGTGGCGCCGGCCCCGCCGGCGGAGCCCATCACGCACACCCGACGCGATCGCCGGACGGCGCCGAAGTGGGCGTGACGAATCCGTTCCAGTGCGTCGGCCAGGTCCTGCCCGTCCACCGGCGCGCAGACGTACTGGGCGCAGCCGGCCCGCATGGCCCGGATGATGGTCTGCGGGTCCGTGGCCGCACTGATGCTCACGATGCCCAGGTCGGGCATCAGCCGCACGACGTGCTGCACAATGCCAAGCCCGAATTCGACGTCGTCGTCGAGGTGGATCAGCAGTGCGTTCACGCCGCCCGGGGCGAGCAACCGCTCCAGGTCGTCGCGGGTGGACGCGAAACCGGCGATCTCCGTTTCCGGGCACCGTTCCAGGAGCCTGCGAAACTCCTTTTCCCGCGTATCCTTCGAGCTGTAAATGCCGACGCGAAGTCTTTTGTTCATGGTTCGGGCCAGACTCAACGAAGCCAGGGGCGGTGATTGACCCGCGAGCAGACGCGGGGCTTCCGCGTAATCACTCTCCCGTGCTCATATCGGCCAAGTGCCCGGACCCCTGCGGGAATCACGGACCGGCCGGCCATCGAGAGAACGGAGCCCGATAAGATGCGATGACGTGGCGGTCAGGGCCCGGTGCCCGCCTCCGGCGTCTTGCAGATTTCACGGAGCACGGTGGTCGCGTAGCAGCCGGAATCCAGGGCGAACGAAACGCGGACGTACGGGCCGCGGGCGTCCGTACCCAGGTCCGCGCGGCATTCGGCCGGCCGGAAGCGAAGCGGGCGGCGCGCGCCCTGCACGTGTCGGTGCTCGGCCAACTGCTCCATCGTCAGGCCGGATTCGGCCAGTGCGCGGGCCTCGGATTGGCCGGGTTCGCCGTGGGCGGCCTTCATTTTCCGGCCGAACAGCGGCCCGGAGGGTGAGATTTCGAACGCGTCGCAGCGTGGCTGCTCGGCCGCGGGGTCTTCCACCAGGAACGAGGCGCCGTTCGCGTGTTTCCAGGCCACGTCGCCATCGACGAGTCGGTCGATGGTTGTGATGCGCTCGGCCAGCACGCGATTGAACAGGGCGCTTTGCAGCGCGGAGACGTACAGCAGGGCGAGCTTGCGATCGATGGCCCGCCAGGCCCTGCGCGCGTCGCCGCGGGATTTCTGCATGGCGGCGCAGAGGCGGCGTTGCTCCTGGGACCCGCGGGGCCAGGCGTCCAGGGCCGCCGCGAAGTCGCCTTGATCGAAGAGTCCGCGGGCGGCGCGGACCTCCCCGGTGTCGGCCGGGCCCGGTCGGCCGCAGACCAGGGCGACGGCCTCGTCGAAATCGCCGCGAAGCACGGCCAGCCCGACCGCCGCGTTATCGCCGCGGCGGCCGAATCGCTGTTCGCCGAAGTAGTTCGGCACGCCGCGACGGGCAAGGATGTCGAGTATGGCCTGGACCCGCGGAAGCGCATCCGTATCCGCCTGGCGCACCTTGATGATGAACCGGTTGCCGCGGAGGTGGCCCATTTTGAGTTTGTTCGCGTGCCGCCGGGTCCACAACACGCGCAGCCCGGGCCAGGAAAGGCGCTGGACGCTTTCCGGATCCACATGCTCCAGGCTGAAGGTCTGCCGGGCGACGGCATGGGCGTCTTTCATGCCGGCGTAGCCGATCTCGCGGGCGTCGCGGCAAAGGGCGCGGGCAATCCTCTGCACGGCTTGCGGTGTGGACAGGCCGTTCTTCTCGATGCCGAAGTAGACGTGCGTGCCTTCTCCGGAGGGCTCGTACAGGGGAATCTCTTCGACCTCAAAATCCTCATTGAATCGCTTGATGACCCCGCCGATGCCGGGCAGGTCGGCCGTAAGATACGGGCAGGGTGTCGGGGAGAGCAGGTCCATGCCTTCGTCGTTTCTACCGCGAGTCCTGGTCGGGCGCGTCTTTCGGGGCCGTCGCCCACGGAATCGGTTGGTTCGCCGGCGGAACGGGGCCTGGGCTTCGGAAGTCTGGCAGGTCGGCCAGGACGGCTTCGCACACGCCGGCCAGGCGGACGAACTTCCTGTCGATGTGCGTCGCTCGCACCGTCCGTCCCCAGATCAGCCAGATGCCGACCGCGAGGAAGATGGACAACGACATCGACACGCCCAGAACCGGCTGTGCATAGGCGATCCCCAGGGCCCCCATTCCAGCCGCCAGCCCAAGCAACAGACCCATCACGATCGCCACATTGCGACGCCGGCGCCGGTGTAGGGCGCAGAGTCCTATGTGAATCGTGGCTGTCCGGCGCGTGATGAGCGAAACCAGAATGTACAGCAGCAGACCTCCCAGATGGATCACGCAGACCAGCAGAAGCAGCAGCAGGACTGCCGGGTGTTTCCGCACGACCCGCTGTCGCACCCAATCCGCTGCATCGTCGCCGCATTTCACGCATCGAAGCGGGAGCACGGCGGATCGGATCATCACCAGACGGCTTCCGTCCCGCCAAAGGCTCCATCTTCTGTCGTACGGTTGTCCGCACTCCGGACACCGACCCATCTGAGGCAAACCGCGCAGCAGGTAGTTGCAGATCATGCAGTGGGCGAGGTACTCTCCCGGCTCCAGCCAGTCGGGTCGGGTGATGGAGTCTTTCGCCATGGGGGCTGCCGGAATCCAGTGGAAGTCCCAATGCCGGGTATCGCGCAACGCCACGCGTAACGACGACACGAAGTCTAGCGACCGCCTGCCCATGCGTCCACCACGCCGGAACGCGCAACGCCGCCCACAGGCGTTGGGGTTGCATCTGGACCACACGGGGGTCACACTTTCGGGCAGTGCGGGAGATGGAACCGATGAAGATTGTCGTGCTGGACGGATACACGCTCAATCCGGGCGATCTGAGCTGGGACGCGCTGGCGGCGCTGGGAGAGCTGCAGGTTCACGATCGGACGTCGCCGGAAGAAGTGCTCCACCGGGCGCAGGGGACGGAGATTCTGCTGACCAACAAAACCGTGTTGTCCGCGGATACGATCGCCTCGCTTGCGCAGCTTCGATACATCGGTGTGCTGGCGACGGGATACAACATTGTGGACGTGACCGCCGCCGCCGAGCGCGGCATCACGGTCACGAACGTGCCGACATACAGCACGCGGTCGGTGGCGCAGCTCGTTTTCGCGCACCTGCTGAACTTCTGTCACCACGTGCAGGAGCACAGCCAGGGCGTGCGGGCGGGTCGCTGGGTCAACTCTGCGGATTTTAGCTACTGGGACTGGCCGCTGGTGGAACTGGTCGGTCGCGTCCTGGGCATCGTGGGGTACGGGCGGATCGGGCGGGCCACGGCCGACCTGGGGCGGGCGTTCGGCATGGACGTGCTGGCGTATGATCCCGCGGCGGCCGATCCCGCCGGCGGCGTCCGACTTGTCGATCTGGCCACCGTATTTGGGGCAAGCGACGTGGTGAGCCTGCACTGCCCGCTGACGCCGGAGACACAGAACCTGGTCAACGCCGAGCGGCTGGCGCTGATGAAGCCCTTCGCCATTCTGATTAACACGAGCCGCGGCCCGTTGATCGACGAGGCGGCCCTGGCTGACGCCCTGAATGCCGGGCGGCTGGCCGGTGCCGGGCTGGACGTGCTTTCCGCGGAGCCTCCGCGGGACGACAACCCGCTGCTGCGGGCGAGAAACTGCGTCATCAGCCCCCATATCGCCTGGGCCACGCAGGCAGCTCGCCGGCGGCTGATGTCTACTGTGGTGGCGAACATCCGGGCGTACCTACGTCAGGAGCCGGTGAACGTTGTCTGTTCGGTCTAAGCATGGAATCGCCCGTAATACGTTGCAAAATATATGGTTACTACAGCCCTTCAATCGATGATCTCGGTGGGTGTTTGATGGGGTTCTTGGGGATGATCGGCATTGGTTCCAAGCTGCGGGATGGCATTTTTCGCTGATGAAAAGGGGGGCATACAGCCGATCACGTACTACGATCCGGGAGGGCCTGTTATGTTGGCGGGTTTCCGCCCGGTCGTGTGTTTCGGCGCGGTCGGCCTCACAGGTGCCGTGGACCCCGGGAGATTCGGCGCAGTCCCCGGCGGAGCCTGATCCGACATCGGGAGTGATCCCGTAAGTCACTGTTCAAGCGAAGTTTTTGTTGAATGTCGCCTGACCGGGCGGTAGGCTTCCGGTCGGCGGTCAACCGTTTTCGCATGTCCAACACAACAAAGGGAGGTTCATCCATGCGATTGAGCGTAGCGTTCCTGGCAGCCACATTCGGGCTGGCCCTGCTCGTAGGCTGTGAAGAGCCCAAGGCGAAGGAAGAGCCCCGGCAGGATCCCAGCATGTACAGCGAGCCGCTGATGGAGATCGATGACATCGATACCACGCCGCCGCCCCCGCCGCCGGCGCCGGCCGTCCGGACCCACGTGGTCCAGAAGGACGACACGCTCTTCAAGCTGGCCCGCCATTATTACGATGGCGACCAGTCGAAGTGGAAGGCGATCTGGGAAGCGAACATGGACAAGATTCCGGACAAGGACAAGCTGAAACCGGGGACCGAACTGGTCATCCCGTAAGGGCCGTTGTCCCGAATCGGCATTGCGGCATCGAGCGGCTCGTGCCGGCGGCGGTTCCGTCGGCGCGGGCCGCTACGCATTTTGACGGATTGCCAGATGCGAGCCGGCGGGCACAATGCGGGGCATGGGCGCGGTCGATCTGGCGACTCCGGTGCAGTATGTCCGCGGCGTGGGGCCGGCCCGCGCGGCTGAACTCGCCACGCTGGGCGTGCGCACCGTGGGCGAGCTTGTCGAGCACTTCCCCTTCCGCTACGAGTTGGCCCCGAAATCGAAACCCATCGGAACGCTGGGCCTGGGCGAAACGGCCACCATCGTCGGGGACATCACGGACGTTCGGCTCCGAGGCTCGCCCGGCCGTCGGACGGTGACTGCACGCGTGGAGGATGCCACCGGCCGGGCCCGCGTGGTGTGGTTCAACGCGGCCTACCTGGCGGATCGCATTCGGGTGGGCCAGTCGATTCGACTGACCGGCCAGGTGGACGTGGGGCAGCAGTACGCGCAATTCAAGAACCCACGGTTCGCCCTTTTCGATGGAAACGAGGACCCGCTGGAGAACGACGCGGACCGGTTTGAGCCGGTCTATCCGGCCACGGGCAGGCTGCCCTCGCGTCAGATTGCCCGGATCATCCGCACGGCGCTGGCGGACGTGGCCGGACTGATCCCGGAATCGTTGCCGGAGTCGCTGCGCACGCGGCGTACGCTGCCGCCGCGTCGGACGGCGGTGGAGCGGTACCACCATCCGACTCGATCGAAAGACGTGGACGTGG
>Ga0334889_1005441_pt1 | contig 10519 bp, 7 predicted proteins | sample GraSluR1_MG_2_FD_207222 | JGI IMG/M metagenome (GOLD analysis project Ga0334889, IMG submission 207222) | Sludge microbial communities from methane-producing bioreactor in Wageningen University, Netherlands - Granular Sludge_8_08-R1 | ecosystem: Engineered > Bioreactor > Anaerobic > Unclassified ... | reverse complement strand
GTCGGACATGTTCAAGTTCAACGCCGAGTCTGATCGCCCGGTACACGTTGCCTTCCGTGAAGGCAAAGTGTGGGTCACCCTGGCCGACGGGCGTGTGATCGCCAACCCGCTCGATTGGCATCCCTGGGCTGGTACAGGCATCTCCTGAGCAACAGGCGCATGTCGAACTCAACGCATTCAGCGTCTATTGGCCAGACCTGGACGAAGGACTGGACATCCAGGGCATGATGATGGGCATTCCCTCACACCCACCGCACAAGACGGAGAATGTAACAGCCTGAGCCTCGACCGGCGGCCTTGTATCGAGTCTGGCTCCCAGTACAGAAAAGAACAGGGCGTGCTCATCGCACACCCCGCCGTTTCTATCAGCCAGGACCGGGTGACGCTCAGTCGCGCCCACCCCGCTCGCCGCCGCCGTGACCGCCGTGCCCCCCATGACCACCGCGATAGCCGCCCCGGTCGGGGCCGCCGCGCCGGTCACGATCCCCGCCGCCACGACCACCACGGTCACCACCACGCCCGCCACCGCGTCCACCGCGGTCGCCGCCGCGTCCACCGCTCCGGCCACCCCCGCTGATCTTGACATCCGCCGCGCGCGCTTCTTCCAGCGTCCAGCCTTCGAGCACGGCCTGGCGGCTGAGGCGAATTTTGCCGTCGGAGTCAATGTCGGTGATCATGACCATGATCTCGTCGCCCACCGCCACCTCGTCCTCGATGCGCTGCACGAAGTGATCGGCGATCTGGCTGACCGGCACCAGACCGTCCTGGCCGGGCAGCACCTCGACGAACGCGCCGTAGGCTTCGACGCGCGTCACGCGCCCGGTGTAGATGCGGCCTAGCTCCGGCTCCTCCACCAGGGCCAGGATCATGTCGCGGGCGCGCTCGGCGCTCGGACCGTCCGGGCTGGCGATGAAGACGGTGCCATCCTCGGCGATGTCAATCTTGGCGTCCGTCTTTTCCTGGATGGCGCGCACGGTCTTCCCGCCTGGGCCGATGATCATGCCGATCTTCTCGACATTGACCTTGATCGTCAGGATGCGCGGCGCGTAGGCGCTTAGCTCCGTGCGCGGCGCGGGGATGGCAGCCAGCATCACGCCGAGAATCTGCATGCGGGCTTCGCGCGCCTGGGCCAACGCCTGGCGCAGGATGGCTTCGCTGATGCCCGTGATCTTGATGTCCATCTGCAGGGCGGTGATGCCCTGTTCCGTCCCGGCCACCTTGAAGTCCATGTCGCCCAGGTGATCTTCCATGCCCTGGATGTCGGTCAGCACGGCGTAGCGGTCGCCTTCTTTGACCAGGCCCATGGCGATGCCCGCCACAGGACGGATCAGCGGGACACCCGCCGCCATCAGCGCCAGGGTGCTGCCGCACACGCTGGCCATGCTCGTGCTGCCGTTGGACGACATCACCTCGCTGACCACGCGGATCGTGTAGGGGAACTGGTCTTCGGGCGGGATCATCGCCCGCAGCGCCGTCTCCGCCAGCGCACCGTGCCCGATCTCGCGGCGCTTGGGGCCGCGCAGGAACCACGTCTCGCCGGTGCTGTAGGGCGGGAAGTTGTAGTGGTGCATGTAACGCTTGGTGTCTTCCGGGTACAGCCCGTCAAGCGGCTGGCTGTCGCGCGGGGTGCCCAGCGTGCAGATGCTGAGCACCTGCGTCTGGCCGCGCTTGAACAGGCCAGAGCCGTGCACGCGCGGGATCAGGTCCACTTCGGCGGCCAGCGGGCGGATCGTCGTGTAGTCGCGCCCGTCGGGGCGCACGCCATCTTCGAGGATGCGCCGGCGCACTTCTTTCTTCAGCGTGGCGTCCAGCGCCTCACTGACGCCCTTCGCCGGGATCGGCTCTTCGTCGCTGCCGGGGCCGCTGGCCTCGTACTCGGCCAGCAGGCGCTCGCGTAGCTCGTCAATGGCCGCGTTGCGCTCCGAGCGATCTGGCGTCTCAACCAGGATGCGCGCGATGTCAGCGGCGATCTTGCCCTCGACCTCGGCGGCCAGTGCCTCGTCCACCACTGCCGGCGTGTACTCGCGCTTGGGCTTGCCCACCTGCTCGCGCATCTGGTTCTGGACGGCGATCAGGCTCTGCATGGCTTCGTGCCCGAAGCTCAGCGCGCGGATCATCGTCTCTTCGTCCACCTCGTCGGCCCCGGCCTCGACCATGATGATCGCTTCGCTGGTGCCAGCCATGCGCAGGTCAAGCTGGCTGTTCTCCGTCTCCGGGATGGTCGGGTTGAGCACGAACTCGCCGTCAATCAGGCCCACGCGCACCGCGCCAATCGGCCCGCCCCAGGGCACATCGGAGATGTGCAGCGCGGCGCTGGCAGCGATGATCGAGAGCATGTCCGCGTGGTTTTCCTGGTCGTGGCTGAGCGGCGTGACGATGACCTGCACCTCATTGCGCAGGTCCTTGGGGAAGAGCGGGCGCAGCGGGCGGTCGGTGACGCGGGCGATGAGGATGCTCGCCTCCGACGGACGCCCTTCGCGGCGCATGAAGCTGCCGGGGATGCGGCCCGCCGCGTAGAGCTTCTCTTCGTAGTCCACGCTGAGCGGGAAGAAGTCAATGCCTTCGCGGGCAGCGGCGCTCATGGTCGCTGTGGCGAAGACGACGGTATCGCCCAGGCGGACGGTGACTGCGCCGCCGGCCTGCTCGGCCAGCTTGCCCGTCTCCAGGACGAATTCCTTGTCGCCGACCATCGCCACGAAACGGTGGTTGGCCGGCATTCCGGTTGAGTTAGACATAGGGGAAATCCTCCGAAACTAGTGCGCCCGGAGGTCAGGGACTGGAACCTGGTGTCAAGCGCGCCGCACCCAGCAAAGGCGCTGGCTTGACCGCATGTTCCAATTCCTGCCGCTCCGGGCTGACTTCACGATCAGATAGGTTGTCGGCTCACGACCAGGCTCGACCCTGCTTGCGCAGAACGACTGGCCGGCGGAACACTGCTGATGCTATTCATGCTTTCCTGTGCAGTCAAAGCGCGGATCAGCCGACCCGCGCTCTGAACACTCTCGCTGCCTAGCGGCGCAGACCCAACCGCTGAATAAGCTCGCGGTAGGAATCGGGGTTCTTGCGGCTGAGATACTTCAAGTGGCGGCGACGCAGGCCCACCAGCTTGAGCAGCCCCCGGCGGCTGTGCTCGTCGTGTTTGTGTACCTTCAGGTGCTCGGTGAGCTGCTCGATGCGCGTCGTCAGAATGGCGATCTGCACTTCGGGCGAGCCGGTGTCGTTTTCGTGCCGGCCATAGCTCTGGATGAGTTCTTCTTTGGCTTGCTTGGTGATTGACATGGCTGGCGTCCTCGTGGATTGCTGTCACCGGGCGAACCGGACGTTGGCCCGCCGGTCAGAAACGATACGAGCCTGCAACGCGGCTCATTATACCACCGGCGTGGGGGCTTGGGAAGTCTCAATGCGCGCAGGGGTCCACGAACGAGTTGTCAGCCAGTTGTGGAAGGCCTCCATCCGCCGGCCCCTTCCCCCAGCAAAGCCAGGGGAAGGGGAGAGCGGCTTGCCAGATCGTCCCCCCTCTAGCTTCGCTAGAGGGGGGATTGGGGGGGAGGCGTCCAGCGAGCATTCCTGAACTCCCCCTGGCGACAGGCTGTTCGTGGACCCTACGCGCGGGGTGCAGGTCGCGTTGGGACCAAGAGTGCTGAACCACCGAGACGCGGAGAAAGAGACTTCCGAAGTTTTCGCAAACTTCGGAAGTCTGGCTCCGTCTGCGCCCTCTGTGTCCCCTCGCTGATCCTTTGCCCCAGGATAGGATACTGCTGGCAAGATGCCTTCGTAGGGGCGTATGGCCATACGCCCCCTACAGCCCCAGGCGGCGGGCTGCCAGCAGCAACCCGATCAGCGTCTTGCCGTCGGGCAGGTCGCCCCGCTCGGCCCGGCGCAGCGCCTCGGCCAGCGGCAGCCGCACCACTTCCAGGAACTCGTCCGCGTCCCCGACCAGCCGCGACTCGACCAGCTCAGTCGCCAGGTAGATGTGAATGAGTTCGGTCGTGTAGCCGGGTGCGGTATATTCACCGGTCAGCCGCTCCAGCTTGCCCGGAGAATATCCAATCTCCTCCTGCAACTCGCGCGCGGCGGCCCGCTCTGGGTCTTCGCCCGGCTCCAGCGTCCCCGCCGGAATCTCCAGCAGCAGGTCGCCCGCCGCGTGACGGTACTGGCGCACGAGCAGCACGTCGCTGTCCGGCAGCAGCGGGACCATCGCCACCGCGCCAGGGTGCCGCACGATCTCGCGCACCGCCTGCGTGCCGTCCGGCAGTTGCACCGTCTCGACGTAGACCTTGACCAGCCGGCCCAGGTACGCCGGTTCCGAGGCCACCGTGATCTCCTGCATACGTACCATGCTCCCGCACGCAAAAGGGGAGCGGCCCGGCGTGGCGAGTCGCTCCCCCGCTGACAAAACGCGCCCCACTAGCCCGCGAAACCAATCGGCGTGGGCGTCGCCGTGATGACGATATAGACCGGCCCGCCGCCTGTCCCTGGGGCCACTGTGGGCGTGGGCAGCGTGGCGGATGCAGGGATGATCAATTGCTGCCCAACCGTGATGAAGTTCATCTGCGCTGGCAAGATGCCGTTGACGGCCATCAACTCGGCCATCGTCACGCCGAATTGGAGCGAGATGCGGTAGATATTGTCGCCCGGCTGGACGGTGTAAACGCCCTGACGACCGCCCTGCCCATCCGGGACGAATGGCGTGGCGGGCGGCGTAGCCGTGGCCGGCACCACGCACGGCACAAGCAGCGTATCGCCCGCCCGGATCAGATCGGGGTTGACGATGTTGTTGGCCTGGGCGAACTGATTGACGGTCACACCGTACTGCAACGCCAGACGCGAGAGCGTTTCGCCCGGCAGGACGAAGTGCTCGCCACAGACGCCGCCCGCCAGCGCCGGCGTCGCCGTCACGTAGATCACCTGCTGGCCCGCAATGGGCGGTGTCGCCGTCACATAGATCACGCCCGGCCCCGTCACGCCCGGCAAGGGTTCTGGCGGCGCAACGCCTAATGTCGCGGCAGCAGTTGCCGTTGCCTCGTAGACCATCTGCGTCGCGGTCATCTGCCCGCCGGTCAGCGTCGCCTGGAGAGCGACCTCACCGAGTGGTTGAGCCTCGGCGGGCGTTTCGGTGGGCACCTGCGCCACGGCCACCGGCTGCGTCGGCAAGGCCGCCGGTGCCTGCGTGGGCAGGACGACCGGCGCGGCAGCGCCCGTTCCCGTCGTGCCCGCCGCAGACTCGGCCAGCGGCACCGCCTCGACCGGCCTGAATGATGTGTAGTAGGGCGTATAGGTCGCTGTAGCCGCGAAGGGCATGAACGGCACCGGTGTGAAGGTCAGGGTCGCCCCAAACGTCGGCAGCTGTGTCGGCGACAGCGTCGGCGCTGGTGTGTCGGTGGACGGCACGCGCGTCGCAGTGGGCAGCGGTGTGTCGGTTCTGGTTGGGCTGGGTGTCTCGGATGGGGGGAGCGGCGTCGCCGTGATGATCACCGCCACCGCCATCACCGCCGTCTCCGACGGGACGACCACCCCGCCCTGCCCCTCCGCCGGACTGCCCAGGACATCCGTCGGCTGGGCGATGAGCGTGTCGGTCGGCGCGGGTATGTCGGTGGGCAGGCCAAGCGTGGGGAACGGGGTGAGCGTGGGCGGCCCGGAGGGTTCAGCGGTGAGTAGTTCCTCAGTGGGAGCGCCTTCCAGGGGGGTGAAGGTCGGCTGGGGCAGCGGCGTGCTGTCCCTCTGCTGCTCGATGCCCATCCCGCCCACCTGCGTCGGCTCCAGGCTGCCGCCCAACGATTGGTAGCAACCCGTCAGGGCCAGCGACAGCAGCAGCGCCAGCGCCACCCACCCCGCGCGACGGCTTTTGATCGGCATACGCCATCCCTCCCTGGACCTGATCCCACAGCGATAGTGTGTTCGCAGTTTACCATCAGCGCGCACAGCGCACAAGCGGCGAGCAGGGGGTGCGTGCGAACCTTGCCGGGCAGGGGCGCTGCTCTGCTGCGCCCTGGTTTACCTCACCCCATGGCCTCGCTACGCTCGGCCTTTCCCCCACTCTGTCACCGGAGAGGGGGGCGAGGCGCGCCAGCGCCGAGCGGGGGTGAGGTAAACGGAGCGCGGCCAACCTGCGACGGCAGGCACATAAAGACAGACTTCCGAAATCTGGCCAACTTCGGAAGTCCTCTCAAGCACACCCGCCGACGCGGAGTGACCTCTACTCCAGCTCCACCGCCAGCGCCACCGCCTCGCCGCCGCCCAGGCACAGCCCGGCCAGCCCGCGCTTCAGCCCGCGCTGCTTCAGGGCATGGATCAGCGTGACCAGCACGCGCGCCCCCGACACCCCGATCGGGTGGCCGATGGCAATCGCCCCGCCGTTGACGTTCAGCTTCTCCAGCGGGACCGGGTGCCCGTCGCGCTCCAGACCACGCAGGTCGGCCAGCACCTGCGCGGCGAATGCCTCGTTGAGTTCCACCAGATCCACATCGGCCATCGTCCAGCCCGCCCGCGCCAGCGCGCGCGGCATGGCCTTGATCGGCGCGGCGAAGAGCCATTTGGGTTCCACCGCTGCCTGCCCGTAACCGACAATGCGCGCCAGCGGCTGGTGCCCGTGCGCCTCGGCGTACTCGCGGCTGGCGACAACCAGCGCCGCCGCCCCGTCGTTGAGGCCGGGGGAGTTGCCCGCCGTGACGATCCCATCGTCGCGGAAGGCCGGGCGCAGCTTAGCCAGCGCGTCGAGCGTCGTGTCCGGGCGGATCGACTCGTCACGGTCGAAGAGGGTCACCTGGCCCTTGCGCCCCGGAATCTCGACCGGCACGATCTCTTCGGCGAAGCGTCCGGCCTCGGTCGCCTCGTGGGCCAGTTGGTGGCTGCGCACGGCGAACTCGTCCATCTCCTGGCGGGTGATCTCGAATTCCTGGGCGATGAACTCCGCCGCCTCGCCCATGATCCAGCCGGCGATGTGATCCCACAGCCCGTCCCACATGGCGGCATCCACCATCTCGAAATGGCCGTATTTGTGCCCGACGCGCCCCTTGAGGTCCATGAACGGCGCGTTGGTCATGCTCTCGATGCCACCAACCAGGTACAGGTCGCCGTCGCCGGCGCGGATCAGCCCCGCCGCCAGCATGGTCGCTTTCAGGCTGCTGCCGCAAATCTTGTTGATCAGCAGACCGCCGACGTGCGGGGGGACGCCCACGCCGATGGACACCTGGCGCGGGACGGCCTGCCCCGATCCCGCCGGGACAACCTGGCCGAGGATCACCTCGTCAATGGCCGCCGGGTCTACGCCGCTGCGCTCCAGGGCTGCGCGCGCGGCCATCTGGCCAAGCTGCACAGCGGTGAAGGGCGTCAGCGCGCCCAGCAGCTTACCCTGGGGCAGGCGCGCCCCGCTGAGGATAACGGCATCACGGGGGGACTTGTCGTTCACTGGCATGAAATCCTATCCTTTCACCATCAAGCGATCATCAAGTATTGAGCGTTGATCCGGCAGAACACAGCGGGTTAGTGGCGGCCCGCTCAATCTCGCGGCCAGGCAGCGCGCAGCCTGGCGTAGGTATCGCTGAGCATCTCCGGGATGACGCGCGTCCCGCTGATGACGGTCAGGTAATTCGTGTCCGCCTCCCAGCGCGGCACGATATGCACATGGAAATGGTCGGGGATGCCCGCCCCGGCGCTCGCCCCGATGTTGGCCCCGATGTTGAAGGCGTGCGGGTTATAGGCAGCGCGCAGCGCGGCCAGCGCCTTGTTGGTGGTCAGCATCAGGTCGGTCAGCACCTCCGCCGACAGGTTCTCCAGCGACGGCACGTGCGCGTAGGGGACGATCAGCAGGTGCCCGTTGTTGTACGGGTACATGTTCAGCGCCGCGTACACGTGCGTCGAGCGCGCGACCACGTACTCGCGGGCGTCGGCCTCGGTCTGGCCCCCCGCCCCCTTGATGCAAAACACGCAGCCGTCGTACTGCGCGCGGTCTTCGCCGCGCAGGTAGGGCATTCGCCAGGGCGTCCACAGAAACGGATCAATCATCAGCGGTCTTCTCCACTGTCAGGCCAGATGGCCCCAGTCATTGACCGCATTGTACGGCGCAGAGGCCGCCCGCACAACTAGATGCACAGGCAGACGCCCCGTCATAGCCAGCCCTACCATACCCCGCCCAAGTTACGCGCAGGTTACAGGGAGGCGGGTAGCATTGCTGGCACGAGTTCAGCGCCGTTTACAGGCCTTCAAATCAGGCCTAGCTACCGGACACTGAACAGAAGTTCGGGATGAAAACATCAGGGAAGGGGTCGTGAAGGGCTAAGCGCCGTTCAATGAAATCCCATCCCAAGCGAAAGATGCTTAAGTCGCGACGGTCAGATCGGTCAACTTCAGCAAAAAGCTGGGCAGCGAGCACATGTTCGCCGATCGCGACCAGCCAAACATATAACAAACAAACGACCAATGTCAGGCGAGATAAGCGCAAGAAATGACGCAATCGCGAACGCTCCAGGTCGAATCCGTTGCCTTTCATATCACCAAACATCTCTTCGAGCCACATGCGGCGGCGATAGAGTCGCACAATAGCGTGTGGTTCAGACCAGTTGGAGGCCAGATACCAGGGTTCTTTTTCACCTTTGGCCCAAAACAACACCAGGTTGGTCGGATAGGCGCTATCGCGCGTCAGAATGACGTTTCCCAACCATACCGTCGTACCAGGTTGCAGGTCAAAGCTATCAATCCGATGCCAGTTGGGATGGCCTTTGGTCATCACCAGATGGTTACCGGGTTGGCGCAACGCATAATCCCAGCCCCACCAATCCAAGTATTCCAACAACAAGGGGCGTCCAAATTCGCAATCACCTACCAACGAGACGCGCACGCCCTGCGGAATCAAGGTCTTCACATAGCTCAACAACACAATTTGCTTGCGGGTAGTGCTATGGCCTTTGGGGCAACGGACCCAGGTCCAGGCCAGCGGCAAAGCCCGCCGCCGGTAAGCGATGCCAACCATCAGCAATTGATGTCCCGCGCTGACTTTGCTGCAATCGATGATCAGATGAATGTGCCCACCACTACTCGCAGCCTGGATCAACAGCGTGGCGACCGGATGATACCATTCGCGTGGGCGGACCGCGTGATTACTCAAGAACCGCCGCAATCGTTTATCCAGGCTCAGCTTGTGCACCCGCAGGGGCAATTTGCGCGCAATCTTGGTCAAGTGGACGCTCTCAGCCAGGAACATTCCAACGATCAGCCACAACATATTCTGCAAACGGCTTTCACACCTATCTGGCGTCAGTTGATGCAATTGCTTACGCCAAGTATTATACAGTTGAGGGTTAGACATCATTTCTCACGGCTCCTCGACAGGTTTTTGGGTGGTACCTTAACCTTATCGAGGTTGTGGAAATTGGCTAGCCCTCGCTCATTTGTTCAAGTGTCCGGTAGCTAGGTGAGAATAGCTTCTGATTTGCCCGAATAATCGGAAGCTATTTGAGGGGATGTAACGAGCCGAAATGCGGCTCAGCGCCATACGAGAGCCAACTCCGGGCAGCCTCAGCGGCGTGGCGGCAGAGCATCAGGCCCGCTCAGGAATCGCACACCTTGCCTGAGCGTGTCTGATAGGAGGCTTGCGCCGACTTGATTCGTGAGAGCCGTGCAAGCCCCCTGCCTTGGTGTCCAAAGGCGCTGCGAAGCCGCGCTCCTCAGCCTGCTGCTGATCTCCCGACTCAGTCTGCCTAAGGGTGCCAGGTCATCTCTGGGTCCAACGGAAAGATGGGACGTGGCACATGCTGCCAGGGTATCTGATGCAGGTCGAGTGGGGTCAGGCCGGGGCTGTACAGCATGATATGGCGTTTAGCGACATCCTCAAGCTGAGGATGCAGGTACCCCTCTTTGACGACATAGAGATGGTGGGTGGCAGGGTTGATGCCCATGCCGGTGAAGTGGTGGGGGGTCGTGATGCCGATGGGCAGCTCGTGGAATGTCACCAGCACCCCCCCCATGTACACCCGCGCCCACGCCCCTTCTGTGGTACGGTAGGGCTGAAAGCCTCCCAGTTCCAGCACTTCACCGAATCCCTCGACGGTAGCGGTCACCTTCATGGTCTTGTGTGGTGCGGAGACGTGCTCGGCTCCCAGCACGATCTCGATCTGCGCGCCAACACCCGCTTCACGGCAGCGCTGGACGATCTGCGGGGCGGTGATGCCGGCAAATACGGCGTCCTTGATGCCCAGGGCCAGCGCCTCTTGCAGCACAACCGTCAGGTCTCCGGGAGCGCCGGCGGTGGTATTGTCGCCCGCATCTGAGAGATAGGTAGGGAAGACGCCACCCTCAGCCGCGCGCGTCAGCCCCTCAGCCACGCCCGCCGTCTCGATCTTGTACGTGTAGTCGTGCCGGGCGTCCCAGACTTTGCGAGCCAGGTCTTCGGCGAGTTCCTGGGCCAGCGCCGGGTTGTTTTCGGTCGTCACCAGGGTGGACATCCCAACCCAGGGTTTGTCATTGAAAGCAAAGCCTACCATGATGATGGACTGCATGACGCCTGGCTGTTGATCAAGCTCCG
>Ga0334889_1005433_pt1 | contig 10535 bp, 10 predicted proteins | sample GraSluR1_MG_2_FD_207222 | JGI IMG/M metagenome (GOLD analysis project Ga0334889, IMG submission 207222) | Sludge microbial communities from methane-producing bioreactor in Wageningen University, Netherlands - Granular Sludge_8_08-R1 | ecosystem: Engineered > Bioreactor > Anaerobic > Unclassified... | reverse complement strand
AAGATGGAATTCTCACTTTTGCAGGTATCTGATTCTTAACAAGCGATATCACCAAGTTTGCCATAACGAGAACGAATGTTGTGGCAAGGCCCATACCTAAACCGTTAATAGCACTGGTAGTTGTCCCCAATGCAGGGCACATACCCAGTAAAAGTACAAATACCGGATTCTCCTTAATAAAACCCTTGGTAAAATTGGTTACCTGATTCATTTTGCACCTCCTTCCTTAATAAAAGCATCGTATGCTCTTTGTACAGCATCGCAATATGCTCTGGAACTAATGGTCGAAGCGGTTATTGCCTCAACCTGTCCCCCATCCTTTTCAACGGAAAGTTTAAAGTCCTGAGGATTTTTACCTTGAAATTGAACGCTAAACTGAGATTTTCCACTTTCCATTTTATCGCCCAATCCTGGAGTTTCCTTATGGGCAATTACCTCTATTCCATGAATTGTACCATCGGAGAGAAAGCCTACCATAAGATCTATCTGCCCGCTAAAACCATTCTTAGTAAATGTTTGAATGGCAGTTCCAACTGTTTCTCCACCTTTAGTTGCAGGGTAAAATGTTAAAGTTCCTCCATCCACCTCTCGAGTAAATTTCTTTGCCGATGGCCTATTGTCAAACTCAGGAAGAACCTTGCTCAGCGCTTTGTTGATCTTCTCATTTTGGGCATTGTCAATCGGTCCTTTGGTAAAGCTGTACACAAATCCCAAACATGCCGATGATAAAAGTGTGACCATTAACAGGGTCAGAGTCATATTTTTGAAATTCGATTCTTTCGCCATATCTTAATTATTTATGTTTGAATGAATAATTTGAAGCATAATCATTATTCATAAATCATTTTATAACCTCTCCAAACCGTGAGGGTTTAACATACCTATTGATTAGCGGGACAAAAGCATTCATAATCAGAATGGCAAACGAGATTCCCTCGGGGTATGCACCCCAAACTCGGATAATAACCGTAATCAGTCCTATTCCAATACCAAAAATCCACATCCCTTTGGGGTGCATTGGCGATGTTACATAATCGGTTGCCATAAAAATTGCACCCAGCATTACACCTCCTGTAAGCAAATGGAAGATTGGATCGGGATTGGTTTCGGGGTTAATTAGCCATAGAATACCTGTGAATACGCCAATGGTTGCAAAAATCGATACTGGGATATGCCATGTTATTACCCTTGTTAAGAGCAACCATACAAAACCGATAAGTAAAGCAAATGCAGCAATTTCGCCAAGTGAACCTCCCATTGCACCCATAAAAAGTTGCATATGGCTAGGAATCTGATCAGAAATAGTGCTCATCAATTCACCCTTACTTAACCCCTCCTTAACAATGGCAAGGGGGGTTGCTCCTGTAACTGCATCAATATAAGACATACGTGATTCGATGGGTAAAGGCCAACTGGTCATCTGAACGGGAAAGGATATAAGTAAAAATACACGACCCACTATTGCTGGATTAAAAGGATTTGATCCTAGTCCACCAAAACTCATCTTTCCCACACCGATTGCAACCAAAGCTCCTATTACTACAATCCACCAAGGAAGGTTGCTGGGCAGGTTAAATGCCAGGATTAAACCTGTAACAAGTGCTGATCCATCGGATATTGTTGGCTTAACTTTTAGGAGGAATTTCTGAATCAGAAACTCGAAAAATAAACACGAAACAATTGATATGGAAGTGATGATCAGAGCCCCAAGTCCAAAATAAAATAATGTAACTGCAAGGGCAGGAATAAGTGCCAATACCACGTTGTACATTAACCTAGGCGTTGATTCTCCGCTATGAACATGTGGTGATGCTGATACAACTAATAATTTATTCATTATTTCAGTGATTATATCATCAATATTTTTATAACACGATCTTTTTAATTTTTCCTTGCTCTAATGATGGCAAAAACCTCTGCTTTACCCAACCGAATGTAGTCTAACAATGGAAGTTTTGCGGGGCATACATAACTGCAAGAGCCACATTCCATGCAATCAACAACCCTTTCCATCTCTAGCCTATCGAACATCTTTCGCTGAGAAAGCCTATTAAGCAAAAATGGCTCTAGTCCCATAGCACAAACTATTATGCATTTACCGCAACGAATGCAAGAAGGTTGGGGAGCTCCACGAAGTGATTCCTTTTCAGGGAATAGAATCACCCCTGATGTACCTTTAGTTACGGGTGAATCGATGCTGTTAATGGCTTTTCCCATCATGGGTCCACCATTAACTACTTTACCCGTATTTTCAGGTAATCCACCAGCAACTTCAATTAATTTGGATATGGGGGTTCCTATTCGAACCATGTAATTACCAGCATTCTTAATATCTTTGCCAGTAATAGTTACCACCCTCTCTATGAGGGGTTTATTTTTCTGTACCGCCTCATATACTGCCAAGGTTGTTCCCACATTATGAACAACAGTACCCACATCAATGGGCAAGCCTCCCGATGGTACTTCGCGATTGATGAGAGCTTTAATAAGCTGCTTTTCACCTCCCTGGGGGTACTTTACCTTAAGTGCATAAACTTCAATACCCTTATAACCCGATGCCACAGTCTTTAGGTGGGCTATTGCATCTGGTTTGTTATTCTCAACTCCAACCATCGCCCTTTCAACCCCTAAAGCCTTTTTCAGCAACATAATTCCCACCATTAAATCATCTGCCCTTTCAAGCATAAGCCTGTGATCTGATGTAAGATAAGGTTCGCACTCTACACCATTTATGATTAAAACATCGGCCTTCTTCCCTTTAGGAATTGAAAGTTTAACATGCGAAGGGAAAGTTGCACCACCCAGACCAACAATACCTGCTTCATTCACTTTAGCAATGATCTCTTCTGCTAAAAGCGTAAACTCTTTCCTTATATCAGGAGTTCTGTCAATTTCAGGCATCCACTCATCTCCTTCAACCGTTATGGTTATGGCAGGTTTTTTATACCCCGTTGAGTCAAGAACCGGATCAAGCGATTCAACTGTTCCTGAAACCGATGAATGAATATTTGCTGAAACAAATCCGCTGCTTTTGGCAATTAGTTGACCCACCTTTACCTTATCGCCTTTTGCGACAACGGGAGATGAAGGGGCACCAATATGTTGCGAAATTGGTATTACAACCCGCTCGGGCAATGGTAACACCTCAATGGGTTTGCTTGCCGAGAACTTGTTTTCTGGGGGATGAACCCCGCCTTTAGGAAAAGTCTTTAACATACTCACATTTATTGAATGTCGAATATCGAATATTGATTAGCGAATAATGAAGTGATTGAAGAAGCAAAATCGAAAGATCTTAAATCAAAAATCGTTAATCTTTATTCATTATTCTCATTGTTCTACTCTACACTTTCTGCTTTAACATCAGCCTCCTCCTTCTTCTTTCGAGGAGAGAAATTGAACTCAAGGATTGCACCCGTTGGACACTCTTCAACACATTTACGGCATAGTTTGCACTTGTTGTAATCGATGTAAGCCAAAAAGTTCTCCAATACAATGGCATCGTGAGGACAAACCTTAACACACTTACTACAACCAATGCATGCAACAGCGCAACTCTTTTTTGCAATGCCACCCTTATCTTTATTGATACATGATACAAAAATGCGCTTTCCCTTAGGTCCTTTTTTTCGCATCTCGATAATGAATTTAGGGCAAGCTTTTACGCAAGCTCCACAAGCGGTACATTTTTCTTCACTCACCACCGGTAAACCTGTTTCCTTATCAATGTATATGGCATCGAATTTACATACTTCCACACAATCGCCTAAACCAAGGCACCCAAATTGACAGCCTGTATCTCCACTAAAAAGGGTTGTTGCTCCTTTACACGACATGGCACCATTATAAATGCTGGTTTTTGGCCTCTGTTCAGGTGATCCCGAGCAACGCACTACAGCAATCATGGGATCCTGAGCAACAGCATCCTTACCCACAACCTTTGCAGCAGCAGCAAATGTATCGTTACCACCAGGTGGGCAGAACATTTCGCTAATATCATCGGCTTTTACAAATGCCTCGGCAAAACCCCTACAGCCAGGATATCCACAACCACCACAGTTTGCTCCGGGCAATACAGCCTCAACTGCATCGATTCGAGGATCTTCATACACCTTAAACTTCTGAGCTACGAAATAAAGTATAACTGCTGCACCAACACCTAAGGCGCTTAGCATCAAAACGGTATAAATGATAATTGAATAACTCATGCTATTCTTTGTTTATTAAACTGATTCAATATCGAAAGTAAAATGTTTGGAAATGCTATTTCGAAATAAATGCAGCCCTACATAGTAAGGCAATAAGATTGATAATGAAATCAATCCAGCTTTCCCTTCGGAAACACCAAAGGAGGAAAGAAGTATAAGGGAAATAACCACAAGGAAAAAAGGAATAATGTAGCCTAAAAGAAGAGCCTTAAAACCAAGTGATTGCTTAAGGATAACCTTAACTTCCTGCCCTATTCTGAAATTATGGTTGGACTTTTGTACAACAACATTTTTTTCAGTAGAATCGGCCATACCACAAGCACCCTTTGCATGGCAATCAGCACAGGCAGATTGATTTATTATGCTAACCAGCACATCGGTAGATGTAACCTCTTGCACTCTTCCAATATGGTCAACTGTTTTTGTCAACTTTGACATGGTCATTAACCCTTTGAAAATTGACTACAAAAATATATTTCTTTAACAATCCAGTATTATTTAACTTAAAACAAGTTTATAATTTAGTTTGATTTTAAATAAGCAAAATGCTATTCATTATTAATTTTCAACATTGATCATGACTGTCTTGATTATTAGACTGAGTAATATCAAAACAAAACCATTAATATTGAATTGAAAAAATTTCTTTTGTTTACTAAAGGATTGTTACTTTTACATTCACTTTATCAGATTATATGAAGTTGAATTTATCACGATTCTTTAACTATTTGCTTTTAGCCCTCCGCAAGCTTGGGCAAAATAGACTTGTTTTAATACTGAGCTGTTTAGTGGGTTTGCTAAGCGGTTTAGCTGCTGTGGTGCTAAAAAACACTGTTCACTTTACCCGCGACATGCTGCAAAGAGTATTGGAACAAGGAACCTTAGGTTACCTATACTTGGCACTACCAGTTATTGGGATCATCATAACTGTTCTATTCATAAAGTATTTTGTAAAGGATAACATTGGGCATGGAATATCTAAAATACTCTACTCAATATCAAAGCAAGGAAGTAAATTAAGAAGGCACAACACATACTCTTCTATTGTTTCAAGTACCATAACAATTGGATTTGGAGGATCGGTGGGTGCTGAGGCACCCATTGTGCTTACCGGCGCTGCCATTGGGTCCAATATTGGGCAAGCCTTTCGATTAAACTATAAAACCATTACCCTGTTGCTTGGATGCGGTGCTGCAGGAGCCATTGCTTCCATTTTTAAAGCTCCTCTTGCCGGATTGGTTTTTACCCTGGAAGTGCTAATGCTCGACCTTACCATGGCTTCAATAATCCCCCTGCTCATTGCAGCTGTCACGGCGACAACAGTGTCCTATTTTTTGCTAGGTAAAGATGTGACCTTCGCCTTTGAAATCGTTGAGCCTTTTGCGCTGTATAAAATTCCTTTTTTTATTCTGCTAGGTGTATTCTGTGGATTAATTTCATTTTACTTCACTAAAACGGCATTACGTGTTGAGGGGAAATTCTCCTCGATTAGCAACCCTTACAAAAAAATTATTTGGGGTGGATTAATACTAGGTTTGCTAATTTTCATTTTTCCACCCCTATATGGAGAAGGTTTTGACACGTTACAAGCACTTTTAAACGGAGAGCCTTCAACCATACTGAATAACAGTTTACTCTATCCATTTCGTGAGAATGCCTGGATCATCCTTCTTTCATTAGGTTTGCTTTTGCTGTTTAAAGTTTATGCAATGGCTGCAACTACAGGTGCAGGAGGTATTGGTGGAATTTTTGCTCCTACCCTATTTATGGGTGGAGTGGCAGGGTATTTTATGTCAAAATTACTAAACCTTACATTGAAAACTGGGTTAAACGAAGGCAATTTTACCCTTGTGGGTATGGCTGGAATGATGGCTGGTGTAATGCATGCCCCACTCACCGCAATATTTCTAATTGCTGAACTTACAGGAGGTTATGCTCTTTTTATACCTCTTATGATCACTTCAACGGCTGCATATGTAACCATTATGTACTTTGAACCGCATTCAATATACACCAAACGCTTAGCTGCTAGGGGCGAACTTATAACTCACCATAAGGATAAGGCAGTATTAACACTATTAAAGCTGGGCAATGTGGTAGAGAATGATTTTATTACAATCCATCCCGATGATTCGCTTGGAAAGCTTGTTCAGGCTATAAGCAAATCTCGACGTAATATTTTCCCAATCGTTGATTCATCAGAAATTTTGCTAGGAGTAGTCCATCTGGATGATATCAGGGAATTAATGTTTGACAATCAAAAATACGAAACAACCTTCGTAAGAGAACTAATGGCAATTCCACCCGAGTTCATCTCAGTAAACGAGTCCATGGAAAGTGTTATGCTTAAGTTTGAAGAAACTAAAGCTTGGAATTTACCTGTGGTAGATAAGGGAAAATACCTTGGTTTTGTATCAAAATCCAAGATATTCTCTGCCTACCGCGATGTACTTGTTCAGTTTTCGGATGAGTAAAAATCTCCTAATAATAGAGGTGAAATTGCCTCTTTCTAGCTATACTTAGCCAAATCCTCAAGTTTTATAGAGTCAAGTATTTCAATTGATTTTCCGTTAATCTTAATAATTCCTTCGGCATTAAACTCCGAAAGAGTTCTAATTACATTCTCGCGCGAAAAACCAATCATTTGAGCAATTTCATTTCGTCCTATTAAAAGTGCAAATGATTTGCTATTGAATATATTCAATGAAAAATGCAGTAAAAGCTTAGCTAATCTGCCCCTGATATTATTAAGCGAACTACTCTTTAATTTCTCAAATAATGGATGTACAAAAGAATCATTACCGTATTTAATGGCACTTAATGCAATCTTACTATTTGTATCTATTATTCTTCTTACAAGCTCTAAAGGAATATACTGCAGCTCTGTATCAGTAATGGAAACTGCAGAAAAAGGGTATTTATCAGAGGATAAAACTAAAGGCAATCCAATATAGTTTACAGATTGAATAATGTCAAAAATGAAATTCTTATCCCCTTCATCAACTTCAATCTTTACAAAACCATTCAGTAATAAGATAAGGTGCGATATAAATTCGCCCTTTTTAACAATAGTTTCCCTTTTACGATAGTTTACGGTTGTTGATTTTCGCATTAAATCATCCAACTCGTCTGACGTTAGATGGTTAAAAAGCCAATTGTTTTTAAGAATGCGTTTTATTGATCCACTATCCATTTTGAGTAGCTTTAATGTTTTTAATACAACTTTAAATTCTAAATAACTATAATTCTACATATTTATACGCATTCACAAAAAAGGGTTGCTACCATATACCCAAAATTGTGATTAAATACACCAAACCAATGGGTAAATGCAACTATTTTTTTGACCAAACAAAAGAAATAAGATACCATTTTTATACTTCATTTTTTAGAGTAAAAAATGATAGAGCGTTTAGCAGAATATTTCAAGCAAAAGGCAATTCTGATAGTGGATGATGATTATGTAAGTGCATTGCTATTACAAGAGCATTTAAAACAATTAAATGCTGAGTTACTTGTTGCTTATACTACAGATGACGCTATTAATCTATTCAAAGTAAATCCAAAAATTGCTCTTGTTTTGCTCGACATTAAATTTCATGTTGGCAATGGTTACGAAGTAGCCAAACAAATGAGAGAACTTAACCCCAATGTAATATTAATTGCTCAAACTGCACTTGCCATTGAAGAAGAACGACAAAAACTAATCATTAGCTGTTTTAATAGCTTCATTTTTAAACCTATTCAGTCAAATGTTCTTTTCGAAACTCTATCAAAATATGTACTTTAATAAGGTATATTAAATTCATCAACAATAAATAATTATAGGCTATTCAATATCTTTATTAAAATAATCTCAAAACATATATGCTTTAAGAATATTCAATAAAGATTAATTTAAAATTCTTTTACTTTTTCAACTCTTTGATATGATTATACCTAGCATATTTTGTGTTTATAAACCATATAAAAGATTTATTCCCTTATGATTTATATATTTGCATTTTAAATATTGAAATTGTTATACTCGTGGAAAATCAAGTAGGTAAATCGATTCTAATCGTCGAAGACGATAATGTTAGCCGTACACTATATAAAGAAATGCTAAAAATTAGCGGTGTAAGCCTGCATTTTGCAAAAACAGGTAAAGAAACGCTTGAATTCTTTGAGAATAACCCTGTCCCAGATATACTTTTTCTGGATATCCGCCTTCCAGATATTAATGGATTGGATATTACCAAACAACTTTTATCCAGATACCCTGACTTGGTTATTATCGCTCAAACTGCTTTTGCTCAGCAGCAATGGGAAAAAGCTTGCATGGAAGTTGGGATGAAAGCCTTCATTACCAAACCCATTATCAGGGCTAACCTTGAACCAATTTTGCAAAAATATCTATAGCAAGTATGCTATTAAATAGTTTTTTCACACGATCATAAATCATAATTTTGTAAAAAAAAATATTATGACTAGAGATAAGATTGTTTTCGACCTGATTGAGCAAGAAAAAAAACGCCAAATGCATGGCATTGAGTTGATTGCATCAGAAAACTTTGTTAGCCCTCAAGTACTTGAGGCAATGGGTTCTGTTTTAACCAATAAGTATGCCGAAGGTTATCCCGGTGCACGTTACTATGGCGGATGCCAAATAGTTGACCAAACAGAGCAGTTAGCCATAGATAGGCTAAAACAACTTTTCGATGCTGAGTATGCCAACGTTCAACCCCACTCTGGAGCACAGGCTAACATGGCTGTTTTTATGGCTGTAATGCAGCCAGGGGACACTTTTCTTGGATTAGACCTATCGCATGGGGGACACCTATCCCATGGATCACCCGTTAACATGTCCGGAATATGGTATAAAGCTGTATCTTATGAGGTCAAGAAAGATACCGAAACCGTAGATTACGATCAGATGGAACGCTTAGCCATAGAGCATAAACCAAAGCTTATTGTTGGTGGTGCCTCTGCCTATTCACGTGAGTGGGACTACAAAAGAATGCGCGAAATTGCTGATAAAGTTGGAGCCATTCTTCTTATTGATATGGCCCATCCCGCTGGGCTTATTGCTGCTGGACTACTAGATAATCCAACTCATTATGCACATGTTGTTACCTCAACAACCCATAAAACCCTTCGTGGTCCGAGGGGAGGAATAATCCTTATGGGTAAAGATTTCGACAACCCCTGGGGTCATAAAACACCTAAGGGTGAAATCAAGAAAATGTCGCAGATATTGAACAGTAGCGTATTCCCTGGTGTTCAGGGTGGACCGCTTGAGCATGTAATTGCATCCAAGGCTGTTGCCTTTGGTGAAGCCTTACAGCCTGAATATAAAGAATATCAAATTCAGGTTAAAAAGAATGCCGCCGAAATGGCTAAGGCTTTCATTGCCAAAGGGTATAAAGTTATCTCAGGTGGAACAGATAATCACTCTATGTTGATCGATCTTCGCACAAAATTCCCCGATATAACGGGAAAAAAAGTAGAAAACACTTTAGTGCTTGCCGATATCACGATAAATAAGAACATGGTGCCATTCGACTCAAGATCACCTTTTCAAACCTCGGGAATTCGTGTTGGAACTCCAGCCATTACTACAAGAGGTCTAAAAGAGAATCATATGCCTATTATTGTTGATCTAATCGATGAGGTAATCTCTAATATTGAAAATGAAAAAGTGATTGGAGCCGTAAGAGAGAAAGTGAATAAACTGATGCACGATTTTCCACTTTTTGCATGGTAACTATTTAGTTTTCTATTTTTTTAAACCCCGGTTTTTCCCGGGGTTTTATGTTTGAGTAAAAAAAATTTCTTGTATTTTTTTAAATATTTTGCAATCGATGTGTTAAATATTTTACCTTTGGGAAAGCCAATTATAAATCTAACCTAACCATGGAACCCTTCACAATCAATCTGAATCAAACAGAAGAAAGGGGTGGTCGATACAAACGCTTTCTTCTCATGCTTGGCCTCCTCTTTGTTACTTTATCAATTATATCCTACTTTCTTCTTCACCGCAAAGGCAACCCCAATGAGTGGATATTCATTGTAATCGGGATTTATGTAATCGTATTTATATATTTCGCCTTTGTGGGATACAAAACCAAACTTTACATTACATGCGATGACTACGCCCTCGAGTACCAATTTGGTTTCTTCAAAAAGGTTCCGGGTAAAGTGATATGGCAAACCTTAGTAAAAGTTAAGTTAGGACCAACATATCTGGCCTTTTTCAAAAGGACAGGAAAGAGAAAGTTGATTCAAATTGGTTGGCTTCCCTATGCAAAAGTGAAAGAAATAAAATGTAAGGTTCAAGAAGTATGC
>Ga0334889_1005427_pt1 | contig 10542 bp, 12 predicted proteins | sample GraSluR1_MG_2_FD_207222 | JGI IMG/M metagenome (GOLD analysis project Ga0334889, IMG submission 207222) | Sludge microbial communities from methane-producing bioreactor in Wageningen University, Netherlands - Granular Sludge_8_08-R1 | ecosystem: Engineered > Bioreactor > Anaerobic > Unclassified... | reverse complement strand
ATATCGGAACTGATTACTAATTCATCTATACCTCGAAAATATAATTTTAGCCATTGCTCTCTACTTGAAAATCTAAATCTAGATATGCAGCGGTCAGTTAAGGTAAATAGTCCTTACATGGTAAAGAATCTTATTCCACAACCCAGCTTTATTTATTTCGCAGCGTATATTGCCTCCGCTTTATATATGGGTAATGGGGTAACAGGAGAAGATTCAGGAGAGGCCTTGAAATCAGAATTATCTTGTGCAGCTGCTATTGCAAAGATGGCAAATATGGATACAAAAAAAGCTTCTGGAGTATTTACTTTTAGTGGCACAGCAACCAATTTTTATGCAATTAAAATCGGCTTAGCAAAAGCTTGCCCTGATCACATGTTAAATGGCATCGAACTAAATAACGTTGTAGTTGTGGGAAACAATGCTTCTCATTACAGCCAACAAACGGCAACAAACTGGCTAGGGATAGGTCAGAAGAACTACAAGCAAGTTAGTACCAACCCTGATCAAACCACTAATCTGGAGGACTTGGAGGCAAAGTGTATAGAGTTGCTCAAAAAAGGCAAAAAAATAGCATGTATTGAGGCGGTTGGAGGAACAACTTCGCATCAAGCAATTGATGACATAAGGGCGTTTGTTTTAATTAGGGATAAACTTATTAAAAAGTTCAAGCTGAATTATGTCCCACACATTCATGTTGACAGTGTGCAGGGCTGGGTATGGCTTAACTTTGCGGGGTATGACTTTAAAGTGAACCCGCTGGAATTTAACGAGGTTGTTTTACATAAGGCCCAAATGAAGTACGAGAAAATTTCCAGCCTATATCTCGCTGATTCATTCGGAGTTGATTTCCATAAAACCGGATATACGCCGTACAATTCGAGCATGTTTATTCTAAAAAATAAAAACGATTTTAACTTGCTTAAGCGCCAGAAAGATATCATGACACCACTGTTTCATGATGATCAAGAGTATAATCCTGGGGTTTATACACTGGAAACATCAAGATCTTGCGCAAACATACTGGCCACATGGATAACTTTAAGGTCTTTCGGACAAGAGGGCTACCAGGTAATGCTGGGTCACGCGCTCAAGATGCGTGAATTATTTGTGGGAGCACAAAAAAGATTCAATGAGGTGGGGATTGTGATAGAACATCCCAGCTTGGCGGCTGTTGATGTATACATTCGTTGCATCAAAACAGGCAAGGATGTTATTGAAGAGCACACCAAAGAGTTAGACGATGACAAAATAGTTGCAAAAAACTCAAAATACACTGACGAGTTTTTCGAGTATTTTAACAATGAGTTTCAAGACTCATCTTCCAAAGTCGCTATTAGTAGGTCATCTGCCTCTTTTTACAATAACAATGGAACTAAAATAGTAGCCCTAAGACTTTATCTTCTTAGCTTAAATAATACCGAAGAAACAATCGAGCATATAATAAGTTTTCTTATAAAAGCAAAAAGGAGGTTTGATAAAATACCATAAAATAAGCAAAATATTTCAGGGCAAACAGCAATAACTAAAATGAAAATAATTCTAAACTCAATTAAACCGGTTGTTGAAAAATCAAGACACGTCCGAATAAACCAAAAAGCCATTTTGGAATTTACCAAAATTGTTACTGCTAAAGACTTCGATAAATCTGAATACAACAGCGAAACAATTATTGAAAACGGTTCGGAAGAAAAACAGGTTGCCTATAGCATTGTTTTTAATTCCTTAAATTTTTGTTATTGGGGGCAGCCAAAATGGACTATTACCATCAATGGAGAAAATTATGACGGTAGTTTTGGTATGCTTCGAGCTCTGAAAAGAGGCCTGGAAAAAGGCTATCAATTGCTTGACTCAAACTACCTGGCCTCCTTACCGGAAGAAGATTTAAGAAATACTTTTGCCGGTAATACCGAAATTCCCCTGTTTTCAGAAAGATTAAAACTGCTTAGGAACTTGGGGCAAATTGTCACCAAAAAATTCAATAGTTCCTTTTTAAATATTGTTAAAGGGGGTAAATTTGATTCAATCAAAATAGTCGAAACCCTAACTAAAGATTTTCCCAAAATATTTGATGACACTGCCAGCTACCATGGCCAAAAAGTTGTCTTCCATAAAAGGGCCCAGCTTGTCCCGGCCCACCTGGTGGACTTGGAGAAACTTGGTTTAATTTCAGAAAAAATTACTAATTATGACCAATTAACCGCCTTTGCTGATTACAAGGTTCCTCAAATTTTGAGAAAATTTAATATTGTTGAATATGATAAAAAACTGGCCAATAAAATTGATAAAATGATTGAGATTCCGGCCGGATCTGACGAAGAAATTGAAATCCGAGCCAACACTATTTGGGCGATAGAGCTGGCTGTTAAATTACTAAAAGAAAAGTTTCCTCAAGTCAATGCCGCTAAAGTGGATGGAATTTTTTGGTTTAAGGGGCAAATAAAATCACCTGATGATAAACCATATCATCGAACCAAAACAGTTTGGTATTAGAAAAATTAAAAATAAAAAGTCGTGTTCAAATTACCTTAAAATAACTTTTTCAAATTTATAATCTTATTATGAGGGCCAACCAATTATACGAACATCTCGAAAAAGATTTTATTAAGCCCAGAATTAGTGACGATTGGGCACAACACATGGATTCTATTGCCGATTTCTTAAGCGACAACTTCAAAAAAAGATCAATGGGGCTAGTTTGCGATTTCGCTACCAAAATAAACAAGGTTTACACTGCGGTTTTTCCATCAAAAAAAGTTATGCAAAAGATTATTGACAATAATCCTGCAGAGGCAATGCTTTTTGTTCACCATCCGGCAATATGGGACATCAGAAAAACCCCTAACGTTTTTCAACAAATGAATAGAAATCTATTAAAACAATTTATGGAAAGGAAAATCTCAATCTACAATCTTCATACGCCCCTTGATAATTTCGGGGGATACTCAACTACCGTTTCTTTAGCAAAAGCTTTAGAAATCAGCTCCGAAAAGCCATTTGCCCCTTACTCCGGAGCAATGTCCGGGATATTTGGGAAAACAAACGCTGCAACGGTTCAAAAATTAAAAAATAAATTCGAAGCCGCTGTTGGCCACAGGGTAAGTCTTTATCCTTATGGAGAGAAAAAAATTAAAAACAAGGCCGTTGCTCTTATCGCCGGAGGAGGGAATGATGTTGATTTTTTGAAAGAAGTTGCCGAAGCTGGAATTAACATTTTTGTGACCGGAATTAGCGTAAAAAATGATCATTCAAAAAAGGTCCATGAGTTTGCCGAAAAATATAAAATCAACATTCTTGGGGGGACGCACTATTCTACTGAGAAATTTGCCTGCATATCGATGGTTAACTATTTCAAAGAAAAAGGATTACCTTCTGAATTTATTGAAGATAGACCGATAATGGAAGATATGTAAACCCCCTCTTTTGGGACTCTATTTTCTAACAATAACGTGCTTAAACCATTGTTCTTGAAATCTAGTTTGTTTTTTAATTTCTTGATCGGTCAATGATTTTCCTTCTGGAACAATCACCAACTTGTCATCGTCATCATTAGTCCGATAAATAACAGCAATACAAATACCGGAAGCCTTTTGGAGGGGCTTATCGGCCCCCAAATAATAGGCGTCTAGTTCTTCACCATCGGGCGCTTTAGTGTTGGGGACAAAGCCATAATTTACTTCATAAATAAAGCCGTGTTTGGGGTGTTTGCTGCCCAAAGGGCGATCAATAATAATTTCCACTTCTTTGCCTAAAAAATCTTTGGCTATCATTGAATAAATATTATCAAAAATTTCTCTTTTGAGGAGTAAAATTGCTTGGTTTGGCCATTTTTTTCCAACCGATAATCTGTTTAATCAAATCGATAAGGCCCAGGTTATGAGAATGATAAACCCTAAAATCAGGGTCGCAAACTATTCTAAATCCTTTTTCCAGCCAGTGTCTCCCCCAATCCACATCTTCGCCACCACCGGCAAAATCCTCATTCAGGGGATATTGTTCCCATAAATCCCGGCGAATAATGGCATTAGTAAAACCTAATATTCCGCCACGATTCTTGCTTCCTGCCTCAATCACCATCTTTTTGTTTCTAAATATTTTGTTAGGAAACGAAAAAAGTTTCTCGACCCGGGTTGCTTCAGGTAAGGGCAGAGGATAGGCAAAAACGCCGGCTACTTTTTTATCTTTAAAATTAGCCAATCCCTTTTCAAGCCAAGAGGTATTGACAGGAATAGAGTGGCCGCTTAAAAAAACAACATATTTACCCAGACTATGATTAATACCAAGGTTGGCCGCATAGGGGTAGGTAAATTTTCCTTTCGGGAGAGTAACAATTTTACAATTATATTTTCGGGCGATTGATCGAGTCTTGTCTGTTGAATGATCATCAACAACAATAATTTCAAAATCCTGAAATGTCTGCCGCTTTAGCATCGCCAAAACTTGTCCTAAATATCTTTCCTCATTTTTGGTTCTGATAATTATTGAGGTCTGGGGCATAATTAGCCTAAATTATAACAAGAAAGGGCAAAGAAATTTTTATCTGATAAAATAGATAAAAATCCCCAAAATAGAATGACCAACAAAATAAAAGTCCGAATTCGGCTGGTAATTATCAAAAACGATAAGCTTTTGGCTTATTATGATTCGATTGAAGACTTTTACTTTTATATCGGCGGTAAACTAGATTTTGGCGAAACAGTCAAGGAGTGTTGGGAAAGGGAAGTGGCCGAAGAGCTGGGCGAAGAGGCTAAATTTACTTTCAAAAAAATTCTTTATGTTCGCGATTTTATTCTGCCGGAAGAAAATGAGCACAGCCTAGAATTATTTATTTTGGGCGATATTAATAAATTCGAAGAAATTGAGGGCCGGCCCGACCCGGAATTTGACGGTAAAAAATGGCCGACCTGGCTTGATCTTAATAATTTACCCGACAGTCTCTATCCCAAACTTTTGGGCAAAAAACTACTTGCCGACTATCGGGCCAACTTTCCCAAAGAAGGGGAGTATATTGGCCGAATGGAGTAAAAATAACTATTCTCAAAAAACAGATAAATTAACCTTGGGGCAAAATTATTTCCCGTTCTTTTCACTCTCTGCCGCATACTATTAATCTAACAGAATAAACAGTTAACAACCTCAACATTGCTTGGCTTTAAAGAATCAAGATAATAAGCATTTCAATACCACAGCTAAATATGCGCAGGTAACTAAAAGCATTAACAGGCCCCTTTTTCCATTTTGGCCAAACTATTTACCTATATGGTTATACTATAACATATAAAATATTTTGGGTAGGCAGTATTGTCTGTATACCTAATCAAGATATTCAAGGCCAATACCAACAAATAAAGGTGAACTTATAAATATCCGTGATATACTATGGGAAAAATTACTTTATTTGAATTCAAGATTAAATAAAATGGCAACTAAAGAAAACCCCCCTATCTTAACTCAAGATTCCACCTTGCAAGAATTGCTCCTTCGGGAATTGAAAAAAGAAAAAGCAAGAGCAATTTTTACAAAAACCTTAAATGCTCCTTTCGCCATTGTTAGTTGTCAACAAAGAACGTCTTGGCAAGATCATGTTAAAGATTTTCCCAGAAGAGGATCGGGTACTTGCTCACCTAAACATTATTATCTTGGAGCCCAATTAGAGGCATTAGAAATACCAGTAATTTATGTAAGCACGCCTTTTCTTTGGCAAGAACTTCCAGTTAATTACCCACATGAACTTCAAGCTCTAGTAGAAAAAATGCCAGTTCAAAATCATCTTTCTTTACTGGCAGATCTAGATGGTTTTTGGCAAACAGTTGATGCAACCTGGGATAGACCATTAGGCCAAGTTGGATTTTCGGTTCCTGAAGAAAATTATGAACTAGAAACCTCATCTTTAGCAGTCATACCTTCTGGAAAACAGGTTTTTCATTATTCAGCAGAAGAAAAATTCGAATGGATAAAGGAACTAAGAAAATCCATGCCATATTCAGAAATTCCCGATCGATTCTACCTAAAATTAAATAATTGGTTCCAGGAGGTTCGTCAACAGACAGTTTAGTTGCACAACCAATAAAACAGTAATGTCATCCCCAATTTTTCTCACCGTAATCAATCCATAACTTTTCACAATCAAAATCAGCAAAGTTTTTTTAATATACTTTTATTAAAGAGGTAGTGGGTAACACCTTTCTCCTTGCCTTCCAGGGGTTGATAAGTCCTAGGTGCAATCATTTTTACCTTTAAAGTGCTAAGCGTGGTGATGCCAAAAATAACTTTATGCCTTAACGGTAGCTGGCCCTCGTCATCTTCAAAGGTTATCTCGCACATTTCTTTTTTTCATCAGTAAATTCCTCAAACTTAACCCAACGATAAGCCCTCAATTCCTTATTGAGAAGCTTGATTTCATCATCTTTTGCCAAACATCTTAGGAGAAATTGTTTTTTTCCTTGGCCACGATATTTTACGCCATCAATCAATTTGCCGTTCTCTTCAGGAAAATCATAATAATGACTATATTGACTCTTACCAATTAGCTAAAACTTATCCGCTCCTAAGTTCAATTCTTCATTTAGCTCCCTAAATAGAGCCTTCTTTGTATCCTCCCCTTTCTGAATTCCACCGCTGATAAATTTCCACTCATCATCTTTAAATTCATTAAGCCGTACTAAAAAAAATTTTTGTCACTGTCGATGATTACGACCAATACCCCTTGGCGATAGGATAATTTGCTTTTTAACATAAAAATATAATATTTTTAATTTAGATTTAGAAATGATAAATTCTTTTCAACTTTGTCATCAACGCCAATATCTAACTACGTTATACATACGTTCTCGATTACATTAGTTATATTCTAAAAAACCTCTTTTATAAACAAACAGGTTTTCTTGCCTACGTAAATATTTGGCTGATTAAATATAATTAATTACATTTATCAATACACTTTAACCAGATTCTGCTAAATAGAGTATTAATGTAGTAGTTTTGTGATCAGGTTATTCGAAACAAGAACATTGTCGCTTGATTGCAATAGTTTCAACGCTAAAATATCTATTTTCCATTTGCTCAGCCACCAATTTTCGCCTGTCATACATAATTGTTTTTATTTTTTTGAGGAAAGATTCTTATGCTAATTGTTGGATAAAATTTATCGTTTGTTAGATTATAAGATATAATATCACTAATGAATATAGAAGGTGCTCCGGGGCCAAACAACGCCGAGCTTTTCCCAAAAAAAATGATAACCGGAATTCGTGACCCAAATTATCTTGAAACCCTTAATTGGAAAAACAACATAAAGGTAATAAACTATATCCCCTGTATTGATTATGAAATTGGAAATCCTATAATTTTTCGTAGTCGTTACCTAGACAGGCAAATAGGTTTACTTAAGATTCTTGATACTGCCGGTAGATTTGTTGCCGATAACGACCTTCAAAAACCTAAAGACATAAAGCCTGAACATAAGCAATTTTTAAGAAACTTTGTTTCTCGAGTAGGAGTATTTTTTAGTGAAACAACAGCTTTTGGATTAAATGCAAAAAGAGCCCAAACGGATTTATATGAAAGACTCATCAGAAAATATCCTCATATTGATAGTAATTTGTTTATTACTCCGTCTAAGCCACCTTCACCTATATTGAGGTTGCTCAGCGAAGCGCAATACGCAAGAGGAGAAAATGAAAACTTCGTATATCAGTTCTGTGGAGGAAATGCCGAACTTGCCGTAAGAACCCTAAAAGCACCTTCATCACAAGTTGAGAAGCAGCTGAAAAAAGCAGCTCAGGAAAAATCTATTGAAAAAGGATATACTATGTTTGGCAGAAAAGACATTCAGTTACTTGATGACCTGCTCGTCATTGATCACACACTTGAAAACTGGATCTGGAGAACAAGCCTAGTAACTGCTCCCCTTTTTCATATATATAACTTAATGCAGGAGTCTATCGAGCAAACAGGAGAATTTGTAAAAGAAAAAGGTTATATATTTGATTTACAACTAATTAGAGAGCATTTTTGATTATGTCAAAAACAAAAATTGAAAATAAGCTTATAAAAGTAGTAATCTTTGATCTTTGTGGTGTCTTAATTGATGTTGCTTGGGAAGATATGGGACAAATATTAAAGAAAAATAAGGTAAAGGTTTCTGAAGATGTTTTTAGAAAGACATCAGAGGAAGTGTTTCAGTTAGAAAAATATACAAATATTGAAAATGGCGTTGATATTTTTCTTAAAAAGCTAAATTTACAAAATAATGATACGCTTAAAAAAACACAAATATCATTTATGAACAATTGGGGAAAAGAGGCTAAACCTAATGTTAAGGCAATTTCTCTTTTAAAGTTTGCCAAAAAATGTGGCCTAAAAACAGCCGTATTATCAAATGTTTTCCCCGTAAAGGAGAGTTGGAAAAAGAAATGGAATATCGACGCGGTTGATAAATTTTTTTTCTCATATGAAACAGGGGTGTTAAAACCAAACAAACAAGCATTTCTAAATGTATCCCAGGCTTTCAATGTATCGCCCGACACGTGTTTGGTGATTGGTGATAGTAAAAAAAAGGAAATTATTCCAGCAAATAAAATAGGTATGGCAACTATCTATTGGCCTAATTTTCTGCAAACACTGCCACAACTATGATAAAAGAAATTATGTTTGATTACGGAGGGGTAATTGGAACTTTACCAAGAAAAAATTTGGTTGAATCAATAGCGGAGAACTTTGGACTAGAAAAAGAGAGGTGTCAGCAAGTTATCGGCCTGCATGCTAGAGGCGCTCAAACAAGGCAATTTCCCGACAGATTTTGGGAGGACGTATCATCAGCCCTTGGTATAACAAGGCATAATGTATTGAAAGATCTCTGGATAAATCATATCGAAAAAGATTCAGAAATTAACGAAGACGTTGTTTCATTAATTGAGAGCTTGAGACAAAGATCATACAGTCTCTGTCTTCTCTCTAATACAACAGGGCTTTACCAATATTCCCCCCACGAGAAGCGTATTGGTCTATTATTCCATCATAAAGTACGCTCATGTGATGTGGGGCTCAGAAAACCTGAGAAGGAAATATATTTATTAGCTTTACATACGGTTTGCGTAGACCCCGAAAGTTGTGTTTTGATTGATGACAAAACAAGAAATCTTCACTATCCACGAAGAATTGGAATGAATACGATACTTTTTGAAAGTAGTAAACAATTAATAAACGTTCTTGAAGAGCTCTTAAATAGATAGCTTTCTGTAATTCTACGAACATCATACCGAAAAAACTGCCTCTATATTTTATTTTTTTCTTTTTTAGTTGCCAAAAAACTATAATAGTCTCTTTCATCATGCCACAAGTCAGTAATATGAAAATTTGCAAATAGATTTTTTATTATTCTTTTATTAAAAATAAAATGGGGCATACCAGCTTCGCGGCCTTTTGTAGGAACATAAACCCGCTCAGAAATTTGTTCGGCAGTTTTTATCAAAGAATAGCGCACCTCCCCTTTGGCTACTCGACCGGGAACAGTAATGAAAACAACGCCTCCAGGAAAAAGAACCCTCTCGATTTCTGCAATAGCTTTTCTAACCTCGTCTTCTTTACCATGATTAATAGTCTGAACAGAAATCACCGCATCGAAAACCTGGCTAGGAAAAGGTAGGTCTTGAAAATTAGCTACAACCGCTTTTCCTGCTATGTCTGTCTTTTTTATAATCCTATTTAACCTATTTATCGCGTTTGGTGAACTATCGATTCCAGTAAGAGTAAAGCCAAGCCTGGCTAAAAATAGCATATTACTTCCTATGCCACAGCCGACATCAAGCACTTTTTCTACGCCTTGCTTTTTAAAATAATCGGCAACCTTACACATATCCGGATGAATATCATTAAGATCATAGTATTGGTATTCTTCCGGTTTGCGATAGATATCATCCCACCGATTATGGTTATTATTTTTGTCGTTATTCATAAAAATGATTTCGAAAGCGCCGAGAGATTTTAGCCGCTTCTACCGGCCGATCAAAATCCCTCCTACCCTCTTGATTAATTAAGATATGGGTCATCTTTAATTGATTTGGCTTATTCACCAGGCTAATGATATCATCTTTTTCCGTTGTAGTAATAATTTGATCATAGCCAAAATCCAATGCTAGTTGAGGAATTAAATCGGCTCCGATAGTTGGTTCTCCAGAACATGACAAATATGATCGATTATTCAAAACAATATGATGAAAATTCGAGGGATGATAGTAACCAATTAAATTTAAAATACCAATATCAGCTAAGACACTGCCATCACCTTCAATGACTACCACTTTTACTTCTGGACGTGTCATAGCAAAACCAAGCGCGATTGAGCTAGTCAGGCCAAGAGCTCCAGCATTATAGAACTGATTAGGGCCATCATAATAATGATATAGAGATCGGGAAATTAATCCTGTCGATGAAAAAACTGCTGTATCGACATCAATGTTTGCCATAATAATATCTAGGGCTTGTTCGCGATTCAGTCTGACAGATTTTTCCAAAGAGATATTAGAACCCATAGGGCGCTCTTTC
>Ga0334889_1005421_pt1 | contig 10551 bp, 9 predicted proteins | sample GraSluR1_MG_2_FD_207222 | JGI IMG/M metagenome (GOLD analysis project Ga0334889, IMG submission 207222) | Sludge microbial communities from methane-producing bioreactor in Wageningen University, Netherlands - Granular Sludge_8_08-R1 | ecosystem: Engineered > Bioreactor > Anaerobic > Unclassified ... | reverse complement strand
CGACCCGGCCGTGGCCCTCGCACTGGCCAGACGAACCACATCATCAGCAACACCTGAATCCTGGAAAGCCGCCGAGCCAGCCTTCCGGGGCGGTGAAGCGCAGCCAGAGGCCCCTGGGGAGACAACGCCTGAATCCCCTCCGGTTGGCGAGCCGACCAGCCCGTCTCGACGGCTGAAAAAGAGACCGCTGCTCATTGTCGCCCTCGTCATCGCCATCGTGCTCGCAGCAACCGGATATCAACTCGTCCCTCGGCTGATCGCTGTCCCGCACCCGGCAACTCAGGTCGTCGCAACCATCCCAGTAGACAGTCTGTTCACGACTCCGGTAGTGACGCCCGACGGAACTGTTTATCTCACCGGTCGCCTGAGCGGCGAAGTCACAGTGATCAAGGGCACTCAGATCATCAGCAGCTTCAACTTCGGCGACATGCTGACGACTCCGGTGGCGGCGCCAGATGGAACTATCTACCTGGCAAGAACGTTGGACAAATCGGTGATCGGAATCAGCGGCGCCCATGTCACCAACAAGATCGCTGTCGGAATGACTCCCCAGGAGGTGGCGGTGGCACCTGATGGAACCATCTACGTCACCCACAGCTCCGAAGCGACAGTGTCGGTGATCAACGGCACCAAGGTCACCGCCACCATCCCCGTCGGCAACGAACCCCAGGCGCCAGTAGTGGCAGCTGACGGAACCGTGTACGTGCCGAACGCCGGCGACGGTACGGTATCAGTGATCAAGGGCACCCAAGTCGCTGGCACGGTGACCATCGGCACCGATCCCCACGATCTCGAGAAATCCAGCGCCATCGAAGATCTCATCAACAAGATATTCGCGCCTGACCTGGTCGTGACACCTGACGGAACCGCTTATGCAACCAGCGCGAGAGATAGGACAGTCTCGGTGATTGATGAGGCGCGGGTCACTGGCACTATCCCCGTCGGCAACAGGCCCACCACGCCAGCGGTCGCACCCAACGGAGCCGTCTACGTACCTAACTGGGACGATGGGACAGTAACAGCGATCAACGACAACAAGGCCACCACCATTCCCGTTGGCAAGAGCCCAGCGACGCCAGCGATCGCACCCAACGGGACCGTCTACGTGCCCAACTCTGGCGAGGGAACAGTCTCCGTGATCAAACGCACCAAGGTCATTGCGACGATTCCCACTGGCACCAAGCCCGGCGTGCCAGCAGTCGCGCCCGATGGAACGGTCTACGTCCCCGATGAATCCGACGGGACAATAACAGTCATTTCCGGCACCAAGCTCGTCGCCACCATTCCCGTCGGCGCTCTGCCATATACGCCGGCGGTAGCACCCGACGGCACCGTCTACGTGCCAGACATCGGCGATGGGACCGTATCGGTTCTCCGCTGATTCGGCTACTGGATGGTACTTCCCCACGATCAACAAAGGTGGTCATGACTATTCACGATGAGGTCGACGCTTCCACACTGCTGATGACGGGCCGAGCCAGTCTGGAGGATCTGCGAGAAATCGTCTCCAATTACCCACATTTGAGGCCGTTGGTGGCGGCCTACCCCGGCACGGACGAGGCGCTGCTGGGCTGGCTCGCCGGCCTCGGCGATCCCGTGGTGAATCAAGCCATCGCAGCACGAAGGCCGACGGACGCAATACCGGTTCTAACCCCATCATCGTGGTCTGCATCCGCGCCTGCCACCTCACAGCAGCGAAAGCCGGCGAAGCTGCCGCGCGTCATCGGCCTCGGCCTCGTCGTCCTCGCGGTGGCGCTGGCCGGCGTCTTCTTCGTCCCGCGATTACTGACCAGGGCCCCGGTGCTGGCCGCTGGGAGCAGCCACACCTGTGTGCTCATGTCTGATGGCACGGTCAGTTGCTGGGGCGACCCACCCACGTTCGGGCACAACGACGAGAACGGCAAGACCACGCCGAGACCGATTCTGGAGCTTACCGATGCGGTCTCGGTGTCCGCGAACAGCGAGACCTGCGCAGTCCGCGCCGACGGCACGGTCAGCTGCTGGGGGCCGCGTCTTTCCGATATCAGCACCGGCGGAACCCATACGCAGCTCACCGCGATACCGATGCAAGGCATCACCGGAGCGGTAAAGATCACCGCCGGCGTCGAGCACTTCTGCATGGTGATGGATGACGCTTCGGTGTCGTGCTGGGGGGACAACCAATACGGGCAGGTGGGCAATGGCACGGAGATTCGCGACAGCGCCATGGGCAGCGCCGCATCGGCTCAGGTCGTCGGCGTCGCCGATGTGACCGCGATCTCCGCCGGCAGCAGCCACACCTGCGCAGTCAGCAAAGACAACACCGTGAAGTGCTGGGGCTACAACCTTCATGGTCAGCTCGGCGACGGTTCGACCACCAACCGGACCACCGCAACCCCAGTCGCTAATCTGCCTGCCGTCTCGGCCATCGCCGCTGGAGCCTGGCACACCTGTGCGCTGGGCAAAGACCGCACCGTGGAATGCTGGGGCCGCAACGACAGCGGGCAACTGGGCAATGGCACGACCACGTCAAGTCCGAGCCCCACCGCTACCCAAGTGGCCGGGCTGACAGACGTCAAGGCGATCGCTGCCGGCGGCAGCCACACCTGCGCGATCAGAAAGGATCGCACGGTCGTCTGCTGGGGCGACAATCAGTCGGGCCAACTGGGAGACGGCACCCTCACCAGCAGCACCACTCCAGTGCCGGTATCGAACCTCACCGGCGTGGTAGGCATTGCCGCGGGCGGGTCACACACCTGCGCGGTCCGCAAAGACCGCACCGTCGTCTGCTGGGGAAGCAACAGTGCTGGGCAACTCGGCACAGGCGACAACACCAGCAGCCCGGTGCCGGTGGAAGTCACCGGGCTGCGCTAGGAACAGGTCCGAGCTTGCGGGGCCGAGCCCCAGGGCATACTCGATGTCCGCCGGTGATGCATCCGGTCCAAGCCCAGCGTCCTGCAGGAACCAGGTCAACTTCGCCCGTACGCATTCCAACCGGTCGTACGCGGTCTTCGCCGAGATCCCCAGCCGCGCAGCCAACCCCTGCCAGGATTCACCGCGGGCCCGAGCGTGCAGCACCTGAAGCTGCCGCATCGTCAATCGCGGGGGAGCGCCCCGGCGGCGGACCAGTTCCCAAGCCTCATCCATCGCGGCCGCGATGGCAATGCCACCCCTGGCAACCGTCAGAAAGGCCTCTTCGCCGGCGACCAGTGAATCGGACTTGCTCACCAACCCGGTAGCTCCCGCTGCCAAGCAACGCGCAAGCATAAGAACCCTGCGCTCAGCGCTGAAAACACACACCCGGTAGCCCAAGGCAATCAGCGCCTCGATTGCTGTCGGTCCCGACAGAGCCCCATCGGCCGCGCCGTCGTGACTTATGTCGAGGACCACCAGATCGCATTGAATCCCACAATCAAGAAGCTCCTCCACGGTAGCGAATGTCCCGACAACGACAAGCGAGGGAAAGCAGCAGTGAAAGCTCGCTCGCACCTGGGTGCAGCAGTCGACGATGACTACCGTGGGTCCGCACCCGCTCTGTTCGGGGCCGCGCATTCGCTCTCCTCTGGTCAACACTGAGCAACACAACTGCCGGACTCGATCGTCATCGTCCGACTGGGTCGCGGGACGATGACGCTTCGCCATCGTCCCGCGATATTTCGGGGTGGGTGACGACTCTTTGGTCGTCTATTCAAAGAACAGGAGGTAAACCGCCCAACCGATCAGCAGGAATGAAATGAGTTCCCAGCCCTCGAATTCGCCAGTGAAAAGCGCTCCGAGCATCACAATCCCAATCAGCAGCAACACGAGCCCCGCTCCCTTCACCCACACGGTGTGAACCAGGTTGCTCGTCTTCTCGGCAACTGCCCCGGCCTTCGTATCGCTCTCCCGCAGCGTTTCCCAGCCCCAGGTGCAGGCGAAGATGGCGCCCAGCGCCAAGATCCCTGTCAGCCACGCCATGGCGGATTCACCCGTCGATGTTGCTGATCGGATCCGACTCGCTCCCGACTGTGTTGCAGTACAGCTTGGCCGACTGTTGCGAAAGCAGCACCTCTCCTCCGGAGGGATCCGAGTTGCCCTTTTCCTCGAAGAAGTTGCGGATCACTTGCTTCTGATCGCTCGCGCTCAACTGCAGATAGTCTCCGCAGGTCGTATTGCCGCCTCCCAGGCCAGCGCCGCAACCGCTCAGCGTCATGACGAGCAGAAGGCCGGCCAGCGCCGGAGCCGATCGGATTGTCCGTGCGCGTCCCATCTCAGTTCTGCCTATCATTGCGCTCGCGTTCGGCTCGCACCTTCTGCGCGAGTTCATTGGCTGATTGATCGCTCTGATTTCGCTTGACCCACCAGGGGATCGCCGCAAGCACTGCGCCAACCAGAATGACCATGATGGGGGCCGCAACGACATCCGACGGCGTGCTGTACCAGAAGATGATGCCGATCAGGACGACGACTGTGCCGCCAATTTCCATGCCGCGGAGTGTTTCCGGAGTCATGATGCAATGTCCTCTCGTTCAATGATGGTGCACCGTGCTGTCGGATCGGCAGCCCGAACGACTTGTTCCAGCGCACCCATGAAGCGCCGGTATTCTCCGTATCCACCGATCAGCTTGGGCCCGACCGGGATGAGGTAGACGGTGGTCTGACTCGTCATGTAGTCGTCCAGTCTCGTCGACGCACTGGTGCGCACGCCGTTACCGGTGGCATGCACCGAAAAAGTGAGATTCGTGATTCCAAACGCGTTTTTCACCGCTGCGCTGAATCCGTCAGTGTGCTCATCCGCCAAATGCACGCCCGGCTGCGTCTCAGCGGTCTGCTTCGAAAGGTCGAGTAACCGATCCACCGGCAATGCCGTATCGATCTCGATCCTGGAATCGTGGTACTTGTGTTTCTTCGCCATGACTTCGCCTTTCTTCAGGACGGTTGGGGTCGTCCATTCGATTTGTTCAGCAAACTACGTTGTGACGGCCACACCGTCGATGGGCAGTCCTCCCCATGAGTCGACATCTGCGGCTCGAAGTCGCACATTCTCCGAGGATCGGTCCGCGAGCAACTTAGCAACGCCCAACTAGGTCGCTGACGCGATAAGACGTACGAGTATGTATGACTCTGTCGTCCCGGAAATAGGCCGGTGAGATCACGCAGGACGCGCAACCAAGCGTTTGCAGGTGCAGGCCGGCTTCACCCGCAACATCGCTGCGAGCGGCTCCGCAACCGCCTTGCATAGCGATATCGGCCGTACGAACCCGTATGAAGACCGAATCGTCAGCTGATCGAGCGAGTCTCAGCATCGGTGATACACGAAAGCCGATTGCCCCTGGCACCTTAGAATCTCTGCTAGAACCCCCACAGCGCCGAGAGCCGGAAACATGCCAAACAACGTGGGCCTGATGCCCGTTGCAGCGGTCACCCTTGGAGGTACTACTCGCCATCTGTTCGCCGGGCAGTCACTGCGCATCGGCCGCGACCCCACATGCGATCTCGTGCCGACTGACCCCCGTACGTCGCGAGTGCATCTCGTCATCCAGGCCGACGCGGATGGTGATCTGGTCGTCCAGGACATGGACAGCGCGAACGGCACCTTTCACCGCGACACCCGCGTGTCAGCCTGCCGGGTTCTCGATGACGTCACCTTCGGGCTGGGCAACCCCGACGGCGACCAGCTGACCATTCAACTCAACCGGCCCACGGGTCAGCGGATCTCCGCGGCGCAACCCGCCCACGAGGACTACCAAGCCAGTCCGGCGCCGGGCCACGCCGTGCTTGTCGATGCTGATCAGACAGCTCTCGGCATCGACATCGCGATCGGTCGCGCGCCGGACAACACTATTGTCCTGGACGATCCGCTGGTCTCCCGCTATCACGCACGCCTCACGCCCACCGCCGGCGGCTACCGAGTCACCGACCTCAGCAGCCTCAACGGCACCCAGCTCAATGGCCGGGACATCGTGGGTGGAGCCACTCTCACGCCACGAGACCGGCTCACCATCGGACGCACCGTGCTCAGGCTGACCGGCGACGAGATTGTCCGCGCGGACGAAGCGCTCGGCGGCGCCCTGATCGCCAACAACCTGTCCTTCACACTCAAGGACGGCAAGAGCCTGCTGAGCAACATCAGTTTCACGGTGCCTTCCGGCAATCTGGTGGCGGTGATCGGACCTTCCGGCGCCGGCAAGTCGACGCTGCTGCGTGCGATCACCGGCTCGCAGCCGGCCACCGAAGGCGAGGTCGTCTATCAGGGCCAAGACCTGTATCGCAGCTTTGCGAGCCTTCGGCAGCTGATTGGGGTCGTGCCCCAAGACGACGTGGTCCACCGTCAGCTGAGCGTCCGCCGGGCACTCGGCTACGCCGCCGAACTCCGGCTGCCCAGCGACTACACGAAGTCGGCCCGCGAGCGTGAGGTCTCGCGCGTCATCACCGATCTGAAGCTGGACGCTCATCAGGACACCCAGATCTCTCGGCTGTCCGGTGGCCAGCGCAAGCGCACGTCCGTCGCGATGGAACTGCTCACCCAACCACCACTGCTGCTACTCGACGAGCCGACCTCCGGGCTGGATCCGGGTCTCGACCTGGACGTCATGAGGTTGTTGCGTGAGCAGGCCGACGGTGGGCGCACGGTGCTGGTCGTCACGCACAGCACCGACAACTTGGACATCTGCGATCAGGTACTCGTCCTCGCCCCGGGCGGAATGGTCGCCTACTACGGGTCGCCCTCCGAACTTCTCGGCTACTTCGGATTCGATCGCTACGCATCGGTGTTCAGCGCCCTGGCCACCGACCCGCAGGGCTACGCGATGCACTGGGCGCAAACCCACGCGGTCCAACTGCCGCCGCCGGACGCCACTCCCCACCCGGTCGATGTCAGCCCGCCACGGCAACGCGTCTCGCGCCAGTGGAGCACGTTGATCCGACGTCAGCTGCGCATTATCGCTTCGGACCGTTCCTACGCGTTGTCGGCCGTACTCTTGCCGGTGATCATTGCCGCAATGACTCTGGTGATCCCCGGGGAAACCGGCTTCGGCAAGCCGCCGCCCGACAGCCTCGGCGAGCCCTCTCAGCTGCTGGTGATCATCACGGTCGGCGCGGCATTCATGGGTATGTCGGCGAGCATCCGTGAGCTGATCTCCGAGCGTCCGATCTTCTTGAGAGAGCGGACGGTCGGCCTGTCCCCGGTGGTCTATCTGTCGGCGAAGGTATGCGTCCTGTTCGCGATGACGCTACTGCAGAGCGCGATCCTGATCAGTGTGGTGCGACTAGGCAAACCAGGCCCGGACTCCTCGGTCTGGGCAGCTGATCCCACCTTCGAATTGTGGCTGGCCGCCTTCGGCACCTCGTTTGTATCTGCCCTACTCGGGTTGCTGCTGTCGGCCCTGGTCGGCACGGGCGAGCAGACGATGCCGGCGTTGGTCATCACGATCATGGCGCAGTTGGTATTTTGTGGTGGCTTGATCACTGTCACCGATCGCGGCGCCCTGGAGGTGGTTGCGGCGCTGTTCCCCAGCCGCTGGGGTTTCGCCCAAGCCGCGTCCACCATCGATCTGAGGTCGCTGAATCCGACGGTGCCCCCGGATTGGCTGTGGGAGCACACGGTGAAGTCGTGGCTCACCGCCGCTGCAGCGCTGGCCGGCATTGGGACGATCACCCTGGTCCTGACCGCGATCAAACTCATCCGGCAACCCTCGACAACCTAAGATGTCTCGGCGGCGCCACGCCATCGCACTCGCAGCGGCAACGAGTCTGGCCACCATCGCCATAGTCGGCGGGTTAGCGATGGCTGCCTTGCTCTCATCGCAGGCACCTCTGCCTGACGATGCAATTTCTCCGCCCAAGGCACCCAGCGTATCGATCGCGCCGCCACCCACCACTCCGACGGAGTCCGGCCAGAATTCGTCGGGCGGGGATGGATCCGCGGTGATCGCCACCGACTGTGCCGCCAGCACACTAGCGGCACCAACGAATGAGATGTTGACGGCCGCCCTGCGCCAGATCTCCATCAGTCACGGAGCGGAGTTTTCGGCCTCGTGGTACCGGCCCGATGCCGGCGTCATGACGGCTGGCGACCTGACAGAGCAACCGGCCTGGTCGACATCGAAAGTGCCGTTGTCGCTGGCTGTCATCCAGTCCGGGCAGGGAGACGCCTTGACTCCCTCGATCAGCGCGGCACTTCGCTGGTCGGACAACGACGCCGCTGATACTCTCTGGCAGGCGCTCGGCGCTGACGATGTGGATCGAGCGCAGGCCGTCACCGACGTCCTGCGCGACGCAGGCGACGAAGCGACCACCGTGCCGACGACGGCGAACTATCCGCCATTCAGCATCTACGGGCAGACACAGTGGTCGGCGGCTGCCCAGGTCGGTTTCCTCACCCGGTTGCCGTGTCTGGCGGGATCAGGCCGGGTGATCGCTGAGATGTCGAACGTGACCAGCGCACAACACTGGGGTCTGGGTGAACTGCCGGGCGCCGTGTTCAAAGGCGGGTGGGGCCCATATGCCGGGGGCGGCTACCTGGTCCGCCAGTTCGGCTGGTATCCCGATCAAAACGGAAGCCGCGTCCCTGTCGCGTTCGTCGTGCACGCGTCATCATTCGATGCAGGCGTCGACATCGTCAACGAGATGACGGCGGCGCTGGCCTCCTAGCGAGTTCAGCGGCGCAGCCACACCTGCGCGTTGTTTCCACCGGTACACGTGATGATGCTTGCTTCCACCGCCGAGCAGTCCATTGTGTAGTACTGGTGAGTGACGGGGCTGTAGGCCTGTATCGTGCCGACTCCTGCACGCGAGAACGCGTCGGCCACATTGTCGGCAAACTGGCAACTGGTCACCGAGTTGACGGCGACTGCCCCCGTTCCCGGGCACAGTGTGGCATCGTCCGGAGGCCACTTGGGCGCAGCGGCCTGGGTCGGCGGCTGCGATTCCTGGGTAGCAGGCGAAGCTGCCGCTTCTGTCTTGCCGACAGCCGAACCGTGGTCGGTCGCTGTGCTGCCACCCAAGACCAGATAGCCCACCACTCCAGCGAGGACGACCAGTAGTCCGATGATCGCGCCGACCAGGGCAGGCGTCCGGTTCTTCGGCGGCGGGGCCACATATGCGACGGGCATCGGCGTCATCTGCATGCCGGGAGTGAACTGAAATCCGGGGGTCAGATACGAACCACCGGTGGCGAAGCCGCTGCCCGCTGGATTATTCGTGACCCAACCGGCGCCAGGTTGACCTTGAATGGTGGGAAGAGTCGACATCCCCGGATGAATGCTCTGGTTCGGCGTCCAGCCCTGTATGCCCGGAGGAGGAGGAGGCGGGGCGGTCGGTGGGGCGAGTTGGGTCTCCGCAACCACAACAGCCGGCGTAACAGCCCGAACAGGCGGCGGCGGACTCGCCAACTTCGGCAACGCCGGAACCCCACCCGTCAACTCCGCCAAACTCCACAACTGAGCAGCCACCAACCCCGCATCAGGCGGACGCTGACCCGCAACCTTACTCACCAACTGCGAAATCAACGACCACACACGATCATCAATCCCACCAGGACGCCCCGGATCCATCGTCAAATGAGCCTGCATCATCGGCCCATTCGCCAACCCCACAAACGGCGCAACACCACACAACATCTCATACAACACAATCCCGAGCGAATACAGATCAGACCGCGTCGACGGGATCTGCCCATTAATCACCTCAGGAGCCATATAACACGGCGTACCAGCCACCGCCGTCGGAGTCGGAACCGACGTCTCCTCCAACACCTTCGCCACACCAAAATCCGTCAACCGAGCCTGCGGAGGATCAGCCCGCAAATCCAACAAAATGTTCTCCGGCTTCACATCCCGATGCACAATCCGCACCGCATGAATCGCCGCCAAACCCGACGCCACCTGAGCACCAATCCGACACGCCACCCCCGACGGCAACGTCCCCCGCTCCCGCAAATAATGACGCAGATCCTGGCCCTCCACCAGATCCATCACAATACCCAGCGTCGACCCCTCAATCACCAAATCATGCACACCCACCACATTCGGATCACGCACACTGGTCAACACCTGCCGCTCAGCCAAAAACCGCCGAACCACCTCCGCATCCTGCGCATAATGAGGCAACAACAACTTGAACGCCCGAGGACGACCCTGCGCATCAACACCACGCCAGACCTCCCCCATCCCCCCACGCCCAATCTGCGCAGAAAGACGATACTGACTACCAAGCAACCGAACACCATCAACACTCATCACCCACTCCTCTCAACGGCTCAGGTGGCGAGCCTTGATGGGGTGCAACGGTTCTCGAGATCTTTGCCGCTGTACTCCGGAAATTGGGCAGCGCACCAGGCCAGCACCGAGTCGCGGTCGCCGAAGGCGCCGAGTCCGATGGTGACGTACAGCGGTGCGCCGTCATGGGAGATCCGGTTTCCGAAGGTCCGACTATCGAGCAGCACGATCTCGACACCGGACACTCGCGACCTGATCGCCTCATGCTCGGCAAGGATGTCCGCAGCCATGAAGGTGTGACTACCGCTCGACGTGGTCTGGAGCGGATCGGTGATGCCTACCCACTTTCCGCCGAGCATCGCAACCCACTGGCCGT
>Ga0334889_1005416_pt1 | contig 10556 bp, 8 predicted proteins | sample GraSluR1_MG_2_FD_207222 | JGI IMG/M metagenome (GOLD analysis project Ga0334889, IMG submission 207222) | Sludge microbial communities from methane-producing bioreactor in Wageningen University, Netherlands - Granular Sludge_8_08-R1 | ecosystem: Engineered > Bioreactor > Anaerobic > Unclassified ... | reverse complement strand
CTGCTTATAGTAATGCACTTGAAGTAATAAACAATATGGATGGTGGCGGGCGCATTGTCGCCATTGACACCAACACCATTTCTGTTGGGGTTGGTGTACTGGTGTCTTACGTAGCCCGACTCATAGATGAAAACAGAGATATTCAAGAGGTAGCGCAGTCCGTCAGGTCATACCAGCTACACATTATTCAACACCCCCAACCTTTCATATTTGTATCACAACCAGTTATTAGATGCCGGCCAGGCATATGTTGGTGAATACCTGCAGTCCGCGCCCAATTTCACTATCGAAGATGGACGTTTTTTCTCCACTGACAAAATGCGCAACAAGCGGCACATCACCGATTACTTATTGGAATACACCAAAGAATTTGAGGCAATTGAATCCATGGCGTTCCTCCATGGCAATGAGTTGAGTACGCAAACATCGCGATTGATTCGCGAACACGTAAAAGAAGCATTCCCGGATGCCTTATTCTCAGAACATCGTATTTCCCTTCCGCTTGCTCTGCTTTTTGGCCCGCAATGCCAGGGGGTGATTGTGGTTGATACAGAGTCTTTTTAAGCATCATGCCTGCTGACCTCATTCAACAATTACTAAGTGTCATACAATCTGAAACACAAAATGGATATGAGGATTCAGCGGTTGCCAACGGTATGCAGGCTTTTCTTCCCGTATGGCTTGAAAACGCCAAAAACAACCAGTTAAGCCCCAATTTGATGGCATTGGTGGAAGAAACCTTTGGGGATTATTCTCGCTCAGACAGTCAAACCAGAGCCGGTGCGGTTCAGACATTCATCGAAACCATTAAGCAAAGAAAGCAAAACGCTCAATCATCACAAGATACTGATCCGACCTCAACAAACAAGCCCCCCGCAAAAGAGAAACCAACCACCAGCTCACCTCGCCGCGGTCTTGGGCTGGATGCCCCGTTAACCGTTCTCCATGGTGTTGGACAGAAAAATGCAGAAAGGTTAACAAAACTGCATCTCAGCACGCTTGATGACCTGCTGCATTATTATCCCCGCCGATATGATGATTATTCCAAATTGAGTACGATAGATCAACTCAGCAATGGTGTCGAAACCACCGTTATTGGAGTGGTTGAACATGTGGATACGAAAGAGGTCCGCAAACGAAAAATTACCGAAGCTTTGATCACAGACAGCACCGGATGGCTACGTCTCACCTGGTTTAACCAGCCCTGGATAGAACGCCAAATAACCCCCAAGACTACTATCGTTGTTTCGGGAAAAATTGACCATTATCTGGGCAAACCGGTCATCAACAATCCTGAGTGGGAAAAACTTGACAAAGAGCAAATCAGCACAAACCGCATTGTGCCCGTTTACCCACTGACCGCGCATATGACGCAGCAATGGCTGCGCAAGATAATCTACAAAGTTGTTGATTATTGGGCACCGCGCACACCAGAGTATCTTCCTCCAGCAATTAGAGAAGCGGCAGAATTACTCCCACTGACCGAGGCCCTGCAGCAAATCCATTTTCCTGATTCAGTCGACACGTTACATGCAGCGCGGGAACGCCTGGCTTTTGATGAAATATTCGTCTTACAGCTTGGTTTGCTATCTCAAAAATACCTCTGGCAGGAACAAGAAACCGAACCACTTGCCATAAATCAATCATTGGTAAAGTCATTTCTTGGTTCACTGCCATTCATCCCCACCAACGCCCAAACCAAAGTGATCACAGAGATTCTTGAAGACCTGAATGCCACCCATCCCATGAATCGTTTGCTGCAGGGTGATGTTGGCTCTGGCAAAACCCTGGTTGCGGCTGCCGCCGCTCTGATCACAGCAGACAATGACAAGCAAACCGCCTTGATGGCTCCCACCTCCATTCTGGCTGAACAGCATTATCAATCCTTCCAAACCATGCTGTGCCACGCTGACCTTGATAAAAACTCGCTCAAGCCCGATCAAATTGTCCTATTAACCGGTGACACCAAAAAAAGTGAGCGGCAAATTATTCTGGAAAACTTGCAGAACGGTTACATAAAACTTATCATCGGCACTCACGCTTTAATCGAAGATCCTATCGAATTCAAAGACTTGCGCCTTGTCATTATCGATGAACAACACCGCTTTGGCGTAAAACAAAGAGCGGCATTGAGCAGCAAAGGGAATAACCCTAACCTTTTGGTGATGACAGCCACACCCATCCCCCGTTCAATGGCACTCACCATATATGGCGACCTGGATGTGTCTATCATCGATGAAATGCCATTAAATCGCAAAGCAGTGCCAACCAAACGAGTATCACCCACAGATCGTTACAAAATGTACCAATTTATTGCAGAACAACTCAACCAAGGCAGGCAGGCTTTTATCATTTACCCCCTGATTGACCAAAACAACCATGAGGACACCAAAGCAGCAGTAGCAGAACACAAAAACCTGCAAAAAAACGTATTTCCTGAGAGAAAGTTAGGCTTACTGCACGGTCGATTAAAACCTGCTGAAAAAGATAGCATTATGGCAAAGTTCAAAAACAGAGAATTCGACATTTTGGTGTCTACCTCAGTCGTTGAAGTTGGCGTGGATGTCCCCAACGCATCTGTCATGGTCATAGAAGGCGCTAACCGCTTCGGGCTGGCGCAATTGCACCAATTTCGCGGCAGGGTTGGACGTGGTAACGCCCAATCTTATTGTTTCCTGGTGCCCGAAACAGATAATGAAATGGAAAATGCTCGCCTCGAAATCATTTGTCAGACCAATGATGGCTTCAAACTTGCAGATGAAGATTTGGCACAGCGCGGACCCGGCGATTTTCTTGGCACCCGCCAATCAGGTTTTGCCCATTTAAAGATTGCCAACCTGACCGACAGCAAATTGATCGAGAAAGCCCGCCGTTACGCAAAAAACCTGATTGCCCAAGACCCAATGCTTGCCCAGGATGAGCACAGATATTTGAAAGAATTGATGGAACTCTGGTGGGTGGAAAAACAAGGAGAGACCAACTAACATGAAAGCTGTATTTCCAGGAACCTTCGACCCGATACATTTTGGTCACATAAATATTGCCTATCGTGCCGCAAAACTATTCCCTACCGTTATCGTCGCAGTCTATGACAAACCCCTGAAGGACTTGCTATTCTCTCCCGAAGAGAGGATACAGCTTGCACATGAGGTGTTTAAAAACCACGATAAAATTCAAGTGATGGGCTATTCTGGGTTAACCGTTGATTTTTGTAAACAAGTAGGCTCAGGGGTGTTGGTACGTGGATTGCGCGTCTTTTCCGATTTCGAGAACGAATTCCGCATTGCTTTAGCCAATCAACGTCTTGATCCCTCTATCGAAATGATCAGCTTCATCACCCAGGAGCAGCACACCTTCCTCAGCGCCTCCACAGTAAAAGAGATCGCTGTTTTGGGCGGCGACATCTCCACCATGGTGCCCCCGATTGTCAGTAAGGCACTACAGGAAAAGTTTAAAAAACAGAGGGAATAATTCATTAAACCTTTTCATTAACAATCGTTATAATAAATAGATAAGCGCTTATTGTGATATCGATTTCTACTTTGAGATCGGACCTGATTGGAGAGAAACAGTATGGATATCCTTGAACTGATTGATCGTTTGGAAGACCTGTTCAACCAAAGCCATTCGATTCCCTTTACCCATTCGGTGATTGTTGACGAGGATCGCATGCTTGATATTATTGATCAGATGCGGGTTTCCATACCCGATGAAATTAAAAAATCCCAGCAGATCATCAACCAGCGTGAAAAATATCTCGCTCAGGCACAGGAAGAAGCTTCCCGTATCACCAGCATCGCCCGCGAACGCTCTGCCAAAGCCATTACCCAGGAAGAGGTTGTTTTGGAAGCCAAACGCGCTGCCGACGAAATTATTGCCCAGGCAGAGCTGGAACGAACCAGGATTCAACAGGAAACCGATGAATACATCGTTTCAGAATTGCAGAACTTCCGTGAGCAGCTGCACATGCTTATGCAGCAGGTTTCCAATGGCATCGAAACCGTACGGACCAGTAAGGACACAGATACGCAAGACTGAGTAACGTGATTAGCAATAAGCCAGGTGAATGACTTCATCCATTGTTGCCACAAAAACGACCTGCATATCCAGCAAAACCTTTTCCGGCACATCAATTAGATCCTTCTTGTTCTTCTCAGGAAGGATTACTTTTTTTAGGCCGGCGCGGTGGGCTGCCAATACTTTTTCTCTTACACCGCCGATCGGCAGCACCCTGCCGCGCAGCGTAATTTCACCACTCATCCCCACCTCATGACGCACCTTCTTGTTGGTATACGCAGACAGTAAGGCGACTGCGATGGTGATTCCTGCCGATGGCCCGTCTTTGGGTATGGCACCTTCAGGTACGTGCAGGTGAATGTCCATATTTTCGAACACGTCGGGGTTGATCTTGAACAATTTCGCACGTGATTTGATGTATGACAATGCCGCCTGTACAGATTCCTGCATCACCTCACCAATTTGCCCGGTAATCTGGAGGTTGCCTTTGCCTTCCATCAAAGCCACCTCAATCGGCATGATGTCACCGCCATTGGCTGTCCAGGCGATTGCGGTCGCTACACCGACTTCATCTTCTCTTTCGGCTTCGCCTAAATAAAATTCAGGAGGTCCGAGGAATTTTTCCACCATAGCTTCATCAATCACATGCGGAATATCATCTCCTGTCGATTTGATGCGCGCCACTTTGCGGCAAACACGTCCAATCTCACGTTCTAAATTACGTACACCCGCTTCATAGGTATATTCACGAATGATCTTGCGCATACCGCTCTCATCGATATTGATTTCTTCTTCATCCAATCCGCATTCCAGTAACTGCCGTGGCAGCAGATAGCGATAAGCAATCTCAATTTTTTCCTCTTCAATGTAACCAATAAATTCGATCACCTCCATACGATCCAGCAGCGGCAGCGGGATGGTTGCGTCCGAGTTGGCAGTCGTGATGAAAAGCACATTGGACAGATCGTAGGGAATTTCCAGATAGTGGTCGGAGAAATTTTTATTCTGTTCAGGGTCCAACACCTCTAACAAGGCTGAAGAGGGATCGCCGCGGTAATCATTGCCCAGCTTGTCGATCTCGTCCAGCATGAACAGTGGATTGATCGTCCCTGCACGTTTGATGGTCTGTAATATCCTGCCCGGCATGGAACCGATATAGGTCCGTCTGTGCCCGCGAATCTCCGCTTCGTCACGAACACCGCCCAGAGATACACGAATGAAGTTTCTACCCAACGCCTCGGCAATCGAACGGCCAAGGGATGTTTTTCCTGTTCCGGGCGGCCCAACAAAGCACAAAATTGGCTGTCGTGATTTTTTGGGTTTCAAACTGCGAACGGCAATATATTCCAAAATTCGGTCTTTAATCAATTTCAAACCATAATGGTCACGGTCTAAAATCTCTGCCGCGTTATTCACATCCAGGTTGTCTTCAGTCGCATCGTTGTGCCAGGGCAGATCCAGCAACCATTCGATATAAGTCCGTAAAATGCTGACTTCCGGTGATAGCTGCGGCATCTGCCGCAGCCGTTCTAATTCGCGCAGTGCATAACTCTTTGCTTCATCTGGCATTCCCTTTGCGTCGATCCGTTGGAGCAAATCGCTGAGTTCTCTCTCCCATATGTCACCCTCTCCCAGTTCTGTTTGGATAGCTTTCATCTGTTCACGCAGATAGAACTCCCGCTGCCCGCGGTCTACCTCTGTTTGGACACGGTGGTTGATTTCTTCTTCGATCTTTAGCACTTCCAATTCATCTGCCAGTGTTTTGTTAATGAACTCGAGACGGTCAACTGGATTTTCCAACAGTAAAATTTTTTGTCGTTGTTCATACGGCAGCGAAATAGCCGTTGCCACCATATCTGCCAGCCAGCCAGGATTACTGATATTCATGGAGAAAAAATGTGCCTCATCCGGCAGGCTGCGGTCCAATTCCACACATTTTTCAAATAGTTTACGAGTTGTGCGCATCAAAGCTTCTGCTTGTGGCCCAGCGTTTTCGGTTGCTTCCTCGATCACTGTTGCTTTTGCCACACAAAAAGGCTTGAATTGAGAAAACTCAACGAAACGAACGCGTCTGCGGCCCTGTACCAACGCTGAGGTGTTGTCATCTGTTAAATTCAACATACGTCCTACCACAACCTCTACGCCGATCGGTAAAAAGTCTTCGGGTGATGGGTTTTCTTGTTCAGAATCTTTCTGGATGAAGGCGATCATGGATTGGCTTTTGTTTGATGCCTCCTGAATAGACAACAAATTATGGCCAGGCGTGATAAAAATTGGCGATACCATATGGGGAAATACCAGCATGTCACGAAGAAATAACACCGGTCGTTCAATATTGCCATCTTCATCGGGTTCAGCGTTCTCAATTTCGTACAGTTCTTCTGTGCGTTCTCTCAACCCATCGTTACTCATACGGTCCTTCTTAATATGAAACCAATCTTCAACTTGTGCATTCTACCCATGTTCTGTATGTTCCCAGATGTCCTTGATGGCAGCCGCAAAAAAAAGGCTGCCGGTGCCTAACACCACCGAGTTTTCATCCATTAATGAGATAGCAGCATTTAACGCTTCTTCTATCGTTGTAAAAGCCTGGCTCGTATAACCAAGCGACTGTGCTAATTCTACCAGCACTTCAGGTTCGGAAGCCTTTGGATGGGCTGATTTGCTGAAAATTACATTGTCACACAGGGGTAAAAGTTGACTTAGCATTCCGGCCAGGTCTTTGCCTTTCGAAGCACCGAATAATAAGACCATGCGTTTTTTGGGAAGAACCAACTTCACAGTTTCGATCAATCTTGTGATTGAATCCACGTTATGGGCACCATCAATCACAACCGTCGGTTCATGTGATAGGAATTCGAATCGTGCTATCCATTGCACCCCAGCGAAGCCAGCATGGATAGATACTTCATCAATCTCTACGCCTTGCCGGCGACATTCCAGTAATGTGACATAAGCTGTCACCGCGTTTTCAACCTGGTGAAGGCCCAATAACGGAATGGTGAATTCTGTTTGACAACCTTTTTGATCAATCAAACTAAATCGCTGTACGAAATTCTCAACGACAGGTTGACTGATCACATATTCAGCGCTGGTGTCTATAAATTTGGCTTCTATCTCAAGTGCTATTTGCTCCAATACTGTGTACACCTCTGGTTTTTGCTTACTGACGACTACTGGGATATTGGTTTTAATAATGCCCCCCTTTTCATAGGCAATTTTCTCCAGAGTATCGCCAAGAATTTCCATATGGTCGTAGGAAACAGAGGTGATCACACTCACCATTGGAGTCACCACATTGGTAGGATCAAGCCGTCCGCCCAGTCCAACCTCAATCACGGCAATGTCAACGTTTTGACGAGAAAAATACAGAAAAGCCAGCAGAGTCATGATCTCAAAAGTGTTGGTTTCAGGATACTTTTCCAAAATTGGCTTTATCTCTTCGACCAACCCAATGATATTCACCGGTGATATTTTCTGATTGTTGATCTGAATCCGTTCACAAAAATCGATCAGATGGGGAGAGGTATAAAGCCCGACATCGTAACCCGCCTCGATGAGGGGATTGGCGATGAAATTGGCAGTCGAACCTTTGCCTTTGGTGCCCGCCACATGGATGACATGCAAGGCTTGGTGAGGGTTCCCAAGCTCCTCTAGAATTTGTGACATATTAACCAGAGGCAAGTCACCCGTAGCAATTTGTTTCTTGCTGCGGCTATTGCCAATGAAGGAATAGATATAATCCAGTGTTTGCCGAAATGTTTGATCGTAAGTAACCATGCAGAACCTTCTAAAGACAAATTAACACTGCGTGATATTATCTCACAAGACAGGACGAATCAATACTGATACAATTACGAAAATGCCTATTGGAATATTAAAACTAACCGTCTATCTGCCGGGTGCACATTCACTAAAAGACAAACGCCACTACATTAAACCTCTGGTGAATCAACTGCGCAGCAAATTTAACCTGTCCGTAGCAGAAGTTGGTGAATTGGATCACTGGCAAACAAGCTATCTGTTGATTGCTGCTGTCAGCAATGATGCTGTTCACATTGAACAAACCCTTACTGCAGTCATTCAAATGGCGGAGAGCACGATGCTTGATGCCTACATAACACAACAAGATTGGGAAATCATTACCGAATGAACAACATCACCCCAAAGGAAATCAACCTTTTTTTGGAAACACACCTGCTAAAGGTGCAAAAACCCGGGCGTTATATTGGCGGTGAACTCAACCAGATCAATAAACCATGGGCAAGTGTGGATCTTCGCTTCTTGCTCGCCTTTCCTGATATCTATGATATCGGATTGCCCAATCTCGGTATCATGATCCTCTACGACATCCTCAACCGCCATTCAGATGTGCTCGCAGAACGCGCCTATGCTCCCTGGAATGATATGGAAACCCTCATGCGGGAAAATCAGATCCCGCTTTACTCACTGGAAACCAGGCAGCCCGCCTCCAATTTCGACGTTATCGCTTTTTCATTGCCCTATGAATCCATCTACACCAATGTATTGAATATGCTTGACCTGGCAGGCATTCCGCTTCGTTCAGCACAAAGAGATGAATCACACCCCCTGATTTTCGCAGGCGGACATGCCGCCTACAACCCCGAACCGATGGCTCCCTTCATCGATGTTTTCATTATTGGTGATGGTGAGTTCATCATCGAAGAAGTAACGGGTATTTTACTGCATGCCAAAAAACAAAGTTCGACACGTACGGAAACCCTCCTGGCTCTTTCTGCGATCAAAGGTGTTTACATACCTTCTTACTATAACCCGGGCTATTCGCCTGACGGCAGCCTGAAATCATTGGACCCATCGGATGCACGCTTTCCGAAGAGAGTGCAAAAATTTATCGCCTCTCATTTACCAGAAGCTCCGCTAAAACCATTGGTACCCAACATTGATGTGATCCATAACCGTATCGCCGTTGAAATAATGCGCGGTTGCACCCGTGGCTGCCGCTTCTGCCACGCTGGCTTTATCAATCGTCCTATCCGCGAAAGGTCGGTCGATGAAATCGTTGCCATTATCGACGAATCCATAAAAAACACCGGCTATGAAGAAGTTGCCCTGCTTTCGTTATCTTCTTCAGACTATAGCCATGTAGACGAATTGATCACACGTCTGACCGAAAAATACAAGGATCGCAACCTCACCGTATCGCTGCCCTCTCTGCGCATTGAATCATTTTCCATCGACCTGATGGAAAAACTGCGTGGCTCCCGAACAGGCGGTTTCACCCTTGCACCTGAGGCGGCAACAGACCACATGCGCCAGATCATCAACAAACCAATCGCTGAGGAAGCGTTGCTGGAGACCGCTGCTGCCATCTATGAGCGCGGTTGGACGACCCTCAAGCTTTATTTCATGATCGGGCAGCCATTCGAGACTGATGAGGATGTGGTCGGCATTGCTGACCTATGCAACAAAGTCATCCGGGTAGGCCGCCAGAAAATCGGCGGACGCGCCAAACTGAATGTCAGTGTTGCCACCTTCATCCCAAAACCCCACACCCCGTTTCAATGGTCGCCGATGAATACCCCGGAGATGATCCGCCACAAACACCAACTAATTCGAGAGAACATCAAATCGCGCGCCATTCATCTCAGTATGAGCCGGGCGGATGATTCCTGGCTGGAAGGAGCCCTCACCCGAGGGGATCGCCGCCTGGCTGACGTCATAGAAACTGCCTGGCATGCCGGCGCGAAATTTGACGCCTGGCGCGACGAAACCAATCCTGACTTATGGAAGGATGCCTTCATACAAAACAGTTTATCACCCGATACCTATATTTACCGGGAACGGACCTTCGATGAACCATTCCCATGGGATCATATCTCTGTTGGTGTAAAGAAATCATTTCTTCTCAGTGAATATCGAAACAGCCGCGAGGGAATCACTTTGGAAGACTGCCGCGACCACTGTGTGAATTGCGGCATTTTACAACAATATCGAACGCTAAGACAGCAGCCTGAATCTGATTGGAAGTGCCCGGAGATCAAAATATCATGAACGAACCCACAAAACAACAATTCAGGATCCTCTACAGCAAAGGCGAGGCATTGCGTTACACCGCCAATCTCGATATGCACAAAATCTGGGAACGATGGTTTCGCCGTGCCAGTGTACCGTTGGCATATTCAAAAGGTTACCATCCTCAGCCACGCATCAACCAGGCTGCCCCCCTGCCATTGGGCATGTTAAGTACTTGTGAACTACTGGACTTCTGGACCGAAACAAATGATGCCTGTGATGTAAAAGATTTGGCAGGCAAGCTGAATCACAGCCCACAACCTGGCATTGGTCTCCACTCCTTGATCGAAATACACGAAAAAGAAGCATCGCTCCAAAGCCGGTTAAGATCAATGGAATACCTGGCAGAACCTTTGCTGCCAGTCACGGCGATGGATGTAGAGGGGCAGATTAAAGAATTCTTGAGCACCGAGATATTTATGACTATACGCAGGAACAAGGAGATCAACCTGCGCCAACTCGTCATTTCTATGAAGGCAGACTCT
>Ga0334889_1005413_pt1 | contig 10560 bp, 6 predicted proteins | sample GraSluR1_MG_2_FD_207222 | JGI IMG/M metagenome (GOLD analysis project Ga0334889, IMG submission 207222) | Sludge microbial communities from methane-producing bioreactor in Wageningen University, Netherlands - Granular Sludge_8_08-R1 | ecosystem: Engineered > Bioreactor > Anaerobic > Unclassified ... | reverse complement strand
TACGGGCTGACCGACCCGTCGCGCAGATCGCGCCAGCCTTCCAGCAAACCCAACCGCTGCCCGTCCAGGGCGTGTACCCACATCGCCGCCCGAACCTGCTCGGCTGCAGCCGACGCGTTGGACCGCGCCTCCGGCACGGCCCATCCGCTGACCCACGGACCGCGCCCACCGGTTGCACCGCGATACAGGCCGCGCCGGGCGAGCGACTCCCCCCATGTTTCGCCGTGCGGCGGGTCGATCAGCACGCTCTCTGCGGTCCGGCCCTCCCCACTCAACCACTCGCGCAGCGTGCACGGCCGCAGGCAGCGAACATCCGCCGAGGCGGAACTCTGGTTCTCGGGCTCGTCCGCGTCGCCGACGCGAACCACAACCAGCCGCAACGCCTTTGCACGGTCAGCCAGCGACCGCCACGCCTCCGCCGACAGATACGGCCGATCCGCCCGCGCAATCACTTTGAACCCACAGGCGGCCAGCAGATCGGCATCCGCGTACCAGTCATCCAGCCGGGTCATCGTGGACCGATCCACGAACCCGAACAACGCCGGCGCCGGGCCGGACGAGGTCGCGTCCAGGCGTACTTCCTGCCGATGCGGGAGGAACCCGCTGCGACGCGGGCCGTTCTGCGCCCGGGCCGGCGCCGCCCGCAGCCAGTCCAGCACTTCACGGACCTGCGCATCACGCAGGGCGGCGCCCCCCGCGCGGCGAAGCGATATCTCTCGCTCCAGGACCCGCACGGTCTTGGCTGCACAGGCCAACGTGGCCCGGCCGTACGGCTCGTCCGACCAGCCGAAGTGCAGAGAGTCGAGAACGTCGTCGGGGTCGGCAAGGCGCTCCAGGTGCTGCCCGACCGCGGTGACTTCGCGCATCAGGCGGAGCAGTGCCGGGTCAAGCTCCTCGGCACGGGCCGGGCCGGAGGCGAACACCGCGAAGACCAGTGCCGTCCCGGCGCCGCGTGCGATTCCACGCCGGGAGATCATCGCCATGGCGCCCACCATCGTTTCTTCTCTTTGCGGGAGACGAACCGACTGGCTTCCATGACTTCCAGGGTGGGCAGCTTGGCCCTCAATTCGATCAGCCGCTCGCGCGAGAACTCCTGGGGATAATCGCGTCGGCGCTGTCGGGACGATTCGTGAAACAACGCCCTGTCCGGGGGAAGATCGTTGTCCGCCCCGTAAAACTTGAGCGCTTCTTCCAGGCATTGCGCCGCCTCATAGCCTAGAAGCCGCGTGTCCTGCTTGTCCTCCACGCGTGCGGCCGCCTCGCTGATCATCCGGAACAGCAGGATCCACTGGGCCACGTCAATGATCCGCGAGGCATGATGCGAAGCGTTCACGCGCACCCCGATGCCGGCCGCCTGCTGGGCCTGCACGCTCAGCAGGTCCCCTTCCACGGAGAAGACGAAATCCTGCCAGTGGCTGCACGCGCCGCACTGGGTGGGAACGGTCAGGAGGACCCGGTTCGTCTCCGGCGTAGGCCGCGCGTCGTCCCCGTGCAGCGGGCCCTTCCCGCAATTCGGGCAGGGCGTGGCCATCAGGTACATGTACGCTTCCGCCAGACTGTGCGCCGGCAACGGGTCAGAAGTCATTCCACGCACGATCCGAAATGTCCCGCCGCATCCGGACACGGGTCCGCGGCCCGGAAGAACGGCCCTACGGGTTCGCGCCCATCATTTGCATGGCGAATTGCTGTGCCGCAGCGGTCATCCGCTCCACCGCCGCCGCGTCCGCCAGATCACCACTGTCGAGGCCGTCGGCCACACCTTCGAATGCATCAACCAGGTCCCGCAGGGCGTTGGCGAACTCCGTCGTCTTGTCCTCTTCCGGCAGATCCGGGACCCGCACCAGCCACCGATCCCCCGCCCGCTCGAAGAAGACGTCTTGCCCGCCGCGCTTGGCCGTCGCCCGGTCCGCGTCCAACATGCGAATGTCGGTCACCGATTCCGCCGATCCGACGAAACCGCCCACAATGCGCTCCTGCACCGCCTTCGCCACCGCCGCCGATTGGGGAGCGGAATCCGCGAGGTTGCTGATCTCCTCCAACGCGTCCACCAGATCCTGCATCGGTCCGATAATGGTTCGCACCCGTGCTTGCTGGTCGGACACCACGAAACGATCCAACTGCCCCGGTCCCCCGTCCGTAACCGCCTGACAAAGCTCTCGGATGGCCGCTTCGTCCTCTGCCGACGGCGCTGCGCCTGCCACATCCGTAACCTGCGGCGGCTCCATTTCGCCCGGTTCCGCCTCCTCCGACGAAGGCGGCGGATCGACCGGCGCTTCCGCCGCCGAATCCTCTTCCCAGGCATCCGCGGGCGCCCCCGGCTCGTAGGCCACGATTTTCGCCGAGCCGTCCGGCGTCCGGCCTCGGTACGCCCCGAAGGGCGTAGGCAGCAGCGGCCGCTCATCCGTGCCGAGGTTCGACGGGTATCGGTCCGCTGGCGTGCGCTCCCGGCAACCCGCCGCCATGACCACCGTCGCCAGCAGGAACCCGCACCAACCGACCCGACTCCAGCGTGTATGCATGGATCGCCTCTCTGATCGCCGCGTACCAGGCCAACAACAGGCTAGAGTAGCCCCCCCCGCGCACAGGGTCAATCCGGCCCGGGGCCGAACGGCCCGCCGCGGGTGTCAGGCGCCGGCCGAAGGGCCCCGGCCGCCGCCTTGCTTCAGCTCATCAATCTGATCCCGCAGGCGGGCCGCCAGCTCGTACTTCTCCGTCCGGACGGCTCGCTGCAGCATGCCTTCCAGGACCTCCAGCTCTCCCATCGGGCGGCGGGACTCGATCTGCCGCCGCAAATCCGTCAACACCGTGATCGACCGACCGCGCTCGTATTGAAACGTCTCGTCGTCCATGTGCTCCAGCGACTCCACCGCCGCGATCGCACGATCCAGGCAGGCCAACGCGCCCTCCGAGTCACTCGCCGCCAGCTTCGACATCGCCTGGGCCGCCCCGTGCATCCGCAGAATGTACGGCCACCAGCGCTCCAGATGGTTGCGGTCCTCCTCCCGCGCTGCCACGCGATGCACGAACCGAAACAGCCGCATGTTCCGCTCCGTGTCCGCCACCACGCGTCCATAATCACCGAGCTGGTACAGCACCACGTACCGCTGGTACACCATGGTGCCCTCGTCAAACAACTCCTGGGCCTGCGCCGGGTCCAGCCGAAACGCCGGGTCTGCCGACGCCAGCGATTCGAAGTGGTCGAGGGCAAACGGGCGGCCGTACGGTCGCATGCCGTCCGGCCGGCCGTCGCAGTCGAACTGGAGAATCCCGTGATATCCGTGGACGCAGACGCGGATCTGGACCCGCTTGCGTCCGTCCTCGCACGTCACGAGCCGGACGTTGTTTTCCGGATCCCAGGGCCACTCCCGCAGGATGCGTGAAAGATCGTCGCTCACGCAGTCATTCTACCTCATCAGAGGGCGGCGGTCCCCCGGCCGAACAAGCCCGACGCCCGCCGTGACCCGCACGGTCGTCTCAGGCCGGCCGTCCCCGTATACTAGCGAAAATGCCGGATCGTGCCCCCGCCACGTGAGAAATGGCACGGATGGACGGACGGCCCCGCGCCCGCGGGGCGGCGACCGGAGGGACCCACATGCGTGTCGGAATCAAACTGGACATCGGCTTTGACGAGCACCCGGATTATCGCCGGCTGTTTGGCGGAGCCGAGATCTGCGCCTTCCTGCGCGACCGGGGCGTCCGGGCGGTGGAATCACCGGTGGAGCCGGACACGGAAGCCGCACGCCTCGCCGCCCACATCCGGCGCTGCGTGGAGGCCGGACTGCGGCTGTCCCTGCATCCGTACACGGAAGGCACGCCATTCAACCCCGGCCTCTTTCACGACGACCCGGAGAATCCCTGCCGCCGGATGCACGAACGGTTCCTCCAGTGGGCCGCCGACGCGGCCGCACAGCAGGCGGGCCGCACGATCATCAACATCCATTCCGCCGGCGGCAGCGCCGACGCCCGTCGCGCCGACCTCGTGGATCGTTCCATCGAGTTCTTCCGCTGGGCCGCCGATTGGTGCGTCCGTAACGCACCGGCCGTCCGCGTGGTCGCGGAACTGCAAATCCACGACGCAAGCGGCGTCATGCAGAGGATCGGGGCACAGTACGACGAGTTGCTCCACGTGGCCTGCAGCGCCGGCGTCGGTATCTGCTGGGACCTGGGACACGCCTTCATGAATGCGCGGCGATTCGGCTGGCCGCTCGACCCGCCGCCCGCCTTCCTCCCGCGGGTCGCACACGTCCACTGCCACGACGTGAACGAAGAGGACCATGAGCCGCTCATCCACGGCAACGTCCCCTGGCAACGCCAACTGGCAGACCTGGCCGACACGGGGTTCGACGGCACCGTCATCCTCGAAGTCACCCCCAAACGGTTCCTCCCCGCGGGCGGACGGCCCGCGCTGGAACAATCGCTTGCCGCTTTGCAGCACTGGCAGAGGGATTGAATTCGACATCGCCCGACACGGCTGACCATCCGCCATCGCCTCCCCATCCAGACACCCGCACCCTCTTTGACAAGAAAAAACACCCCTTGTTGACCGAAAACACGTATGATGAGGTTGCGGTGGTCAGGGCCCGTCGCGAAGCTCGGCTTCCGCGCGGCGCACCCTGGGGACGAAAACCTGCGAATGCAGCACCCGGCACAGGATGCCGGCACCCGCACGTGTCGGATTTGGTCGACCCGTTCCAAATCGCACTCGGGATTCTCCTGGGCCGACCGAAACCCATGGTGTATCTGGTTGGGTGGAAGGATGCAGATGCTCGCGATGAACCGTGCAACCCGGGACCCCGGAAGGCGGTTTTAGTTCATGATGACGAACACACGATCGGCCCGGACCAGGCCCCTCGGGCAACCCTCGCTCGCTCACCGGCTGGTTCCATGCGTCGCTCTCGTCAGCTTCTGTCTGGCCCAAAGCTTGGCCACAGGGCAACCCCGTCCTGCGTGGGTGCCATTTCATCCAACGACCGATAAGCCAGCCGAGCCGGACGAGAGCACTCTGCCGCCCGCCACACAGCCGGCCGAGCCTGAGCCGGTCGCGCCTGCCCCGGCCACCTCCGCACCGGCCCCAGCGCCCGCGCCCGAGCTGCAACCCCGTTTCGAGCTGCACCTGCCGTCCTTCCAACACCTGATCCACGAGACTCGCCGGTCCAACGCCGGGTTTCTGCTGCAAACCGTCAGCAACGTCCTCCTGGAGGCCGGTCGGCGCGCATCGAAGGATGTTGACGTGGATGAGGCCATCCAGATGTTCCGCCACGCGGAGGGCTGGCCCGATACGGCCATTGACGTGGCACTGTACGCCCCGAGTCGCGACGGCCGTCCACGCTGGGCCGCCCGCATCCAATGGCCCGCGAAGGACTTGCGAGATCGAGTGGCGGCCGTGCTGGAGTCCGAGTCCGCACAGATCCTCCTCAAGGACGTCACGATCACCAGCGGCCCGGGGGAGGGGTACACCATCGCGCTTCCGGACTCCACGCTGGCCTACATGCTGCCCGCCGGAGAATCCACCTCCCTGCTGACGACCTTCGACGACGTGGAATTCCCCGACCCGGCCTTCATCGGCACCGCAGCAACCCACGAAGACGGCACACCTCTGCTGGTCTGCCGGATGAACCTCGCGCAGACGGAGCGGGACAGCGGGGCCACGTTCTTCTCCTCCATCAGCTTCGTGACCGACGTGGTGTATGCCGGACGAGTGGACGAAACCGGCGCGTGGATCGAGACCGTCCACGTCAACTGGCCGCCCATCACCGGTCTGGGCGCCAAGTCGGTCTTTGACCGGGTGCGGCAGACGTTCTTCGTCCCGGATGAAGCGTTCGGCAGCGTGGTGGCGAACTCCCTGCTCTCCAGCGGCATTCTCCAGCAGACCGCCGGCGTGTCCGGCGAATCCCCGTTCGAGCCCGGGCCCGTGGCGGAAGGGGTGCGTTCTGAAGTGTGCATCACCGTTCTGCCGGGCACGGGGTTCTTCCCTGTGCCGGACATGGTGTACCAGGCCCGGCTCCGTTCGTCCGCCGAATCGTTCCTCAAATCCGTCCGGGAGGCGATCCAACAGGAGAACCGGCGCTTCCGAGACCGCGAGGAGAAGCCGCCCTGGCATGAGGAAACCGTCGACGGCCGGGTCTTCTTCTGGAAAGACCCGCGTCGCGGCCTGGGTGGGGGCATGGCGTTCACCATGCGAACCGTCCTGTTCCTTACGAAAGAGATCGACGCCGGCGGCCGGGAGCGCGACATTCTCGTCATCGGCTCCACGAGTACATCGCCGGACGGCCTCGTCAGACGCTGGGTGAACTTCCCCCGGCACCAGGCCCGCCGGTTCCTGCCGGCCGAAAGCGGTACGCGAGGGCAGGCGTGGGTGAACTGGCGGCAGGTGTACCGGCACGTCACGCCGTACCTGAATTTCGCCATCAGCGAGGTGAGTCGAAGCGACCTGCTGCCCGACACCGACGATGTCAGCGCGCGCCTGACAGACGGCATGATCACGGCCCAGATGCAGTACGCCGGGATGGCCGTCCGGCACGAGGGGCCCGTCCCCGCGGGCATTCTGGTGGTGCCGGCCCTGGCGGTGGCATCCACCATGGAAGGGTCCGGCCGGTCGGACCTGGCCCGCGAGCGCAACGCGGCACGCAAGCTGAAGGTGCTCCACCACCACGCCAGGCTGTTCCGCAACGACGTCGGACGCTGGCCGGCGGAGGTGCGCGAGCTGGACGGATACGTGGATTTCGCGGGCAATCCGCACCTGCTGCGGGTTGAGCAGTCCTCCAAACAGGCGTGGCGTGCCTTCGGCCGCAACCTGTTCGGTTTCGGCGCACCGGACGAGCCGGACGACGCGGAGGATGATGACGACGTGTTCAGCGACATCGACGACAGCATCTACGTGATCGAGTGGGGCCGCGAATCGTGGCGCCTGGGCTTTGCCCCGGGCACCTTCGAGCACCTGGACAAACTGTTCATTGACGAAAACGGGGAGATTCACCGCGTCGAGAAGTCGGCCGACGCGGCGACCTCGCAACCCGAGGAGAAAACAGGATAACCATCGCGCCGGCGCCCCCGCCGGTCGCGGGCATACGGCGCCGCTCTCATCACGAGCCGCAAGAAGGAGAACCTCTCATGAAACCGTGGGCACTCACCTGTATGTTGGTCCTGGGCCTTCTTTTCTCGCCCGTCCGGGCAGACGAGCCGGAGGAGAAGGCCGCGGGCGAGACCCCGGGCGCCAAGTCGCTCGCCGAAGGCGAGATCAAGCCCAGCCCCATCCCGCGCCTGGCCGAGCTGCGGATTGACGAGACCGTCATTGCGGCTCGTGCGATCAACCTGCCGATCCCCGGGCGCACCCGGACCCTCCAGGAGGTGGTCGAGCAACTCGACCAATGGGGACAGGACGACCGCATCGGCGCGGTGTTGTTGAACGTCGGCGGGGTCGGCCTGTCGCTGCCGGAAGTCCAGGAACTGCGATCCGGCATCGACCGGCTCCGAAAGAAGGACAAAAAGGTCATGGCCTTTCTCCAGGCCGGCGGCGACAACGCCTACCTGCTGGCCTGCGCCGCGGACGAAATCGCCACGGCGCCGACCGGCTCCATTGCGCTGCCGGGCATTGGCCGGCTCTTCCCGTTCATGAAGGGCCATTACCAGATGCAGGGCCTGGAGTTCGAGGTCATCACGGCCGGCAAGTACAAGTACCCCGGCTTCGTCAACCGCCGCGAGCCCGACCGCTGGTTCTCCGAGGAATTCAACGCCCTGTTCGACAGTTGGTTCCGGGACTACAAGCAGATCATCGCCGCCAGCCGCAAGCTCAGCGATGAGGCCGTCAGCGAGATCGTGGACATCGCGCTGTTCGACGCCCCGCAAGCCCAGCAGCGCGGGCTTATCGACGTCATCGCCTATTACGACGAGTACCGCGACCGCCTGCTGCGGCAGAACCGAATGAGGCGGTACCAGGAGGCGGAGGACGGGCTCGCCGGCGTCAACTCCATCCAGGACCTCATGGAGGTCTTCAACCGCGAGCTCCGCAAGGCGGAGGAGGCCCGAAAGGCCGTCGGTCCCAAGATCGCCGTGCTCCACGCCCGCGGCCCGATCATCGACATCAGCCTCGGGGCGGCCCTCTCCTCGTCCATCATCTGCCGGGACGACATGGTCAAAACCATCGACGAGCTGAAGAAGAACAAATCCATCAAGGCGGTGGTGCTGCACGTCGATTCGCCCGGCGGCTCCGGCCACGCCTCCGACGCCATCTGGAAGGCCCTGCGCGAGCTGGATGACGAGAAACCGCTGGTGGTCAGCATGGGCTCCGTCGCCGCGTCCGGCGGGTACTACATCGCCTGCCCCGGCCGGCGCATCTTCGCCCAGCCGACGACGCTGACCGGCTCGATCGGCGTGATTGCGATCCTTCAGTCCGCCCGGTCAAGGCTGAATCGAATGGACTACGAACTGGCGCCGTTCGAGCGCGGGGCCCGCAGCCTGCTAGGGGCGCCGCATAAGGATATGGCCCCGTCCGACCGCGCGTTCATCCAGAAGCACATGGACGACTTCTACAAGATCTTCCTCGAGCGCGTGGCCCAGACCCGGCGCATTCCCGCCGAGATGGTCGACAAAATCGCCCAGGGCCGCATCTGGACCGGACGCGACGCAAAGGAGATCGGCCTGGTGGACGAACTCGGCGGCATCACCGAGGCGATCGAGGCCGCCCGGGCCATGGCCAACATCCCGCCCAGCGCCGAGCTGAAGGTCATTCACTACCCCCGGCCGAGCAGCCTGGGCGAGCTGGTCTTCGGCTCCGTCGGTATGACGGACAATCTCGACATGTTCCTCCGGGCCGGCGCGCCGGCCGTGCCGATGTCGTTCCACGACCAGTTGATGATGCTGTCGCGCAGCTTCGCCCCGCTTTGCTGGGCGCCCATCCCGGACATCCAGGCCACCGCCTGGCCGGCCGGCGCGCCCCGCTTCCGGCTGGTGCCCGACACGAGCGCGACCCCCGGCCTGCCAGCCCCGGCCGCCCCGTCGACCTGGCAGCCGTGATCGGTCCTCCGGATTGAGGGTTCTCCCGCGGGGCGTTCGAAGGCTCGAACGCCCCGCTTCGTTGGGTCAGGGCTGCGGATTCCTCCTGCCGGATGGCCGCGAAACGCCGCCCCGTTGCGCGACCGTCCTCTGGTGTGGGATCGGCTTCCGGTGTGTGACCGGCTTTCCTTGTGGGACCGGCTTTCCTTGTGGGACCGGCTTTCCTTGTGGGACCGGCTTTCCTTGTGGGACCGGCTTTCCTTGTGGGACCGGCTTTCCAGCCGGTCTCTGCTGTTCTTTGTGGGACCGGCTTTCCAGCCGGTCTCTGGGGATCACGCCGGCCGTCCCCGCACGCAGAGCGTCCAGACCCGTTCACGTGCCTTCCCCGCCGCGGCGGACTTGCAGGTCAGCCCCTCGAGGACCGGTTCACAGGCAACCTCTCACCTCACTCTCCCTCCGCGCAGGCACAGCGCGCCTTCACCGGGCTTTCCGATCTGCGAGCCGCCCTCCGCTTGCAGGAACGGTTCCGGCGCGTCGAAATGCCGGGCCCGTCCATCCTGCTTCGTGCCGAAGCCTCCGCTCGATTGCCCAAACCGTGCCCGCACCACACGCTACGTCTCCGGCCTCCGGCTCCTTCCCCTGCGCCGTGCGATCCTCTCGCGCCAAAGTAAGGGATTCCACGCAGAGTGAAGTAAGGGATTCCACTCAGAGTGCCGAAGCACGGCAGTCAAATTTGTTCTGAAATGGCCGGTTTCTTTGCGCTTTTCGCTTGATCCCGCGGCGGCTGTGTGGTATGGTTGCGCTACAAGCATCTGGCAGAGCGGCATAAGCAGATTCTCCCACGGAGGGGGTCCTGTCCTTTCTTCATGCTGGGTGGGCCGTTTCGGGGAGCCAGGATGTCCATCGCGTGGCAGTTTCTATTCTCGCGCAAGAGGAGTGAATCCAATGGAGGGGATCTGCGCATGGATGCATCGCCCAGCGCGGCCCCGCCCCTGACGTCAGCGAGAACGTGAGGGGCCCGTTCGTAGCGACAAAACAAGGCCAGCCGAACCATTCGCGCCCAGGGTGCGCGCCCGGTCTCCCACTGCTCGCACGCAGTGGGGTCTTGCGGTGTTTCCGGCGGGCGAACTGACGAGCCGCCGCCCGGCAACAACCCGGCGGTCGGCAGCGGGGACAGTGTTGCCGCCCCGCGCCGGGCAGAGTTCTCCGCGTTGTCGATGCCGGTGGTTCGGCGAGGCAGCATTGGGTCTCACTTGACACAGAGGGACGAGGGCATGAACTGTCTTTGTGGTCGTCGGACCGCCGTTCCGTTCGCATGGCTGGAGTGAATCGTGCCCGGGGCCTCGACCCCAGGAGGAAAAACGACATGCGTACTCTGATGCTGATGCTTCTGGCCGGGCTGGCCGGTTGCGGGGATGTCAAAACCGACTGGGCGTGCGGAGCGCAAGACCCTCCGCCGCCTGAGGTCACGGTGCTGCGAGTGAAACAGCGCTGGCTCAACGAGGAGGGGGACAGGGCAAGTGTCTGGTCTGGGACCGGCTTTCCGATTTCAACCAACGGACTCATTTC
>Ga0334889_1005412_pt1 | contig 10564 bp, 3 predicted proteins | sample GraSluR1_MG_2_FD_207222 | JGI IMG/M metagenome (GOLD analysis project Ga0334889, IMG submission 207222) | Sludge microbial communities from methane-producing bioreactor in Wageningen University, Netherlands - Granular Sludge_8_08-R1 | ecosystem: Engineered > Bioreactor > Anaerobic > Unclassified ... | reverse complement strand
TGAACGAATGGTGACGAGGAAGTTGGCCTGGTTTTCATTAACCGGCCCAACCGCACCGGCGGCCAGCAATTCTGTATATCCCTTGATGGAGGTCATCGGGTTTTTCAACTCATGCGAAACAAAGGAAACAAATTCGCTTTTAGCCAGGTTGGCAGCCTGAATGGCAGCATAGAGCTGCGCGTTTGAAAGAGCAATGGCTGCATGATCACTCAAACGCTTGAGGAAATTCAAAGTCTCGGTTTCAGCACCAAGTTCCTTGCCGGTTGATTCCAGGACAATTACACCCATGGTATCATTTTCACGCCTGATGGGTACAACAATTTGACTGTGTGCATGGGGCAATAATGTCGCTTCAGTGCTCCGTTTGAAAACCTGGCTGCGTGCCTCTCCATTGGTAACCACCGTTTGAAGCTGCAAGCGGTCGAATGGCAGCAGGGTTTCTTGATAAGTTTCAATGATTTCAGCGTAGTTCTGCCAGGATGAAACTTCAATCCCATTTTCCCTCACCAACCCGACAAAACCGGCTTCAGCCTTCGATTGGTTCATAGCCCAGTCGAGCGTAATTTTCAGCGTACGGCCGGCTTCCAGGCTGGTATTCAATTCACGGTCAATGCGCTGCATAATAGACAATTCCTCAACGCGATTCGCCAATGCCTGGTCGGTCATGGTGTAGAGACGGGCGTTTTCAATTGCAACCGCTGCCTGTGCAGTAAAAGCAGTCAGTAAATCCTGATCTTCTTTACCAAACTGTGCCCCGCTGCGAGGGTTAATCACCTCAATGACGCCGATGACCTTTTCTTGAACCTGGATGGGAACCACCAGGATTGAGCGTGTCACGAATCCGGTATCTTTATCTGTTTTATCAGACCAAAACGGTGTTTTTTGCACATCATTGATGATTAGTGCGCTGCGGGTCTTGACCGCCCTGCCCACCACCCCGCTTCCTGCTGGAAGTCGTTTCCCAAGTAGATTGCTGGCAACCGGTCCAACCGTTACCTTGAATACCAGGTCGCCGGTTTGTTCATCGACCAATAGCAGGCTGCCGGCTTCACAGTTTAATATTTCAACCGCGCCGTCTGTAATATTTTTTAATAGCGGGTCCAACTCCAGCGTTGCTGTCAACTGGCTGGACATCTGGTTTAATATAGCCAGTTGTCTTGCGCGTCGTTCGCTTTCTTCCAACAGGCGGGCTTTCACAATGGCGCCTGCCAGTTGATCGGCGATGGCCTGCAAAGAAGAAAGTTGATGGGGGGTGTAAACAATGGATGGATTTCTGCTGCCCAGGCTCAAGGCGCCAATCGGTTCAGCGCCGGCATTCAATGGCACACCCATCCAGGCAAATAATCCACTGCGGGTTGTGGGAATGCCCAGCTTTTGCCCTTCGCGCGCATAGTTATCTGTGATGAGGGGTCGTCGTTGGCGAACAATTTCTTGTTCCAGATCTTGCCCGCCCAGTACAGATTTATTTTCAAACTCGGTCAGGCGGTCATTCTCCACAATATAAAACAGGCGGTTATAAACCCCTGTCTGATTATCCAATAATAAAATTTGAAAATCGTCAGCAGGAATGATCTGTGTGGTCTGGGCATAGATCAATTCCAGGATATCATCCAGTTTCAAGGTTATGTTAATCCCTTGAGACACTCTTGAAAGGGCATTCATTTCGCGAACACGGTTCTCAAGATTGTCAACCACCTGCGTACGGGCAATCGCCAGCGCCACCTGTCCGGCTATAGATTCAAGAAATCCAATTTCCCGCGGAGTGTAATCTTCGCCAGATTCACGCGGTAATAGGGCAATCCATCCGGTGGGCTGCTTGGTGCCAGGCAGTTTAATAAAAACCCGGGCCCCCAGAATATTTATTCGCGCCTGATCAATCCTCAATTGGGATGGAAATGGGGCATCATCGCGAATAAATAACGGGGCGTCTGATTTTTGCAAATGCTCAACCAGTGGACTTTCTGGAACAAACTTTATATCGCTGGAAACTCGCCCCGCAAGATCCGGCACAACCTCATAGCGATTATTCACAGAATCGTATGTAAATATGTGAATATTTCCTGTGAATAGGGTTTCTTCAATAGTACCTTTCAACAGCTGTGCAATCTGTTTTATCTCAACCGTTTCAGCCAATTGAATGGTAAATTCCTGCAACCTGTCCTGCAAAACTCTTTCGCTTCTAAAAAACAACTTGTCCAGCGCTCCATCGAGCGTTGCTTTCAAAGGTTGAAAAGCCAGTGCACTAATGAATATCGCAATTCCCACCACAATCTGCGAGTCTGAATTGACAATTCCCTTTAGAACCAGTCCCAATCCAGTTACAAGAAGTGAATAACCCACAACAACAATTACTGTCAGGATTCCATACAACAGACCACGGCTCAAAATATAGTCCAACCGCAAAAGTTTTTGTTTACGCAAAGCATAAACAACTGTAATGGGAAAGATCACGAATGGGAGGAAAAGGACGTGAGGGAAAAATCCGGCTTTTTGGAAGAATGCGTAGAAAATCCAGATAATGGCGGGACCAAAGGACAGGGTTCCACTTAAAAGAATTAATCGGATTTGTTGTTCTTCCACAAGACTGGCTTCTTTTAGCCGGCGCAAACCCAACCAGGCTAAGGCAAAAATCAGCGAAACAATGCAATATAGAATCCCATATTGCCAGACACGAAGATAAGCATAGTCATTCTGGCTATTGATGAATTCAAGCAAAACCCAACATGCCAGCCATACAGCCGCACCATAAGGAATAACGCGGATTAAAAATTTATCGCGGTATAGTTCATCCTTCTCAGGAAAAGTCATTGCCATGGTCACCATGGCAGCCGCGGCAAAAGCCGGCGCAATCAACCAAAGGGTTGTCAGTCTATGCAAAGAATAGAAGTCAAACAGCCCACCCATTGCAATTGACACACCACAGGCGAAAATAATATATGCCTTTCCATTTTCAAAATGTCGTCGATAGAAGAACACCCACACGGCACTGATCAGGTAAATTATTCCTACGAAAATCGGGAAAAACAAATAGAGCAAACGATCCTGGTCAAGAAAACGAACCAATCGTATCGAAATTTCTTTGACCATTCCGTCCTGATCTTCCAGGGCTACTTGAATGGAATCGCCAATCTTATATCTTTGAACGGCGTCCACCCATTCTGTTGAGGACAGAATGGTTTTCCCATCTATGCGAATGATTTTCCCGGATTGAAAAGATATCCCATTATCACCTGCTTGACCCTCGTGAAGTGGCTCAAGCACTATCATACGCGGGATCACAAACGAACCAATAAATGGTAAATCCATCCTGGGAATTGCCAGTATTGGATAAATAATGAACAGAACAATAGTGGCAAGCAAACACACCCCAGTCGCCGCCTGCCAGAATAACTCTGCAGTAAATTTTTTAGTTACATGATTTGAGGTTGTGATATCGGTATTTTCCACTATTGACCTGTTAGCATACCCGTTCTCTCAAAGAATAGCCACTAAAGAAATTTTACACCCAACCTTAATAGTATAGCGGTTCCAGGAAATGAACAGCAACTTTTTGCTCCTTACAAAAATGCAAACTGCAATGGACGAAAGCATGTTTTTTGAAACCTGTGGTAAAGGAACAAACCTCGGGCTATACTAATGGTTATGAGGCAATTCACAGGCCTGCCGTATTTTCCAAACTCCGACCAATTTTCCACATATCCATTGGATCGATTCTTTCCACCCGTTCCTGAAGGGTTAATTACCGGATGGTTGAAACAACGCTTGATTTCTGGCAGACAGCTAATTGACCCAATTGGAGCTTCTCCGCATCTGATATTGGAGACTGCCAGAGCCGGTTATTCCATCCTGGTTGCATCCAACAATCCGATTATCAGCTTTATATTAAATATTCTTTCCAGAGCTCCCCGCAAATCAGATTTTCAATTGGCTTTGGCTGAACTATCTTTTCATAAACGCGGTGACCAGCGTTTGGACAACCATTTGCGCTCTTTATACCTCACCGAATGCCAAGCTTGCAAAGCAAAAATTGATGTGGAATATTTCTTGTGGAAGAAAGATGCTTCGCAACCCTTCGCAAAACGAATTAACTGCCCGGTTTGCGGTATGCAAGGTGAATATCCTCTATCTGAATCAGATCAGGCAATTCTCGATGACATCGGAAAAACACCCCTGCACTATGCTCGCGCCATTCAAAAAGTGAAGCCCGAATCTCCGCAAGCCCAGGCCGCCGTTGAATCTGCCGTGCGTCTGTATCATCCCCGCCCGCTCTACTTCCTTTTCACTCTGCTAAACGCCATTGAAAGCGCGTCACTGCCTGCGAATCAAAGAGATCTGCTGCTGGCCTTGATTTTATCGTTGTGTGATTACGCCAATAATTTGTGGACTCATCCTGCTGCTCGCAATCAACCCAAAATTCTGAGTGTTCCACCGCAATTCAAAGAAACCAACCTGTGGTTGGCGCTTGAAAACTCCATTGATCTCTGGACAGGGAATCCTTCCAGTGTACCAATCGAAAACTATGCCCCATTGCAAAATTCAGACGGTTTAAAAACATCGCTGTTGACAGATCAGAATGGAGGAAAAATTATCCTGTTTAATGGACGGATGAAGTCTCTGGCCTCCCAAATTTCAGCCATTCATGCAACTGCTGCTGTGAGTGTGTTTCCACATCCCAATCAGGCGTTTTGGACCTTGTGTGCATTATGGAGCGCTTGGTTATGGGGCAGCGACACGGCAGCGCCGCTCAAATGGGCGTTTGAAAGGCAGCGTTTTGATTGGGGATGGTATGCCAGCGCATTGCACAGCCCTCTCAAGATTTTAAATAAGCTCACACCTTCACAAAGTTCTTTCATGGTCTGGATGCCCAGATACTCTCCTGGATTATTCACAACCTCGCTCACCGCGACCCACTCTGCCGGATACATCCTGGACTCTGCGGCCATTCAATTTGATGATTCAACCGCACAACTAATTTTTTCGGCTCGCAACGCCCAATTTGTGCCCATACACCAATCATTCGAAAATGTTGTCCAGGATCAAATTAAAGAACTGTTCAACAAAACCAATGAGCCTCTGCCCTATACCAGAATCCACGCTGCCGCCATGACAGCTTTGGATTCAAAAATGATTCTTCCAGACCAGTTTCCTGAACATCCATCTGAAGCTGTCAGCGAACTCCAAAAACAAATCCAAAAATGCATTACAACCCCGGGTTTTCTAAAAAGTTATTCGCAAAATAAAGAAGGAATTGATGATTCTGTCTGGTTTGCGAATATTCCATCTCAACCGGAAAACATCATATCCATTTCTGATCAAATCGAGATTGAATGTGTTCGCTTTCTGCGCAATCATCCCAACAGCTCTTTTAAACAGATTAGCCAGGCAATCTTCGAGTTATTTCCTGGTTTTTACACACCATCATTATCGTTAATTGAAACCATTGTGAATTCCTATGCCCGGGAAAATCGTGCTTCACAAACTGATTCACAACCAGTTCAAACACACTGGCAGCTAAATCCAGTTGAAGATATCTCATTAAGGCAAAATGACATCCTTTTAATGCAAAATAGCATTGAAGAGATCGGAAAAAAATTGGGCTTTTCGACAGAATTTGAGCCGGTATTACGCTGGCTCGATGCAAAAGGCGCCACAATTTATTACTTTCATGTAATTGCAACAGCGCTGCTCACACCTCTTTTGCACAAACCTGATAATCCATCCACCGGGGTCGGAGTAATTGTATTCCCGGCCAGCCGTTCACGTCTGGTTGCATTGAAATTGCAAGACAATCCTCATCTCAGGCAAAACCTTGAACAAAATTGGAAATTAATCAAATTTCGATTGATCCGTCAAATCGCTTCTCGTTCATCTCTATCACTATCTAACTGGCAACAAATGATTGATCAAGACCCTCCGCTGTGGGAAGAAGCCAGGCAGCTCCCCATTTTTACATAAAAAAAATAACGGCTGCGCCTAAGGCGCAGCCGGTGTGTCTGATGGTGGTGGAGGCGGTGTGTTGGTTTGTGTTGGCGTTGCCGTAACCGTTGGCGTGAGTGTGATGGTGCTGGTTGGAGTTACTGTGCTGGTGGGAGTGAATGTTACCGTGCTCGTGGCAGTGGGAGTGGGCACCTTAATGATAAGGTGCACCCTTTTCTCGGCAAACCGTTTTTCGGTGCTTTGCAGATACATTCGGACGGTTACTTTCCCGCGCTTAACATCATCCAAATCCCATGTATATATCCGTTCAGGATCGCGATATTGTTCCGTGATATCCTTGACCAGGGGTTTCCATTCAGTCGGATTATCTCCTTCACCATATTCCAGGCGGAATTTGCGGAATTGATCTGTGGCATAAACCACTGCGTAGATATCAAAAGGTGAATTGTCGATTGCCTGTCCATCAACGAGGTTTGAGAAGAAAATTGTTGGGTGTGGGTCGTCTGCCGAACACTCTTTTTCCTGTTCAAAGATAATGGGGTCTTTAAAACCCATCTTTTCAGCCCAGTTTTTGCCTTCATCGGTTTCAGTCAGCCATTTAATGGCCCATTTGTCCTTGACATTCATCACCAGTTTTTCCTGGGTGAATTCAGAACAATGCGCTGAAGCTTTCAAACCGGTCCAGGTGTCAACCAATTCTTTTCTCCACAGGTCATTCTTCTTTGTGGGTGGAAGTTGGTCGCTGGCAAAAAATTCTGTCCGAACTGATGGACACCACTCCGACGGCTGCGCGCCCGAAACTTCACAAATGGTTTCTTCAACAATACCGGCGGGTTTGAAAAATCTCGTTGGATTTCCACCAGTAATATTATTGATGGCTATCTGCATAAATTGAGACCAAATCGGCGCCGCGCCGGTTAGGCCGGTTGTGTTTTGCATGGGGGTGTAATCAGCGTTACCAACCCACACACCAACAGCCAGGTCAGGTGTATAACCCAGCGTCCAGTTATCCCGAAAATCATTGGTCGTACCTGTTTTGGCTGCCACCTGAAACGGCAAATTAAGAAGAGAGTTGCTCCCAAACATGGGCGTTCGGGCATCATTGTCTGAAAGGATCGAAGAAATCAGGTAGGCGTGTTCCGGGCGAATAACCTGTTCACCAGGTTGTAATGGTTGATCAAAAATAACATTGCCAGCGTAATCTTCAATTCGTGTAATGGCAACAGGCGCCACCCGCCTGCCCCCGTTGGCAAAAACGGAATAGGCAGAAGTTAATTCCAACAACGAGACATCACCACCGCCCAGCGTCAATGACAGACCATAGTCAGGACGTACCAACGTTGTAATGCCCAATCGCTCGGCAAACGAGATAAATCCTTCCTTCACAGCCGTGTTGGGATCATCATATATTCCTACAAATTGGAGCGTTTTCACAGCCGGGATGTTATACGAATTTGCCAACGCATCCCGAACCCGTACAGGACCGTGAAAACGGCCATCGTAGTTAACCGGAATATATCGCGGAGAAGGATCATCTTCTTTTCCCGAGGGTGGAAATTCACTTTCTACATCCCAAATTAAAGTAGAAGGCGTCCATCCTTTTTCAAAAGCAGCCGCATAGGTTAACGGTTTAATGGATGACCCTGGTTGGCGTGGACTGACCGCCATATTCACCTGTCCGGAAATTTCTTCGTTATAAAAATCGGCTGATCCAACCATTGCCAGAATTTCACCTGTTGAAGGATGAATGGCCACCAATGCACCATCGGTTACATGCCTGTCAGCCAGACTGTCCACCTGTTCTTTGACAATCCGTTCAGCCTCATCCTGAAGTGCCGGGGCAAGCGTTGTATAAACTTTAAATCCCGAACGGTAAATGGTTTGCGAATCATAGCGGGTTTCCAACATGGCACGAATGAAGTTCACCCAGTGCGGATATTTCATAATGATTTGATGCAGTTCAAACGTCCTGCCGTCAATTTCTTTAAAAGCTTCCGATGCCAGTTGCGCATCAACGCACACTGGCTGAAGGCTGTTGCTGACCTCGATGCACCCCCTTTCCTGGTTATATTCAAAGATCAGCATTAAAACCTGCTTGAAACGATTGATCGCCTCAGGACGATTGGTATAAATATCATAAACAGCCGGTGCCTGTGGCAGCCCGGCCAAAAATGCAGCCTGCCCCAGGGTCAACTGGCTGGCTGTGGTATTAAAATATGTTTCCGCAGCAGCCTCAATCCCATACGCCATATTTCCATAGTAAATTTCATTCAAATACAATTCCATGATTTCATCTTTGGAATAGCGCCGGGTTATTTCAGCCGCCAGCACAATTTCGCGGGTTTTTCGATTGACTGTTCGCTGGCTTCGTTCAGTTGGTGAAAGCAGCAATGCACGCGCCAGTTGTTGAGTGATCGTTGAAGCCCCCGACACTGTGCCGCCTGTAGTATAGTTTTGCCATAACGCCCGCGTGATTGCCATCGGGTCGAATCCTGGATGAGTGTAAAATTCCTTGTCTTCTGTGGCAATGGTAGCTGCGACTACATAAGGAGAAATTTTATTCAATGGCACATACGTTCGCCGTCCAGCGTTAGGATCCATAATATCGTAAAGCTGGTTGCCATTGCGGTCCAGTATATGGGTGGTCTCAAACTGTGACGCCTTTTCGCGCAAACCGCTGACAGAGGGTAAGGCTCTTGCAATTGAGAAGTATTGAAAAACGCCAATCGAAAGCAGCATGACAACCAAAAACACCCCGGCAAAAATGACCGCTACAAACCCGCGCAACAGGCAATTATTTAATATTGCTGTGGGCTGCTTTTCTTTTTTCACCGGCTGAGCCTGTCGGCGGCTTGTTTGCGGAACAGTCGTTCGTCGTGAGGGTTGTGATTGCCTGGTGGGCTTGGATTGAGAGGTGGCCGTCTGTGTGGTCCTGGCATTTGAACCGGGTGCTCCCGGTTTCTGAGAAAGTTGATACGCTGCCGGGGTAACCCGGGTGGCTCCCCTGTCCACTTCATCCACCCGCCCGGGTATCTCTGGTTTTGGAAATGCATTTTGCGAATTGGGATTGGTGGGAGGCGTCTTTCCACCTTGTAGGGATGTTTGACTCATGTTTTGCGGTTTATCTGGTTTCACTGAAGCCTGGGTGGTTTCGGCTCCAGATACATCAGATGTTCTTTTATACCACCCACCTGTGGCATCCGGTTCACCGGTGGGATGCCGCATATCAGTTGCACTGGACTCCGGGTTATGAATCCCTGAAAACCAACCACCGGTCACATTTGGATCACCAGTCGGGTGAAGTTTTTCTTCTTCAGATTCCTGATGCTCCACATCAGAAATCGTGCTATCATCATCAGACGAATTTAACAAGCGCCGAAATCGTTGTTCAGGTTTTTCAGGTTGTTGTGAATTCGAATGTTCATCCGGGTTGGAATCAGTTTTTTTCGGATCCATCATTCCCATTCTATTTATATGCTCCTTCCAGGAAGGTTGCCATCGCTTTCAATTCTAGCACAAAACAATAGCTGTTTTTTACTGCGAGTGAATGACAATTTTTCGACATTTGGCATCTCTCTTGCACCTGCATAGAAGGTCGAATTTAAAAAAATCAAACACAATCTTTGCATCCTCTGGAAATCCAAGGCTGGCAACCTCCAGAGAGTATGGACTGATTAAGGAGAAGATTGTATGAAACGGAATAGAATTTTTCTGGTTTGCGTCACAGTTCTCATCTTGCTCATTTTGCCTGCTTGCCAGCGTCCTGCATCCACAGCGCCATTTGCGACGGCAACTTTCAACGAGCTTCCATTTCAGGTGATAACACAACCGCCGGTTGTCCCTGATTCAATCGAGCTGACCCAAGAAGCGCGATCACTGGCAGCCACACGCAATGCCATGTCATCACCCACGCCTCCGGATGAAGAAGTCCCCTCCGAGACGCCTGGCGAACAATTGATGCTTACCAGTGTTGCCACAAATCCTCCTTCCATTAACATGACCTTGACCGCATTTGCCGGTGGCGTCAACACTGCAATGCCCGGCTATGGCACAGCCACACCTTTTGGCACCCCGCCTGCGCCGGCGGCCACTGCAGCAACCCCGGTTTTCTATGTGTTTGAAGGAGTTCCAGGGTTGGCAACATTTGGCATTCGTGGAGTGATATTTGATCAATCAGTAACCATAGTCACACACGAATTCCCAAAAAATGACAAATTTTCCGTCTATTTGGGACCTGCCGGTACTCTTGGCTTGAATGGAATTCTGATAGGCACCTACGACTCTGGAGAAGGCGGTTCAATCACAGCCACCTACCAGATACCGGTTGAATTGAAAGGCAGTGGAAGAATTGATATGCGGATTGAATTTTCTGACGGCAGTTACGCCAATAATTACTTCTTCAACCGCACTTCAAATTGACAAAACAGACTTACCAGTGCCATTACACCTGGGTTTATTTCTCAGGTGTAATTTCATTTTTAACCTGCTACCACGTTGACCACATGACATTCTGCTCGTAGAATTACAATCATGAAAAAATGGGCATTATCCAGCGCCGATCCGCTTAGCCTGATCATTGCAGCAGATTTGGACAACAGCCGCGTTGAATACACCGATGATCACATCT
>Ga0334889_1005406_pt1 | contig 10570 bp, 11 predicted proteins | sample GraSluR1_MG_2_FD_207222 | JGI IMG/M metagenome (GOLD analysis project Ga0334889, IMG submission 207222) | Sludge microbial communities from methane-producing bioreactor in Wageningen University, Netherlands - Granular Sludge_8_08-R1 | ecosystem: Engineered > Bioreactor > Anaerobic > Unclassified... | reverse complement strand
GTCGACGCTCGGGCCGCCGGGGATCTTCCGGGGGGCGTCGCAGAGGCCGTCTCTGTCCCTGTCCCTGCACCCCTCCTCGATGGCGTCGAAGTCGTCGAAGTGGTTTCCTCCCCTCCCGTCGTCCCAGCGGTTCTCGCCGTCGTCGAGGGCGTTCTCGCCGTTATCCAGGAGCTCGTTGCCGTAGATCCTGTTCTCCTTCAGCCCTCCGGCAAAGCCGATCTTGCTCACCTCCAGGGTCGCAGCCTCCGTCTTAGGCCTGTACTTTATCGATACGCCGCCGGAGTCGGACGCCTTTATGCTCTCAGACGCGTTCTGCCTCACAGCTTTGATCCCGACGCCGTTCTCGGCGATCCTGTTTCCGGCGATCTCGTTATCCCAGCTCCTTTCGAGGAGGAGTCCGATCCCGTTCCCCTCGACGGAGTTGTTCCTTATGGCGCCGCCCGTGACGCTCTGGAGGAGGATTCCGATCCTGTTTCCTGATAAGTGGTTATCCTCAACGGTGCACCCCTCCCCCAGGACCCGGACCCCGGCGTCCATCTCCTCGGAGCCGGAGCCGGTGACCAAAAAGCCCTGGATCCGCGCCCCCTCCCCCTGGAGGGTCACCCCCGATCCAGAGCCTCCGGCATCGATCTGGGGCCTTCCGCTCCCCTGGAGGGCTATCCCCTCCGATACGACCAGCCTCTCCCTGTAGACTCCGCCCTCCACCAGGACGGCGTCCCCGGATCTCGCCTCGTCGAGGGCGGCCTGGATCCTCTCCCCGGGGGCGACGGTGAGGGTGGCGCCCATGCCGGTGGCCGCCAAGAAGAGGGATGAGATGATCGATGAGCTGATCAGAATCGCTATAGCTAGACGGGAAGGTCGGCGGAGACGGCCGCCGGCAGAAACCCCCTCATGACCCCAGGGGACGGATCGGACGCTTCTCGGCATGATCCCCGCCAGGGGGCCCCGGGTTATAAAAGGTTTTGAGGCTCCGCCGCCCCCCCGGGGCGGAGGATCGCGGCGGGAGATCTGGGGAGGGGTTGATCCTCTCCCCACCCCCCGGCTCACATCACGGGGCGCGAGTAGATCGTATCCCGGGTGTAGCCGATCACCTGGACCGTCCTCCTCTTCGGAGCCTCCTCGACGGGGGGCGCCGTAGCCCCCTCCCGGAAGTCCGAGATCCCCCCCGCGACGGCGGGGACGAAGGGGAGGGGCTCGGGGGCGGCCGGCTCATAAAGGGAGAGGTCGGGGGTCGTCAGCCTCCCGGAGAAGTTCCCCCTCCAGCCGGAGCCCTCCTCGTCGGAGGAGACGAAGGCTCCGGCGATATCCCCGGATCCGTCGACGGTGCCGATCATCCTTCCGACCACCATCGGATGCTCGATCAGCAGGACCACCAGGTCGATTTTCCCCTCCTCAAGCCGCCCCGTCACCATCCCGTTCCAGGGGTTAGGGGATTCGCCGGTGCAGGCCCCCGAGATGGCGGGCCCCTGCGAACGGATCGCCGCCGTGAACTCCGCCAGGGGGAGGGGTTTAGAGAGCTGATCATCCTCGCACCGGAAGGCCCAGATCCCCGTCAGGTCGGCTCCGGCGACGCCGGCGATCCCCAGAAGTGCTGCCAGGATCAAGATGGTTTTTCCGATCATCCGTCCCCCCCTTAATCCCCCGGATTTATTAAGGCTATCCCGGGGTACGGAAAGGGTAAATCGACGGAGGTTCAAGGAGGCGGAGAGGCGATCATGACCACCATCAGGGACCCGGTCCACGGGTACGTCAGGCTCGACGATCTGGCCATCGATCTCGTCGACACCCAGGAGATGCAGAGGCTGAGGTGGATAAAGCAGCTGGGTCTGGCACACCTCGTCTATCCCGGAGCCAACCACACCCGGTTCGAGCACAGCCTCGGCTCCTACCACCTCGCAGGCCTTCTTTCGCGACACCTCGGCCTCGACGAGGCGGATGGGACGGAGATCCAGGCCGCAGCCCTCCTCCACGACGTAGGCCACGGCCCCTTCTCCCACGTCACCGAGCGGGTTTTATCCAGCTACCTCCGGGAGGAGCACGAGGATGTCGCCGACCGGCTGAGGAGGGGGGAGCTGGGGGACGTCCTGAGGGACCGGGGCCTCCAGCCCCACCGGATCTTGAGGCTGATCCGGGGGGAGACCCCCCTGGGGCAGGTGGTCAGCGGGGAGGTGGACGTCGACAGGATGGACTACCTCACCCGGGACTCCCACTACACCGGCGTCGCCTACGGCGTCGTCGATTATCAGAGGCTGATGGAGACGATGGCGATGAAAGACGGCCACATAGTCCTCGAGGAGGGGGGGGTCCACGCCGCAGAGTCCCTCCTCGTCTCCAGGCTCCTGATGTACCCGACGGTCTACTTCCACCACGCCTCGAGGATAGCCCAGAAGATGCTGGATGTAGGGGTCCGGGTCATGGTCGAGGAGGGGTCCGATCCCCGAAGGATCCGGGAGATGGACGACCTCCAGCTCTCCGCCGCCATGGCCTCGACGGGGGGTTACCCCGGGGAGATCATCGAGAGGATCAGGGCGAGGAGGCTCTTCAAGCGGGCGATATACGTGGGCCGGGACCGGCTCGAGGCGCCGGAGAAGATGGGGAAGGAGGGGAGGATCGCCGAGGAGATCGCCGAGATCGCCGGGGTCGATCCCCTCTACGTCCTCGTAGACAACCCCGGCCTCCCCCGGATAGCGGAGGGGAACGTCGGCGTAGTCGGGGTGGACGGGGAGGAGAGGCCCCTCCGGGAGGTATCCCCCCTCGTCACCATCATGGAGAGGGCCCACCTCGCCGCCTGGAGGCTGGGGGTCTACACCACCGAGGAGCACCGGGACCGGGTGAGGAGGGCGGCGACATCTCATCTGAAGGTCGGGAGGAACCCCGTCCAGCACACCTTCGAGGACCTGTGACTCGAGGACTCGTGAGATAATAGGTCGGGAGAACCTTTAAGACGGTCCGGGGCGGAAGGGGTAGGGATGGTCGCCGTTGACAACAATCTGATAGTGAAGACGGTTCAGTCGATGAACCAGCACCTTCCCGGGAGGAGGAAGAGGCTGACGGAGCTCCTCCAGGAGGAGAAGCCCGGGGTCCGGGGGAAGGACAACACCTTCTTCATCATGGACAAAAAGGAGCTGAAGGTCATCTCCGAGGCGGTCCCCCGGTACCTCTGGGACAGGCTGAGGCTCCCGATCCTCATCGAGATGGCCCCCCAGTACGGGAGCGGCTCGGCCCGGGTCCAGGGGGAGGCGGAGGGGATCCTGGTGAGAAAGCTCCTCAAGATCGAGCGGGGCGATCGGAAGATGGTGATCATCTACATGCCCGAGATCCGGGAGCTGAGGCGAAACCTCCCCACCACCAGCCAGTACGCCTTCATCACCGCCCTGGACTGATCCTGATCTTTTTTTATACGATGCGGACATATTATAGCCTCGGAGGTGTTTGACGATGGCTGAAATTGCTCCGGCCGAGGCGATCCGGCTCTTCGAGGAGAGGATGGCCCAGGGCCGGTATCGGGAGGCGGCAAAGATCAGGGAGGATTACTCCCTATCCGCCGAGCCGCTCCAGGATGCCGTCAGGAGGGAGTACTCGAGGGTCTTGGGCATAGGGGAGTACTCCCTGGCGGCGGAGCTGGCGAAGGAGTACGGCCTATCGAAGAAGATGGTCGTCGAGGCTGCGTCCAGGTCCTTTGTGAGGAAGGTCGACGGCGAGCAGTACAAGGCGGCGGCGGAGTTCGCGAAGAAGTACGACCTCCCGCCGGAGATGGTGAGGGAGGCGGCAATCCGGGCCTACAACAAGAGCATGGACTTCGGCCTCGCCAAGAACGCCGCCGATATAGCCGTCGACTTCGAGCTCCCCGACGATATGAGGATAGCCGCCGCCGAGAAGGCCTTCGCGGCGCATATGGACTCCGGCCTCTACAACAAGGCCCTGAAGGTAGCCCGGGAGTACGGCCTCTCCCCCGACCTCCTCCGGGAGGCGGAGACGAAGGCGAAAGGGCGGAGGTGATCCATGGCCCCCGTCCTTCTCACCGTCGGCGGCTCCGACTCCTCCGGAGGGGCGGGGATCCAGGCGGACATCAAGACCTTCGGAGCCCTCGGCTGTCACGGGACCTCGGCGATCACCGCCGTTACCGCCCAGAACACCCTCGGCGTCCTGGAGGTCTACCCCATGCCCCCCGAGGCGGTCATATCCCAGCTTGCGGCCCTAGCCGAGGACTTCGAGATCTCCGCCGCCAAGACGGGGATGCTCTCATCCCGGGAGGTGGTCCTGGAGGTCGCCGGCTTCTTCGAGAGGGAGGAGATCCCCCTGGTCGTCGACCCGGTGGTGGAGGCGGAGGCGGGAGGACGGCTCCTCGATCCGGAGGCCCTCGGCCTCCTCGTCGAGAGGCTCATCCCCCTAGCCCGGGTCGTCACCCCCAACATCTTCGAGGCGGAGGCGTTGACGGGGATCCGGGTCACCGACGAGGGGAGCGCCCTCCGGGCCGGGGAGGCGATCCTCGACCTGGGGGCGGAGGCGGCCGTCGTCACCGGAGGCCATCTCGCCGGAGACGACCTTCTGGTGACGGCGAAAGGATACTGCATCATCCGGGGCGAGAGGGTCCCGGGAGGAAACCACGGCGTCGGCTGCACCTACTCGGCGGCCACAGCCGCATTTCTGGCGGGGGGTCGGGATATCGAGGAGGCGGCGAGGCTCGCGAAGGCCTTCGCCGCCGGCTCGGTGAGAAAGAGCATCGCCGTCGGCAGGGGCGCCTCCCCCGTCAACCCCCTCGGCGAAGCCCTCGAGAGGGCGGACCGATACGCCGTCTTTACGGGGGTCTCCGACGGGGTCGAGGCCCTCCTCTCGGAGCCGGCCCTCGTCGATCTGATCCCGGAGGTGGGGTTGAATTTGGGGATGGCGATATTCGGCGCCTCGGGCCCCGAAGACGTCGCCGCCGTCGAGGGGAGGCTGGTGAGGGCGGGCAGAAGGGTCCGAGCATGTGGATCGGTCCGGTTCGGGGCGAGCCGCCACGTCGCCAGGATCATCCTCGCGGCGATGAGCTTCGATCCCGGGGCGAGGGCGGCGATGAACCTCCGGTTCGGCGAGGATGTCCTGGAGGCGGCCCTCGCCCTCGGCCTCTCGGCGTCCGATTTCAGCCGGGAGGAGGAGCCGGAAGGCGAGAAGACGATGAGCTGGGGGACGGGGGAGGCGATACGCCGCTTCAGGTCCGGGTCGAAGGAGGGGGGTGCGACCGATCCGGGCCGGTTAGAGCGGCCGGTCCCCCAGGTCATCTGGGACCGGGGCGGCCCCGGAAAGGAGCCCATGCTCAGGCTCCTGGGCCGATCCGCCGGCGAGGTGGCGGATCTGGCGGTGGAGATCGCCAGGGGTCTATCCGCCAGACGGGAACCTATAAATTGAAGTTTGGTGCTGTAACATTGCGGTTCTTTATTTGGAGTGTCCTATATGGGAAGCGTAAAGCCTAACTACATCAAGAATTTTGCAGATGACCTGATGAAGGCCTACCAGGGGGTCTTCAACAACGACTTCGAGCATAACAAGGATATGGTCTCGGAGTACACCGACATCAAGAACAAGACCATCCGCAACCGAGTCGCGGGCTACATAACCCGCAAAGCCCAGATCCGAGGAGAGTAAGGTGGATGTTTGAAGGTGTGCTGCCGGCCATCATCACCCCCTTCCGAGAGGATGGAGAGGTGGACGAGGAGGGCCTGAGGGGGAACGTCGAGTACTTCAGCGCGGCCGGCGTCGCTGGCATCGTCCCCTGCGGCACCACCGGCGAGTCTGCCACTCTCAACTTCGAGGAGCACAAAAGGGTTGTCGAGATCGCCGTCGAATCCGCCAGGGTTAGGGTGGTGGCCGGGACCGGGTCGAACAACACCCGGGAGGCCGTGGAGCTGACCAAGCACGCCGAGGACGCCGGCGCCGACGCCGCCCTCCTGATCACCCCCTACTACAACAAGCCGAACGACCGGGGGATGCTCGCCCACTTCAGGGCGGTGGCCGAGAGCTCCGACCTTCCCCTCATCCTCTACAACGTCCCGGGGAGGACGAGCATCAACCTCAAGCCTGAGCTGGTGGCGGAGCTCGCGAAGCTCGAGAACGTCATCGGGATAAAGGAGGCGAGCGGGAACCTATCCCAGATCTCGGCGATCATCGAGCTGACCCGAGACGAGGAGTTCTTCGTCCTCTCTGGGGACGACGGCCTCACCCTCCCGATCATGGCCCTGGGGGGGAAGGGGGTCATATCGGTGGTGGCAGACGTGGCTCCGAGGAAGATGGTGGCGATGGTGGATGCGATGCTGAAGGGAGACCTCGAGAAGGCCCGGAGGCTCCATTACATCCTCTCTCCCCTCGTCTCCGCCCTCTTCCTGGAGACGAACCCCATCCCCGTCAAGACGGCGACGAGGATGATCGGCCTCGCCGCAGGACCCCTGAGGCTCCCCCTGGCGCCGATGGCGGAGAAGAACGAGATGAGGCTGAAAGAGGCCGTGGACCTGCTGGGCGAGGTCGCATGACCGTCAGGATAGCGGTGGCGGGGTCCCGGGGGCGGATGGGGCAGCTTCTCATCGAGGAGATCGGGAGGTTTGAGGACCTCTCCCTGGTCGCAGGCTTCGATCTGGTGGGGGTGGGCGAGCCCCTCGGCGGCGGGGTCTTCGTCTCCGACCCCCGGGACCTGGCCGAGGTTCTGAGGAGTTCTGGCGCCCAGGTCCTCATCGACTTCACCGCCCCCGCGGCCACCGTCGAGAACGTTCGGGTGGCGGCGGACCGGGGGGTCAATCTGGTGGTGGGGACTACCGGCCTATCCGACCTCCAGAGGCGCGAGATCGCCGGATCGATCGAGGAGAGGGTGGCGGCGGTGATCTCGCCGAACTATAGCGTCGGGGTCAACCTCTTCTGGAGGCTGATCGAGGATGCCGCGATCTCCCTGGAGGGCTACGACATCGAGGTGATCGAGGCCCACCACCGGAAGAAGATGGACGCCCCCAGCGGTACGGCGGCGGAGGCGGTCCGGGTCCTGGCGGGGGTTACCGGCAGGGACGCGGTCGTCTACGGCAGGGAGGGGCAGGGTCTCCGGGGGGACGAGATCGGGGTCCACGCCGTCCGGGCCGGCGACATCGTCGGCGACCACACCGTCCTTTTCGCGGGGCCCGGCGAGCGGCTGGAGATTAAGCATCAGGCCCACAGTCGGCAGGCCTTCGCCACCGGGGCGGTCCGGGCGGCGAGGTGGGTAGCCTCAGCCACCCCCGGGATCTACACCATGGCCGAGGTCCTCGGTGAGAGGTGACCTGTCCGCAGGTTGGGTTAAATGCGCTGGCTTTGGAGAGATGTACAGCTTCGACGAGAGGGAGAGAGAGCTCTATTTTGAGGGGGAGAGGCTCGATAGGCGGTGGACGGGGGAGGAGCTCGCCGGGTTCTGCGCCGGCTGCGGCGGCGAGCTCTCCTCCCTCGGCTGTTACAGCACCCCCGGAGGGTGGCTGGTGGCGTCCCGGTGCCGGGGCTGCGGCTCCATAGTCCTTGCGGAGTACGATTCCCGCTGGGCGTGGAAGGGGGATCGAGAGGTGGCAGCGGCGCCGCCGACCCCCGGGCCTCGGAAGATGCCGAGGATCTCCGAGATTCCCCGGGAGGAGCTGGAGGCGGTCTTCACCCCCGCGGAGCTGAGGGACATGGAGCGGTGCGAGCGGGGGGAGCCCTACCTCCGCCAGAACCTGTACCGGGCCCGGGCCAAGTACCAGAAGTTCGAGAGGCTTTTCGGGGTGAGGATCGATATCTGAAGGCGATATGCCCTGCTCGGGGCCGAGGATCTGAGGTGGGCGGCAGAGGTCCACGGCCTCCCCCTCGGGGGAGATCATGGCCGGGCATCAAGGGCTGATGGTGAGGTGGGAGCCCGACGCCCAATAAGGGCCGTCTATGGTTTTAGCCATCAAAAAAGGTATAAAGGAAGGACTGCCGGTCCTGCCGGGCGCCTTCAGAATATCGCTGCCAGAGCGTAGAGCGGCAGCATGAACGTGATCAGAAACCCTACGATCATAAGCCCGATGGCAACTCCATTTTCTCCCATGAATCTCCTCACCTCTCCATCTTCAGCCGATTGGCCGTAAGGTTGGGAGAGGTGGTATTAATTACTATCGGCGGGTCTTAACCCCGAGCTGCCACCCCACCCGTCCGATAATCTTAACCCCGGTGGCGCTGATTTGGGTCCACCTTCGGGGACCGATCTGGTACTGGGACGACGGCGGCGCGATGATGAGCCGACCTGCCTGATGGATGATGAGGATTTTGAGTCCTGAGCGCCATCCATGCTTCTTGATCAGAGGTCCCGGTGGGGGATCAGGTCGCAGCCGGTGCACCGATAGCACCCCGTCTCGGCGGCGTCGCCGCGGAGGCGGTGCTCGTCGAGGGCCCGCCGGAGGTGGCGGGAGAGGTCGAGGAGCCTCTCCGGAGAAGGCCTGACCATCTCGACCTCCCCGACCCGCAGGGGATGGGGGTAGACGGCCCTGATCACCGGGAGGACCCCCATCTCGGCGAGCTCCTCGATCCCCTCCCGGAGGGAGGGCTCCGATTCGCCGAGGCCGACGATGACGTTGGAGAAGACCCTGTTTCTCCCGAACCGGGCTGAGGCGTCGGCGAGGGCCGCCTTGATCTTGTCGAGGGAGGCCCCGGGGCAGACCCTTCCGAAGAGGACCGGGTCGAGGCACTCGACGTTGTACTTGATCTCGTCCGCCCCCGCCTCCTGGAGAGCCTTGCTGGACCCTCTGGCGGGGGTGACGGAGACCCCGATGGGTAGGTCGAACCTGCGGAGGGCGCGGACGATCTCGGCGACCCTCGCCACCTCCTCTTCGGGGGTCCGCTCGACGCCGCTGGTGAGGGATATCGCCTCCAGCTCCCCCGAATCGAGGGCCTGCGCCACCATCTCCACCACCCTCTCCTTCGGCTTCACCCCCCCGGAGAGCTTCGGGACGGCGCAGAACTTGCAGTCGTAGATGCACCTCTCGCTGACGGTGATGTAGGCCTGCCGGGGGCAGTGGAGGAGGGGCCTCTCCAGGACGCCCCGGGCGATCTCTCTGCCCTCAAAAAGGATAGCCACCTCCTCCCCCTCCAGCTCCACCAGCTTCAGGGGGGAGCCCTCCTCGGCGGAGAGGCGCACCCTCCGCCCGCCGGACCGGAAGAAGACGTTCCTCTCCCCGGCGCCGGGTCCCGCCGTCGAGACCGGCCCCTCGGGGCGGAAGACCTCCGGCATCTCTATCCTGCCCCAGGAGATGAGGCGGGCCTTGGTCAGTAGATCCATCGCCATCATGTATCCCCCGGGGGTTTATAGGGATGGCCCCAGGCGATAGGAGGCTGGAGGTGGGGGCCGAAATTCCCCGCCTACAGGCAGGGGAGCCAGTCCACCGCCCCGGTGGTCCCGCTGACGTTGCTGAAGAGCTGGATGTACTTCTCTATCGAGAAGACCCCGGTGACGTCCTCGACGGACCTTCCCACCTCGAAGTGCCTCCCCTTGCAGTTGGTCTTCGTGTCCATGGAGAGCCAGCCGATGTGGCCTACCCCGATGACGTTGGCGTTGAAGCTCGCCTCGATGCCGCTGTTGTTCACCTCGTTGAGGGGGCTGTTTCCGACGGTGCTGATCTGGGTGCTCTTCATCAGGCTCTCGGCGTGGGTGTACTGCTCGGTGACGACGGCACCGGCGTCGTAGTTCATGACGCAGAGCCGGTCGATCCACTTCCGGTCGTAGGTTCCTGTCTGGTAGCTGACCGGGAAGTACTCGAAGGTCGCCTCCTGGGTGAAGTTTATGGCGTTGTGGTGGACGCTCAGCTCAAACTCGGTCCGATCGTAGAAGTTCCCGGATCCGGAGATCCGTTCGATGATCTTCGAGCCGCTGTAACCCTGGCCGGTCTGGCCTATCAGCTCGTGGCTCCGGTATCCCACCCCCTGGATCACCGAGCGCTCGTAGACGTAGTTCGCAGCCGCCGCTGACCCCACCAGAACCAGGATCGAGATGATGACGGCGCTGCATAGACGACTCAAATTTAACCTCCCCGACCTCCCGTTGAAGGCGTCCTCGTTTAAAAACGTGTCGAGATTTTCTCCCGGCAAAAAATAAATAAATCGAGTTCCGGCGAAGCCGCTTCTCCCCGGTTTCGGGTCGATCAGCTCTCGGGCTGCAGGATCAATAGGCCGATCAGCTCCTCTATCAGCCCCTCGTCGAAGGGGGGAGAGGCGTCGACCCTTCGGAGGAGGTTATCAACCTCGATCCCGCCGAGGACGATCTTGGGAAGGCCGGAGGTCTTGAACCCCTCGACGATGGCGAACTCCACCCCGCTAGCCCGCAGCTCCTCCAGGGCCTCCTCCAGCCCTCCCCGTCTCGAGACCTTGAAGAGGATCCTTTCGCTTCCGACGCCGACGACGACGTCGGCCCCTGCCTCGAAGTGGCGCCTGGTGTCGCCCCTGTCCTCGACGGGGTGGCCGGGCATGTTCTTTATCGTCCCGACCCGGCCCCTCCCCCGGAGGGCCCGGACCATCGCCTCCACCAGGGTGGTCTTGCCGGACTTCTTGGTGCCCACCACCGAGATGACCTTCAATC
>Ga0334889_1005402_pt1 | contig 10574 bp, 10 predicted proteins | sample GraSluR1_MG_2_FD_207222 | JGI IMG/M metagenome (GOLD analysis project Ga0334889, IMG submission 207222) | Sludge microbial communities from methane-producing bioreactor in Wageningen University, Netherlands - Granular Sludge_8_08-R1 | ecosystem: Engineered > Bioreactor > Anaerobic > Unclassified... | reverse complement strand
CCTCTGATCTAAGAACATTGTTTTCTGGCATAAAATTTCCATTTATTCCTGAAACGATGTCTAGTTTTGCGAGTGCATTTATATATTCTCTTGCCCAGTGGTTTTTAGTGTCGGGGAAGTAATTGGTGAAAGGCATTTCGCCTGATAGTTCAAAGTTTAATAATACTACATTGCTACAAGCTCTTTTGCTTTCTGTTGTAATTACACAAACTCTATAATAATTTTTGCCTCCGAGTGGTTTTTCATCTGTGTAAGTGGTGTTGTCTCTATAATTGTTTATGCCAATGTATCCATCGTTTGGGTAATAGGGCATTTCGTTTTCTTGAGAGCGAACTATTTTGTACCATTTTAAGTCGTTTTCTGAGTATCTGGTCCATGATAGTTTTGCTTTATTGTCTGATGTTTTTTCTGCTTTTAATGTGATTTGAATGCTTTCGTCGTCTCTGTATTCGTCAGCTTTTATTTTTATGTCCTCTAATGTTGCTTGGCTTTTTATAACAACAGTATTACCGCAAATTTTTTCATCTGAAGTTAGTGTGCAAATTCTATAGTAATTGTTTCCTTCTTTTACTGAGCTGTGAATGTAATTTAGATTATTTATGTCGGTTAGGAATATTAAATAGCCATTTTCTGGGTATATAGGCTCGCTTTCTGTTGTTGAATGAACAACTTTGTAGCCTCTGAAGTCGTTTCCTAAATATTTTGTCCAAGAAAGCGAAACACTTCCGTCTGCTTTTTGGAAAGCTGAAAGTGTTGGTGCGTCTGCGCTTTTTTCTTCCGACAGGATTGCAATTGCAGAATTTGTGTTTAAGCTCAATGTAATTAAAAGAGCAAAAACTGATAATAGTTTTTTCATATATTTTATTGTTATTACTTTATTTATAACGGATAAAAACATTTTATGTTTCTAAAGTTATTTTAAATGAATAACAAATATAGTCCAGAAATAATAACCATTGTTGAAAAAGAGATTATTAGTTTTTTTGCTGGTTTTCTTGCTCCAAGTGTGAAAAATAATAGGGATTTAAAGATAGTGTTTGTAAAAACTGCAATCATTATTCCTTTAATGGCAATGTGTTCTTCCATTCCTTGATTTGCAAAATTTGAAAGAGATATTGTTATGGCATTAACATCAAAAAAACCAGTAATGAAACTTAGTGCATAAATTCCACTGTCTCCAAAAAAATGATTTGCGAGTTTTCCAAGTAAAAGTATGCTGGCAAAAATTGTGGCAAATTGAATTGCAGGCCATAATTTAAAAGGGTTTTCTAATTCTACGCTTTCTGCAAGGTTTTCATCGGTATCTTTTTTGCTTTTAAAATTAAAATATAGGATAAAAAATATTCCTATTATGAACATTATTAAAAATGGTGGAACGATTTTGATAAGTAAGCTTGGATTTATTACACTAATTTCAATTATTACTCTCATCAACATACCGCATTGAGCTATAATTATTGCAAGTACATAGGGGTTTATGACTGATTTATTTCGCTTACTTTGTTCTGAAAATGACAATGTAAGTGCGGTACTTGATATTAGTCCTGCAAAAAAACCTGTTAGTGTTATTCCGTATTTTGCCCCGAATAATTTTATTCCTATATAACTTACAAAAGATATAGCAGAAATAAAAACGACCATAAGCCAAACGAAAAATGGATTGAAAAATTCAAAGGGGCCGAATGTTTCGTTTGGGAGAATTCTTAAAACTATAAATGCAATAAAAATAAATTGTAGTGTAGATATTAATTCAATATCTTTGATTTTTTTTGCGATTTTATGTAAATCATCTTTGAAATGAAGAAGGGTTACGAGAATTAGGGTGATGGTTGTGGCAATTGTTGTTTCTCCTTTTGCGGAGATAAATCCAATGATAAATACAAGAATTCCTGCGAGTTCGGATGTTATTCCTATTTGTTTAAAATTGTTTGCAGTAACATAATAAGATATTGAAATAAGTAATAAAACCGTTGAAATTAATAGAACGGATATGAGAGGAGCGATGTCGAGCAGGTAATAGGATAAGCTTCCTATTAAACCAATTAAAATAAAAGATCTAAAACCAGCAAAGTATCCTTTGTTTTCATCTATTGATTTTTTTTCTCTTTCAAGACCAACAAGTCCTGATAAAAGAACGGTTGCAATTAAATCTGTTAAAAAAATTAAGTTCATGTTTTTTTTGTTTCTTTTTATTATATCAAAAAAAGCCTTAAAAATTAAGACTTTTTATATATAAAGAAGAATTTTTTTAAATTAGACCTTTTTTTGTTAGTGTTCGAAGGCCACTTGTTGAAACTTTAATTTTGATTTTTTTTCCAGTTGTTGGATCAGTAAGCCTTTTTGTTACTAAGTTTGGCCTGTAAATTCTTTTTGTTGCCCTCATTGAGTGGCTTCGGTTGTTTCCAGTTGACGGCTTTTTACCTGTTATTGGACATTCTCTAGACATATTGTGTTGTATTATTTTTTTAAGTAATGAGATTTTATAGGGCAAAATTAAAAAATACAAGCTTTTTTCTTATGTTTTAATCTTAAAATAATAATTTTGCTTGTTTTTTGTTGACTTTAAAGCGTAAAGCAAATAAATTTCTTTTGATATTTATTAATCTGTTTTAGATATGACTAACAGGCACGCATCAAAGAGACATTGTTTGGTTGGAAAAAAACGACCTAAAGCAAGTGAAGGTAAAAAAAGAAATAAGGCTTTGGCTAGAGAAAGAAAGGCAGTTTTAATTGCTTCTAGAAAAGCAGAATAAAAAAGTTTTAATGTTTAAAAAGCGTCAAATTAATAGGGCAAGAACTGTTCGAGTTTCTGGAGGCTCTGAAAAAAGTGGGTCTTTTTTTGGTAAAATTCTCTTTTTACTAGTTTTAATTGGTCTATTTTATTTTTTATTCTTTTCTGAATTTTTTAACATAAATAGTATTAGGTCAGATGTGAATGATGCTGAGTCTGCATCTCTTTCGTCTAGGATTGTTCAACAACTAAATGATACAAGAGGAGAAAATTTGCTTTTTTTAAACACAAAAAATTTAGAAACTAGGCTTGAAAGACTTTTTCCTGATTTAGAAAGGATTGTCGTTTATAAATCTTATCCAAAAACCCTTTGGGTGAGCTATTCTAGGCATCCTGAAACAGCAAATATTGTTTTTGAAAATGCTTCTGGGCGAAATATTTATGTGATAAATACCATAGGGATGGTTGTTCGTATAAATGAAGAAAGAACAAATTTGCCTTTTATTAGGCTTGATAGAGATGAGCCAATAAATATGGATGAGGCTTTGATTAAAAAAAATGATTTAGATTATATAATAGAGGTTTCGGCATATTTTGAAGATAAATTTGGAATGAGGGTTCGAGAATTGATTTTTAAACAGAATGCAAGAGAAGTTCATCTTAATACAGAAAAAAATTTTATGATTTGGATTGATATACAAAAAGATTTTGAAAGTCAGTTAAGAAAGTTGAAAAAAGCGGCTCCTAATTTGGATATTTATAACGAAAGTTTGGAGTATGTTGATTTAAGGATTGCAGGAAACTCAGGAGATAGAATAATATATAAAAGAAGATAACTTAATTTATATGATTTATGCACTAATTGGAGTACTTCTGGGCATACTAATCGGATTAAAATTTAGTATTGCGATACCTGTTGAATATATTAAATATACTGCGGTTTTAATTCTTGCAATTATTGATTCTTTGGTGGGGGCTTCAAAAGCAGAGGTTCGAGGAAAACTAAAGGATGATGGATATAGGCCCGTAATTTTTTTAACAGGGCTTTTAACTAATGTTGTCTTTGCATGTTTAATTACTTTTTTGGGAGAACATTTAGGACTAGACTTGTATTTGGCTGTTACTGTTGTTTTTACTATTAGGATTTTTACGAATATTGGTAAAATTAGAAGGTATTTTTTAGATAAATATTTCGAAAAAAACAAAGAAAAAGTAATTAAAATTGAGTTTTTTGAAAAACTTTGATATAATTTAGTGAAATAATTTTTAAAAATAAAAATAAAATGTCACAAGCTTCCAAACTTGCTCTTATTAAGGAAATGATTGATTCAGCTGAATCAAATTTACGGTCAGCAAAACAAATTTTAATTGAACTTACTGGTTCTTCAACAAAAAATGTTTACGCAAAATTAGCAAAAGAAATTGAACCTAGCGTAAAGGGAGGAGATGAAGATGGTATGAAAATTGTTGAAGGGGTCTTTAATGGTGAAACAATGGTAGATCCAAAAGGGAAGATTTATCCAGTGCCGGCAAATTATGCTAGTAAAAGTAAATTAATTCCTGGTGATGTGCTTAAGTTAACGATTTTAGAAGATGGTTCTTATTTATATAAACAAATTGGGCCAATTGAAAGGAAGAAAATAGTGGGAGTTTTGACTTATGAAGATGGACAATACAAGGTTATTGCAAATGGGAAGGCTTATCGAGTGCTTCTTGCATCTGTTACATATTTTAAGGGTGAAATTGGAGATAGGGTTACAATTGTAATTCCAGAGCTTGAAGATAGTGAATTTGCCGCAATAGAAAATATACTTCCACGAGATGGTGATGAAATTGATGTGGAAGAATAGTTTTGTTTTAAAAAATAAAAATAAAAAATATGAATGAAGAAAATATAACAACTGGACAAGCTGGAGTTTCGGGTGAAAGTTCTGGTGGAAACATGATGAATGGAGTTTCGGGTGAAAGTTCTGGTGGAAACATGATGAATGGGGTCTCGGGTGAAAGTTCTGGTGGAAATATGACGAATGGGGTCTCGGGTGAAAGTTCTGGTGGAAATATGACGAATGGAGTTTCGGGTGAAAGTTCTGGTGGAAATATGATGAATGGGGTCTCGGGTGAAAACAGTGGAAATTCTGCGGTGGTGCCTGAAAATACAGCGAATGTTGGTCTTGGGGCAAGTGTTCCTAGTCCTGCGGTGGTGCCTGAAAATATGGGTGCTTCAAGTGTGGCTAGTCCTGCGGTGGTGACTGAAAATACGGTTGCTCCAAGTGTAGCTAGTCCTGCGGTGGTGCCTGAAAATACAGCGAATGTTGGTCTTGGGGCAAGTGTTCCTAGTCCTGCGGTGGTGACTGAAAATACGGGTGCTCCAAGTGTGGCTAGTCCTGCGGTGGTGCCTGAAAATACAGGTGCCCCAAGTGTGGCTAGTCCTGCGGTGGTGACTGAAAATACGGGTGCTCCAAGTGTGGCTAGTCCTGCGGTGGTGCCTGAAAATACAGCGAATGTTGGTCTTGGGGCAAGTGTTCCTAGTCCTGCTGTTCCTATGCAAACTCAATATGCACAAAAAATACCTGTGTCTAGTATTACTCAGAGAGAAAATCAAGCTTTAGAACTTAAAAATCAAGAAAATGAGCATACGGAAAATGAGTCAGCACAAATTAAGGAGCTTGAAAAAGCACTTCTTGAGGTTGCTCCTGAGAAAAAATCAAAGAAAAAACTCTTTATTATATTAGCGTTAGGGGTTGCTGTTGTTTTGGGGATGGTAGTTTTAATCTTTATGCTTTTTAACAATTCTGGAGAAGAAGTTCTTCAGTTGGGTGAAAAAAACACTTTAGGGCAGGATGCTCCTCCTTCTGTAACTTCTCCTTTTGAAAGCTTTGAAAACTCAAATAATCAAGTTGATGAAGAAAATTTTATTATTCCAGAATTTGATAATTTATTAGAAGAGTTACAAACGACTGCGCCTCCAGTTTTAGAGATCATCGATAGTTCTTCTTCTGAAATAAATGAGTTAGAGTCAGAAAATTTGCCAGTTCAAAGAGTAACTAGATAAAAATTCTTTTTTAAAAATAATTTGTTTTAAACATAAAACCTTATATAAAAAGGTCTTAAGATTTTAAAATTTTTAATTTCTTTGAAGTTTTTATGAACAACGGATAGTTTTCTCCCGCGGAAAGTTTTCTTTATTATGCAAAAATTTCAAAAAACAATTGTTTTTATCGAAGTATTTTTTTGTTCAAATTTTTTCTTAAAAAGATTCAATAGATAGTTTATTTATTAGTGATGAAAAAATTTAAGGGTTTTTTAAGAGCCTCTTTTCTTGACAGGGTGTTGGTTTTGTGATTAAATATCGTTCCTTAATTAAAAATATATGAAAAATTTAAAATTATTTGTTTTATTCTTTATTGTCTTTTTTCTCTCGTCTTGTGGATCTGAAAGCGTAGAAAATAGTGAAAAAGTTCTTAGAAAGCCAGTTCAAGAAAAAGTGTCTAGAACTTCCTCACAAGAAAGAGTTTTGCGAAATTCTAATTTATTAAAAAAGTCGGCAAAAAAAGTAGAAGAAAGAACTTCGAATATTGTTTATTTTGATGCTTTACTTGAAAGTTTTGGTTTTAGTGCTGGAAATGAAGTTTTTTTGGGGGAAAGACCGTATAAATCATTAATAACTGAAAGAAGAGAAATTGATTCTTATGAGCTTCAAAACCCAATACGAATGAGTCAATTTTTGAGTGATAATTATTTAGAAAATGAATCAGGAGAAGATGTTTATCAAAAACATATTATGGGAACATCTTATAATGTACGAGACGGATATTTGCTTACTGCGAAGTATGATGATAAAAATGTTCAAAAAGGATATATTGAAAGTACTCAAAAAGAAAAGAAAAAGGATGATTTTTTTGAAGGACAGAAGGGATATATTGAGTCTTATGATGGAGATAAATCAAAAACATCTGGAAATTATTTAGATAATGTGAAAGGTGAAACTACTATTTTAAAAGGTTATATAGAAAATACAAAAGCTAATAATGTTTCAAAAAATTATTTAGAAAATTTTTCAGAAGATAGTTTTAATTATGGTGAAAATTATTTAGAGGTTTTAAATAAAAATGATGGAATTAGTGCACCATCAAAAGGATACTTATCTTTTTTAAATAATGAAGCGGGCTTGTCCAAGGGGTATTTAGAGTCCTATGATTTTGATGGTTTTCGTTCTACGTCAGGTTATATTGAAAATACAGATTATGTTTCAGCTTCAAATTCATATTTAGATAGGGTTTATTTTTATGGTGGATCTACTTCTTATTTAGATAATGTGGGAGTAAGTTCTTCTTCAAAGGGCTATATTGAAAGCTTAGCTGTTAAAAATTCTTGGCCAAATATGGGGTATTTCGGTTTTTAGTTTTAGTGAAAAAAATTTATTCATTAAAATTGTCAAAGCCTTTTTTTCTGGCTTAATTGACTTGATTTAATGTTCTTTGATAAAGTTTTTTCCTTAAGTAATTTTTTTATTGATGAAAAAGAAAAACAAAAAAACACTTATAAATTTATTCTATTTTTCTTTGTTTTTTTTGCTTTTATTGTTTTTTTCTTTGGGAATTGTTTTTTTGTATTTTGTAACAATTCTTCCAGATGTTTTAGAAAATGAAAACCTTGAATTTTCACTTTCTTCTCAAATTTATGATAAAGATGGAAATGTGTTATATACAATTTTTGGGGCAGAAAATCGAGAAGAAATTTCACTTAATGATGTTTCAAAAAATTTAGTAAATGCCACAATTGTTGTAGAAGATGAAAGGTTTTGGAAGCATTATGGGATTGATTTTAAGGGTATTTTTAGGGCTTTAAGGTCTAATGTGCTTGGAGTTGGAAAAAAAACTGGCGGTTCTACAATTACTCAACAATATGTGAAAAATGCTTTTTTATCACCAGAAAAAACTTATTTGCGAAAAGTGAAAGAGGCAGTTTTGGCCTTAAGAATGGAATATGTTTATGATAAAGAAAAAATATTGGAATCCTATTTGAACATAATTCCCTATGGAAATAATTCTTTCGGAATTAAAAAGGCTAGTGAAGTTTATTTTTCTTCTGATGCAAAATATTTAACTGTTGCACAAAGTGCGGTGCTAGCTTCTCTTCCTCAGGCTCCAACAAGATTAAACCCTTATGGCCCAAATAGATATTCAAGGCTTCTTGTTGAATTTAGTGATGAAGACCTGAATAATAGAAGTATTAGTTCTGAAAACGATTTAGAGCCTTTCGAATATATAAATGGTCTTATAGGGCAAATGGTAGACATTTCTGAAAACAAAAAAATTTGGATTTCAGGAAGGGCTGATTTTATTGTTGATAAAATGTATTTAGAAAATTTGATAACTTTTGCGGAGCGAAATATTGCTTTTGAAGAACTGAAAACAATGGAATTTAATGTTTATAGAGAAGAAATGCATCATCCTCATTTTGTTTTTTATGTTATGGAAGAATTGGAAAAAATTTATGGAAGAGAGTTTTTAGAAAAAGGCGGGCTTAAGATTTATACAACGCTAGATTCTTCGTTGCAAAAATATGTTGAAGATTTGGCAAAAAAACGCATACAGATAAACAAAAATCGTGCAGGAGCTAATAATATGGCGATTCTTGCTGTAGATGCAAAAAGTGGTGAAATTTTGGCAATGCTTGGTTCGGTTAATTATTATGATGATACTATTGATGGGAAAGTAAATGTTGTGCTTAGGCCAAGACAACCGGGGTCTTCTTTTAAGCCTTTTATTTATGCTAAAGCTTTTATGGAGGGGCTTGCTCCGTCTAGTCGAATTGATGATACTCCAATGAAAATTCATAATAATACCCCTCAAAATTTTGATGGCGGTTTTTTGGGTCCTATAAGTGTGAGAGAGGCACTTGCTAAGTCAAGAAATATTCCTGCGATAAGGGCGTATTTTATGGTAGGAGAAGAGGATTTACTTCTTCCTTTTTTGAAAAAATTTGGGATTTATTCTTTAAGGGAAAATTTTGATTATGGGTATCCACTTGCGATTGGTTCCGGAGAGCTTAGTCTTTTTGAAATGGTGCAGGGTTATTCTGTTTTTGCGAATAATGGTGATAAAATAAATATTTCGGGGATATCTTATATTGAAGATAAGCATTCTAATGTTGTTTATGAAAGAACAATAGAGAAAACTGAAGCAGTAATACCGCCTTCAATTGCATTTTTGATAAATAATATTTTGTCTGATAGAAATTATTCTATAGGCCCAAACTTGTTTGTAAAAGGTCAAATTACTGCAGGGAAAAGTGGTACGAGTACTAAAAAAACTAAAGGGGCGGGTGCTGTTCGTCCTGGTGATCTTTGGACTGTTGGTTATAATCCAAGTTTTGTTGTTGGTGTTTGGATAGGAAATACTGATGGTGCAGGGCTTAGTTATTCTGCAGAGGCCTATAGTTTTGCAAGTCCTGTGTTTTCTAGCGTTATGGGGGAGATTTTGAAAGATAAAACTGTAGAACCTTTTCCTGTTCCAAATGGTATAAAGCCACTTATGGTTAATAAAAATTCTGGACTTCTTGTTGCCTTAAGTACTGCAAATGAAGATAAAATTTTAGAGTATTTTGCTGAAGATTTTTTCGTACAAACTGTTCGAGAGAAGTTTGTAGCACCAGTTTTGGCCTTAGATTAAGAGGCTTTTTTAAGAATCATGTGTGTTTTTAATTTTTATTGAATTATTTTGTGAAAGACTTTTTATTTATTTTTATTGTTGTGAAAAACTAAGTATTAAAAAAAGACAGAGAAATCTCTATCTTTTTTTATTTTTTTGGCTTAACAACATAAAGATCCACAACAGCAGTCTTTACATTTTTTACCTTTTGCAATTACCTTTTTTTTTTAGCAACTGCTTTCTTTGCAACTGGTTTTTTAGCACTTGCCTTTAAAGCAACAGCTTTTTTTGCAGGTTTCTTTGCAGGTGCTTTCTTGACTACTTTCTTTGCAGGTGCTTTCTTAGCTATTTTCTTTGCAACTACTTTCTTTACTGGTTTTTTTGCTACTTTCTTTGCAGGTGCTTTCTTTATAACTTTCTTTACAACTTTTTTAGCAGGTGCTTTTTTTGCAACTGGTTTTTTTGCAGCTTTTTTTGCTGGCATGATTGTTTAGGTTATGAGGATTAAAACAATTATTATTATCTATTATTTTTTTTTGAAATCAATAAAAAACTTTAAAAAATTCTTAGTTAATAGTGTTTTTGTCATTGTGTTTTTATGTCTTCTGAAAGCCATCTTCTTTGATTCTGTTTTTTTATGATTTTAGTTTTTTTATTTTTTGTAAAATTTTTGTTTTAAATTTTTGGCTTTATGCAGCACATATTTGTGTGTGTCTTTTTTTCTTTTTTCTCATTGATTTAATTGTTTTAATAATGATATGTTTGTTTTTTCCTTTTAATAAGCGAAAAATTTGAGTTTTTAATTTTCTTTTGTTTTTTTGTTTGCAATAAATTAAAATTTTATCAAGTCAAAAATAATTAATTTTCCTTTTATGCATAGGTTTTTTTAGATTTTAATAAGCTTGGAGCGGGCGAAATTGAATTGTTTGATAAAGAATTTGTTTTTCAAGTTTTTAAGGTTTTGAGGTTTAGAGTCGGTGAAACTTTAATTTTGTTTAATCAGAATTCTGATGACTTTATTTATAAAATTATTGGGGTGAATAAAAATTGTGTTCGACTTTCTCTTCTTTCTTCTGTAAGTAATGTGTCAGTTTCTAAGCGAAAAATTAGACTTTTCTTTTCGATGACAAAGCAGATGGAAAAGATGGAATTTGTTCTTCAAAAGTGTACAGAACTTGGAGTTAGTGAGT
>Ga0334889_1005396_pt1 | contig 10602 bp, 10 predicted proteins | sample GraSluR1_MG_2_FD_207222 | JGI IMG/M metagenome (GOLD analysis project Ga0334889, IMG submission 207222) | Sludge microbial communities from methane-producing bioreactor in Wageningen University, Netherlands - Granular Sludge_8_08-R1 | ecosystem: Engineered > Bioreactor > Anaerobic > Unclassified... | reverse complement strand
CAGTGCGCTCTATTCAATATACCAAAAAGATCCTGCAATTAAAGGATTCGTCCATTTAGTATCATTTGAATGTGGCCCCGATTCGCTGGTTGGCGAGCTCATCGAACGGTGGTTAAGAAGAGAAGTTCATTCTATTCCCTATTTACGCCTTGAGATTGACGAACATACTGGCGAAGCTGGCTTAATAACTCGTTTGGAAGCTTTTGTTGATATGATGAAATGGAGGACAGAAACATTTGAAAGCAACCTTTCCTCATCTCGCACATCTTGATGTGGTTCTGGAGGTTCTTTATCCAGCACTGGGCATTGAAATTGTCCCTCCACCCCCAATTACTAAAAAAACTATTGAAATAGGAGTTAAACTCGCTCCTCAAAATGCTTGTTTTCCAATGAAAGTGACCTTAGGCAATTTCATTGAGGGTATAGAAAAGGGAGCTGATACCATTTTTATGGCTGGTGGAGTTGGACCTTGCCGTTTTGGTTATTATGGACAAATTCAAAGAATTATTATCGAAGATCTAGGCTATAATGTGAATTTTATTCTTATTGATTCTCCTCGGTATGGTTGGAAGAACTTTTTTTCCTCTTTAAAGACAATGGTTGGAGGAAAATGGTCAATTTCACGAATTCATCGTGCGGTTCGATTAGCTTGGAATGTTCTTCGGTATGTTGAGGATTTGGAGAAAACCAGCCGACTGGTTCGATGGAAATTAAAAGATCCTTCACAGCTTGATAGATTGATTGAAAAAAGCTTAAAAGAGGTTAAAAATATCAGTTCCGTTGCTCAATTAGAAGGAATACGAGAAAATACTCTCCTTGAAATATCTCAACTTAACACTCTAAAAAAAAATGAACCTATTAAGATAGGCATCGTGGGTGAAGTTTATATTGCTCAAGAATTTAGAGTGAATTTTAACATTGAAAAGCTTTTAGGAAATATGGGTGTCTTAGTGGATAACTCGGTTTCAACCGCTGAATATGTTCTAAATTTTTTCCCTTTTACCCGCTCAAGAGAAAAAGAAGAAGCTTGGAAATTAGCAAAACCTTTTCTAAAAAGATTTGTTGGTGGAGAAGGGATTGACACAGTTGGAAGTACTATCCGATATGCCCAGAAAAGTTTTGATGGAGTCATTCATTTATATCCTTTTACCTGCATGCCTGAAGCGGTTGCAAAAAGTATTGTTGCAGGAGTAGGAAGGGAATACAATATTCCTATACTTCATTTAGCTATTGATGAACATGCTGGAGAGGCAGGAATGATAACTCGAGTTGAAGCTTTTGTTGATGTTTTGGAAATGCGTCGCCAACAAAAGGTTCGAGAAGCATCGTGCTCTTAAATAGGTACAATAAATGCTTTCTTATGAATGCTTAAAAGTGTGATGGTTGGAGGTTAAATATAAATGGATCTTTATCTCGGGGTTGATGTTGGTTCAGTGACAACAAAGTTTGCTTTAATGACATCTGACAAAAAAATTTACTCGAGTTGTTACTTAAAAACCAGCGGGGACCCAATTGCGGCTTTAAAAACCGGTCTTAAATATATACAATCCCACTATCCATCTGGCGGTGTAATACGAGGGGTGGGAACAACAGGAAGTGCGCGCCATTTAGCAGGTGTAGTTGTTGGGGCGGATATGGTTAAAAATGAAATTACTGCTCATGCAGTTGCTGCCATAACTCTTCTGCCTGAAGTGAGAACGGTTTTTGAAATAGGTGGACAAGATTCTAAACTAATCATTATTCGAGATCAAGTGGTTGAAGATTTTGCTATGAACACTATCTGTGCTGCAGGAACGGGATCGTTTTTGGAACATCAGGCAGTTCGTTTGGGGATACCCATAGAAGAATTTGGTAAATTAGCTTTACAGGCTCAACAATCGGTACGAATTGCCGGGCGTTGTACGGTATTTGCTGAATCAGATATGATTCATAAACAACAACTGGGTTTTGGTAAACCAGAAATCATCCGTGGTCTTTGTGAAGCATTGGTACGAAATTTTATTAATAACCTAGCAACTGGGAAAAACATATTGGATCCCATCGTTTTTCAGGGTGGAGTAGCCGCCAACCAAGGGATTGTTCAAGCTTTTCATGATTTTTACCAAGGAAAATTTAAAATTATTGTGCCCCAGGAACATGGAATCATGGGTGCCTGGGGAGCCGCTCTTTTGGTATTCGGTGCAAAACAAGAAAAAACTTCTTTCCAAGGCTTTGATGTGATAAATCGCTCTTATGAAAATCGAAGCTTTACCTGCAATGATTGCCCAAATAGCTGTGAAATTGTGGTTTTGAAAGAAGAGGGTAAAGTAAAGGCTTTGTGGGGAAGTCGCTGCGGGAAATGGACTCCTGAATTAGTTGATGAGAAGTTTTCTGAAAAAGAAGAAAAAACCTTATCATTTATAAAAAATAGTTAAAAAAGGTTTTTATTTTTTTCATTCTTATGGTATTTTAAAAAGAATCAAAAACTGGTTAAGGAGGGCTGTGTAATGGCAGTTTCAGGTTTCTTGCAAGAAAACCGAGTAAGTGTAATTTCTGCTGTTTTAGCGGTAATATTTATAATTTTAACACCGATTGTATCTATGATTGGCGGTTTTGCAGCAGTTTCTGAGGTTTCAACCGGAGATGTTGCAACCGGAGCGGTAGCGGCAGGTGGCACGGTAGTCATTGCAGTGGTTTTTGCATTAATCAGTGCGATCCTCCAAGCAGTGGTGCTTTATCAATGGGGGAATGTTATCAACAATAATATCAAAAATACTAAACATATTTTTACCCATGCTAAAGAACAATTGCAAGATCCGCTCCGTGGAGAAATCGGTTTTTTTGTAAATCGGTTGGGAGATTTCTTGGTTCAAGCATGGCCATTTTATATCTATTTGGTATTGTATATTATCGCTCAATTTGTTGGTTGGTATTCATTCCTCCTCTATTTGATCGGTTTTGTTTTTCTGGCAATATACCTATCGAATATTTTTAAAGCAACCAGTAAGGTTTCCGATATGAAAGATAAGATATATTCATATCTAAAGGGAGCCAAAGGGTATAATTCAGAAAGCTATATCTACCGAATACCACAGCGAAGTGTAGTTTTGGTTATTATATTAAGTGTTATAACTTTAGGAATATATTGGGCTTATATCCTGATTAAATTGAGCTTGGAAATAAACGAATACGTTGCCAGTGATGAAAAAGTTCGACCTGAATTGGAAAAAATGTTAACCAGTTAAGCTTGATCATACCTTAAAAAACATGGGACAATGTATATTGCCCCATGTTTTAATTTCAAATTGAGGATTTATTTATGGTATTTTTTTTAATATTATTGAATTTAGTCTTTTTTATTACGACATTAATAAGTGGTGGATTTTCCGTTCCTATACTCCTTCGTTTAGGTGCAAAATTTGGTCCCCTTATTATTTCTGGAGAATGGCAAAGGCTTCTACTATGTATGTTTCTTCATGGAAGTATTTGGCACCTATTTTTTAATATGTATGCACTCTATAATTTAGGCCGATTAGCTGAAGGAGTTTATGGAGCAAAGAAGTTTTTTATAATTTACATTATCACTGGTATAGGCGGGAGTCTGCTTTCTCTATTAATGAATTATTCCAATGTAAGTGTGGGAGCCAGCGGTGCCATCTTCGGTTTGGCTGGTGCGTTATTTGCCAGTGGTCTAAAGTATCGGAACACATCTTTAAATAGGCTTACCAGAAGTTTACTTCCTTTTATCCTTATAAATTTGATTATTGGTTTTGTAACCCCGGTGGTGGATAATGGTGCTCATATTGGTGGTTTGTTGAGTGGGATGCTTTTGGGTTACCTGGTTTCTCCTGGAGAAAGCTGGTTTTCGTGGAAGAAAAAAGCCGAGGAAATCATACAATGGGCTATGGTCGTTTTTATCGCTGTCAGCGTAATCACTTTTTTTATCCCTAATGCTCTGCAAAAATCCTCAATTGATTCAGTGATTACATTTCATAATCAAATGCAAAACTACATTTGGGTAGCCCAAAATGGAAATCCACCACCAGTTGATCTTCTGGAAAATCTCCCCATACCAGATCGAGAAGCACGAGAAATAAAAAATAAAATGCTTGAATATTCTTCCAGTCAAATAAAAAACGCTGCCATCCTTCAGGAAATAGAGATTGATTTTATGGAATGGAGAGATCGTATTTTAAAAAAATATGAAGGTTTAATCTATGAAAAGGATAGTTAATTCATAGATTGATGAGGGGAGCAGGAGACTGTATGTTAAAAAACTTGATTTTAGATAAACCTCTTGCCTTTATCGATGTTGAAACCACTGGTCTTCAGCCAAATTTAGATAGAATAGTTGAGTTATCAATTCTTAAAATCTATCCTGATGGGAATTATGAGTATAAAAACCATCGAATGAATCCAGGAATACCTATACCGGCTGAAGCAACAGCAATACATGGTATTACCAATGAAGATGTGGCAAATGAACCAGAGTTCCAAGAATATGCTCCAAATATTGTTTGTTTTCTTGAAGGATGTGATATAGCCGGTTTTAATGTGGTGAAGTTTGACATTCCTTTTCTTGAAGCAGAGTTGCGAAGAGCCGGTGTCCCTTTCCAAAAAAGAGATCGAAAGTTTATTGATGTTCAAATTCTTTACCATATCTTAGAGCCACGAGATTTAAAGAGTGCTTATTTAAAGTATTGCGGCAAAGAAATGGAATTAGCCCATACAGCCCAAGGTGATGCAACAGCAGCTGCTGAAATATTGGATAAACAATTAGAAATTCATCAGGAGTTACCAAAAAATGTAGAAGATTTACATGCATTGTGCCAACCTGGGTTAGCCAATTATGCGGATCCGGAGGGGAAGTTCATTTGGTCGAACGGAGAAATTGTATGCCACTTTGGGAAAAAATATTTCGGTTGGACCCTAAAACAACTTGTTTCGCAAGCCCCTGATTATCTGCAATGGATGTTATCTTCGGATTTCTCACCTGATGTTAAAAAAATAGTTTATGATGCTCTTCAAGGTAAATTTCCCAGGCCAAAAGATAAATAGTTTTTTAAAATTTACCTCTCTTGATAGAGAATAGACCTTTATACTGTTAAACAGCGCTAGATAAGAATGAAAATATACTCAGGAAACAATCTCCCCCTTTAGAAAAGGGGGTAAGGGGGATTTGAATTTTTTCCTGCTCCTTCATTGCGAGGAGCGCAGTGACGTGGCAATCTCATCCACCCTCCCCGTCATTCTGATGAGCGAATTTTGCGACGTGAGAATCCCATTCTTTAATATAATTATAAAGAATAAAACAAAAAAGATGAGATCCTCACGCGGAAAAACACCGCTCAGGATGACGCCTGCAGCGTCAGATAAGATCCTCACGGTTTCGAAAAACGATGCCTCAGGATGATGCCGTTTTTTAAGCATACCAGTATTTTCTGGATAGAATTATTTTAAATGAGTAATACTGAGTTGATAATCAAAAGGCTGGAGAATTTTATTTCTCCAGCCTTTTGATTATAACCACAAAAAGAAACTATTTCTCAACATGGCTTCGTCGGGATAGGATAACGATAAGCGCAACTATCAAAGGGAAAAATGGAATTGCATATAAATAACCAGCATTTTCTTTTTTCAATAACCTTATTACACGTTCGCTTTGGGAAACGGGTTGGTTATTATCAGATTGGACCAACGAAACAGAATAATCACGTTTGGGAAGATTTGGATCTAAAGTAACTTTATAACTTTCGAAAGTCGGTTGATATCCCTGCTGTTTAAGCTCATCGTTATATTTGAGTATTTCATATCCTAGTTCCGGACCAGGAATTTGCTTAACAAAGTAAGGTAACTTATCAACTGACTGGAGAATTTGTTGCTTGTATCCCAGAATGGTTTTGATGTTATCGATGGGGTCAACATGAACCCATTTCCAGCGTTCTAATCGTCCGACATTTTGAGGATCAACGAGTTTGTTGTGATATAACTCATTGTATTCATCTTGAAGGAACGGGTTAAAGTAAAGTTCATTTTTCCCTGTAGCATGGATAATCCATGAGGGTTCATCACAATTTTCTTTTTTCGTCCATCGATTTCCCGGAATTATTTCGTAACCGGTACCACCTTGGCGACGGGAAGCAAAAACGATAACTTTTTTTTCGCTTCCTTCAATTAGGGTACCATCTTCGGCTCGAAGCTGGATTTCATAAGATCCTACCGGAAGCTGTAAAACAAAACCTTGAGCTGGTTCAGTTGAGTAGAATTGAACAAAATCGGGTGGTTTTGGTTCTTGGGGGATTGGAATATTAACTGGTCCTGTATCTCCAGCTTCACGACGACGTCTTACTTCTTCTAAAAAACGATTAAAAGATTCACGATATTGGGCCATATTTTCATAGTATTGTCTTAATTGAACATTAAATTGATCAACAGCTGTCTGATATTTTTCAAAAGATTCGATAGCCGAAGCCTCGGTGTAGACGACAGCTTTTTCTGAATAGTATCCTTTCGGGTAAAAGAGAGAATAATCAACCTTATCAAGAGTATCTACAACTTTTCCGTTTTGAATTAACTCTAACTTACCAGCGACCTCTTCATTAAGAGTGCTAAAACCGGCCATATACTTTTGGGTAATCGGCCAAAAATAGACAATAGTTTTCCGTGGACTTATGATGCTGGGTTCATCAGTAATGAGATAAATTGTTTCTTCAGTAGCTGGACAGAAACTTTTGCTGTATCCTGAACCGTTAAATGAGGTCAAAGAGTATACCAGTTGTTCTCGTAAAACCGGAGCTTCAGCCAGAGCAATAGTCGATACTCCACATAGGCTGACAATAATGAAGACAAATAGTATGAAAGGATTTTTTTTCATGCCTTGACACCTCTTCGGTTCATGATGTAGATGGAAAGAGAGAGAAATACCGTCACATATACTACACAATAGAATGCATTGGTGAAAAACAATGACCAATTATCCAACAATACTGAATCTAAGCCTCTCGATAAGTAAGCAAAGGGTGAAACCCAATTGATTCCTTTAAAAACCAATTGAAGCGTTTCTCGAATATAAAAAAGAGAAGTTGGAAGGGATTCTTTTTCTAATCCCAAGAGAGTGCTATAAGAAAACTGGATAGCGAGAAATGCCCCAAAAACAGCAATGAGGGTGATGACCGAACTTCTTACCCGGCTGGTCAACGAGGATATGAAAAGCCCAAAACTGACCACACAAGATATGAGAAATACCCCCATGATCAGGGCTCGAACCAGGCCAGGAGTAAATCCTAAATTGGTAAAAAAGCTCACTAAAAAGAAGTAAACAGCAGTAAAACCTAATGAAATTACTCCCAAAAAAAAGTCTTTCCAGAATTTGGCCATAAGAAAGTTCTTTGAAGTAACCGGTCCATAGAAAAGAACTTCTAAGGTTCCTTGTTCACGTTCCCTTGATATCGAAATTGCCGAAATAAGCACCAGGTAGAGCGAGATGATGATGATGGTAATGTACAAAGGATAATTGAGGGGAAACGCGCTCACTAAAATGTCGTCTTCTCTAATTCCATCGAGAAAATTTTTCAAAATAAAAGACGACGCGAAGAAAGAAATAAACAACACTCCGTAATAACCCCAGCTATATAAACTATATAAAAGGTCTCTTTTTAGGAGAATCTTGGTAATTCGTCCTTGGCTTGCCACAGTTACTGACCCTCCTTCTTGGATAGTTCAACATTTTCAATGACGTCTTCAAAAGCGCCCTGTGGAGTGGTTAATGTTAACTCCATAAGACCGAATTTTTCGTTTTCAGTATCAATATCAAGTATATTCCAGGGTATAACAGCTTTATTTCGGGCTAAATAAGAAGTTGGGTCCCAGAAAAGCTTCATAGGGCCGTCAAAAAGCCTTCTTCCCCGGCTAAAATTATCTTCGTCACCATTTCGAACATATAATTTACCCTCGAGTGTAAGGGGGAGAGCGGGATAATCGGATATACCTTGCCCTTGGTGATTTTTAAAGCGGATTTCAACTTCGATACCCTGCTCAGTTGGTTCAGAGAAACATATGATTCCAGCTAAACCAGGGATTTCCTTCCCTTTCATGGTAAAATCAAAAACATTTATTCCTTTTTTAATATCAATTTCCTGTTGAATTTCTTCGTAATAGGGAGCAACGGCTATTAAAGTGTGCTTTCCTGGAGGAATCCGGGATAATTTATAATCTTTACTCATATAGAGAATATCTGACTTTCCGTCAAGAGTAACCTGAAGTTTTTTGACCACATCTTGAGATATTTCATCGACTACTTTACCCTGGATCGTTCCCCAATTGGTATTGGTGGAAAAGTAGACGAAAACAAATAAAACTGCCAAAACAACAAGTATAAAAGTAGAAATAAGGATGGTTGTTTTTTTCTTTTTCATTGTCCATTCCCTCGGTCGGTTAATAAAGAAATGTTTTGTTGAGTAATAGTGATGAAAGCCTCTTCTAAGCTCATTTCTTTCGCTTGCATAGAAAGGATGATGTAACCAGAATTAAAAATTGCTTCTGAAAGGTCTTTACGGTAATCTCGATCGGTTTTAAGTTGGACTTCAATTTTATTTTCTTTGGATTGAAAAGCTTGGATAAAGGGAAGATTGCTTAAAACCGGCTCTAAGTTTTGGGCTTCTTGATTCAATTCGGTACGAATAGTCACCGTATCCGATAATTTTCTTTTGATATTATCCATGTTGTCTTCAGCAAGTAATTTTCCCTGATTGATGATTCCAACTTTTTTACAAAGTTTCTCAACCTCGGATAGAAGATGAGAGGAAACAAACACAGTTCGACCAGCTTCATGCTCTTCTTCAATAAGGTCACGAATTTGTTTAATACTGGTTGGGTCGAGGTTGGCTACCGGTTCGTCAAGGATGAGTAATTCTGGATCATGGAGAAGAGCTTTCACAAAGGCCAATTTTTGTTGCATACCCTTAGAATAAGCACCAAGATTTTTATTTTTTTCTTTTTCTAAACCAACAGCACTCATTAATTTATCGATCCGTTTTTGTCGATTTTCAACTTCATAAATTTCACCAAAGAAATTGAGGTATTCCGAAGCGGTCATGTCACGATAGAAATATTGATTTTCTGAAACAACACCAATCTTTCTTTTTAGTTCGACATTATTGGGTTTCATCTCATTTCCGAGGAGATATATTTTCCCTCCCGATTTAGGAACAAGTCCGAGAAGCATCATAATAGTTGTTGTTTTTCCAGCACCGTTCGGACCCAAAAACCCATAAATATCATTTTTTTCAACCTTGAGGTTTAAGTCCTTCACTACCATTAAATCGTTATAGGCCTTACAAAGATTTTCAGTTTGTATCATAGATAAGTTTTTATGTCCTCCTTTCGTTTTCACTGAAACTTACAAGGGAATGATTCTTTTTTATTGGCCCATTTGTTTAAATAAACTCATCGATTATTTTATACTAATTATAGTGGAAATGTTGTTTAACCGTTCCCATATTAATTAAAATTATTGGTTTTTTTAAAGTCTAATGAGAAAATTAGAACATCAAAACCAACTTTTTGAACAGTAATTTCTTGCTATGAATGGAATAGGAGGAATAGAATGCCGGAACTTCCTGAGGTTGAAATAATAAGAAGAGAACTCTTGCTTCCGTTGATAGGAGAAAGAATAGTTGACATAGAAATATATGATAATAAAATTCAGATTCCTTCCGATGATATCCTTAATAAAGTTATAAAGGACCTGATAAGAAAAGGGAAATATCTTTTCTTAATTTTTAATGACTTTAGCTCTCTCCTTTTTCATATGGGAATGACTGGGAGTTTAATATATATTCAAGCCAAGGATAATCTCCGGTTTCAAAGAGTATGTGTCACTTTGTCTACCGGATTTATTGCTTTTTGTGATGCCCGCCGTTTTGGGAAAATTAAATATTTAACTGAAAATGAAAGAAAAAAAGTCATGCAAAATCTTGGGTTAGACCCTCTACTAAGCGGTTATTCCTGGGATAAGTTTGAAAGACTATTAATAAACAAAACTCTTCCAATAAAAAATTTCCTCATGAATCAAGCCTGGGTATCTGGAATTGGAAATATTTATGCCAGTGAGATTCTTTTTTTAAGTAAAATTCATCCAAAAAAAAGGGTGAATGATTTAACCAGCCACGAGAAAAAATTATTATTTGATACAATTCTTATTGTCCTTAAACAGGCAATTCAATGCGAGGGGACTACCATTCGGGATTATCAACACACTGATGGTTCAAGTGGATTTTTCCAGAATTGTTTACAAGTATATGATCGGGAAGGAAAACCATGTTTAGCATGCGGAACTCCTGTAGAAAGAATTAAGATGGCTCAACGAAGCACATATTTTTGCCCCCGCTGCCAGAAAATGTAAAAATTATTAAATCTAAATATATTTTAAAAAGAAATAAACATCGCCTTGTGGCCGCAGATGAAAGAAATTGCCCATCTATTAACTTTAAATCTCTCCCGGAGGAGAGGGATGATATTTATACATATCACTTTTTTACGAAAGGAGGAAGTATTTTGCTGAATCGACAAGGAATCGGTGAGGGGGTCCTTCACTTTTTTTTCCCTCAAAATTGTTTGAATTGT
>Ga0334889_1005393_pt1 | contig 10605 bp, 9 predicted proteins | sample GraSluR1_MG_2_FD_207222 | JGI IMG/M metagenome (GOLD analysis project Ga0334889, IMG submission 207222) | Sludge microbial communities from methane-producing bioreactor in Wageningen University, Netherlands - Granular Sludge_8_08-R1 | ecosystem: Engineered > Bioreactor > Anaerobic > Unclassified ... | reverse complement strand
TTCGAACCAGCGATGGCGGATCCAAAGTCCGCTGCCTTGCCGCTTGGCTACACCCCATCCTCAACAACCCCAATATAGTAACAGAATGCCAGTTGGTGTCAAGGCTTACGAAATTGCATCCTTTTTGTACCAATTGAGACTTCCGACTCTTTCTGCCAATAGTCCGCTGCCCTTGGGAAAACAGGCATTTTCGCAAATGTAAACCGTAAAGAGGTTGACATTTTATGTGCGCAGTGCCTATTCGCAAAGAATATCGTAATCTTCAACCGTCCGACTTGCTTCCGCTTTTTCTTTCATTTACGGCGACATCCGGATTGTCGGAAAGGACCATCAGCGATTACCGGAAAATTCTACAGCATTTTTTTGCTCATCACCCTGACGCTTTGAGCAATTCGCGTGCGGACACATTGGAATACCTTGCACGATACAGCAACCCGAACAGTTTTAACATGCGGTACGCGTATCTTAAATGTTTTTGGACTGGATGATCTCGGAGGGTTTTTTTCGCGGGGACCGTCACCCGTTAGTCGGCTTGAAGAAACGACGTCCGCGTGGAAGAATCGTTCAACTGGAAGAGAAAGAGGTTCAAAACTTGCTCAAACAACCTAAGAGAAACACTTACTCAGGGCTACGGGACTTCTCGCTAATGTGCCTGTCAATCGACACTGGAATTCGACCAGGAGAAGCTCTCGCCCTGCTCCCTGAAGACTTTCACGCCTCAAGGAGCGAAGTGGTTGTTCGGGCGGAGATATTGAAGACACGCACTCCTCGTACACTCCCGGTGTCTCTTACCACAGTCGCAACGATCCGCCAGTTTTTCCTGGTGCGCCCTCCCGAATGGGGAAACGCCCCAATCTTTGCCTAGGATATAGGAGAACTCTTATCCGTAACGGGGTGGTCACGACGCGTTAAAGAGTACGGGAAAAAGTGCGGCCTTGAAATAACCGCTTACCATCTGAGACACGTCGCCGCGCTGTTGATGCTGCGCCGTGGAGCCGATGCTTTTACGGTACAGAACATCATGGGGCATAGCACGATGCAAATGACCCCCCATTACGTGAATCTTACATCAGAGGACACAAGGAGAAGACATGCCGCTGCTGATGTCCTCCGTTCCGTTCTGGGGGAGAATGAGACGCCTAAGAAAAAAACTATTGAAAATATGAAAAGCCTCCGGTGTGCCCCAAATCAAGAATGCCATTGTTATGAATATGGAAAACATGCATCATCTGAATTGAACTAAAGAAAACGAAAAGGAAGAGGGAGAGGGCTAAGGAAAAGTCCTCTTCCTTTTTGGGGCAGTTTCAGGCTGGAGCGCGAGAGAAGCCGTTCTTATAAGCCCCCTCAATCTTGCGTTTTCCACAACAGGTTCATTTGAAAGGAGGAAACGCCTTGCGGCATCAGAGAAAAAGAGAAAAGCTCCCATCTACATATCAGTCGATTGAGTGCTAAACGCCTTACGGCATCAGAGCTTCAGATAAGATTGAACTGAACAGCCTCCTAGCAATGACATGCTTTTACTGTTGGCGTTGCCCTTGCCCCATTCCTTCTGCTCAACCACGACAAAGTGGCCTTCAGAAAAAGGGCATATCCTCCAAGCCAAGAAATTTTACCACCTCTTCCGCAAATTTCCAGCCGAAAAATTACTCTCTACATTTCACGAACCAAAACCGGAAGGCTTGTCAAATGATGAAGAAATTAAAGCAAGCCGATAAACGTTCAGACAAGGCATAGCAACTAACTCGGTATGGGTGGGGAAACAACGCCTTTCGGCATCAGAGATCATTGCACCTCTTGAAAAAACGCGGGAGTTTTTGAACTCCGGCTATTCGGTGCTAAACGCCTTTCGGCATCAGAGATCATTGCACCGCAAAACGCCTCATGGAATAGTCCCAGATTTCCAGTGCTAAACGCCTTTCGGCATCAGAGATCATTGCACCCCCGAACGCCGGGAGAGCGCCCCGGTTCCAGAGTGCTAAACGCCTTTCGGCATCAGAGATCATTGCACATCCGCCGCCTTCCGTTCGCGCGGCACGACGCAGTGCTAAACGCCTTTCGGCATCAGAGATCATTGCACCGGGGCTTCCTGGCCACTTACGCCAGACTGGCCGGTGCTAAACGCCTTTCGGCATCAGAGATCATTGCACTTCATCATGGCGCTTCCCGTGAAAGACTTTTCGGCGTGCTAAACGCCTTTCGGCATCAGAGATCATTGCACGGTCAGTTCGCACTCGGCTTCATGACGTGTCTTGTGTGCTAAACGCCTTTCGGCATCAGAGATCATTGCACTGGGGTCTCTCCGGAAGCCGCATCTGTTCGCGGAGTGCTAAACGCCTTTCGGCATCAGAGATCATTGCACGAATAAGGCGGTCGTGGAGTCGGTCGTCGTCGAAAAGTGCTAAACGCCTTTCGGCATCAGAGATCATTGCACAATCTACCTGATGCGCTCGGTTCCGCAGGTGGAGGAGTGCTAAACGCCTTTCGGCATCAGAGATCATTGCACTCTCTACCTGCAACATCGGCTTTACGCCGGATACGTGGTGCTAAACGCCTTTCGGCATCAGAGATCATTGCACGTATCCCTATCCCCAGCGCCTGGGAGACGGCCTCGAGTGCTAAACGCCTTTCGGCATCAGAGATCATTGCACACGATAGACTCCGGCCCGTGGCGCTCCTCGGACGGTTGTGCTAAACGCCTTTCGGCATCAGAGATCATTGCACGGTACAACTTCGTCCCGTCACACTGGAAAACAAACAGTGCTAAACGCCTTTCGGCATCAGAGATCATTGCACCTCCGGGATAGCATGTCGAAATAGTTCTCATCCGTGTGCTAAACGCCTTTCGGCATCAGAGATCATTGCACAGCTCCAGGTCCTCCGGGGTCTGCGCCGACTCGAGTGCTAAACGCCTTTCGGCATCAGAGATCATTGCACAACTAATAGGCATGGTGCTAAAGGTGTTACTGGACAGTGCTAAACGCCTTTCGGCATCAGAGATCATTGCACACTCGACGCGCGGACGTACACGGTCAAGGTGCAGAAGTGCTAAACGCCTTTCGGCATCAGAGATCATTGCACGTCGAGCCTATCTCGGAGGGCTTGCGAGCTGTCTATGTGCTAAACGCCTTTCGGCATCAGAGATCATTGCACCATTACCGGCGACGACTACGGGAATCACTTTATACGTGCTAAACGCCTTTCGGCATCAGAGATCATTGCACGAGGAATTGGAGGGGATGACGTGGAATATGCCATGTGCTAAACGCCTTTCGGCATCAGAGATCATTGCACAAGGTGCGGCTCTTCTTCTGGGTGGTCGATCAATTGTGCTAAACGCCTTTCGGCATCAGAGATCATTGCACCTCTTGAATCTCTCTGCACGAAATTCGACTATTTTGTGCTAAACGCCTTTCGGCATCAGAGATCATTGCACTTCAGATAGGAGGTAATAACATGATCGAGAAGATTGTGCTAAACGCCTTTCGGCATCAGAGATCATTGCACTAACTTGCCAGAACCGGACTAAACGGAACGTGACTGTGCTAAACGCCTTTCGGCATCAGAGATCATTGCACATATCTACAATCCGAACGTCTCCGACTCGGAGAAGGTGGTGCTAAACGCCTTTCGGCATCAGAGATCATTGCACGCGTTGCGCACGACTTCGAGGTATTCGAGAGCTTGTGCTAAACGCCTTTCGGCATCAGAGATCATTGCACGAGGTGTTTCGACCCTACCGCGCCGTACTTATTGTGTGCTAAACGCCTTTCGGCATCAGAGATCATTGCACCGCCCCGTCTTGAATCTGAGCAAATCCGATGTGGTGCTAAACGCCTTTCGGCATCAGAGATCATTGCACTTCCAGTATATTTCACCTCTCGCGCGCCACCTGAAGTGCTAAACGCCTTTCGGCATCAGAGATCATTGCACCTTGGGTTCTACCGCACGGGAGGGAGAGTGAATTCGTGCTAAACGCCTTTCGGCATCAGAGATCATTGCACAACCATATTTTGAAGAGGTGCAGGAATTTCATAAGGGTGCTAAACGCCTTTCGGCATCAGAGATCATTGCACTCGTTTACCTCCGACATATCATTCCCTCCTTGAAGTGCTAAACGCCTTTCGGCATCAGAGATCATTGCACTGCAGGAGTCATACCACCTCCTAGGGCCTCTACATGGTGCTAAACGCCTTTCGGCATCAGAGATCATTGCACAATGGGCTGCCCGGCTCGCCGCCGAGGGAAGGATCTTGTGCTAAACGCCTTTCGGCATCAGAGATCATTGCACCTCCCTTCGGTCGAAAAGGAAAGGCCGAAGCCGATAGTGCTAAACGCCTTTCGGCATCAGAGATCATTGCACAAGTACGCTGAAGGCTTCTCACAGCCCCCGAAAAGTGCTAAACGCCTTTCGGCATCAGAGATCATTGCACCGCACACCTCAGAGAACCGCTTGTACCAACGCATCGCATGATCGATTTTCAAGCACCGCCCCAAAACCATAGCTTCTTTCGAACAAACAGCATCTTGCCCTTTGATGATATTGCATAACCGCTCTGCTGATCAGCATCGAGAACAATCAAGCACGAATTCCGGGCTTTCTGCGGCAAATCTCGTGATGAGCAAACATTCTGGCCCCAATCAAAAAAAATCGCATTTCACGTAAACATGCTTGATTTTCCTCACTATGGAGCGATAGTGATCCATCGAGAGTCGTTCTTAGACTGAGGAAGCAGCATATCTGAAACCAATGAGAATTGTTCCCATCTGCTATTGGTGGTACTCACGTGATCGGCCCAGATAGAAAGAGGATATCGTCCCTCCGGATCAACAACAAGCCATTTTCTCTCCGGAGAGTTGCCCCAATCGGGGTTAAAAATAACCTCGTCCACTAAATCTCTGCTCTCACCGAAGGAAAGACCTCCATACCTACGAACTACCTTGTGCTTCGATCTGAACGCCTCGGAAATTCTTTCCGCCAGTTCCCCTACCTGCACCCACACTCCGAATGACAATCCAGTCAGAATCTCCTGATAATCCGGAGTCTTGTTTTTCTTCACACCTTGAGGGATATTCTTGTCTTTTATCCTCCACACCGTTCTAAGGATGTGGGAAACTTCAGGTTTGCCAAACATACAGACCGACAGTACCGTTCCAAGGTATTTCCTTCGATCTTCCTCACCCACGAGAGAGAGTAGGAAACCGTAGACTGTTGAAGGCGGAGGTATCCTCTCGCTCTCAAGCTGCTCTCTCGCATACGGTTTCCGCAAACTGCAAACCGGCACCGTAACCTTCAGCGACACAGTCATAACATTCAATCCCCCCCTTGTACCTGATCCAAGATCAGGCATCGGGAAGACCAATACCGAACGCGCTTGAGAGTGTTTTTTTCACGGCTGCATTGGCATCCTTTACTCCCGTATAGGAATTAAATCCCGAAACACCCTCCTGCTCAAAGGTTTTCGTTATAGGACCACCGATGTACAGTTCCTCCGGGGAGATATCCCCGGCTTCAAGGCGGCGAAGCAGATCAGGAACACGAATCTTTCCGTCTTTTCCTTGCTCAAAGGAGTAAAGAAGGCGCGGCGCCGGGTCTTCCGTAATCCTGAAAATTACAGAATCAGGGGCGAAATCGAACAAAAAACGGCTGTGATTTCCAGCTACTTCTCCAAGAGAGACAATAGCATCCAAGGTATCGAAAACCCGCTCCTTCACGTGCAGTCTATCGGGAGTCATTGCAAATCCGTACTGAAAACGTGTCGCGTGCATTTCCGTTCCGTACAGACTCGTTTTCCCTTTTGTGCCGCTCTTCGCGTTAAAGCTTATATCTCCTGCAAAAGGAGTGAGGGAAATGGCTCTTGAGATTTCCAATACCCCCCTTCTTTTCGTGCAGGTACCTTTTTCTCGTTTTTTTGCTCCTTTCTTCCCGGTCTCTTCTTCTTCATCGCTTCCGTCCACTTTTGCTCCTTCAGCAATCATGAACCCCATTACATCATCGTCAATAAATGACGAAAGCCCGACCTTTCCTTCGTTCTCAGGGTTCCAAACGGCTCTTGCCAAATCATTCCACGAGAAATCCTCCAGCGTATCGTCCCAGATTCTATTGACGGGAATGTTTTCCATCTGCCAAATATACCGTATTGCCCAGCGTATAGCCTCCGAGGAAACAGTTGTGTGGACCTGCCCCTTCCAGAGAATTTTTTGGAGAGTGGTAATATTGCCGTCGCTCTCCCCTCGGTTATTCGCCGCGATACCTTCCGGAGTAAGAATTGCCCCGAACACGTGAAGCGTCATCATCGCATCTCCCTTCGTAGTCATCCAGCAGTCATCTTCCTCGTTACTTGTCTTCGACGACAAGATCAACATCTTCTGTTTCACTTCCCATTAGAGGAGCCCCTTTGCCCTTGTAGGAAACAAGAGCAAGGAGCGAGAGGTCACGCACTCGCTGCCAATCGTCGCCGTTCAGCAACGGGGTTATTTCTTTCCACTTCTCTTGCATTACTTTGTTGGCATTTCCGCGAGACAGCAGATCAACCACTTCTGCGCGAAGAGTTTGGGCATTCTTCGCTCGCACCATACCGCTCCGAATTCTGGAACGTTCTCTTTCCCAGAGGTTTTCCGGACTTTCACCGCGGCTCTTGGCCTCTTCCGCCAAACGACCGAATCTGTTGCGGATGGAGACATGGAGAGCGTCGACGAGATGCTTCTCCGCTGAGTTTTCCCATGGCATTTCCTGAATCATGTTATAAATACCTCCCTTCTCGAATGTTGTAAGGCTCCACGTATCTTTGCTCTGAACGAGATCGACGAACCCCGAATACCACGGTTCCCCGCTGGCGATATTGTCGGCCGCAAGGCCGCGAACACGACTGACGGCAACGAAAAAGCCTGTTTCGCCTGCGTTCTGCTTCTCTTCAACCTTTCTGAACACGATTCTGTTCTGGAGCAGATTCATCGCAATAGTAAAAGCGCCGATGACCTCCTGCGGCATATCTTCAGCAGTCAACACACCTGTTCTTCTTTGCTGCTGCTTGTTCCAGGAAACCGAACCCATAGTGTACACAGTAAAACCGCTTACCGGGAATCTCCGGAGCCGGTCTTCGGCAGTAAGAAGCACAAGCGCCGAGAGCCCGGCGTCGGCCATTCCGTCCGCAACACACACTTCGGGTTTTGCTTTTAGATATCGTGAAAAACGGCGAGCATACCCCTCTAAATCTTCGATGTGGGGCATGACGATCGCATTTGCTCTCTTGTTATCCCATGAGCCGTCTTTTTTTCTGTGGGAGAGCTTGAAGAAAATACACGCGGCTGGAGCATAGACTAGACAGATATACTTACCGCACGGTTCGGTCAGCACATTATCCTTACTGAAAGCTTCATGACGAACAACAGCGCCGGGGAAAAGCCAACCCTTGATTTCCACACGATCTTTTAATAATCCCTTCTTGTCGATCATCTCCGTCCATGCCCTCATAGTGGCGTATGACTTAACAAAGGGTTTAAATCGAACTTGCGTCTGTACATCATCGAGCAGAATCGTCTTGATTTTTTCTGCCGTACCTTTTGGAATCATATTCTGCTTGTTGTGCTGAAGAAACGTCTTTCGAATGAACTCGCTTGAATCAACCCGCCGCACATCTCCCATATTTGCGTTTCTATGGGATGCGAAATCAAGGAGACCATCTTTATCAATAGCGAAGGACCGCTGAAAAAGCTCCCGGAAATAATCTTCCGCGCTTCCTGCCCATTCAAGCACGATCTTCTTCGGGGTTATCGACCAGCCTCCGTTTTCGGGTTTCCATCCGATGGCGTCGAAATGCTCCAGCGCCATATAAAGACCGGCCAGCCCCAAACGATGAAGATGCGTCATCCCTGGTTGAAAAAGACCTATCTGAAGCTGTTCCATTCGGCTCCCCTCCTTTCATCGTAGAGGACATATCCGGTCGGGGCGATAAAAAAACGCTTTTCTCTTTTCCACTCATACATATCTTTCCGATTGGGCATTGGAATTACAACCTCTGAAAAATGGTCAGCGGGAAGGTCCTCCTCGCGAACAACCTCGCTTGTATATCCTGATTCCTCTATTGACACCGGTTCGTTTTCCTCGAAGAGAAACGCATCATTCAATGCGTAATGCGTGCAGGAAGACAAAATTCTCCTTTCTTGGGGCATAGTTTTCAGAAAGGCTGTCGCAAGATCGCCCTGTGATTTCCCGGTACCGTCACAAAGCGACAAAATCCATTGTTTAGCCGCTTCAAGTAGATTCGCTTCATAAGGTAATTCACCTGAAGGAGGATAGTAAAAAAAAGCGGTCCCCAAGTTCGGTGGAATCGTGTCTTTACGGTTCAGTCGTCCAAGACGCTGGATGAGCGCCCATACCGGTGCATATTCGGAAATCAGCGTATCTGCCGATATGTCCAGAGACATTTCCGCTACCTGTGTCGTTACCGCGAAAACCGGAGCATCCTTGCCAAAAGCATCGATAACGGTCCTGTGTCTCCGCAATCTGTCCCTGTAACGAAACCTGCTATGATACAGTTCTGCGGGCAGACCGTGTTCCTTGCCCCAATCGTAGACCGCAACTGCGCTTTTAATCGTGTTGCATATCCAGAGGACTTTCTTTCTTCCTTCCTTACCCTCTCCGAAAATTTTCAATACCAGGCGTTTTGCTTCGTCACACCCGTTGTCGCCAAGGTCTTTCATGAGGTACCGAAGGGCGCTTTCTCTTTCCTCCGGGCCTTTAATCGTCTCCAGCCCTCCCCTGCACTCACACGCCTTCTCGATGGCCGTTCGTCGCTCCACAGGAAGAGTAGCCGTCATCAGAAGAACAGGAGAATTGCAGAACGTCTTGAGAAAAGTCAAAAGGTAGGAAAAGAGCTTTTCGCTGTATGCATGAATTTCGTCGAAGACAAAGGCGGCTCTGATAAGAGAAGGCCATGCATAAATACCTCTTCTTGCGGTCTCGAAAAGACCGAGGACCGTATGTGCCGTACAGACTACTGCGGGGATAGGCCACGTTTCCATCGCTTCGAGGCGGCTTTCGACGAGTTCGCTCTCTTCGCTGCCTCTGGCCGGCATGTTCTCAAGGAGTCTGTAATCAACATCCGACCGACTATGGACAAGAATTGCTTCAAAATCAGGATCGTGAAGGTATCCTGAAAACCCCTCGGATGCGGTTCCTGTTGTTGGATAACAAAAGAACAAGCGGAGTTCGTCAGCGTATCCGGCAGCCCACAAATAAGCCGCAATAGTTTTTCCCGAACCGCAGCCCGCTTCCGCAAGGACGGTTTTTGTATTCGCACATGCAACGTCTTTTTGGAACTCTCGAAGAGGATATCCTGAAAGCTTCTCTTCAACGATTTTCTCCAATTCCTTACTGCTGAGGCAAATACTCAGCTTCCGGTGGAGCCAGTCTTCCAGCCTTTCGGTGTTTCTTGGAAGTGCAGAACCGGCTAAATCGGCATTCATGAGACCGACTTTGAGGCACGCCATCAGCGTTTTCTCGCGATCTGAAAAATGAAGGTCCTCAAGCTCCGACTCAAGTTTTTCAAGCTCCTCGATCAGCTCTCCCCTCAGAAGAGAGAAAGAGATATCCTTTACTCTCGGAGGAGGTGCGAGCCCGAATCGCTCACTGCCCATCGTCATCATCTTGTAAAAATCTTTGTGTCCGGCGAACACGCTTACTGTTGTGCGCACCTTGCTGCGTTTCTTTAAGTTTTGGCATTTAAGATGGTGCAACCCCACCGAAAGAAAAACACCCTTAACAGCCCATGGAGGAAGGTTGCAGGTTTTGGGGAAAACCCAGGAAGAAAGGAGCGATAAAAGAACCATCGAGAGAGTTTCGTGCCTGATCCCCTGCTCCTTGAGCCTATTCAAGAGCAGGTCCTGGAAATGATCGTTAGCCTTGCCCCAATCGTGTACCCAAGCAGAAAGAAGAAACGCTCTGCTCCACGCCTCCAACTCTTCTTTTGAGAAACCGAAGGCTTGTTGCAAGCCCGATGCAAGAAAAGGAAGCATCTCTTCCGCGGCCCGAAGCACACATTCCGTATGTCCGACCAGAGTCTCTGCTCTTCGAGGAGCTTCCCGTTGAAGCGGGAGTTTCGCCAAAAGGATTTTATGCGTCATGGCTCAAGATACTTGGGATAAACACCCCGCACCCCATTTTCCTGCGACCGCCAAGCCCCGCTTCCTGTAAAAGCAGTGATTCTTCAGGAAGAAGCCCCTCCGCTTTTACGGCAAATCCTACTATCTCCTTGTCGTGAATACGAAGCGTTCTCTTCGTGAAAGCGACTTCGCCTCCGTCCGAAACCGCTCCTTCAAACGATCGTTTTGTCCAATGCGGTACAAGCGAGATTTTTGCGGGATCGACACCTATCTCAAGACACTGTCTCCGAGCGGCCTCCAGGAAAGTCTTGCTCTCCATAAAACCCTTGATGATTACCAGCCTGCTATACAAGCAAGATGCTTGGGAAAGAAGAAATGGCGAAGGAATTCCTAACGAAATTGAATGCCCATCAAGATCAAGTTTTTTTCCTGCCAGAGGTAAAACGTCCGGAATATGTTCGGAAAGAAGTCTGATTGAAAGCTTGCTCCTTCTATTAAGAAGAA
>Ga0334889_1005387_pt1 | contig 10618 bp, 9 predicted proteins | sample GraSluR1_MG_2_FD_207222 | JGI IMG/M metagenome (GOLD analysis project Ga0334889, IMG submission 207222) | Sludge microbial communities from methane-producing bioreactor in Wageningen University, Netherlands - Granular Sludge_8_08-R1 | ecosystem: Engineered > Bioreactor > Anaerobic > Unclassified ... | reverse complement strand
CGTTATTTCTCCGGTTTTTCGTAATCCTGCAGTCGCGCTACCGAAGCCACTCCGCCGCCGCGCGTCAGGTTCATGACCTTTACGCCGCGTGTCGCACGCCCCATCTCACGGATTTCTTTCACCCATGTACGCAGCACCACACCCTCAGTCGAGATAATAGTGATCTGATCGTCCTCCTGCACCACGCGGGCAGACACGATCTTGCCGACTGATTTCAGGCTCTTGGGATTGATGGTATGCACGCCCTTGCCGCCGCGATGCCGCACGGCATATTCTTGCACCCTGGTACGTTTGCCAAACCCGTTGTGGGTGATGACGAGCAGGCTGCCGTCTTTTTCAGCCACATCCACACCCACCAACTGATCGCCTTCGTTGAGGCGGATGCCGGTGACACCCGCGGCAGTGCGTCCCATCACGCGGATTTCGCTTTCATGGATGCGCAGCGCCTGGCCGTTTTCGGTGACGAACAGAATATCGTCATCACCGCTGGTAAGCACCACCCAGCCCAGATACGCATCATCATCCAGCGTGATCGCGCGCAAACCCGAAGGCCGCACGCTGTCAAAGGTCGATAATTCTGCCCGTTTCACCCGTCCGGTGTTGGTGGCAAAGAACAAATGACCACCCTGTTTGAAATCAGTCACCACCACGGTGGCGGTGATGTGTTCATCCGCGTCCATGTCCAACACATTCATAGCAGAAACGCCGCGGTCAGTGCGCCCGCCTTCCGGAATGCGGAAGACCCGTTCAGAATAGACCTTACCGCGGTCGGTGAAGAACAACACCGTATCCAGAGAACGCGCGGAGAACATCATCATCACCTCATCCTCCTGGCGCATGCCCTGCCCGATCACCCCCACCCGGCCGCGCCCCTGGGTGCGATAGGTGGAAGGTTTAAGGCGTTTGATGTAACCGCGTTCTGTGATCGTCACCAGCATGGCTTCATCAGCCACCAGGTCTTCATCGTTCAGTTCTATGTCGCCGTCAATATCAATGCGGGTGCGGCGGTCATCGCCATAGCGCACACGGATATCGTCCAGGTCCTCACGGATCACGGACAGGATTTTCTCAGGATGCGCCAGCAGGTCTTCCAGGTAAGCGATATGTTCGGTGATCTGCTGGTATTCGTCTTCGATCTTCTGGCGCTCGAGAGCTGCCAGGCGGCGCAACTGCATATCCAGGATCGCCTGCGCCTGGATCTCGGTCAGGTTGAAATTCTCCATCAAGCGGGTGCGCGCCACGTCTGCATCCGGTGAATTGCGGATAGTATCGATCACCGCATCCAGATTTGCCAGCGCGATCAACAATCCTTCCAGGATGTGGGCGCGCGCTTTGGCTTTCGCCAGGTCAAATTCTGTGCGTCTGATGATGACGGTTTGGCGGTGTTCGATGAACAAGCGCAGCGCCCGTTTGAGGGTAATCGTGCGCGGTTCGCCGTTCACCAAAGCCACCATCTGCACGCCATAGGTGCCCTGCAAAGGGGTGTATTTATATAACTGGTTGCATACCTGATTGGGTTGCGCGCCGCGTTTCAACTCGATTACGATGCGCATACCGTTGCGGTCTGATTCATCACGCAGGTCTGAGATCGCCGTGATACGTTCAGCCCTCACTAAAGCTGCGATGCGTTCGATCAGGTTGGTTTTGTTGAGCTGATAGGGAATTTCAGAGATGATGATGCGGAAGCGGTTGCCCGCCATCTCGTCAATTTCTGCCACACCGCGCACGGTCAGTTTGCCGCGGCCGGTGCTATACGCCTGTCGGATGCCTTCATGCCCCAGGATGACCCCGCCGGTGGGGAAGTCAGGCCCCTGCACAAACTGCATCAGGTCATCGGAGTTGATCTCATCCAGGCGGTGATAATTGTCGATCAAGTACTTCAGCGCGTCCACCACCTCACGCAAATTGTGAGGCGGGATATTGGTGGCCATGCCAACCGCAATACCGGTGGCGCCGTTCAACAGCAGGTTCGGCAGGCGTGCCGGCAGCACCACCGGTTCTTCCAGCGTGTCATCGAAGTTGGCGATATAGTCAATGGTATTTTTCTCAATATCGACCAGCATTTCTTCCGCCATGCGTCCCATGCGCGCTTCGGTGTAACGCTGCGCAGCAGGTGAATCGCCGTCAATGGAGCCGAAGTTGCCCTGTCCATCCACCAGCGGATAACGCATGGACCATGGCTGGGTCAAACGTGCCATGGCTTCATAAATCGAAGCGTCGCCGTGCGGGTGATATTTACCCATCACCTCGCCCACGATACGCGCAGATTTTTTGTGCGGGGTGTTGGCGCGCACACCCAGATCATGCATACCGTACAGGATGCGGCGGTGAACAGGTTTCAAGCCGTCGCGCACATCCGGCAGGGCGCGCGCCACGATTACGCTCATGGCGTAATCAAGGAAAGCGTTGCGCATTTCCGTATCGATGTCGATGTGTTTGATGCTGCCCGGCGTCACGATTTCGGGCAGATCTTCATCAAAACCATTGGGTTCTTCTTCAAAATCATCCGATTGATGATTGAATTCCTCGATGTTGTTGTCGTCAAGAGGGTTATCCATGTGCCTGCTTTCATTTCACAGCCAGGCAGTGTATTTTTCCCCGTTCGGCGGGTAGAAAAAACGCCCGCAAAGGGGAGGAAAAACCTGGCCACCAACCTCTAATTATACCCCAGAACAGGCGTTTTTTCTTTTTTCCGTGCCTTTTTAAATCAGGTACGAATGAGTTGGGAAAAATCGTTAGAAATGAAATTTAAGCGCTTCTGGAGCCGCTCAGGGCAGCGGGAAGCCTGCCCAGGTGCCGCTGGCATTGAAGCGCACCAGGGCAAAAACAAACAACTGCAATAGGGTCACGAGCACACCGCCCAGCCAGTAGGGCAGCAGCGGTCGCCAGCTGTTGAAGGAATTCTCACGGAAGGTCAACATCACCAGCAGCAGCATGTAGATGACGGAAAGAAAAGCCGGCACCGTCAGGGCGGTCAACACGGCAACCAGCCACAACACCCACGGCACCCCCAACAAAATACCCGCCAGCGGCACAGCGGTGATGCCCGCCAGCAGCAGCAATTGGCGTGGGTGATGAAAGAACGGCTGGTCGGCAGCTTGCGCCCAGATGGTCTGGTGAAATACAGGCACCACCATGGCCGCCATGCCCCAGCCCAGTCCCGCGCCGGTCAACAGGCGCATCCAGTTCTGGGTCTGGTACAGTTTCACCCCGAAACTATCTGCAAACAACGAATTGAAGCCGTCAAAAGCAAACACCGCCAGCAGGATGCCGAACACCGCCAAAAACAATGGCTTCGGAAAGGCGCTTTGGCGCTGGTTTCGCTTGAGGAATTGCAGCACTAAGCCGATCAACGCGCCCAGGTACATGCCCGTGCAGCGCGCGCACAGCGGCAGCACCCGCCCCTGCAGGTGAAAGGAATGGGTGGGCGCCTGGTGGCAGACGGCGTAGCCGATCGCGCTCAACTTGCCCCACAAACCCGGCGGGGTATAGACCAGCCAACCGATGAACATCACCGCCAAAGCGGTCAGCAGCAGCGTCCAGCGCAGACGCCGCCAGCGCGGGTCAAGGGTGAAGTTTTCTTTGCGATACCAGCGGAACATGGCTTGATTGTATCAGCAAACAGACAAATGTCAGGCCTGATCTGCATCGATCAAACCGAAGGCATCGGCAATGCATCGGGCGGTTTCCTGTGCGCTCAGGTGCGTGTTGTCGATCTTGACGTGCTGATCGGGGTAGAAAAAGCCCTCTTCACCCGTGTTCATGCGGTATTTTTCTTCTGATTGCAGCAGGTTGGCTTCTGAATGGGCGAGGTTGCGCTTGGGGGCTTTCTGCTGCAGGCGGAATTCACTGACATTGCGCCGCAGTCTTTCGTCCAGGTCAGCCTGCAATTCCGCATAATACACCTGCGCGCCTTGCTCGCTGAAGCAGCGTGTAAGCGAATCGATTTCTTGCTTATCGCCCGGATGCTCCAGCGCCCACACATAGGTGAAGATCATACCCGGTTTGTCACTGGCGGCCATCTCCTCGAAAATTCGCTGGCGGAACTCATGTACCAGGCGGTGAAAGGCAGGTTCGCCCCAGTTGAAAAAAGGCAGCACCAAGTCAATGGTCATGTGGTTGTGAAACAACGCCAGCCCGGTCAGTTTTGCCAGTTCATAACCCACGGTCATCTTGCCAACCGCCGGCGGTCCGAAAATGATCACCAGTTTCTTCATGATAAACACTCCACTAACACCTTGCCAGCATACATGAATTGTAACAGCAAGCGGGATGAGGAGGTAGTCCGCACTACATTGCCCGCCCACATACTTGCCAATCTTAAATTATCGTGAATTAGCATTATTTGCTATTGACAATACTGTTAATTTACAGTATTATAACAGCATGAACGACAAATTGGACATCCAAACCCATGTTGACAAGTTGAGCACAGAGATGCGGCGCGGTTTGACCGTCCTGGTCGTGATGAGTCAGCTGAATGAGCCTGAATATGCTTACTCACTGTTGAAGAAATTGGAAGAGAAAGGATTTGAGATCAGTCAGGATGCCCTTTACCCGCTGATGCGGAAACTGGATGAACAGGGCTATTTGAACAGTGATTGGAAAGTTGATGAATCTCGTCCGCGCCGCTACTACCAGCTCAGCTCCCTCGGTGAAGCCGTCTACAACGCGCTGAAAGCCGAATGGAAGGAACAATTCGAACAAGTTATACACATTATTTATCAGGAGAACGAAAAATGAAACTCACCCCCAAAGCCCAGGAATTATTGAAACGCTATCTGCTGGCGGTGGAACGCAGGCTGCCTCTGCAAGGACGCAAAGACCTCATCCAGGAAATCGAATCAGACCTGATGGACCGCATCGAAGACCAGCTGGGAGATGCCGCCCTGCAAAGCATGGACGAACACCAACTGGAAGCGCAGCTGCGCCTGATCGGTTCGCCCGGTGAAGTTGCCAATACCTTCGCTCCCGCCCAACCGTTGATCGCCCCGCAGCACGATTACATCTTCCGCATCATCGTCACCATCGTGGTGCCCATCGTAATGGGTGCGATCTTATTCGCCGGTGTGATCAGCCTGGCTTTCAGCGGCGGCGCCAACCCGCTGCAGAGCATTCTCAGCACCTTGAGTGCCATGTGGAGCGCCGCCATCGGCATCACCGGCACGGCTGCCATTGTGTTCATGGTATTGACTCGCTTTTTCCCGGAGGTCAACCAGAATGTGGACGCGATCAAGGTGGAGTTTGAAACTGAGCAGAAACCCTGGAAGATCAGTGATCTACCCGAATTGGTGCTGGCTGATGAGCAAATCCACCTGTGGGAGCCGCTGGTTGGCATCATCCTCGGCACCTTCTTCCTCGCCATCGTGGTGACCCTGTTCAACCGCTATGCCGGGCTGTGGTTCATCAATGAAGCCGGCAACTGGGTCATGCTGGATGTGCTGACCGAGAGCGTCAAAGCCATGGTGCCCTGGTGGGCATTGAGCATCGCCCTGGGCATCGGACATGAAGGTTTGCTGCTCTACCAGCGTCGCCGCTCGCTGCTCTCACGCTGGTATGAGATCGGCACCAAGATTGTTGACATCATCATCCTCGGCATGTTCATCTCCATCCCGCAGTATGTGAACTTTGACAGCGCCGCAGCCCTCACCCACGGCATGAACGCCGACGCGGTGCGCGGCTTCGAAACCCTGTTCGGTTTCCAGGAGTATTTCCGCTACGTGCTCATGTTCGTACTCGGTATCGTTGCCATCACCCTGGTGGTGGACGTGGTCAAGACCCTCCTGCGCACCATCAAAGCCAACGAAACAGCCTGAACAACAGAAAACGAAAGGAAAGACAGCACCCATGAGGAAACCCCTCACGGGTGCTTTTTGTAATGGAAAGTGTGGTTTTTGCCGGTCGTTTTGGCTCAATTTCCCGTATAATCTAAGTATGGCAAATACACAGACCCTCTACAAACTCAGCCTGCGCCCGAAGACCGAGAACGATACCCCCTGGCTGCGCCAGCACCTGATCAATGAATGGGGTGGCGAGCCTATCCTGGCCTACAAACAGGCTTACTACCCCACCCAGCTGCCGGGTTTTGTCGCCGTTCTGGAAGGCGCGCAGGGCAGCCAGATCGTGGGCGAAGCCACCTTTGTCATCGAAAAGCCTTACTGTGAGATCATCACCCTTTCCAGCCTGCGTGAAGGCGTCGGCATCGGCACAGCCCTGTTTTCCTACGTGGAAGCCGTCGCCCGCGCTGAAGGCTGCCGCAAACTGCGCCTGGTCTCCCCCACGGATGACCTGCGTGCGATCGGTTTTTATCAAAAACGCGGCATGCGCATCGTCGCCGTACTGCCTGACGCGTTGGAGGCGGTACGCAAGCTAAAGCCGCACATCCCGCGCACCGGCAGAAATGGTATTTCCCTGCAGGATGAAATGTTGTTCGAGAAACTGCTGACATGAGCCTGCCCATCCTGCAAATCCTCACCTCTCCTGACTGGGTGGACTATGAACTGGTCGATTGCGGCGATGGCGGTAAGCTGGAGCGCTACGGCGATTTTCTGTTGATCCGCCCCGAAGCCGAAGCCGTCTGGCGGCCGCGCCAGACCCTGGCGCAGTGGCGCGAACGCGCGCATGCTGAATTTATCACCACCGAGGAGAAGCACGGCGGACACTGGCGCACACTGCGTTCTATGCCCGACGAATGGCGCATCCGCTACAAAAACCTCGTGTTCTCGTTAGAATGCAAAGGCTCACGCCAGATAGGCTTGTTTCCTGAACAAGCCGCCTACTGGGACTGGATCAGCCAGCAGGTGGGCGCGGCAAAGCGCCCCCTTAAGGTCTTGAACCTGTTCGGCTACACCGGCGCTGCCTCGTTGGCCGCCGCCGCCGCTGGCGCACAAGTGACCCACCTCGATGCCTCCAAGCATGCCGTTACCTGGGCGCGCAACAACGCCGCCATTTCGGGCTTGCAAGATGCCCCCATCCGCTGGATCGTGGATGACACGCTTAAGTTTGTACAACGCGAAAAACGCCGTGAATCCTACTACGAAGGCATCATCCTTGACCCGCCCAAGTTCGGGCGCGGCCCCAAAGGCGAGGTATGGGAGTTCTACAAGCTGCTGGCCCAACTGCTGCAAGCCTGCGGCGATATCCTCAGCCCGCAAGCCGCCTTTTTTGCCCTGACCGCCTACGCCGTCAAAGCTTCGCCCATCACCCTGCAGCAGGCTATCGCCGAGATCACACCAGCCGAAGGAGTGTTGCAAGCCGGCGAGATCACCTTGCAGATCAGCGGGTCTGACCGGCTGCTGCCCACCGCCATATTCGCCCGCTGGCATCGTCCCCCATCCAACTAATCATCAAGGAGCCTCAATGAAACCTGTCCCCCCTCGCGTTCTATCACATCTGGCAAAAAAATGCGGATTGGACACGGAACAGTTACGCAAAATCGCAGGGGGACACGAATATTCGGATGGCGTCATCTACCGTGCAGGCGATTCGCCGTTATTGATGAAGATCATGGTGATGCACTATGGTGACGAGCTTGCCCTGGCAAAACTGGTGGAACGCTTCAAGTTCGCGCGCTTGATGGGCGCCAACGGTGTCAACATCGTTTATCCACTCGCGCAGGATGACGGCAGCCTCTACAGGACCTTCATCGATGGCACTGACCTCTATCTGGCGTACCTGATGGATTACATCCCCGGCGCCACCATCCTGCAAAGCAACTGGCGCGACCGTTTCTTCATCGAATGGGGTCGCCTGGTCGGCAAGATGCACGCAGTCACCCAGACCTACCCGATCTGGCAGCATGCCATGGTGCAGACCCCGCATGGCAAAAAGAAGGTGTTCGGCTGGCAGGAGGAATGGGATTTCTTTTATGAGTGGTGTCGTGATGAAGAAGTGCGCAACGCCTGGCGCCGCATCAAAGACCGGCTATTGCAGCTGCCCATCGAGCGCAGTTCCTACGGATTCATCCACAACGACCCCCATGCCGAAAACCTGCTGTACGACGGCAAACACCTCGTTTTGCTGGATTTCGATGTGGCAAACTGCCACTGGTTCGTCACCGACATTGCCATTGCCATGCAGATGACACTGTTCCAAACGGGCGGCATGGAAAAACCGGTGCAGAATCAGCGCGCGGTGCAATCATTCCTGTCCGCTTTTCGCCAGGGGTATCAAGAAGAAAACCAGCTTGACGAATTCTGGTGGCAGCAATTGGATCTGTTCATCCAGTACCGCCGCACGCTGTTGTTCTGTGTCATGCAAGAGTGGATGGAAAGCAACCCGAACGCCCGCAACAGCTGGAAACGCATGATCCTGAATCCCCCGCCGGTGGTCAATCTGCCGCGCTAAACATCCCCCACAATCCAGGGAGAAACCCATGAACACACCTGACCTTGCCGCCATGCGCACCGCCGCCTTCGACTTTACCCGCCAAATCATTGATCGCTTCGGGCCACGTCTGGCTGGCTCAACCACAGACGCGCAGGCCGCGCAGGCCATTCAGGCAGAAATGCAGACCTTTTGCGACGAGACCCGCACACAGCCGTTCTCTGTACATCCCGCCGCCTTCCTCGATTGGATCCGCATCCTGGTGTTAATCTATATAATCAGCCTGGCGGCAGTGTGGCTGAATGTTCCGCTGATCGCCGCCCTGTTGATTGCCGCCGGCCTCGCTATCATGGTGTTCGAGTTCTTTCTTTATAAAGAGGTGGTGGATCCCTTGTTCAAAAAAGTGAACGGCACCAATGTATGGGGCATCGTGGAACCTGTTGGCGAAGTCAAGCAGCAGGTGATCATCAGCGGCCACCATGACAGCGCGCGCATCTTCAACTTCTTCATCCACCAGCCCAAACTCTACGGCCTGCGCGTGATGGGCGGCATCGGCGCCTTCGTGGTCTTCTTCCTCTACACCATCGTACTGCTTTTCACCCGCACCAGCCCCCTGCCGCTGTGGCAGATCGTGTTCAACAGCCTGTTCACGCTCTTGTTGCTGCTGGTGGGGCAACTGTGGTTCTTTGCATCCAACCGCGGCACCCCCGGCGCGGGCGATAACCTGATCGCCTCTGCCCTCGCGCTACAGGTCGGCCGGTATTTCCAACAGCAAAAACAGGCGGGTAATCCTTTGCAGCACACGCAAGTGCACATCGTCAGCTTCGATGCCGAAGAAGCCGGTCTGCGCGGCGCGCGTGCTTTCTTCAAGGAGTTCGGGGAGCAGCTGCAACAGCCGCCCGCCTGGCTGTATAACATCGACTGCCCCTACAACCTGCAGGATACCTTCTTTTTGACCTCTGATATCAACGGCAGTGTGCCTTTGTCAACAGAGATGGCAGAACGCTGCGCCGCCATCGCGCATGAACTCGGCTACCCCGCCATCACCAAACCAATCACCTTCCTGACCGGCGGCACAGACGCCGCCGAAGGCGCCAAAGCCGGCCTGCATGCCGTGACCCTGATGGCGATGCCGTGGGACAATGCGGAGCGCGCCGCCGTCTATCACACCCCGGATGACAAGGTGGATGCTATCGAACCGGCGGCGGTGGAAGCCGCCATGGCGATCGCCATCCGCTTTATTCAACAGTTAGATCAGGCCTGACGCGCCTTTTTCCGGCATGGATGCCGCCCTTGTAGCACGCCTGATTTACCCCGAATTGGACAGAAATCACCCCCCAATTGTTTGATTTTCCCCTACTTCTTTTCCCCTCAACAGGCTATAATCCCTTGATACCCCCTGAGAAACCATAATTGGAGAAAACCTTATGACCAAAATCACATTTATCGGCGCAGGCAGTTTCGGCTTCACCCGCAACCTGGTACGTGATATCCTCACCTTCCCGTTGCTGGAAGATGCCACCTTGAGCTTGATGGACATCAATGCCGAACGCCTTGAGTTTGCGCACAAATCCGTCGAAAAGATCATCGCCCTGGGCAACTACCCCGCCACCGTGGAAGCCACCATGGACCGCGCGGCTGCGTTGAAAGATGCCGATGTCGTCATCTGCACCATCCTGGCAGGCGGCGTGGATGTGTGGCAATATGACATCACCATCCCCAAAGAATTCGGCGTTGACACCAACGTGGGTGACACGCGCGGCCCGTCGGGTGTGTTCCGCGCCCTGCGCACCATCCCCGTGATGCTCGATATCGCCCGCGATATGGAAAAGTACTGCCCCAACGCTACCCTGCTCAACTACACCAACCCCATGGCCATGCTGTGCCGCGCCATGCAGCGTGAAACCAGCATCAAACTGACCGGTCTGTGTCACTCTGTGCAGGGCACCGCCGAAATGCTGGCAGACTGGATCGGCGCGCCGATGGATGAGATCACCTATACCTGCGCCGGCATCAACCATCTGGCGTGGTACCTCGATTACCGCTGGAATGGGGTGGATGCCTACCCCCTGATCCGCAAAGCTATCACCGAGAACGAAGACATCTACAACAAAGAGCAGGTGCGCAACGAAATGTACCTGGCATTCGATTACTACGTGACTGAATCCAGCGGGCACAACTCGGAATACAACTGGTGGTTCCGCAAGCGACCCGACCTGATCGAAAAATATTGCACCCACGGCACCAACTGGAACCCCGGCCACTACGCCTACATCCTCGAGGAGTACACCAA
>Ga0334889_1005386_pt1 | contig 10624 bp, 10 predicted proteins | sample GraSluR1_MG_2_FD_207222 | JGI IMG/M metagenome (GOLD analysis project Ga0334889, IMG submission 207222) | Sludge microbial communities from methane-producing bioreactor in Wageningen University, Netherlands - Granular Sludge_8_08-R1 | ecosystem: Engineered > Bioreactor > Anaerobic > Unclassified... | reverse complement strand
CTGGGACAGGCCTTCGGTCGGCTAACCCGCGTCTCCCATGCATAATGGCATTTGGGGCATTTCATTTGTTTCATATTAATACAGTTGTAATAAGAGTATTAATAACTTTCGATAGTATATGATTATCCCTATTATGGCCGCAAGCGCAAAGCCTATAATTGAATAGAGAGGGAAAAGAGAGAATTTCATGCACGAGATTTTGGAGATCCTTTACGAAAACGCCAAGGCAACACCTTCCGAGATCGCAGCGCTGCTGGGCAAATCCGAGGAGGAGGTGGCCCGGGAGATCAAAGAGATGGAGGATGCAGGAATAATAAGGAAATACATCACTCTGATCAACTGGGAGAAGCTCGACCAGAGCGTCGTCTTCGCCGTCCTGGAGCTGAAGGTAGCTCTGCAGAGAAAGACGGGCTACGATGCAGTGGCAGAGAGGATCGCCAGGTTCTCGGAGGTGGAGTCAGTGCGGCTGATCTCCGGAGGCCACGACCTGTCTGTTACCGTGCGGGGCAAATCCATGAAGGATATCGCCTATTTTGTGGCGGAGAAGATCGCCCCCCTGGATGGTGTCCAGTCCACCTGCACCCATTTCATACTCAAGAGCTATAAGGAGCATGGGGCTATCCTCACTGAGCAGCCCAAGCCCGAGAGACTGGTGATAACTCCATGAAGCAGCAGACAAAAAAGCAGCGCCTCAAGAATGTCCTCCCCTGGAATGCAAAAGATCACATCAATCAGTCGGTAAGGGATATGCCTCCCTCCGGGATACGCAAGTTCTTCGACCTGGTGAGCGAGATGAAAGGTGCGATCTCCCTGGGAGTGGGCGAGCCAGACTTCGTCACGCCCTGGCATGTGCGCGAGGCCTGCATCTACTCACTGGAACTGGGAAACACCCATTACACCTCCAATAAAGGCATGCCCGAGTTGAGGGAGGCCATCTGTCAGGAGGTCAGCAGGGATATGGGGATCGACTTCGACTGCAATGAGGAGATCCTCATCACCACTGGAGTGAGCGAGGCGGTGGACCTGGCCTTCCGGGCGACTCTGAACCCCGGCGAGGAAGCGGTGGTTCCCGAGCCCTGTTATGTGGCTTATACTCCGGACATCATCCTGGCCGGTGGAGTGCCAAAGACGGTCCCCACCCGGCTGGAGAATGAGTTTCGAGTCCAGGCGGAGGATGTCGCCAGAAGAGTGACCGAGAAGACCCGCAGCCTTCTCTTGAGCTATCCCAACAACCCCACCGGAGCTATAATGACCCGCTCGGACCTGGAGGACCTGGCTGATGTGGTGGTGGAAAACGACCTGATAGTGATATCCGATGAGGTCTATGCAGAATTAACCTATTCCAAAAGCCATATCAGCTTCGCCCAGCTGGAGGGCATGAAGGAGAGGACCCTCATCTTGAATGGCCTCTCCAAGTCGCATGCCATGACTGGCTGGCGGATAGGCTATGCGATGGGAGACCCGGCGCTGGTCGGTGCGATGACCAAGATCCATCAATACACCATGCTCTGTGCCCCCACCATGGCTCAGGTGGCAGCCCTCGAAGCCATGCAATCGGGCAAGGACGAGATGCTGCACATGAGGCATGAGTATGACCTGCGCAGGCGCCTTTTCGTCTCAGGATTAAACCGCATTGGCCTGGACTGCTTCGAGCCCAAGGGGGCATTTTATGCCTTCCCCTCAGTCCAGAGGTTTGGCCTCTCCTCAGAGGAGTTTGCGGAAAGGCTATTATACGAGCAGAAGGTGGCGGTAGTCCCGGGCAATGTCTTCGGCGAGAGCGGAGAGGGATTTTTGCGCTGCAGCTATGCCACCAGCAGAGAGGAGCTGATAGAGGCGCTGGACCGGATGGAGATATTCATCAAGAGCCTGTGAGAGCAAAGAGGAAAATAGGAAGAAAAAGACATGCTCAAAGCCACCCTTCGATCGGAGAAGACCGACCGCCTGGCAGGAGGCCTGGCAGCAATAGGACTCAGTCCCAATGCCTGGACCCTAATCTCCCTGGTGCCGGCACTGGCAGGCCTGGTGGCCCTGGTCATGCACCAGCTCGCCCTGGGCCTGGCCATGTTCGCCCTATCTGCCTTCATCGATATCGTGGACGGGACGGTTGCCCGGGTCACCAATCAGGTCAGCGACAAAGGGGCCTATATCGATGGGGTGGTTGACAGGTATGTGGAGCTGATGCTCTACCTGGGGCTGCTCATTTATATTGGACGAGGGGAGTTTTTTGGCCTTCCCAATGAGGTCTGGATAGTGCTCCTGATATTTGGCGGGCTCATGACCAGCTTTGTCCGGGCCTATGCCGACCACCGGGGGATTGTGAAAGACCCGGGGGAGCTGAAGAGGATGGGAGGTCTCCTCGAGAGGCTGGAGAGGCTCATGCTGCTCTATTTCGGGATGTTTCTGGGCCTGTTTGACATCCAGTGGCTGATGGCGGTCATAGCTTTGACCGCATTACTGGCCAATGCCACTGCCCTGCAGAGGATCCGGTTTGCCCTGAGAGCAAAATCCTAGCCTCAAAGCCAATGTCTTGAAGACTATCCAATGCGGACTGCTACTGCTCCAGCTCTTCCTGATAATCATCCTTTCCGCCATCCGCGCCGGGCAGATCCAGCTGGTCTTGGCTTTCCTCACCAGCTCGATTCTGGGAAATCTCTTCATGGTGCTGGTCTTTGCCTCCATGGCTCTGGGCAGCCCGATGACCGTGGATCAATCCGCGGGAGCTGATCGCCTCACTGCCGACCCCATTATCTAATATCAGAAGGCTTTAACTTTCCTCGCTCTGTTCTGTCAAAATCGCTATCAAAACTCACAATGATTAAATTATATTTTTCCGCCAGAGCATATTGATAAGCATCATCATAATCGAGTTTGAATCTTCTTGATGCCAGAACAACTCTTTGCATATCTTCTGGGCCGATCCGCATTAGCCGAATACCTCCCACCAAGAGCATATCGTCCACCGCTTTTAGGAAGATATCATGCATGATGCGACGTATCAAAATAACACCAATTGAATCTATTGTGAACTCCGATACGGAGAGCATCTCGGGAGGTGTTTCCAAAAGAAGCCGTTCTACCTCATCCGCTTTCTTTTGGTTAAGTAGCAGTTCCAGTAGAATATTGGTATCCAGCAGGTACATCAATCCCCTCTCCACTCCAGAATCTTGTGCTGGAGCTCTACTGATGTGTACTCATCTTTCATATCCTGCAAAGCGCCCCTCCACTCCAGCTTCATCCGACCTTTCCGCTTTGGGCCTCGTTTCTCCATCAGGAACCTTGCGAAATCGACAACCTCTTGATGTAAATCAGGAGGCAGCTCTTTGATTATTTCTTCCAGCTCAGACATAGAGATGACATCCTTTGCTTGAGTATGACATTAACCTCTTTTGAGATTAATATGACGATCATGAAAGAGTCTTTTTGCCCCATCAAAAAAAGAGAATGAAATCCACCAGCCCGTTAAGTGGATCTCATCTATCTTGCTCAAAGCATGCTTACTTTCTCGCTGCCATCTCCAGCACACGGGCCGCCTGCGCTCCCGCCTCCATGATCTCCAGGTTCTTGGGTATGAGCTTGGGCTTCTTGGCAAAGGTAACGCGGAAGGCGTTCCCATAGGCTTCTTTCGGCATACCCAGGTTTCCCGCCTGCATCAGAGCCCCCAGCATGGCGGTGTTGGCGGCCATACTGGCCCCCTTGTCCGCAGCGATCTCAGTTGCAGGCACGGATATGGCTTTTACTCCTTCCGGTGCCTGGAACTGGCCGGCCAGAGAGTCGTATAAGATCACTCCCCCTTTCCTGACAGCAGGGGCGAACTTTTCCAGAGATGGGCGGTTGAAGGCCACCAGCACATCGGGATGATCCACCACCGGCGAGCCGATGGGCACTCCGGAGATGATCACCGAGCAGTTGGATGTCCCGCCCCTCTGCTCGGGCCCGTAATCCGGATACCAGGAGACGAACCGACCGCATCCGAAGGCCGCCTGGGCCAGGGCCAGCCCCATGCTGAGCACCCCCTGCCCGCCGAACCCAGCGATCTTCACCCCTTTGGGCACGAACTCCGGATCATTCTCGAACTGGACACATACATTATCCTCGCAGCCGAAGATCCTGTCCAGGGACTGCAGGGTGTAGTCGCTGTTCGGCCTGATGATGGGCTCTGCTTCAGCCGACCTGTCCCGGAATCTCTTCAAGGGAAACTCCTTTTCCATCTGCTCGTTGATGAACCGGGCGCATCCCCGGGCATCCATCCTCAGAATGGTGGGACAGGGGCTGAGGAGCTCCACAAAGGCATAGCCTTTTTTATCTCGCTGAACCTCCAGCGCCCGTCTCACCGCCCTCCTGGCCTTGCGAATGTGCTCGATATCCGAGAGGCTCGCCCTCTCGATGAATACCGGGGCGCTGAGGGTATCCAGTATCTCGCAGATATGAATGGGATAGCCCTGCTCCTGGGGGTCGCGCCCCTGGGGGGTGGTGGATGTGATCTCGCCGATCAGTGTGGTGGGAGCCATCTGGCCGCCGGTCATGCCGTAGACGGTGTTATTGACGAAGAAGACCGCCAGCTTCTCCCCCCGGTTGGCCGCCTGGATGGTCTCGTTCAGGCCGATGGAGGCCAGATCTCCGTCCCCCTGATAGGAGATGACTATGGCATCATCCTCTGCCCGGGAGATGCCTGTGGCTATGGCTGGAGCCCTGCCGTGAGCGGCCTGCACGTGTCCCGAATCCAGATAATAGTAAGCGAATACAGCACACCCCACGGGACTGATCACAACGCACCGGTCCTGAATTCCCAGGTCGGCCATGGCCTCGCCGATCAGCTTATGCAGTATGCCATGCCCGCAGCCCGGACAGTAATGAGTGGCGGTAGGAGCAGACCCACCCTTGCGCGGGAAGACGTCGTACATTCCCGGATGCCCGCCAAACAGCTTCTCTTTTGCCGCCATTTATGCCACCTCCCTGATTTTATCCATGATCTCGTCGATGTTGATCAGATTTCCTCCGTAACGGCAGACAAGCTCCACCGGCCGGCAGCCGCTGGCAAGGCGAATATCATCTCGCATCTGGCCGTTGCTCATCTCCACCGATATGAACTTGCAGCCCCTATCGGCAAGCTTGGCGATCTGCTCCGTGGGGAATGGATAGAGGGTTATGGGCCGGAAGAGCCCCGCCCGGATTCCCTCCTTTCTGGCACTGTCCACCGCCGATCGGGCGATCCGGCTGCTGATGCCGTAGGAGACTAAGACCACATCCGCATCCTCCAGCCGGTATCCATCCCACAAAACCTCGTTCTCCTCCACCTGGCGGTACTTCTCCTGCAAGATCAGGTTATGCTTCTCCAGGTCGCCGAAGTCCAAAGAGATGGATGTAACCAGATTTCCTCTGGTCTCCGCCCTGCCTGCCACCGCCCAGGTGGTATCAATGGTATGCTCTATTGCCTCCTGGGGAAACTGGAGGGGCTCGACCATATGCCCCAGAACTCCGTCCGCCAGGATGATCACCGGATTTCTGTACTTGAAGGCCAGGTCGAAGCCCTTGCGAGTGAAGTCGCACATCTCCTGCACGCTGGCTGGAGCGAGGACAATGTTGTGGTAGCAGCCGTGGCCTCCTCCCTTACAGGCCTGATTGTAGTCGGACTGCTCTGGACCGATGTTGCCCAAGCCCGGCCCCGCCCGGCAGATGTCCACGATAACGCAGGGCAGCTGCGCTCCGGCGATGTATGTTATTCCCTCCTGCTTCAGGCTCATTCCCGGCCCGGAGCTGGCGGCCAGCACCCGGTGGCCGGCAGTCGCAGCCCCATAGACCATGTTGATCGCTGCTTCCTCCGATTCCGCCTGGACGAACTTGCGGCCCACCAGAGGGAAGAATTTGGAGGCCTCCTGCAATATCTCGCTGGCCGGAGTTATGGGATAGCCGAAGAAGCAGTCGCATCCTGCATAGAGCGCTCCCACGATCACTGCACTGTTCCCCGCCATTAATCCAGATGCCATTTTCAGCTCTCCTGCGCAGACTTCTCTTTCTGAGGCACATGGACCTCAATTGCCAGCGGCTCGGGACAGGTGTAGTAGCAGGCTGCGCAGCCTATGCATCCGTCTCCTGAGTATAGCACATAGTTGTAGCCGCGGACGTTCAGCTCACTGCCCATCTTCAGCACTCCTGCCGGACAGGCCTCAACACACCTCTCGCATGCTTTGCATTCCAGGGAATTGATCACCGGATAGGGCTTGTCCTTATCCCGGATCTCCACCCTCCTGATCTTGCCGCTGATGGTCTTGGGAAGCTCATCAACGAACTCGACTATTCGGGGGTACTTGTAGGGCGCCGTCACCTTTTTAACGTGGTCTTGCAGCTCTCGTTTCAGCTCCTCGGAGGGGCTGAATCCCTGGGTGAGAACCACCGTAGCCTTGACCACCTGACCGCGGATGGGATCGGGAACTCCTGTGATTGCCACCTCCAGGACGGCGGGATGGGACATGAGAGCCGACTCGACCTCAAAGGGCCCCACCCGGTAGCCGGAGCTCTTGATCATGTCGTCCGTCCGGCCGATGAACCAGAAGTATCCATCCTCGTCTCGCCAGGCGGTATCTCCGGTATGATAATAGTCATCGTGCCAGGTGTTCTGGGTCTTGTCCGGGTCCATGTGGTAGTCGGTGAAAAGGCCCACCGGCTTTCCTTTATCCGTCCTGATCACAATCTCCCCTTCCTCGCCCACCTCGCAGATCTTGTCGTTCTTTCCCACCAGGAGGATATCGTATCCTGCTGCGGGCTTTCCCATGGATCCTGGTTTGGCCTCCATCCAGGGATAGTTGGAGATGCAGACCACGGTCTCCGTCTGGCCGTATCCCTCCATCAGCCGCAGGCCAGTGGTCTCAAGGAAGCTCTCATATACCGAAGGGTTGAGGGGCTCGCCTGCTGTGACTGCATACTTGAGGCGGGAGAAGTCGTAGCGAGACATATCGCTCTTGATCATGAACCTGAAGATGGTGGGCGGGGCGCAGAAGGTGGTCACGCCGTATTTGCCCATCTCATCCATCATCCTTCCAGCATCGAAGCGGTCGTAATCATAGACGAAGACGGCCGATCCTGCTATCCATTGGCCGAATATCTTGCCCCAGGCGCATTTGGCCCAGCCGGTATCGGCAACTGTGTAATGCAATCCGTCGTCCTCTACATTCTGCCAGAACTTGGCGGTGAGGATATGGCCCAGTGGATAGGTCTGATCGTGCTTGACCAGCTTCGGATAGCCGGTGGTGCCGGAGGTGAAGTATGCCAGAAGTATGTCATCGTTTTTAGTCGCCTGATCTCCTTTAGGCCGAACGAAAGTTTCACTTGCCCGTTCCAGCTCCAGATCGAAGTTGATCCAGCCCTCCCGATTCAGATCCCGGCTTCCCACCAGGGCTTTGACCAGGGGGACCTCTCCCGCCTCTCTGTGGGCGGCATCGAACTCTGCAGGAACGTCGTTTTCACCGATGCAGACGATGAGCTTCAGATCTGCTTTTTTGATGCGATAAAGGAAGTCTTTGGCTTTCAGCATATGGGTGGAAGGGATGGAGATTGCGCCGAGCTTGTTCAAGCCCACCATGCACACCCAGAACTCCCAGCGGCTCTTGAGGGTGAGCATTGCTGTATCGCCCTTCTTTATCCCAAAGCCCTGAAAGAGGTTGGCGGCTTTGTCGCTTAATTTCTTCAGCTCTTTGAAGCTGATGGTCTTCGCCTCGCCATGATCGTTACACCAGACGAGTGCACATTTATCAGGACATTCAGCAGCATAAACATCGACGACGTCATAAGCGAAATTGAAGTTCTCTGGGACGAGGATCTTCAGGTTCTCTCTGAAGTCATCGTATGATTTGAAATCCAATCGCGAGACATACCTAGGCAATAAAGATGTCATTTTTAATCCTCTGTAACGGGTTTACATGACCACGGCCAAAAGCTTCACCGGCTTATCACTTAAAGCTTCCATGACATGGTCATATGTTGAATCAAAGAATATCGAGTCCCCTTCATTGAGAATGACCTCGTTCTCATTGATGGTGATCTTTAGTGTGCCCTCAAGAACATACTCGAACTCCTGGCCTGGGTGGCTGTATAGCGAGTGGACCGGATGTGATTGGCTCTCTTTCTTGGGATCTATGGTGACGATAAAAGGCTCAGCCTTCTTATTGGCGAACTTTCTGGCCAGGCTCTGATAATGATACTGCTTTCTGCGCTCCACCTCCACACCCTCGCCCTTACGGGTTATGGCGAAGATGCTCATCTTGGACTCCTCGCCGGTTAGGAGCAGGCCTGTATCCACGTTCAGCCGTCGCGCAATGCCTATGAGAATGCTGGCCGGGATGTCCAGCATACCGTCCTCATAGCAGTTGTACGTGTCAACTGCCACATTCAGGTGCTCTGCCATCTCTTCGGGCGATACTCGGTTCAGCTCTCTCAGCTCACGAAGTCGCGTTCCTATCTCCTCAAGCGTTTCTTTCATGCACATTCCTCGGCGCATCCCAACTTCATGGTCCAGAGCAGTAGATCCAGGCCACAGGTAATGCAGGGTTGAGACTGCCATACATTTATATTTGAATCTATCTCAGGAAATGGGCTCAATTCGGGCCGATCCATATCGGATGATGAATAAGGATGATATGGTGCCTTAATTATCAATTATGCTCAATTGTGCCTGAAATACATAATAATCACTTAATCATTCACCCTAAAATTGATGACTGAGGGAAGCTTGGAGATAAAACGGAAACCTGACTGACCAGGCGATTCTTTGCCAGAGAAAAGGTGTTTTGCCCCGCAAAAACGAATACTATGAGCCATTATGGCCATTATGGGCGATTTTTAATTATTATAGCTGTCGTGAGCGATTGCCAGAGGCTCCTGGCAGCTGCAGATGGCCATATATTCTACCTGTTATGGGCCCAGTATACATATCCTTTCAAGAGGTCCAGTCGTCTTCATCAAGCCAGCTCTCTGATCTTCTCTTTGAACTGACCGTTGCTGCGACCCTCTGCTTGCCGGCATATGCCATAGCGGCAGTTCGAACGCGACTGCTCCCGCGCATGAGTTGATAGGCTATCTCCGGATCGATGTCGTATTTGTCCCGGTAGGCTTGGCGGGAGAGGTGCTCGCCAAAGCCGGAGATGTAGAGGGGCTCGCCTACTATCGGAGTTATCTTCCCCGCAGGCAGGATCCATTCAAAGCCCTCAGGGAGGGTGCATTCCAGCCAATCATCGCCATCGTCTAAAGCTCCATCGGAGATCTCGTTTACCACTCCGCAGTTTTTGCAGATGATCTTTTTCATATTACTCACCTTCAATGAGATTACTCAGTTAATAACAGTATATATAATTTACCTAAGAAAATACTTATTGGGATGAGCCGCTCTATCCAGTGCAATGGCGAACATAAATTATTTATACTCATCAGTAATCAAGTAGAATGATATATCAATCGAGAGACTTCGTAAATTAATGGAATATTCAATCGCAAGAGTTATAAACTTTAGAAAATATCTGATTAAGTATGAAGGACTTTATGGGATCGAGAACCACCTATTACAGTCTGGCTAAAGATAGATTGAAGGGAAAGCATCCCAGAATATACAATCTTATTTTGATACTCACACTGATGTCACTGACTGGCACAGCCGCTTTTCTGATTTCGGATATCTTCTCTTTTGGCATCGATTACGATAATATGAGCATTCAGGGCGGCAAGGGCATCATATTCCCAGCTCTTTGGGGCGACAAAAAAGCAAGCGGTGGCGCTACGGATGATGGAGGACAGGAGAATGCTTTGAGTGCTCTTGATGCCAATGCATCCCCAGATAAGGCGATGAGCAGCCAATCGACCTCGAATTCAACAGGCAAGGATGAAAATGGAAATGCGAGCAGGGAGCTTGATTCGTCCCAAACCAGCTCCGCAACTGGGCAGGCGACAGGCTCCATCGCTTCTGCAAAGAAGACCAGCTCATCAACCAGCAGCAAGAAAAGCCATAGCTCATCAGGCTCTTCAAGCTCATCCCGTTCAAAGTCCTCGTCGGAGAAGGAAGAGAAAGCAGCCGTCCCGGATAATGAGAGCGCAAATGCTACTGCCAAAAATCAGACATCCATAAGTCAATTGCCAGAAAAAAGCTCTGATGAGGGAGCGATAAAGGCGGACGAGGACGAAAAGGCCGGAAAGCAGGCAAATGAAGAGACGCCGGCAGAGATTGAAACATCTGCGGAGGCTAAAGCAACGGCCAAAGCGGAGACACCGGCCAAGCCAGAGACGACAGAGACCGGGACAACGGTCAAAGCAGACACACCAAACGATATCGATGCCCGGGTTATGGCCGCTGGGGAGGCAAGCTCGACACCTGCAAAGGCAAATGAGATGCAGGAGAGCCAATCTGAGAAGAGAGATGAACTGGCAAAGGAACGGGCAGAGCATAATGAAAAAGTGGCAAATGAAAAGGCTCTGTCATCGAGCCAATCTGCAGAAAAGGCGAGCTTGACAGCATCGCAAAGAAGCACAGAGCGGCAGGAGAGCCAATCTGTGAAGAAGGATGAACTGGCAAAGGAACGGGCAGAGCATAATGAAAAAGTGGCAAATGAAAAAGCTCTGTCATCGAGCCAATCTGCAGAAAAAG
>Ga0334889_1005379_pt1 | contig 10636 bp, 8 predicted proteins | sample GraSluR1_MG_2_FD_207222 | JGI IMG/M metagenome (GOLD analysis project Ga0334889, IMG submission 207222) | Sludge microbial communities from methane-producing bioreactor in Wageningen University, Netherlands - Granular Sludge_8_08-R1 | ecosystem: Engineered > Bioreactor > Anaerobic > Unclassified ... | reverse complement strand
CTAAATCTTTAATTCGATTTCTCATTTTTTTCCTTTCTTTTTCCCATTGATTTTGAATTATTTCTATTTGCTCGGTTAAATGAAGTATGATTTCAACTCCAGCTAAATTGACTCCCATGTCCTGAGTTAGAGCTTTAATCTGCCTCACTCTTTCAACGTCTCGATGGGAATACAACCGGATATTTCCACGACTTCGATTTGGTTTAAGTATTCCCATTTTTTCATAGTATCGGAGTGTCTGAGGATGTAAGTTGGTCATTTGAGCAACCACACCGATTACGAGATATTCATCCTTATGGTTATTTTTTGTCATCTTTTATACATCCTCCTTTAAATCCTTTAAGCTCCTCTATATAAACAGATGAGATCGTGGATTTTCTTTTCTCATTGCTGATAAGTCTTGAAATAATCTCTTTTCTTTTTCATCAAGATGGGTAGGTAAAACAACTCGAATTTTAACTAATTGATCACCCATTAATCCAGTTTTTCTATCTTTAATCCCCAGTCCTCGAAGCCGTAAGATCACACCATTTTGGGTTTCAGGAGGGATTTTCATCTTTACCCTTCCTTTAATGGTCGGTACCTCAACTTCAGTTCCTAATAGAGTTTCGTATAAAGTTAATGGGAGGTCGAGATGAATATCGTTCTTTTCTCTCCTAAAAAAGGGATGGGATTGGATTTTAACTACTAAATATAAATCGCGACCATTGAGTACTCCAGGCACTCTCAATTTTCCACCATCTTGAATCCCGGCAGGAATACTGATATCAACCGTCTTTTTTCTTTTGACGATCCCCCGGCCATTACAAGTAGAACAATTCTGATTCTGACCCCCACATTGAGGACAAGATTCTTCGAATTCCAAATGAAAATTCTTCCGAGTTCCTAAAATGCTTTCCATAAAGCTAATTTCTATCGGATGGGAGGAAGATTCTGCTACATGCTCTTGAGGATATCCATTCATCCAATCATTTCTTTTGGTAGAACGAAAACGAGTCGAATGAGTTCGAGCACTGGAACCTCCAAATAAATCACCAAAAAATGTTCGGAAAAAGTCGCTGAAATCTGTCCCTTCAAAGTTGGAAGAATAGGTCTGCTGGTATGAGGTTCCACCTGATCCATATTTGTTATAATAGTCTTTCCAAAATTGCTCAGTATCTCTTTGACCATAGCTATTCCAAGCTGATCCCAGTTCATCGTATCTTTTTCGCTTTTTTGGATCGCCCAAGACTTCATAGGCTTCGTTTATTTCTTTGAAGCGCTTTTCTGCATCTTTGTTTCCGGGATTGAGGTCGGGATGATACTTGCGAGCCAATCGACGATAGGTTTTTTTTATTTCTTTATCATCAGCATTTCTATTTAAACCTAATATTTGGTAGTAATCTTTAAATTCCATGGAGTTTCATCCCCCTTACCGGAAATACTTTTTTGAAATTATTTAACACAAAGAAGGGATGGTTTTAACCATCCCTTCTTTTCTAAGCAACTCATTCTCTCAACATAACCGATTCATTCATGTTATTCAGTTTGAATGGATACCTTTCTGGGTTTTAATTCCATCGGTTTTGGTAGGTGTATTTCTAAAACCCCATCTCGATAAGAAGCTGATATTTTTTCGGTTTCAACAGGCAAATTGAGTTGAAAAGTTCTTGAAAAAGGACCTATGACTCTTTCTCTGCGCAAGTATTTTCTCTGGTTAGACTGGTCGAGCTTCTTTTCGCCCTTAAGGGTAAGTTGGTCGCCATTAATTGTGATATCAACCTCTTTTTGACTCACCCCTGGCAGATCTACCCAGAGAATAATTTCATTCTCATCTTCGGTTATATCCACCACCGGAACCCAAGCTTCATTTGGTGATGGTTGTCTCTCTCGTTGAACCAAACTGTCATCAAACAGCCGATTTATCCGATCCTGCAAAAGAGTTAAATCAGCAAAGGGATCAAAACGATTCACAATAATCACCATTCCTTTCTTTGATGTTGTTTGACTTTGACATTTAAAAGTATAAGACTTGATAAAATGATTGTCAAGGGTACAAAGGAAAAAATTTAAATGCGGGATGAAAAATTTGGTTTATAAGCCCAGTTGAGGTGATATTTTTTGCATTGCGTGCAAGGCAATCAACAAAAAATCATTCAGGTTTAACTGTAGATCATTACAAGTTTGGATTTGGTTACGGTCGGCGCCTCGAGCAAAACTCTTTTCTTTGAAGCGGTTAAATAGAAAATCAAGATCCAATCCACTAAGAGTCCGATTGGGATGTATCAGAGCACAGGCAACGATAAATCCACTAACCGGGTCCACCGCGTATAATGCTTTTTCTAAAACACTATTCGGAACCTGGCCAGTTGCAGGATTGTGGGAGCGTAATGCAGCAATAACGTTATCCGAAAGACCAGCTTCACTTAATATCCGTGCGCCTTCTATACCATGGGATTCGGGGCAATCCTTAGTGATTTCATAATCTATATCGTGCAATAACCCAACCAAGGCCCACTCTTCAGGGTCTTGGTTGTAACCAGGTGCTAGATCCTTCATAATTGCTTCACAGGCTAAGCAATGTTTTAACAGATTCTGATTCTTTAAATATTTTTTAAGCAGCGCTAAGGCATCGTTTCGATTCATCAATTATTTTCTCAGCTGACTCATTGGGTTAATTGCAGTTCCTTTTTGGCGAATTTCAAAATGGCAATGATTCCCGGTAGCATTGCCCGTTGCACCTACTCGTGCTATCGGATCGTTTTGATTGACTCTCTGACCTCTGGTTACTAAGTTGACACTGTTATGAGCATAGACAGTTTGATCACCATTGGCATGAGTAATGATTACCATTCGTCCATAATTTCCTCTGGTACCGGAAAAAGTAACTACTCCACTCTGGGCAGCTCGAATAATCGTTCCTGATGGAGCACAAATATCAATGCCGTTATGCATTCGCCCTCCGCGCATGCCAAAGGGTGAACTAACTCGTCCCATAACCGGCCAGATATATCCTCTTTGTGATTCGCCGTAACCATCAGAAACATAGGTTGGAATGCGGATCTGCTGACCTATTCTCAATCGGCTTTGCTGATTTAATCCATTAACATTCATCAATAAATCCAAAGATACTCGATAACGTCGGGCTATGGACCAGAGACTATCACCCGATTGTATCTGATAGTTTTGGTATTTGTTCGAGGTGTCTCCAGGAGAAGGTCTTTTTTCACTTGACGAAACCCAGATTTTTTGATTAATCTGTAACCGGTCAGCACTCTTCAAATTATTGACTTTCATCAAAGTATTAACACTCACTCCGTGCTTCCGGGAAATATTCCATAGGGTGTCCCCTGAAACGACTGTATAATAAAATCCTTCTTCCCCTGCGGTTTGGTTTTTCTGACCATTTTGAGCGACCAAAACCTGAGGCGCTTCATTATGCTGGGTTGGAATCTTCAATTTCATACCAACTTGGAGAATCGAATCCTCAGAAAGATTATTCGCAGTCATAATGGTTTTAATGCTAACTCCAAAAACCCTGGAGATGGTCCACAAAGAATCACCTTTCTTAATTTCATAGGATTGAATAACTGTGGTTGCCGCTTGGTTCTTCGTAGATTGGGTTGTTCCTTGATGATTTTGTGATCCAGAGATTATGATCTTTTGGCCAATCCTTAATATCGAGCTCTCGGTAAGATTGTTGTCTTTAAAAATTTTTTCCTGAGAAACACCATATTTCTTAGCAATTGACCAGATATTATCTCCGGCGCATACTGTGTGAGTAGTGGTTTCTTGGCTGCTTTCTTCCTGACTTTTATCAATTAAAATTTTTTGTCCTATTTTTAATATTGAATTTTTATTCAAGGCATTCATTTCCATTAAGCTTTCTAAGGAAACTTGATAATGTCTTGAAATACTCCATAAGTTATCTCCGGCTTGAACAGTGTGATATGTGGATGCCAAACCCTCTAGGGAAATCGCCATAAGAAACAGACCAATTAAAAAGATACCAAAAAACGACTTCACTAGAGTGGGTGATGATTTCTCATTCCACATTTTTTCACCTCTCCAAAGTCAGATTAAAAGAATATTCACCAAAGGAAAATTCACGAGTAAAAACATTTTGGAGTGAATTTTCATATAAAATTTCATAAGCTAAAGTTTCATCTTGTATAAACTGCTCATTCTCTTGAATGAGAATCCTGGCTATTTGATTGGTCCCATCATTCACTCCAATTCGGATTCGATCCTCAACTTCAAACCCAGCTTCTTTTCTTAATAACTGAATTTGATGAACTAAATCTCGAAGATATCCTTCTCTCAAGAGAAAATCATTTAATTGAGTATCAAGAACGACTGCATACCCCTCCATGCTTTCCACCGAAACCGAACCACTCGCTTTCAATAGGATATCAACTTCTTGTCGTTCAATCAACACTTTTTCTCCAGAAACGAAAATAAATAAATGTCCTTCTTCCAAAAGCTGAAGAGCAGTTTGTCGATCAACCTGAGACAGAGCGCGTGCAACCTCCTTTACCTTAGAACCATGTTTAGGGCCTAAAACCGAAAAACGAGGTTTTAAAATTAGTTCTATTCCTTCAGGAAGCGTCGCTGTCCACTGTGCTTCTTTGACATTTAACTCTTCCTGGATAATATCTTCAAATTGTATTGCTCCTTCTCGCTCTTTTTGATTCGGAATCACCAAAATCGCCTTAGACAAAGGCTGTCTAATTTTGATATTCACTTTATTCCGAACCGAACGTCCCAATATGGTAATTTTTCGAGCAACTTCCATAAAAAGAAGTAAATCGGAATCGACCCGTAAGGAATTAGATGATGGATAATCTTCAAGGTGGACGCTCTCTTTTCGATGACTATTATTTTTATTTAAACTATCATAAACCATTTCTGCAACAAAAGGGATAAAGGGAGCGACCGCTTTCGCCAATTCAGACAATATTTCATATAGGGTATAATAGGCAGCTCGTTTGTCATCGTCCCATTCAGATTTCCAAAATCTCCTTCGAGATCGGCGAATATACCAATTGCTTAAATCTTCAATTACAAAATTTTCAATCGCCTTAGCGGCTCGTGATACTTCGTAATCATCCAGCCAATCCCGAACTTGTTGAACCATGGTTTCAAAACGAGAAATTATCCATCGGTCGAGTACATTACGGTTCTTGAATTCAGTGACAACATCTGCTTTCGGTTCAAAACCATCAGCGTTAGCGTAAAGAACAAAGAAATGAAAAACATTCCAGAAAGTCGTAAAAAATTTACTATAAACTTCTCCAAGCGTTTGTTTGCCAAATCGTTTTGGCACCCATGGTGGTGATACAGAAAAAACGTACCAGCGAAGGACATCGGCGCCATAGGAAGATACCAACTCCCAAGGGCTAACCACATTCCCGATATGTTTACTCATTTTCTGCCCCTTTTCATCCAGTCCCAGTTCGGTTACTAAACAATTTTTAAAAGCTGGGCTTTGGAAAAGGATGCTGGCTAAAACATGGAGACTATAAAACCAACCCCGGGTCTGATCGATAGCTTCACAAATAAAATCAGCTGGAAAAAGACTGGAAAAACGCTCCTGATTTTCAAAAGGATAGTGATTTTGGGCAACAAACATCGCTCCCGAGTCAAACCAGCAATCAAGAACCTCTGGAGTTCTTCTCATCTCTCCTCCACACTGAAAACAGGTTAAAGTTATGGCATCGACATACGGCCGATGAAGTTCAATTTGATCTATTTGCTGATTCGCACGCTGGTTAAGTTCTTGTCTTGATCCTATAGCTTCTTGATAACCGCAGCTTTCACATTTCCAAATATTAAGAGGAGTACCCCAATATCGTTCCCGGCTTAAAGCCCAATCCACTACGTTCTCCAAGAAATTTCCAAACCTACCGCTTTGAATGTGTTCTGGATGCCAATGAACTTTAAGGTTATTTTCTAACAAAGTATTTTTAACCGCTGTAGAACGAATGAACCAACTTCCTTTGGCATAATACAGGAGTGGGGTATCGCAACGCCAACAAAAGGGATAGGTATGGCGATGGGTTTCTTGTCGATACAACTGGCCAGTTGATTGAAGATATTTTATAATTAAAGGATCAGCGTCTTTTACCCAAAGACCCTGCCAGAGTGGTACGCTTTCATCATAAGTCCCATCAGCTTTAACCGGATGGAGCACAGGAAGGTCATGGATTTGCGCCAACCTCATATCGTCTTCTCCAAAAGCTGGTGCTATGTGAACAATTCCAGTTCCTTCTTCGGTTGAAACGAAGTCTCCGTGATATACTTTATACCCTTTTTTTGCCGTTAAAAAGGCCATAAGAGGATGATAGGACATGCCAATTAGTTCTTTCCCCTTCATTTCTTTAATCAGGGTATATTCTTCAGGTTGAAACAGTACTTCCAAACGTTCACGATTGAGGATGAAATGCCTGCCGGTCTCATTTTCTTGAATTTCCACATAATTGAGGTCTTGGCCAACTGCCAATGCAACATTTGCTACCAATGTCCAGGGGGTGGTTGTCCAAACCAAGAAAAATGTATTCTCTCGATTTTGGACTTGAAAAAGAAGATAAACTGACGGATCAACTACATCTTGATAGCCCTGAGCTACCTCATGACTGGAAAGAGAAGTTCCACATCGTGAACAATAGGGTAAAACCTTATATCCTTGATAGAGAAGATTTTGATTAAAGAGCTGTTTGAGAATCCACCAAAGACTTTCAATATAATCATTATCGCAAGTCACATAGGGATGGTCCATGTCCATCCAAATCCCCATTCGTTCGGTGATCTTTTCCCATTCTTTTATATATTTCCAAATACTTTCCTGGCATTTCTGGTTAAAACGATCAATCCCATAATTTTCTATATCCTGCTTCCCAGAAAACCCCAGCATTTTTTCCACTTCCAGTTCGACAGGAAGTCCGTGGGTATCCCAACCAGCTTTACGAGGGACATAATATCCGCACATGGTTTTATAGCGGGGGATCAAATCTTTCATGCTCCTGCCAATAATATGGCCGGCATGAGGGTACCCGTTGGTGGTTGGCGGTCCTTCATAAAAAATAAAACGTTGGTTCCCTTCTCTATGTTGATAGCTTTTCTGGAATATCTTTTTCTCCCGCCAAAATTCAAGTATCTTTTCTTCGCGAAAACTTAACTCGGAGACTTTTCCTAATGATTCAAACATGTTGTCACCTGCCTGCAGTGATAAGCTGGAAAGATAGTTCGAAAGAACCTTTTTTTTATCTCTATCCGAGAAATACTTAAACAATATAACCGAATTCAGGATTTTTTGCAATTTATTAGGGTTTATAGCTGTCTCTGAAAATGACTCATTTTTTTCTGGATGGGATTCACCGTGGTAAAGTTTCTTAGGAGAAATCCCATCCTTTGCTTTTATTGCTCGGCTTGCGGATTGGATGTTTCTGGATTAGTTTCAGTTGTTGGAGCTTCGGTCACTTCATCTTCGGGAAGGTTTTCCTCGAGAATGGCAATTTCCGATTTATTTTTCATATCTTCGATCATTTTTTCAAATGATTCTTGTTGAACTTTGGGAAGCAGTTTGGAACGGATTTCTTCTTTTACTTCAGCAAGGTCTTTCAGCCGAGGTTGCATATGATCTTCGACTAAGAAAATATGAATGCCATAGTCGGTTTCGATTGATTCGCTCACATTGCCTGGAGCGAGATCAAATAAAATCTTTTCCATCTCCGGATCAAGATCGCCCTTACGAATCATTCCCATCTCTCCACCCGTCTGGGCATCAGGAGATTGAGACTTTTCTTGAGCAACTTGTTCAAAAGGTTTTCCTTCTTTAAGCTCCTTTTGAACTGCATCGGCTTCTTCCATCGAATTCACCATGATATGTCTGGCTTTCACTTGTTCCGCCTCAGTGTAAAGAGTCGGATTCGATGAATATTCTTTTTCGATTTCTTCATCAGAAACCACAGCCTTATCAATTACTTCTCGAGTCACAAATTCTTGAATCATGATCTGTTGGGCTACGTTTTCAATCTTTTTCTTCACATCTGGATCATCAGCCAAACCAAGTTTCTTCGCTTCTTGGACTAAAAGAACTTGACGAATCCATTGCTCTAATAAATCTCTAAATCCTCCTGGAAACTGGACTCGATAATTTTCCGGCATAGTATCCCATACTTCTTTAAGCTCTGCTAAATAAACCGGCTCTCCGTTTACTTCAGCTATGACGACTTGTTCGGTTGCAACCGGCGTTTCGGCATTCTGTGCTTCTTCTACGACACCTTCAGTATTCAAATTATCTTGAGCCATACTTTGGATCGAAAACAAAAAAATACCAATCATAAAAATAATACTGACTATAAAAACTGAATATTTCCCTTTCATCATATATCTCCTTTCGAATCTAATTCATCTTTTTGATCTTCAAATGCTTCAAAACTAAAAGAATCTTCAACGTCCACTGAATTTTTCATATTCCCCCTTTCTTCAGTCAAACTCAACAACAAAGAAAATTTTTCTTCCATTTTTTTTAAATTTTCATTATTTTTATGTATCATCAACGAAATACTTTTCAAACGTTCATTCACAACCCAAAACAATACCAGTCCATACAAAATGAGAATAATGATTAAGAGTCCAAGGATCAAAGGACTAACCTCCCTCCAAGATTTCTTTTTTACGCTATCCCATAATTACTGATCCACTTTTCAGCTCAGTAATTTTCCCAAAACGATTGGTGGAGACATTAATACCAATTAAACAATTTCGAGGAATTACTGAATGAGGAGGAATCTGCGAATTCTTACCAACCAAATTAACACCCCAACTCAGGATATCCGGTCGAAGTCGGTTGGGAGTGTAATCATTTCCTGCTCCTATAATCGAACTCTGCCCCACAATAACATTTTTATCCAATATACTTCTCTCCACCACTGAACCAGCTTTAATTATTGAATCATTAAAAATTATCGAATCGTAAATTTTTACATCTTTTTCAATCACTGCCCCAGGAAAAACAACCGAATGGACCACCTCACCATGGATAACTGTTCCCTCACCAATTATTGATGACTGGACTAAAGCTCCCTTTCCAATCTTGGCCGGAGGATTTTGTGGTCGATTGGTATAAATAACCCAATTCGGATCATACAAGTTAAAACAGGGAAGTGGATCTAATAAATGCATATTCGCTTCCCAATAGGCCTTAATTGTTCCGGTATCAAACCAACAACCATCATAGAAGAAAGCTTGGGTTTTAATTGAATTTAAATTTTCAATAATTACATTCCTAACTAAATCGTATTTCGATTCTTGAACATTTTTTTGTAAACACTCATTTAAAAACTCTAAACGAAAAATATAAATTCCCATGAAAGCAATATTGGTTTTTGGTTGTGATGGTTTTTCTTCAAAACCAAAAACTCGGTTCCCATCATCAACTTCCAAAATACCAAATCGTGTCCGATCTTCAGTTTTTACCCGTGTCACCACCAAGGTAACGTCGGCATTATTATCCAAGTGATAATCCATAAGAGAATTATAATCCATCATATAAGCATGATCTCCGGAAAGCACCAAGAGATGATCCAATCTTTTTCTATTAATAATATTCAAATTCTGATAAATAGCATCTCCGGTCCCACGATACCAGCCTCCAACGGTTTTTCCCAAATAAGGCTGAAGGAGTTCTATCCCGCCTTTTTTTCGGTCCATGTCCCAGGGGCGCCCAACTCCAATATGCTCTATTAACGAACGCGGTTGGTACTGAGTTAAAATACCAACATCATAAATGCCAGAGTTGACACAATTACTCAAGGGAAAATCAATCAATCGATAAAAACCTCCGAAGGGAACAGCTGATTTGGCTCTTTCTATTGACAAAACACTCAAGTGATTCCCTTTCCCACCAGCTAAAATGAGCGCAAATCGAATCGACATCTGGCTCACCTCCTATGCATGACCATTAAACCATTATGGATCTGTGACCATTTGCTGAGAATTTTTATCATCAAACAGCTGCACCCTCAATTTCAGTTGTGGGGCATTAGATCTTATCGGGTATATTTTTTCTGAGAACTTCCGCTGCATCTTCAGGAATTACTGGATTAATATAAAACCCGGTTCCCCATTCAAACCCAGCAACCTTCGTTATAGTGGGTAGCATTTCCATGTGCCAATGATAGCTTTCCAGGTATGATTTTTCTCCCTTTCGTTCAAAAGGAGTGGTATGAAGAATTAAATTGTAGGGAGAATCATTCAGTGACTTTTTCATGGATACCAGGAGTTTTTTCAATATTTCTGATAAATAACTTAATTCTTGATCTTCAGTTTTCATAAAATGAGATACGTGTTTTTTGGGTAATATCCATATTTCATAAGGAAATCGAGGGGCATAGGGAACAAACGCTAAAAAATGATCGTTTTCGACAATCATCCTTTGATTATTATTTTGGTGGTATTGCACGATATCACAAAAAATGCAACGATTTTTTTCTTGATAATATTTATCAGCACCAAGAAGCTCTTCTTTTACCCTTTTAGGAATCACTGGGATAGCAATAAGCTGAGAGTGAGCATGTTGAATCGAAGCCCCCGCTGAAGCTCCTTGATTTTTGAAGATTATACAATAACGAAAACGATGGTCTTTTTCCAAGTT
>Ga0334889_1005377_pt1 | contig 10638 bp, 4 predicted proteins | sample GraSluR1_MG_2_FD_207222 | JGI IMG/M metagenome (GOLD analysis project Ga0334889, IMG submission 207222) | Sludge microbial communities from methane-producing bioreactor in Wageningen University, Netherlands - Granular Sludge_8_08-R1 | ecosystem: Engineered > Bioreactor > Anaerobic > Unclassified ... | reverse complement strand
CCCGAATGATTAATTCTGACAGTTCAATTTTTTTATGCGACCTGGCATTTTTTATTTGTTTGAAGGAGAAAGTGTTATCAATAATCAACTTCGATTGGAGAGTCAGCACATCAGCCAAAATGCTTTGCAACAATATGTGTCCAGGAACTTCGGTATCAGTCCAATGTTTTAATAACTCTTGAAATAATGGAACAAATTTATCAAAAAATCCCAATACGAAAGCAGAATAACGATAGCGGGGCACATAATTGGGATCATTGACTGTGTAATGCCTGGGTTTTACTCTTAGTAAGCACCAGAACTCTTCTTCTTCAGTTAACAAAGGGAATTTTCGAAGATCATCAAAATAATAGTCCAGCAAAGTTGACGTGTCTTTTCTGGAAACAGTCTCTTTGATGAAACTAAAACTCTGGAATTGCATCCACCAGTACTGATATAGCTCAATAAGTGTTCGATGATCCGCATGCCAATTCATGGTCATGAAGTTAAAGGAATGCAGAAAACTCATGTGCTGCCGGTGCGGATGAGCATAGATGATGTCATTCACAACTTCAACCGCTTCCACAACATCCAGATCGCTAAATAGTTTGTTCGGCCGCTTTTTTGCCATTCCCAGGGCAATATGTTTCCCATAACGATACAGAATGATGACCGGTGTTACAAAGCAGTAATTAATCGCATGAGTAATATCTTCCAACTGCTGAGGGGAGTAATTCTTCTTTTTGAGGTCGATGGCGAAAAACAAGAAACTGTTGATCCCATTTTCTCCATGATGATGTTGTGAGTCTTGGTATAAATCCTCCTGGGTGAACTGAAATAAAAAGTCGATGGATTCCCAATCATCAATTATCGCTCTTTCTTCATCCAGGTGGCGAGGACATTGAAACACACTTATTAAGGTTTTAGGTGTTAGAGAAATATCAGGAAGCTGCTTCTTTGTCGCGTAACCAAGGGCATAAAACAAGTCAAATGCTGCATTACGAATAGACGACACACCAAAAGAACCCAGGGTGCTTCTAAGGTGGCGATATTGGTCTACTTCGTAAAACGGCAGTTCCGTCATCAACTAATTCTCCATAATAATCAACCAACTTATCAATTCCAGGTCTGTTTCTGCCCTAAACTGTTGGTGGATCGTTGGAAGTATCATATTACGATCACTACCAATGGAACTTGCACTTTTGTGGGTGGCAATTTCTTTTGTCTTTCGTGCCGCGCGTTTCAGAAGATCCTCGTATTTACTCATATCGCGGCCATTGTCGGTTTGTTGATCGAACAGATCGCAAATTTCTTCAATGGGTTCATTCTTTCCAACGCAGGTTGTACGAAAGATGTCCAGAATCTGTTTGGCATGAGTGAATGAATATCTCACATTTCCATCATACAAAATATAGACCAGATAATATGGCGATAAGGGATTCACATTTGATGCAGTGGCCTTCTTGTCCTCAACCATCGTAGTTTTCTTGAGACAAAAGATTACACCTGGGCGAATAGACGGATGCTCTGCTTCTGTTGGAACGATCGCATTCAGCCCCAATGGTGAGTTTTCTAACCGATCTCTTTCCTGATCAAGGTAACGAAGAAGATCAAGTCGGAAATCATCAAGGGTAAATTCACTAAGCGTGACATTATCATTGAAATCTTCCAGATCAAGGATTTCATCTCTTAGACGTAGTAGTTGTTTGTCTCGGAATTTCAAATCCTCTTTAACAACATCTACGATGCCTTCTTTGTTGAGTAAATCATCCTCGCCTGTGGCGGTTATATCTACCAGAGTCATTCGGGCTTCCACTCTGGTTTTCAGGTTGATATATTTTTCCAGGTCATTTGTAGGCCAAAAGTTGACCAAACTAATTTCTTTGTGATTACTGCCAATTCGGTCTATACGACCAAATCGTTGAATAATCCGAACCGGGTTCCAATGAATATCAAAATTGATCAATAAATCACAATCCTGAAGGTTTTGGCCTTCTGAAACACAATCAGTTGCAACCAATATATCAATTTCTTCTGTAAGTGATGGATCAAGACTTTCCCGATGGTGAGAAATCGGAGAGAAGTTGTTCAATATGTCCATAAATTTATTCTGACCAAAGGTAGCATTCTGACCACTGCCAGAGACTAACCCAACATGGACACCTAATTCCGCTTGACACCATTCTTTGATGTTTGAATAAATATACTCAGCAGTATCACTAAATGCTGTAAATATGATTACCTTTCTACATTTAGCACCGGTTTTGTCAATTGTAGGATTTAATGCTTTGGTTTGAATCAGATCCTTGAGCACTTCAAGTTTAGCATCACGTGAGGGTGTCACAACTCTTGCCGCATCGTATAACTTTTGAATATCCTCTCTGTCTTTCAGAAGGTCCTTTTTCCATTCATCAGTTCGCAAATGCTCTAGCCTGATTCGCAACTTGCTGCCAACGGAGAATGCCTCAGCAAGTTCTTCATCTTCTTCAGTTTCCTCATCTTGAAGCTCAATTCCATCTGTTACCATATTATCTGAGGCGTTTGTTTGTTCTTCCTGAAATTTCCTAAATGCATCAATCTTTTCAATAGTGGCATCAATTTTATCGAGTGTTCGTTTCAAGGTGAGTGTGAATGATGAGACAGACGATTCCAATCGTTTCAAGTAATTCACCCGCATCATGCCAATCAGGAAATTCTCACGACTTACCTGAGTAAACGCTTCAACCCCATCCAGTTCATATAATGCTTGGTATTTAGGAATTAAATATTTTGAAGGGTTATATAACGTAAAGTGTAGACCTTCGATTTGTGTGTTTAGTCCGTCATACGAAGGAAATTCGTTGAGTTTGTCAATTTCGCTTGTAATTGATTGTGGGTCAGTTCGTTTTGGGAATCCCCCTAACTGATCCAAAGTCGCTGAATAATACTTCTTAATATGGTTTCTTGATCTTGCAATCGATAGAGCATCCAATAACTTAAAGAAAGAAGATGGGAGATTATTCAGTAATTCCCGTTTATCCCTGCGATCTTCAGTTTTCTTGGCCCAGGTTGCGAAACGTTGTTGAGCAATACGCAGAGAGTTATCAATACTGGGAATACCCAGAGAATTGTAATAAAGGTTATCTTTCTTCTCGGTTATAAAATAGATTTGATTTCTCAGGTCCTTCAAAGTGTTGTTTACCGGTGTAGCGGATAAAAGCAAAACCTTCGTTTGAACTCGTCCCTGAATGACCTCTTCCATCAGGCGGTTATAACGACTTTTTCGTTTCTTGCCATCTTTCCCTTTTTTGTCAAGGGTTGCATTTCGAAAATTATGCGATTCATCGATAACAACCAGGTCATAGTTCCCCCAGTTAAATTGAGCGAGGTCAATATTGCCGGACATGCCGGACTCACGACTTAAATCCGTGTGAGAGAGAACCGTATAAGCAAAGCGGTCTTCAAGAAAAGGATTTAATTTGCTATTCACAGAAGCCTGGAATTGTGTCCAATTCTCGCTAAGCTTCTTTGGACAAAGCACCAAAACTCGATAGTTTAATAATTCAAAATACTTGATTACGGCAAGAGCCTCATAGGTTTTACCCAAACCTACACTATCTGCAATGATACATCCATTGTACTTTTTGAGTTTATTAATTGCTCCCTTAACACCATCCCTCTGGAATTCAAACAAGTAATTCCAGATTTCGGTTTCTGTAATGATTTTTTCTCGGTCTGTTATTTCATCAGCCTCTCGTTCCTCAAGAAAGTCATTGAAAATTTGATAGAGCGTCTTATAGTAAACAAATTCTGGAGAATTATGCTTGTACAACTGCTCAAGATATTTCAACACTTCTGATTTAACATCCTTCACCAATTCGGGGTTATTCCAAATTTCGTCAAACCAGGCTTTTAGATCTTGAATATCACGCCGATCACTCAATTCCAGATTGAGTTCGATGTTCTGATTTGCAGCAATCCCTAATCCAGAACAAGTAAAGTTGGAACTGCCAAGGATGGCATTTTCGATGTTGTGTGGATTGGTTGCATGATACATCTTGCCGTGAAGCAAATTTGATTTAACAAATGACCGTACATCAACTTTGTTTCGGATCCACTCTGCGCATTCTTTCGCAATACTTTGCTGTTGTAATTTTGAATCGATAGCGATTTCATCTTCTTCTATATGAAATGAAACATGTCCTTGTACCTTATTGCTCGATTGTTGGATAAATCGTGGTTCACCAAACAACAAATCTAGATGATCAATATTCGATAACTCATCCTTCAATTCGTCAAATGCATAGATGGTGAAAAAAGCTGTAATGAATGAAAGCTGGGATTCAGGTTCAATAATTTCCTTGAGAAAATCAACTACTTTTCCTCGTAGATAATTGTCTTTAACGCTAGAAGATGGATTATTCAACGATCCCTCCTATTGGTTTGTTGGCTCCTGTGAATTCAAGGACTTCCACTTTTACTTCCTTGACGATCTTCTGCTCATCCAGCAGTTTCTTCATATCCAGCACTGCCGTCTTGGTCGGTTCCAGCAGCGTATCCAACCGGCGGATGACCGTCATCGGCAGGATCACATCGCGGTACTTGCCGCGCATATACAGGTCCCGCAGCACATCGTCCGCAATCCCCCAGATAAAATTCGTGATCCAGCTAAGTTGAGAAGCTTGCATAATGTCTCCTGCGATGGGTGGAATCGAGATAATAGTCTTTACGCTGCATTGTCTATACGCAACAGAAAAAAAATACACGGCAGGGAGTATTGCATTGTCACTTCCCCTGTCAATGCAGCCAAATTTTATTATACTCCGCGGGGTAAATTTGGGCGTAAAAACGGCGGGAAAATGTTACAAAGGGAAAAGAAAAGGCCCTCGCCTAGAGGGTCTTGTCATTAAGGGTCCCTGCTACCAGAAGCCAACTACTTACGGGGAGGTGGCGCACCGAAAACCATAATTATCATAGGTGTATCCAGGATAATCCCTAAAACGATTTGCAGAACGAATATCACCTTCTTTATTATCCCAGGAGCCTCCACGTATTACACGGAGCCCTCCCAAAGATGGACCTGTCGGGTTTGTAATAGCTGACACACTATAATAACTATCATCATACCAATCAGCTACCCACTCCCATACATTGCCTGCCATATTCAACCCACCATACAAACTTGCGCCGTTGGGAAAACTACTCACATCCTCAGTCTGAACACCACAAGACCCATACTGCGCGTATTCGCAGTTAATATCCTCTCCCCATGGATACGTGCGTTCATCTGTGCCACGCGCTGCTTTTTCCCATTCTGCTTCACTTGGCAATCGACGCTCTGCCCATTCGCAATACGCTTCAGCACCATACCAACTTACTTCTACAACTGGCAGATTTTCAGAACCTTCAGTAACTTTCCATATATCACTTGTATGATATATTTGGGCTCCTTCGTCATTTGCATCCAGCCAATTTACTCCGCCATCACTTTGATTTCCTGACTCGTTTAGAAATTCCACAAACTGTTCGTTTGTCACTTCATATTTGTCAATCCAATATGCATCTAAAAACACTTCATGCACCGGTTGTTCATCGCCTTCGCCATCATTGCTGCCCATAATGAAAGCTCCCGCCGGCACGTACACCATTTCCATATCGTCCACTACTGATACCATGGTCGACCCAATACCAAGTTCGAGATCCGATGTTGGTTCTTTGGTGGGCAATTCAGCCGCGGCCTCGGCCTGTAGCGTAGCTTTGGCACCAGGAGGGCCGATTGATAGACCTTCCGATTCAGCTATTTCATCCTCAACCTGAAGCGTGGCTTTGGCACCCAGAGGACCAACCGTCAGACCTTCCTCTTCCTCGAGAACCTGTTCCTGCCATGAAACACTTTCCGGTGCATCCCCTCCGCCATTCAAGAGCATCACGCCAGCAACCGCCAATGCCACTACTGCCAATCCGCCCACGGCCCAGCCAATCCAGCGATTAGAGCGCTTCTCAGTCTTGACAGCCGCGCCGCCAACCAACTTCTCCAAGGCATTGGCGAACTCAGTCATCGACTGGTAGCGGTCATCCGGTTTCTTCTGCAGGGCCTTGACCAGTACGCGCACCGCCTGCTGGGGCAGGTTCGCAGCGAACTTCTTTGGGTCTGGCAGCGGGTCGCTGGCGTGCATCATCAGGGTCGCCAGGGGGGTATCCGCACGGTACGGCGTGCGGCCGGTGAGCATCTCGTAGAACACCACGCCCAAGGCATACACGTCCACACGATGGTCAAAGCTGCGCCCGGTCTGTTCGGGTGCCATATAGGAAGGCGTCCCCACCCCCATGCCGGTCGAGGTCAGATCAACCGTTTCTTCGCTCTCCAAAATTCGTGCGATGCCGAAATCGGTGAGCATGGGCTCGCCGCTTTCGGTGATGAGGATATTGCCGGGCTTGACGTCGCGGTGGAGAATCTTCTTGCTGTGCGCATATCCCAGCGCGCGCGCCACGGGCAGCAACAAACGCGCCGCCTGGCGGTATTCCATCGGCCCTTGGATGAGGTCTTTCAACGTCCCGCCGGGCAAATAATCCATCACCAGGTAAGGCACCCCATCCTGCTCGCCGTAGTCATTGATATGCACAATATTGGGATGGCTAAGCTGGGCCAGCGCACGCGCTTCGCGCTCAAACCGCTTCAGGAAGAGTTCATCCGTAACCCTGTCCGTGCGGATCACCTTGAGCGCCACGTCACGTTCCAGGCGGGTGTCGAAGGCCTTGTACACCAGGGCCATACCGCCCTCGCCGAGGCGCTCTGAAATATGATATCTGCCGAAAGATTGTCCGATGAAATCCTGCATGTTCATTCTCCCTGATGTTTTTTTGTTCAGCGCGGCAATACGATCACAGCCCCTGCCGCAGGCTGCTGATAATTATAACGTCAGCAATTTCCTTTCGAACAACAACCTTGTTTACAGTTTTGCAAGTTTTCCTATATCCCATTGCCAAAACCAGCTATCCCCTATTAAAATAGAAATATCCAAGCACTCAAGCGGGGTAACCATGGCAAACATCATCCACATGCAAACCGAAGACGTCCACCAACTGGCCCAGCATATTTCCTGGACGGCCAGCACGTTGTGGGACCGCGTCAACGAGACCCGCCATGCCGCCTACCGCATGGACTGGAACGGCCCCGCCAGCGAAGAATACATCCGTGCCGTGGAAGCCTGCTGCCAGAAGCTCTTCACCCTGCTGGATGAACTCGATCACCTGGGTGTGCGCACCCACCGCGAAGGCGACCAGTGGGAGACGGGGGCGAGTCGGCTTGGGGAATAGAATAATCTTCTTCCATCACAAAACCACTTCATTCCACAGTTTTTCATTAATATTTTGCTTTCATTCCTCATCCCTCGCTTGCCAGGGAAAAACAAAGTGTCCCAATTGGGCAAAGAGAGGTAATGACATACGCACAAACTTCAAAACTATTAGATGGAAACAGCATCTACCAATTTCAAAGACAATTTTAGGATTTCTATTCTTTACCTCGTTAAATGTTTTGATTTGACACATTACTCACTTGAATCACAAAACCCCAACTTTCAAAACCATACATGAAAAGTGACCGGGTTTAATATATTAATTACTCCCTAAATGTATATGAATACTCATAACTAAAGATATCCCCACAACCATCTGCCATTAGTACAAAATCAAAAACACAATATTTTGTATTCACGTTATGAATTATCGCATCAATTGCAACACGATCACAAACTAATAACTTTGAATTTTCTTTATCTATGACACAAAGGGAACCTTCTTTGTTGTTCCATACACGACAATCGAAATGAGATCTATTAGGGTTTACCTCAGCAAAGAGACGGTAATCTCCCTTAGGCCAATCGACATCATTCGAATATACTCCATAATAGTAACCTTTCACATAATGATTATAAATCTTAATATTCTGAAACTTATATTCACATGGAACTCTTGTTGGGCTACTTGTTACCGTTGGTTTCTTCGTTGGAATAAATGTTTCTGTTGCTGTAGGAGGTTGTGTCACCTTTGCCTGAACAGTTGATTGTTTCATTACTAATAAGGTGTTTTGAACATTTGGATTTGGTGTCATTGTTACTTCAACTGTAACAATAATTGGTTCACTTTGTCTTGAAGCAGGTTTATTACCTAAAGCCATTATCAACACTAATCCTATCAGCAATGCAACACCCGCTATCGGCGTACCATACTTCTTCCAAAAGTTTTGGTTGGTTGTTTCCTGTGGTACAGGTGCACTATCTTCTCGGCTGGGTTCATTATGTAATTCTGCCTCCTGCACTGCTTCAACTGCTTTATATGTTTGTGGCTTATCAAACTTTGATATCTGTGAAGAAGCCTGTTCGTAAATCCGGTCATTCTGCTCTAAAAACTCAGCATGCCGAATACCATCCGCAGGTGTAGCCAGTTCATCATAAGTCGCTTCCAGGTCGGGCTGCTGTGCAACCATAGGTTCCACCACCGGCTGCGGCACTACCGCCGGGATCTCATCATGCAGTGGTATGCCCGCTTTCAAACCCTGCAACGCCTCACAGAAAGCATCCATATCCGCAAAGCGATTGCCTGCCTCCCTGTGCATCGCCTGGGTTAACACATCTTCCACCGCCTCTGGCAACCCAGGCACTAGCTCCCGCGGTGGCACGGGGGCTTCCGTCATTTGCTTCAGGTAAATATCAGATGGATTCTCCGCCTTGAAAGGCTTCTTCCCCGTCACCATCTCATACAGCACCACACCCAGAGCATACACATCCGTCTGCGGGCTGGCCTGCCCGCGCCACTGCTCGGGGGCCATATACTCCGGCGTGCCCACACCCAGGCCGGTGCCGGTCAGGGTCTGGCCTTCCAGCTCCAGCGCCTTGGCGATGCCAAAGTCCGCCAAGGCCAGTTGGCCGCGCTTGTCCACCAGCAAGTTGCTGGGTTTGACATCGCGATGGATGATGCCTTGCTCGTGTGCCTCCCCCAATGCCCGTGTCACGGGAATCAACATCTCCGCCGCCTTGCGGTAGTCCATCGGTTTACCGAGCATGTCCTTCAACGTCCCGCCGGCCATGTACGCCATCACCAGGTACGGCGTGTCCTCGTATTCGCCATAATCATGCACCGTCACGATGGCGGGGTCATCAGACAAGCGGGCTAAAGCCTCCGCCTCGCGCTTGAAACGTTCCAGCATGCGCGGTAATTGGTCCGGTGGGATCTGCCCCACGCGGATCATCTTGATCGCTACCTGACGGTGAAGTCTCAAATCCTCGGCCAGGTATACAACAGCCATGCCCCCCTCGCCGAGTCCACGAAGAATCTTATATCGTCCAATTTCCTTGTTAATCAAATCTTTCATTACATCACCAATTACCAACAAGCATTGAATAATGCTTTTCCCTAGCTTATTACACCATCAATTTTTTCAAAAAAAGCACTTTTTCCAACGAAGCCACTTTTCACATAACTTTCCACAACATAATATGTTGCTTATTCTTATCTTTCTTCGATAACTGAAATGGTATTCAATGTAATCCCAAAATACAAATGGAAAACTGATTTAACTATTCTCTTGCATCATTCATTTAACAGTCACCGCTCCAAATCTCATATAGCCTAAGCTCAAGATACCTTGATTTTCGTCCTAATCGATATCGACATGAGAAATTTCCGCTGGCACTATTTATTCATATAATTAAAAAATCTTTATGGTTCACAAGTAAATCGTTTTCCATAATAACCTGGCACATTTACATGAAAAGTAATTATTGAGTTCGAATTAATTCCAGGAACATATCCCGACAAAGTAATAGTTTTTGCATCAAAATCCAATTGCGTCTGTGGAGTATCAATTTTGGACCAATTCGAAGGGGTCTCTTTGTAAATTGCAGAAGAAAATAAATTTTCTATTGAAACCATTTTTGGTGAGCCACCTGAATCGGGATAGTAAAATGCAAAACTATATACTCCTCCTGCCTCCTCTCCATTAGTTAGAATGGTTGCCCACCATTCATACATTCCAGTATTTACTTCTAACTGAGTTGGCAAATCACTCATGTAATACGTTATTTCTAATTTGCCATCAACAATACGCGCAGTAAAATCAAGAACATTCATAAAACCTGGAATTGAATTATCCATTGGTATCGAGATAGCACAAATTTGTCCTTCAGGTGTTGGGCTTGGAGTATTTGTAACCGTTGATGTAGGTAAGGGCGTAAAAGTTAACGTTGGAGATGATGTTAAAGTAGGACTAAGTGTCATCGTTGCGATACTCGTCTGAGTTAATGTAGCTGTTGGAACAATTGTTTCAGTAGCGGTCGCTAAACTGGCCAAGGGACCGTTTCCCTTCTGCCCTAGTTTCACCAGACCATTGCCCATGCCAATCATCACACCCATCAGAACCAATCCCAAAACAGGCCACAACCACTTTTTCCTGTTTTTTTCTAAAGGCTGAGGAAAATTTTCCCCACTTTCCGCCTCAGCTTCTTGCAACCGTGCAAGAACTTTCTTCTTTCCTTTGATAGTATTCTCAATGGGATAAGGCACTTCTTTTGAATGTGGAAAAGGCTTCAGTTCATCACAGGTCGCTCCTAGGTCAAGCTGCGCCACATCTGGCCCCTTCACTGGCATCGGCAATGCCACTGGGGTTTCATCATGCAGCGG
>Ga0334889_1005374_pt1 | contig 10645 bp, 9 predicted proteins | sample GraSluR1_MG_2_FD_207222 | JGI IMG/M metagenome (GOLD analysis project Ga0334889, IMG submission 207222) | Sludge microbial communities from methane-producing bioreactor in Wageningen University, Netherlands - Granular Sludge_8_08-R1 | ecosystem: Engineered > Bioreactor > Anaerobic > Unclassified ... | reverse complement strand
GCCCACCGCCGCCATTGTTGGTGATGGTTATGGTTCCAAAGGGAACGTTTTCAACGCCGACTTTTTGGATGAAAGCGCGCAGTTTGTTCACATCCATATTGCCTTTGAATGGATGCCGGTTGGTTGGATCAAAGGCTTCGTCAATGACCAGGTTGGTTGGGCGACCACCGCGGGCAAGAATGTTGCCTTCAGTGGTGTCGAAGTGCATATTGGAAGGCACATACATACCGGGTTTAACCAGCAGAGCGGTCAATATGTTTTCTGCGGCGCGTCCCTGGTGGGTGGGAACAAAATGTTCGAATCCAAAAATTTTCTGCATGGATTCTTGCAAGTGGTAGAAGGAACGTGCACCGGCGTATGATTCATCGCCTTCCATGATGGCTGCCCATTGGGACTGGCTCATTGCGCCAGTTCCCGAATCGGTTAGCAGGTCAATGAATACGTCTTCAGCGCGCAGGGCAAACAGGTTGAAGCCTGCTTGCCGCATGGCTTCCTGTCTGTCTGCCGATGAAATGATTCGAATGGGTTCGACCATTTTGATTCGGAATGGCTCGGGTGGGTAATGCGGCATGCAATTTCCTCCAGTTGAAAAATTTGGTTTTTATGTGAATTGGTTGAAAAGCAAACGGGTTAAGTTTAATACCAAAATGAAAAAATGCAGAATTGATTTTCAAATCCAGTAAACTGTATAATCGAATTATGAAGGGAAAAATGGTTTTTCGGTTGATTCTGGCAATGTTGTTATTATTCCTATCCATTTGCCTGTGCCTGTGGACCTATTTTCCGTTGGAGCGAAACGCACAATCGCTTTCGTTTCCCGAACTGGTGGTGCCAAAATCTGAGAGCATCGAAGGTTTTTAGAGATGAAACCGGGAAAACTGTTTCGTGCCTTATGGAATAGGAATCAGTCCATTGTGTGTGTGGTTGGCTTCACATTGATCGTTGCAGCCAGTTGTGCAGCTCCTGCTGCGATGGAAATGCCGGAAGAAGCGCCTGCCTCACCGCCTCAAGAAGCCCAGTTCACCGAAGCGGCAGCAATGCCGGAAGTTCCCACTACGACTATTGCTGCGGTGAAACCCACGCCAGCTGAATTGGTGCACCATGAAAATCGGTTGATTGAAATTGAGTGGCCTGCGCAGATGCGTGTGGGCGATTCAGATGTCATTCGCCTGTCACTGGTGATGGATGAACAAGGGCTAATCACTCCCACGGCAGTCATTGAAGGGCACGAGGTGATGGGTGAGGCGGTAAAAATCCCCAATCTTTACGAGACTCACAATCTGGTTGCTGAAGCACGCTTGGATTTGCTGGGAATTGAATCACTGCCAAAGGGTACTATCAGCGAACCGCTGTCGCCGGGGAAAACAGTTAATTTCTACTGGAATATTCAAAGCCATGCGGCCGGAGTCTTCAGGGGAACCCTGTGGCTGCATGTGAACATTGTGCCGCGTGGTGATGATGGTCAAATTGAAAGGGTGGCGCTGCTGGCCAAACCAATAGAAATTGAATCGACCACCATCCTGGGAATGTCTTCACAATTTGCCCGCATTTTCAGCCTGTCAGGATCATTATTAAGCACCATCATTGGATTTCCATTCCTGGAATCCATCCTGAAATTTCTATGGAAAACGATTCGCAAAACCGAAAAAAACATCCAGAAATAACCTTGCCAAAATTTGTATATTAATCAAATTGGTGTAAATTTGTCCTAAAAATTTTACTGGCGCTTGATTTTGCGCCAGTCTTTTATGGTATAAATAATTCATACAGTGATGAACCAAAACGATTCAAGCAAGCATAATCAGATCGTCAGTCAACTGTCGTTCACCCTGGCGTTGGTAATTGGGCAAGCGGGGTGTGTGACACTGGTTATTGTCATTCTGGCTGTTTTGGCAGGTTTGTGGCTTGACAAGGCCTTGGGTACACGTCCGACCTTTACATTAATTCTAATTTTGGGCAGTATTCCGGTTTCTTTGTTCACTCTGGTAAAAGTGTTGAAGACAGCGCTGCCAAAAATGGAAGCAACCGCCAGAGAATCCGAACAACAACCTGTAGCAATGACTACGGAGGATCAAGATTTTGGAACAGGAAACAGTTCAACCAAAGAAGAGCGGTAAGAATTCCATCTTATGGGGAATTTTAATACTGGTAGTTGTCGGGATTGTGAGTTCACGATATTTCCATGCTGTTTTACCGCATGTTCAACTCCCTCCTGAAAACCTGACAGAACACCCTCTCATTTCTCTCCCGGTTCTGGGAGATGTTTATTTTACGAATACCATGGTTGCCATGGTGCTTTTGGATATCATCTTGCTGTTGATTGCATTCTCGGTGCAAAAATACATCCAGAGTGGAAGTTTGGTTCCCAAAGGCATTTCAGGCGCCATTGAAGCCATATTAGAATACCTTTACGGTATGACTGAAGCAACAACCGGGGCAAAATGGGCGAAAGAGGTATTTCCATTCTTTGCCATTCCAATGCTCACCTTGTTGGTGGCAAACTGGATGGAACTGATCCCAGGTGTGGACAGCATTGGCCTGCTTCATGCCAGCGCTGAACACGGCTATCCGGTCAAACAACTAATTCCTGGCATTGCAACCATCATTGAAGGTGAAGCAGCGCATGGTCACGGTTTTGGTGTAATTCCCTTTGTACGCACATTAACTACCGACTTGAATTTCACCGTTGCGCTGGCGCTATTTTCTGTGGTGATGGTGCAGTTGATTGGTGTACGCGCGCAGGGCGGGCATTATTTCACCAAGTTCTTCAACTTTCCAGCTCTCAAGAAAAATGCTGGAATGGGTTCGATCTACTTTGTGGTGGGATTGCTGGAATTGGTCAGTGAATTTTCAAAAATTCTATCGTTTTCCTTCCGTCTCTTTGGCAATATTTTTGCCGGCACCATTATGCTGTTTGTCATTGGTACTCTGGTGCCTGTTCTGGCGCAAACCATATTCCTGGGATTGGAAGTTTTTGTAGGTTTGATTCAAGCTTTTGTATTCGGCATGTTAACTATGCTTTTCATGGCGCAAACGCTTCATGCGCATGAATAAGCCGAGAAAAAACGGCGGTTTCGCACAGACACTTAGGAGGTTAGGAAAATTATGACTGGTGATATTGTGGCGGCAGCAAAATTGATTGGTGCAAGTCTGGCAATGCTACCTACCTTTGGCGCAGGTCTTGGGATTGGTATCCTTGGTTCAGGTGCTGTGCAGGGTATTGCCCGAAATCCGGATGCTTCCGGCATGGTTCAAACCAACATGATCCTTGCAATTGCTTTTGCCGAAGCGATTGCCATTTACAGCCTGGTTGTTGCGTTGTTGATCTTATTTGTTTTTTAGCGCATTTGCGCCAGGAGGGTAGTTATCTTGGAAGGCTTAGGACTTAACCTTGGGTATTTAATTGTACAAATTGTCAATTTTGGCATACTGTTCTTGATCCTTCGCGCTCTGGTTGTTAGACCTATTCTAGACTTATTGGAAAGACGGAAACTGAAAATTGCCAAGGGAATTGAAGACGCGGCCATTGCCGCCGAGGCTCGCGCCAATGCGGAAGAACAGGCTGAACAGATTATTAAAAATGCTCAAATTGAAGCTGCCAGGCTTGTTCGTGAGGCTACAGAACGAGCAGAAGTTGTTGAACGCGAAATAAAAGCCACTGCGTTGACCGAAGCTGTGCAAGAACGCGAGGAAATGCTTAAGGTGGTTGATAAAGACCGCGAAGAAATGCAAGGCAAGATGCGAGATGAGATTTTGATGCTGGCGGTTGCCGCTGCTGAGCGCCTCATTCACGAATCGATCCTTCAAGACCCCATAAAGCAAAGCGCAATTCTGAACGAATTCTTCTCTGGTGTGCGTGATGGCAAATTGCAGATTGTTAAAGGCAGAGAACTGGTTGGTTCTTATGCTGAAGTGATCAGCGCCCTGCCGTTGACCGGTGAAGAAAAAGAAATTGTCCGCAAAGATTTGCTTCCTTCGTTGGAAGGTGAAAAAGCAGTAGTTTTCCGACAAGACACCTCCATCCTGGGAGGACTGGTCATCCGTGTGGGCGACCGGGTGGTGGACGGGTCGGTGCGAGGTCAATTAAAAGAAATGTATGAAGAATTGCGTAATTAACCAAAGGCTTTTTCAGGATAAAATTCTGGCAGGCATATTGACGCCTGCCAGTTTTTTTATCTTGTGTACCGGGTGAAACAAATGGAAACCATATCTTTGCAAAACATTCTAAGCCAATTAAACATCCCACTTGAAATATCTGGTGATCCCGCCGGCGTGATGGTCGGGGGAATTACCTTTGATTCGCGCAATGTGAAACCTGGCGACATTTTTGTGGCGTTGGTTGGGGGGAATGCGGATGGACACCGCTTCATTCCTGGCGCGCTGGATAACGGCGCGGTGGCGGTGTTGGGCAGCCAGTCAATTGAAAAAAGGCTATCGGTTCCGTATTTGCGGGCTGATGAACCGCGCCTGGCGATGGCGCACATAGCGGCAGCCATGCATGGTTTTCCGGCCAGAAAAATGGTGATGATTGGGGTAACTGGAACAGACGGCAAAACAACCACATCCAGCGTTCTTTACCATATTCTACGCACGGCTGGCTTGAATGTCGGTCTCATTTCAACGGTCAGCGCTGTGATTGGTGACAGGGAATTGGATACCGGTTTTCATGTCACCACTCCTGAAGCGCCTGATGTGCAGCGTTATTTAAAACAAATGGCGGATGAAGGGATTACGCATGTGGTACTGGAAACCACCTCGCACGGACTGGCACAGTACCGGGTGGCCGCCTGTGAATTTGATATTGCCGTGGTAACCAATATCACCCATGAACACCTGGATTATCACGGATCTTACGAAGCTTATCGTGAGGCAAAAGCCCGGCTATTCACCGGTTTGAAAGATACTGTTCAAAAACAACAGGGCAGTGTCCGCCTGGCAATCATCAATCGTGACGATCAATCGTATGAATATTTAAAACTGGTTTCCACGGGCCATTGCGTCAGCTATGGAATCAAAGCTGTGGCGGATGTGTTGGCGACAGACATTCAACACAATGCAAGCGGAATTGATTTCAAAGTTGATGTTGATGGCGTGCGTTCTGATGTTCACACCAACCTGGTAGGGGACTATAATGTGTCCAATTGCCTGGCAGCCATTGCTGCTGCAACAAAAGGGGTGGGTATTCAGCTTGAGAAGTCTTGCCGGGCGATTGCTGACTTCAACGGGGTGCCTGGAAGGATGGAACGAATTGATTTGGGACAGAACTTTACTGCTATTGTCGATTTTGCCCACACCCCCAATGCGTTGAAAGTGGCGCTGGAGACAGCGCGAAAAATGACCTCTCAAAGAATTTTGGCGGTATTTGGCTCGGCCGGATTGCGCGACAGGGAAAAGAGGCGCATGATGGCAGAGGTTTCGGCAGACCTGGCTGATATTACCATTTTGACCGCTGAAGATCCGCGCACCGAATCGCTGGATGATATCCTGGCTGAAATGGCAGGTGCTGCCAGGAAAAAAGGCGGTATGGAAGGGGATACATTTTTTTGTGTGCCTGACCGGGGTAATGCGATTCGGAAAGCGGTGCAAATGGCTCAGCCTGGTGACCTGGTAATTGCCTGCGGTAAAGGGCACGAGCAATCGATGTGCTTTGGAATGGTGGAATACCTGTGGGATGATCGTGTAGCCATGCGGGCGGCATTATGTGATCACTTAAAAATCCCCGGTCCGCTGATGCCCTATTTACCAACCCGCGATGCGTAAAGCCAGATGTATGATTGGACATTGCTTCTTGCAAGACTGCTAGATCATTTGCGATAAAATGGAATTATGCACGTAATCTTAACGCATGAACAGGCTGATTTTGACGCCATGGGCGCCATGCTGGGTATGTATCTACTGAACAGGCAGGCATACCCTGTTTTGCCGCGCCGCATGAATTTAAACGTGCGCGAGTTTATCAATATGTATGGCGATAAACTGCCATTTGTTGACCGCCGCGATTTACCCAAAGAGAATATTGATCAAGTTAGCCTGGTTGACACGCAGTCCATGTACACACTTAAGGGCATGTTGAAAGACATGCGTGTAAAGGTGCTGGACCATCATGAACTACGCTCTTCTTATCCTGATGAATGGACAGTGAAGATTGACCCGGTGGGGGCTTGCACCACACTTGTGGTGGAACAATTGACTGATTTATTGCCGCAACTAACCACAGTGCAATCATCATTATTGCTTACCGGAATCTATGAAGATACTGGATCACTAAGCTATGCCGGTACCACGGCGCGGGATGTGCGTGCTGTGGCGAATTTGTTGGAAAATAACGCCAGTTTGCGCATTGCCTCGCGCTTTTTAAATCCTCCCATGTCGTCTGAGCAGCGCAAGATTTACGACCGGCTGCTCACCGCTACCGAGGCGCATTATATCCACGGTCAAAAGATCATCATTGCATCGGCTGAGGCTGAAGAATTGAGCGACGAGATTTCCAGCGTGGCACATAAACTGCGCGATTTACTCGACCCGGATGGTTTATTTATCCTGGTTCAGACGGTTGACGGCATTCGGCTGGTGGCGCGTTCGACAACCGATGTAATTAATGTTGCCTCGGTAGCCACTCATTTTGGCGGCGGCGGTCATGGAAGAGCGGCAGCGGCATTAATCAGCCTGGATCAGTTGCCCCATGATGAAGAACAACCGCTTGAACGAGTGCGGCGGCAACTGGTTGCATTATTGAATGACCTCATCCGTGCTCCCATCACGGTTGGACAGATCATGTCTCGCCAGCCGCTATTGCTTTCACCGGATATGTCTGTGCGTGAGGCAGCGCGCTTGATGCAGCGTTATGGTTATGAAGGTTACCCGGTGGTGAAAAACGACAGGGTGATTGGCCTGTTGAACCGCCATGCGGTTGACCGCGCCATTACACACCAGCTTGAGATTAACGTAGACAGCCTGATGGAGCCCGGTTCGGTTTCAGTTCAACCTCAAGACTCGCTGGAACAATTGCAAATCAAAATGACCAAAACCGGCTGGGGACAAATTCCAGTGGTGCAGCCCATGACTGAAAAAATCATTGGGATCGTGACTCGTACCGACTTGCTTAAAACAATTTCACTGGGAAGCGACTACATCCCCGGCAGGCAGAATCTTTCGCAGCAGCTTGAAGCAGCGCTGCCGCCAACCCGAATTGGACTGCTGCGTTTTATTGCCCGGGAGGCTGAACACCAGCATCTGGCGTTGTATATTGTGGGAGGTTTTGTTCGAGATTTACTGTTGAACCGGCCGAGCCTGGATTTTGACCTGGTGGTGGAGGGCGACGCTATTTCGTTGTGCAAATCACTGGCACACCAACTTGGAGGGCGCGTGGTAAGCCACAAGCGTTTTGGCACCGCGAAATGGCAAATCCAGGGTGAGAAAGTAACTTTCTATCAGAATCTCACGGGGCAAACCGATGAGGTTGAAGCGAACAGTTTGCCAGACAGCCTGGATTTCATCACAGCCCGGACAGAATTTTACGACTATCCAACCGCTTTGCCGCGGGTTGAGAATGGCAGTATCAAGCTTGATTTACACCGGCGGGATTTCACCATCAACACCATGGCGCTGCGCTTAGACGGCCGGCATTATGGCGAACTTTACGATTACTGGGGGGGGCTAAGTGATTTACAGCGCGGCCTGGTTCGGGTTTTGCATTCGCTCTCGTTCATTGATGATCCCACCCGCATGATGCGCGCTGTGCGGTTTGAACAACGTTTTGGTTTTCAGATTGAAAGCCGAACCATGCAATTAATTGGCGACGCAAAACGGTTACTGCGGCAGGTTTCAGGCCAGCGGTTGCGTCATGAATTTGATTTGATGCTTTCAGAAGAACAGCCTGAAAGTATGTTTCTACGGCTTGACGAACTGGGTTTGCTGAAGATTATTCATCCTGGACTGGGTTTTTCGGAGTCAAACATTGAACCACTGCAACAGGTTCTAAAAACAGAGATTGATGAAACCTGGCAGCTTCCTGAAAAAGTGGGCAATTGGCAAATCCGAAAAGCGCTGGCCTACATCGTCTGGTTCATGGACCTTGATGAAGCTGATATTCGATTTTTGTGTGAGATACTTCAAATGCCGGGGAGCCTGAACGCTGCTTTAAAAAGCGCTCACCGCCTGGCGGGTGATTTACCCGGTCTTGTTGATAAAAAAAAGAGCGTTGTTGTGAATCGCCTGGAAAGCGTTCCACCCCTGGCTTTGTATGCCGTTTATATAAAAAACAAGGAAGATTGGGCCAGGAATCTTCTGTTAGAATATTCACAGAAGTGGCAATTTTTGAAACCTGGAATTGACGGAAATGTCTTAAGAAACATGAACGTGCCATCAGGCCCCATCATTGATAAGATTTTACATCGGTTACGGGCTGCCTGGTTGGACGGTGATATTTGTTCTTTCCATGAAGAAGAGGAATTATGTCGCAGGTTGATCGCAGATCTGCTGCACAACAAATGATTCATCGGAATGTTGACTACCAGGGAGGAAAAGAAACAACCGATTATTCCGACTGGAAAGATCAATTAATTATTCGCAGGTTGGAGGCTGGCGATTTACGTTCTATTGAATGGGATGGAGAATATACCCATTTGCGCCAGGTTTATGAGCGGGCTTACCAAAAATCCAAGAACGGGATTACCATTTTGTGGGTAGCCGAATTGCCCGATTGTGGCATTATTGGACAAGTATTTTTGCAATTAAGCAGCGAACGCAGCGACCTGGCCGATGGCCACAGCAGGGCTTATTTATATTCGCTGCGAGTGAAGCCGGCTTTTCGCAGCATGGGATTCGGCACCCGGTTGATGGAAGTGGCTGAAAGCACCCTGTGCGAAATGGGATACTTGATGGTTACTCTGACTGTGGCAAAAAATAATCATCGTGCCATCAAGTTATATAAACGGTGTGGTTATCGGATTGTGGCATCTGAAGCAGGGTTATGGAATTACCAGGATGACAAAGGCAAGTGGCAAAGCATTCGGGAACCCGCCTGGCGGATGGAGAAGAACCTGAATTATTGATTCTTAATAGCCTGATAGAGTTCCACACCGCGCAGCCCTTTTTCGATGTTTTTCATCCCGGTTTCCAGGGGGAACCTTAAATTAATTTCCTGTTTATCGGCAGAATGGAATTTCACGATGACATACCCCATGCGTTTGCCGGGTAAGGTTGACGTATTTTGTCTGGCAAGAATATTAAGGGATGAATAAATTAATTGACCGAGTTTTTCTTCTTCCTGGATTGAATCAACAGGAATATCCAGTTTGAAATCGGTGTGAAGCACAATTAAATTTCCCGCAGCGTTGGTTTCGGTATTTAAACATACTTCACCATAGGCTTCTGCCAGCACCTTGATTTTTGCCAAGCCGACGGCATTAAAAGAAACTTGAAGTTGATTGGAAATGTCGAGCAGCGGTTGCGACGACCAGACATAGGCACAAGATTGTGTAATTTGCGGTGTGGGTTGTTCCGCTTGCGGAGAGTCTGTCAGCGAAACCGGTGTTTCTGTGCTCGTGGTTGGAGTTGCAGCCATTTTTTTAATAGTGGCGGTGGGAGCAATGGGGGTCAGTAAACGCGGATCAATAATGTAACTTAGATAATTGCAACCAAGCATCGATAACAAAATAACAAACATGACGGCAGCCGCCGGCAGAGCAACAGGGCTGTGTTTGTTTACTTGATGAGGTGTTTTGTAGATCATTGAATACCTGATTTTTTAAAAATGGTTTGTTCACCAGTGTAAAGGCTGATATAATTGGAAGGGTTTTTTAAGATGAAGACCTGAAAGCATAATTCGGTATATCCCAGAATTATAGAATTATAAAACAGCTTCAAAAGAAGGGTTTTGTAAATGAAAGAATACACATCCAAGTCGATCCGTAATATTGCTCTAGTCTCTCATAGCAGTTCTGGAAAAACCATGCTTGCGGAGGCATTTTTACATTTTACCGGGGCGACGACCCGCCTGGGTAAAATTGAAGACGGCACAACGGTTTCTGATTATGACGAAGAGGAAATTCGTCGTGGCATATCTTTGTATACTACGGTTTTACCCGTAGAGTATAAAGACGTCAAGATCAATGTTCTCGATACACCTGGTTATACCGACTTTATCGGCGAAGTGATTTCAGCGTTGCGTGTTGCTGACTGCGCATTGGTGCTGATGGATTCGGTTGCCGGCCGCGAGGTGGGTACTGAGGTGGTATGGAATTATTGCAACCAGTTCAACTTGCCGCGCTTTGTTGTTATTAATAAAATGAATCGCGAAAATGCGAATTTCCGTAAAGCCCTGGCTTCTTTGGAAGAAACGTCTGATTTGCGTTTGATCCCTCTGCAATTGCCGTGGGGAGAAAAACAAGATTTCCAGGGAGTAATTGACCTGTTGTCGATGAAAGCCTACAAAGGCGATGGAAAAACCGTGGTGGATATTCCGGCAGATTTAATGGCTGAAGCTGAAGCAGCGCGTACTGCCATTGTGGAAGTGGCGGCTGAAGGCGCTGACGACCTGATGGAAAAATATTTCGATAGCGGTGATCTGTCTCCCGAAGAGGTGCTGCGCGGATTGAAATCTGCCATTGCTGCCTGTGCATTCGCACCGGTGTTGGTGGCAGCC
>Ga0334889_1005371_pt1 | contig 10648 bp, 11 predicted proteins | sample GraSluR1_MG_2_FD_207222 | JGI IMG/M metagenome (GOLD analysis project Ga0334889, IMG submission 207222) | Sludge microbial communities from methane-producing bioreactor in Wageningen University, Netherlands - Granular Sludge_8_08-R1 | ecosystem: Engineered > Bioreactor > Anaerobic > Unclassified... | reverse complement strand
TGTGGATTCATTGTAACATTTTTTCGTTAAAAATGAAACATATGTTCTGTCTATTGCGTCTATGTTGTCTATTGTGTAGCCTGTTTGGCCGGGTGTGGGGGAGTGAAGAATAAGGGGGGTGTTTATGTGAGGGCAAGTTGATCTTGGTGGTTTCCCAGAAAGAAAACACAGATTTCGCTACATATGGAATAATTGTATATTAATGGAAATAAATTTCACGGGGATAAATGATGAAAAACAGTTATGTTGAATCGAATGAGCTAACCTGTGCAAACACTGGGATTTGAAATTGTAAAAAGGTAAACAACTCTTATGAACACTCAACCTGAAATCAAAATCACCCCTGAAACCTGGATTGTTTCAGATACCCATTTCTTTCATATAAACATTGGGAAATACTGCAATCGCCCAGAAAATTGGCAGGACATGATTATCGAAAACTGGAACCGGCTGGTTTCACCAGATGATGATGTTCTCCATCTTGGGGATTATTGCTTTGGATCGAAAGACAATGTTCAACAGATCCTAGCCACCTGACACTTTAACAAAAGAATAGTTGATCGGCACCAGATCTCCACTAAAATAGGTTTTGCGAAACACATTTTAGGAACGGAGTAAACCAATGCCGACCAACCAACTCTATCATAACTGGTTTGACCAAATTCGTAAACTGCGACCAGGACAACGGATCACACAAGTACGCAACTTTGTCTGGCTGATGATTGGAATTTACAAAAGTCGCTCGGTGAGCTTGAGCCGCATAGCAAGCAAAATCCCTGGCAAAGCGCAATTGTTGAGTTACACGCGTCGCTTGAGCCGTTTTCTGGACAATCCTGCGATCGATGTACGGGCGTGGTATGAACCGATTGCGCGGAGTTGGCTGGAACGACAAGCGCAATCTCTTCAACAGGTGCGTCTGATTGTAGATGGAACGAAAGTTGGCTTTGGTCATCAATTGCTGATGATTAGTTTGGCCTACCGGAAGCGCTCGATCCCGATTGCCTGGAGCTGGGTGCCTCATGTTCGCGGGCACAGCACCGCCAACATTCAATTGGCCTTGTTGCGGTACATTCGCAGTCTTTTGCCGAGAGGAGTAGCTGTTTTGCTGGTAGGAGACACCGAATTTGGCTCGATTCCGGTACTTCAACACCTGGATCAGTGGCGTTGGCACTATGTTTTGCGCCAAAAGACCTCTACACACATTTGTTTGGCCCATCAAACGACCTGGAATGACTTTGGCAGTTGGGTTGAAGAAGTAGGGTCCAGTATATGGTTGGGCGAAGGCTGGCTGACAGAGAAGCATATCTATTGGGTTAACTTGTTGGTTCACTGGAAAGCTGGTGAGAAAGAGCCCTGGTGCCTGGCAACCAATTTGCCTGACAGACAGATGGCTTTGCGCGCTTATGCTCGCAGAATGTGGATTGAAGAAATGTTTGGCGACCTGAAAGGACATGGCTTTGATCTGGAAAGCACCATGTTGAGACATGCGGATAGATTGTCCCGGTTGACATTGGCAGTCGCTTTTCTGTATGTTTGGTTTGTCTCGACTGGTACGCGCATCATCCGAGATGGGTTGAGATACCAGGTGGATCGACGAGACCGTCGAGACCTGAGTATCTTTCAGATAGGTTTGCGCTTCATTGATCGTCAACTTCTCAACTCGCTTCCATTTCGGATTTTGCTATGTTCTTATCGTTGATTTTTCAAACTGTCAGGTGGCTAGAACAGATCTCAGAAATCCTGCACGGCAACCTGTGCTTGATTCTGGGAAATCACGATCGGCGCAGTAAATCCTTTTATCGAAGCCTTGGCATCAAATTGATTTCTAAGCAGTTTATTGTTGAATATGGAACCCAGTGCGTATGGTTTTCACACTATCCAATAATCCCCTTGCCTGAAGGGATTATCAATCTCCATGGGCACATTCACAACAATATATTGCCACCAGAGGAATCGCAGCTGGGGGAAAATCATATCAATATGAGCGTTGAAGTCAGGGAGTACCGCCCCTGGAGATTGCAGGATATTTTGAGAGGTTGATGACTGGTACTGAATATGGAGGCCGAAGCGACGACAACGGAGATCTCGAAGGAGAAAAATCCCCAAGGCTATGATGCCAGCAAACGCATTGCGCGTCAGGGCGGCCAGATCGCCGGATACGCGTAAGGAAATTTAGGAACGTACCGGAAAGCCGGCGGAATCTTTTTGACGCCCGAATTCAGATCAAATACCCACTGGACACTTGCAGGCTCCTTAAAAGGGATATGCCAATAGTCCGGATTCCATTGCTCCGGTGATCGTACCATCCACTTTCTCGGCCCCTGTGAAGAACCATTCATCCGGGTCGTACGCTTCATTGGAGTACTTGTAGATTGCGAATTCCCAACCGTCCATCTTGCCTGTATAGGTCAGGCGGCAGATGGGGGAAGGTCGGCTGTCATAATCAATGCGGCTCAGGTACAGAAACTTCCCGCGAAATCGTGCCTTGTAGCCGCAGCCCGGTCTGCCAAACTGCTTGCGATTGAAATCCGTGATGATTTCAATCACCTGATCCTGAATTTCCTTCGGAATGCTTTTAGATGTCATTGCTTACCTTTCTGGAAAGAATCTACGGAACTGCTCCAATTTTGTATTCATGGGGTTGCTGTCTTCCCACATCTTAAACCAGGTACGAGCAGAAAGCAGGGCACCTTGTCGGAGTAGAAGCTCGATTGGTGTTGCACACAGCGAATCGCATTCGCTGAAGTGGAACTTCTGGTGCTCAAGCAGATTCGCCGCCTTTTACAGATCATCTGACTCTATGGCGTGCCTGGCCAGCGCTGTACGGGAAAACAGGTAAATAGCCAATCATCAGATTCTTGACTTATCCAAAATTGACTTGATCCCAGAACTGTTGAAATTTCTCGACACGGTTGATCTCATTTTGGTTCATTAAAAAAGGTGCTACATCCTGTGCTATGGCTTTGAAATCGAAATCTGCGAATCTTGATTGCAGTTCTTTTTTTAGTTGGTTTTCATTTTCTATGCCCAATTTCATTTGTAAAAAAGCGTAGTTCGGTTTTGTTCTGCTAACCAGAAACGTGATGTCGTAGAAGTCTCTGCCTTTGGGCCTTTTTCGGTTCACCGCAGTATAAAGCTTCTGAGATAACAATATGTCAAGTGGTGTCACTCTGATTTCCGTAAAGACATCAAATTTATTGAGCAGGAAATTCTCTGTTTGATATGTAAATCCTTGAGAAGTGGTGTCTACCTGGATGAGGATTTTTTCGCCTGGCAAGGGAGATAGACCCTGGTGATAAAGAAGCTCTGGAAAACGCAGGTAGCAGTGATATGCTCCTTTTTTGATATTCTTCATCTCCACATCAAATCCTTCGAGGGAAAGGAACCGGCTTACTTTATTAGTCACTTCTCCAAATTCTGACCAGGAAAGTCCAAAGTTATCCAGATCAATGTCTTCTGAGAATCGAGTGTTTCCATGCACGATTCTCAGAGCAGTCCCGCCCAGAAAGGCAAGTTTACTGGCATGCTTGCTGTCAAAGATCGCTTGCAGGATTTTGTATTGCAGGTACTCCCGCAGAATTGCGCGTCGATAATGCTGCAGGTTTCCCGGGTATTGTTCAATAATTTGCTGGAATTCAAGCATGGGCATACTCCATCAATATGTTGACTCTCTGACTTAGGGCTTTATTATTGAAAATCTTCAGGTACTTACAGAACAGGGGACTATCATTCAAACTGGAAATCAATTCTTGATTCCAGCGCAATCCTTTCAGGTCGTTTTCAGACTGAAGACCAGGATTCCAGTACAGGTAATCCAGAACTGCTTTTTCCAACCTGGCGATCTTGAATTTTATGGTCTGATTCTTTTCAATTATTTTGTATCCAAACATTAGGTTGGATTTGATGCTTCGATAGTTGAGTATTCCCCATTGCGTTTCGAAACGCCTGGTCTTCCGGGAGCTTGTGCAGGTTACTCCAAGTACAGACTCTGGGATGACCTGGTAATAAGCCAGGGCAGATTCTCTACTAATGTAGGAGGGTTCATAGATCAAATTTGCGATCATATATAAAAGGGAATCATCAATTTGCGTATTGGCTAAAATATAATATCTTCCCGCCAACGGCTTGATGTATCCTCGGGACACCCAATCGCTTAACTGAGCCCGGTGAAAATCTGGATCAATCTTATAAATATCGTTCAGATTGAAGACTGGTAATGGTTTAATTCGGGCTTCAAACTCTCGAAAAATCACGATATTTTTCCTAAAAGCAATAATAGTATTTACATTAAGAAATATATTATGCGATCCCCCTGGTTTTGTCAAGGCAATGAGATTAGTATTGGTGCACTGTATTCAGAACAGAACAATTTGTCGATTTACAGAAAACTCTCAAAACTTGCTTCCCATATTTTCAGCGATTGCCGGAGGTTGGAAACAAAATGATGGAGCTGCGCAGATGGGTCGGGGTCGTATTTTTCAGGGTCATCCCAGTGTCTTGGCAGTGTGATGCCTTGCCATGCACGGAATTTCACACTTTCCAGATACGTGGCCCCTTGCAGGTCGAACCTGATGGTCGCTTCAGGCAAGCCGTGCCAGGCAAGTTTGTTGCTTTTGAGGTTGCCTCCTGGCAGGAAAGGGTCTATCTCTTTGGAAAGATCAGTTAGCCAGCGCTGCCATTGGTCCAATAAAGGTAAGGGTAATTCGCTGTCAAAGCCAGCGGAAGCAGATAAGCACAGGTCGATCCGCAGCCAGGGTGGTTCAGTGTCTTCATGGACGCCGAAGCCCCCAAAAATCCCCATTAGCATATCTTCTTCAGTGGTTGCATAACGGGCAGAGAGAAGAGCATCCCAGACCCAGGAAATCTCGGCAGAAATTTGAAGCATATTGGCTTTTGAGAGCCTTGGCCAATAAAAGTATGTTCGGTATTTCCGATTCATGGAAGATGAATTGATTGTTTCTTTGGTATGTAAAGGGTGAAAACCAGGCATTTTTTCCAATTTCACAGTTTTATGCCAAAGGTCAGTGAATTCGTGGTAGTTCATACTGTTTCCTTATGGGTGCAGTTTGGTTTCATAATCCAGCTTTGTTAAGTTCATCTTTTAAAGCGGGCAGCGCACGGTTCTTTTGACGGAGATCGGCAATTTGAGATTGCCACTCTTCCATTTTCCCAAGTTCTTCATACAGGTTACGGACCAACCTTAGATAAGTGGCTGCTGTTGAATAATTTCCCCTTCCCCGTTGGTCAATGAGGTTTTGGGCGTGATCAAGATATATCTGGATGGATCGTTCTGGATATATTTTTTGGGCAGCTTTTGCTACCTTCAATTCGATGGAAGAGGGATACTCCCACCATTTTGTTTTCTTGCTCTTTAAAATATCCAATGTGGATAGTGCCAAATCAATTTTATTTTCACTCAAATAGATTTCTATCAATAATTGAAATTCCTGTTTCTGAGAGAGGCGTTCAATCGTTTCTGATTGCAACTCATCCCATTGCATAAGTTGTCTGGCGTATTTTTTCATTTCCTTGTATTCAGACAAATAAGGGCTGTGCCAGAATAATTGTTTTGAAATATGCAAAGCTTGCGACCAATTATTGTGCCTGGCAGCGTAATCTTTTAGCCAGGTAAATAACCGCTCATCGTCATTGGTCTGTGTGCGTTTCTGGATGATCTGCTCTGCCAGGGAATCCTTGCCAGATTGAACAAATAAATCTGCTATTGCAAGCAAAGTATAGTTACTGGCTTTTTGCGCTTCGTTCACAGCTTCATCTACACGATTTATTTTCAAAAGGCGATTTACAAGGTCTTTTCGCCTGTTCGTTTGGCGGCAAATTTCCAGGTAAGCTTCATCATCTAGCGAATCGCTTTGTAAGTCCAGCAAGAAGCCGCCTAATGCGCTTTGCCCCCATTCTCCCAGACCACCGAGAGCTGCCTGAGCCTGGCTAATGATAGGACGTTTTTCTTCAGGAAGTGCTTCTTCAAAAAGTACGCTGGGAACCCGATCGCCAATGCTGATCCCGCCAGCCTTAGTGTCCCACAGGAAAATGTTGAAAAGCGTCTGGAAAATCAGTTTTCGGTTTTCTTTTTCTTTTATTGAATCCAGGCATTGTGACAATCCCTCAACACAGTCATCAACCAGCATGCCAAACCTGCCAACTTCATCAGACATGACAATATTTTCATGTCGAAGAATTTCGATCGCTGTTATGCGGTAAATGGCAGCTGCATTTTCAATATTGCCATTCTCCTGGTATTGATCGGCCAGCTTCAGTACTTCATCCAGGTCGCGTGCAATATTGTAAAAGCTTTGCCAGCTCCAGTCCCCTTCTCGTTCGGCAAAGGCGCGTGATATTTGTCTGCAGATGATTTCTGTATCTAATTGCTTTTGTTGACCTTTTGGGGATACTGGAGTTGGTATTTCAAGAAGGTATTCCAGATCCGGGTAACGGTTGAGCATTTGCTGGATAAGGTAGACCAGTTCTTCTTTGCTGCGTTCATTCAGTGCAGCATTGGATTCTTCTACCAAGTCAAAAATTTCAGGTTGATTTATCCAGGTCAATAATAAGGCGGCAACATGTTTGCAGTAACCACCGAGTCCCACAGGGCAGGAGCATTGTGCTTCAACAATGCCATCACTGCTCAGAGTGGCTTCAACTTGGTAAGAGGGGGCAGAGGAACCAAGACACCGCGCGTTGATGCGTGTTCCCTGTTTGCACGGGTCGATGATCATATCCTGACGATAATAGTTTTGACCTCTACTGAAAGATGCGGGGTTTACCCAGTTCTTGACATCGGATATGGATATCTTTGGAAATTCATTTTCCATGAGGTTCTCTCTTTAGGATGTTTATGTGATGAGACACAGCAGATTCTTTTTGGCTTTTTCGTCGGTTACAATTCTATTATAGCCATGTGTTTGGATTTTGTGAATCAGAGGCAGTTCAATTTGTTGTCCCTGGCGGTTTTCCAGAAAGCAGAAATAGAAACGTTAGTAGGAATTTATGATTTGGTAACGCCCAGCTAGGGAATACCTTCATGTTTTTTGAAACTCTTTCAGCCCGGCTTCCGGTACAAGCGGAGGAAGATTAGGGAATATCATACAGGATAATAGACTTATCGTGTCTATTATCCTGTATGAGTGTAAATGAACAAGGGATGCACAGTAGTGAATCAGAGGCAGCCCAAATCAATTGAGCTGCCTCTGAGGGTTATTTCCCTATTAGTTGCTAAAACTCTGCTGGCAGCGCACTGGGTTGGGTGGCTTCAAAAAGATCATCCATCATCAAAGCTGCCTGCATATTGGCGGTATCAAAATGATGCGCGTACATATTTAGTGTGGTGCTGGCTTGCGCGTGACCGAGGATGTGCGAAACTGTCATGATTGGTACACCGTGGGAGAGCATGATCGAAGCAGCGATGTGGCGCATGTCGTGAAATCGAATGCGTTTTAGGCCGGCCTCTTCCAGGATGGCGATAAACTTCTTGTTCACATTGCTGGTGTTGAGGGGCGTTCCAATGCTGTTTGGGAAAACAAGGTTCAATTCCTGCCATCTGCTTCCTGCCAATGCTTTTTTCAGTCTTGCTGTCTGTTTTTGCATTTGTAGTACTTCGATGGTCTTTTCACCAATTCGGATCGTCCGGCAACTTGAGGCGGTCTTTGGTGTGCTGAATTGATAGGTGAGCTGACCCTCTTTGTAAAGCCGGTGAATATTGTGCTGTACATATATCTCGCGATTATTGAAATCAATATCATCCCATCTGAGCGCAAAGAGTTCTCCCTTGCGCATGCCTGTCTTGACAGCCAGATAAATCAGCGGACCAAGAGAGGTTTCCATGGCTTTGCTTACCAGTTGCCTGGTTTGCTCTTCACTGAGTGGGGCAGGCTTTCGGATTGGTTTGGGCTTTCGGGGTTGTTTGGCTCCGTGTGCCGGATTGTAACTCAGGATACGGTCTTCCACAGCATCTTGCAATGCTTTGTGCAATATGCGATGAACGTACCTGATTTGATAGATCCCCACACCAGCCTTTCGCATCTTGAGATAGAACTTGTCAAAAGTTGAGCGGTGTAGCTTGTCGAGGGTGAGGCTGCCCAGGTTGGGTATGATGTGTTTGCTGATGAGCTTCTCATAATCATCCCGGGTTGAGTTTTTGAGCTGCATGGCGTGTGTCTTGAACCATTCTTCGATGTAGTGCTGAACGGTCTGTTGTTTGGAAAAATATGTCTCTTTATTGGTCAGAACTTCCAAAATCCATGCCTGTGCAGCCTTTTTTGTGGTAAAGGTTTTACTGGTACGCTGCCCATTTGGCAGCGATACCCAAACCCGCCATTTTCCTGATGACGTTTTCAGAAAGCTTCCTTCACCGTGCCCGCGGTGTGATTTCCGGGGTTTTGAGGGTTGGCTGGTCATAGATAGCTCCTTTGAAAGAGGATGGTGGCAGCCTAACGGCGGCATCTGGTAAGGTGCGGTTGTGTGCATGAGTTCACAGATTAGCAGGCTTTGCAGGCATGCTGGTTTTGATGAATTCATCCAGGTCTTCCCGCAGAACGCGTATTGACCGACCAATTTTCACAGAGCGGATTTGCTGGGTGCGCATGAGCTGATAGGCATACGCTCTTGAGATTTTGAGTGCTTCAGCGACTTCTTCGGCAGTCAGAATTTGCGGCAAGGGGGCTTCTTTGATTTCCATTGTTTTCTCCTTGGGCGCCGACACCGCCATATCCTTAAGGAATGGCGTGGCGGCGGGTGTGATTAGTCCACATTCCATTGGTATGTGGTTTGTGCGTTGCGTTTATCTGTACGCAGGGAAGGGTATCTCTTCATTTCTGAAAAGATGCGGTCGAGTGTGCGTTCACTTGGTGTATCTTCAACGTCAAGCAAGGCGACCAATTCCGGGCGGGTGAAATTCGTTTCGGGGTTGGATTCCAGGATGGTAAGCAACTGTTCGGTTGCAAGGGCGGTTTTTGTTTTTCCGCGTGATTGTTCTGAGCCATTGTCTTTTTCAAAGATGAGCGTTATGCGGTTTTCGTCTGATCCAATCTGGAATAGAAAGGGCTGCTGTAATTCTCCTTCACGGTTCTTTTCTGGAATTACACGGCGGGGGGATACCTTGCGGTTAGCGCCATAGGTGACGATCAGGGCTGTATCCACAGCAGCGAGAATGTCGGACGAGCCACGTATGCGCGACGCTAGATGAATACCGGCGTTCTTGTTGAGATGATGGATGAGGAGGATGGTGGTATCGGTGCTGGTTGCCAAGTCTCTCAATTTACCCATGACAGGGGCGATATCGGAAACGGAGTTTTCGTCTGAGCCTGGCATAAACCGCGCCAGCACGTCAAAGATAATCAGTGAGATTTTCTCTTCTCTGATACGCTGTTTTAGTGATGATGTATCCATGTCATTGCGCAAATCCAGGGGCGAGCAGTCAATGATCAAGTCATTTGGTGGTACGACATCTTTGGCATTGCACAGGTTCTGAATGCGGGTTTTCATTCCTCTCGGACTGCCATCCAGATAGTGGTATAAAACCTTTCCTTCGGGTACAGGAATATTGTTCCATGCAAAACCGGTCCGGGTGATACCCAGCGCCAGGTCAAGGGCCAGGAAGGACTTGCCGGCGGCCGGCTCGCCAGCCAACAAGTTGACTCCGCTAGCGAGTAGTAATCCATCCACCAGCCAGTCCGCTTCACCCAGGTCGGATGTACATAATTGATAGGCGGTCCACACCATGCGAGGGGGATGCGAGGAAACCTCTGTGATGCTTTTGGCGATGGTCTGAAGTTCGTCAGGCGATGCGCCTTTGCTGGCCTCGGTGGCGATTTGTGAAGCAGTATGGATGATGCGGCGTCGGTAGGAAGAATCGCGGATGACCTCGGCAAAAGATGTGGCGTTCATTGACGGATTACAGGAATGGATCAACTGATTGAAAAAGGCTGGTCCACCGATTTCCTTCAATTGGCCGTTTCCTTCAAGCTGCCAGCATAACGATCGGGTGTCGATTTGATTTTCTGTTTGCATGAGTTTCATCATGGCGTTCCAAATCCATTGATGATGAAGGATGAAGAAGTCGGACTCCGAGATGATCTGGCTGACTTCGGGAAGCACGCCCGGTTCCAGAAGAATGGCACCCAGTAAGGCTTGTTCGGCTTCGGTTGCGGTGATGTGTGGTTCGTTTGGGTTCATAGAGTCTCCTGATGAAAAATGTTACAATGTACCGGCGCAAAAACACCTTCAATAGAAGAAAAGTGGTTTTTTGAAAGTAGTCCAGGGTTTACATTGACTGAATAGAGATCGCTGAGTGTTGCTTGCGGCTGAATATAGCATTGTTGAGGAGAATTATTTAACGAAAAAATGACCGAATTTTGTCTTTTTAAACGAAAATTGGATACAGTTGCTGTCAAGGATCATATTGGATGATAAAAAAGAAACCATTGACACTAACCAGGTATCCAGAATTTGGACGATTGTATAAATTGATGGTGGTACGCATTGTCTACAATGATCAACGAGCACTTTTGTCCTGGGGGGACGATTCAAAAATCAAGCAGTACTTGCATAAGAATACGAAATTTATCACTGCGAATGGCTATGACTTCTGGAGAAAGGGGGATATCATTGGTGATCAACCATTGTCATTGCAGAA
>Ga0334889_1005368_pt1 | contig 10656 bp, 6 predicted proteins | sample GraSluR1_MG_2_FD_207222 | JGI IMG/M metagenome (GOLD analysis project Ga0334889, IMG submission 207222) | Sludge microbial communities from methane-producing bioreactor in Wageningen University, Netherlands - Granular Sludge_8_08-R1 | ecosystem: Engineered > Bioreactor > Anaerobic > Unclassified ... | reverse complement strand
GCGCTGTAGTAGTTCATCGCCGGTTCGAGCAACCCCATATCCTCGGCCACGCTCGCCAGGCGGATATAGGCAAATGCCCGGCTCGTGTTCGCGGCCCCTGGGTTTAAGGTGTTGGGAGCGGTATACAGCTCAAATTTGTCCAGCGCCGTTTGGTAGGCGTCGATGGCGGCCTCAGTATCCCCGCGTCGCTGCAACTGGTCGCCCAGCGCCAAAGCCAGCGTCGCCTCCTCCGGATTGGCGCGGATCGCAGTCTGCAACAACTCCAGAATGTCGTCCTGCCGTCCGCCCTGCTGGCGGAACTGATTGCTGAGGGCTAAATAGAGTTGAACCTGAGTCGGGTCGAGACGAAACGCCTGCTGATAGGCTTCCATCGCCTCGGCGGGGCGCCCCAACTTGTTGTAAACATCGCCCAACTGGCCGTAAGCCAGCGCATTGTCCGGTTGCAATTCCAACACCCGCCCGATCAGCGCTTCCGCTTCCGCCAGATGGTCGTAAGCCGCCATCGTCTGCGCCAAGAGCAGCCGCGTTCCGGCCGATTCCTGTCCCGTGACATCCTGGATGGCGATCGCCCGTTTGTAATATGCGACAGCCTCATCATAACGCCCGCGCGTAGCCTGCATACCCGCCGATAAGGTGAGCACTTCCACAGAGAGCGGCCGCTGCACCCGCATCACGCGCAGGAGCGCTTCGGCTTCCTCATACCGGCCCTGTTCCTGGTAGGCGCTTGCCAGCATCAATTGGTTCGCTTCACTCGCCTGCAACTCCACAGCCTGCTCATAGAAGCGGATCGCCACGTCTGTACGCCCGCGCTGGCGCCACAAGTCCGCCTGCGCCACCGCCTGGGCCGCGACATCGGGCAGATTCTGGTTAGCGACTGCGGCCGCATATTGCTCCGCCGCGCATTCCTCACGACCTGCGCTCAGACAGACATCGCCCAACGCCATGTGGAAGCGGGCAATCTGCGGCGCTATCTCCTGAGCGCGGCTGAACTCCTCGATACTGCGCTCCACCTGGCCCAGCTCGTGGTAGATCTGGCCGAGCCGGTAATGCACCACGGGCAAATTAACGCGTGCAAACACATCCTCGTAATAACCGATGGCCTCGGTGAACTGCCCGCGCGCGTGGGCAATCTCGGCCAAGCCCGCCAGCGCCAACAGATTGCCCGGATTCTCTGCCAACGCCTGCCGGTAGTAGTCCGCCGCGGCGTCCCAACGCCGTTCCGCCAACGCCGTATTGCCCTGCACGCTCGCCGTCACCTGCGGAAGCTTGCGCACAGCGTAGAGCGAATACGACTGGTCGTCGATCAGCCACTCGAACCATTCCGGGGCTAGCCGCAGTTGAATGTCGAGATTGCTGGCGCTGTGCGTGATGATGTAGCCTGCGTTATAGCGCAGCAAAACCGCAACTGCCTCTTCGGTCAGATAACGCGAGCGGAAGAAGAGGTCTTGGTCTATCAGCCGCTGTAGCGCCTCATGTTGCCGGTCCGCCGGGAAGATCTCGCTCGTTGTGGGGATGCGATGCGCGACGATGTTGGCATGGGCCGCGTAGGCCGGAATCGACACGCTCAGGTCTTGGTCCGCCAGCACGGTTGCGGCGCCGTTGGCCGTCGTCAACTCGTCCAGACTGCTTAGTAGCCGCTCAGGCGTCGGGTAGTAATAGGGAAAGCCCGCACGCTCCTTCAGCGCGGCGAGGTTGTGCACGGTCCCCGGCGCCAGGATCAGCGTCGCCGCCAGCAGGGTCGCCAGCAGCCCATAAGGTGTGAGACGCTGTTCCCACAGCGCCCGTTCCGCCGGCAACTTCGACCATAGACCGGCCAGCGCGCGCGCCGCAACCGGCATTATGCGGTCCGCAGCCAGGCCGATGATCAGCGCGTAGGGCAACATCCACACGAAACGCCACAGGATCCAGGGCATCACCAGCGCGCCGATCAGCGGCGTGACCAGCGGGTTGAACATCACGAACAGGATGGCGAGCGTCGTGCTCATAGCAAACTGCGCGCCGATATTCCTACGGATGCCCTTGAGCAGCAGCGGCAACAGCAGCAGCGCCAGGATGTAGGCCGGTTCCAGGATAATATTCGGATCCGAGAAATAGCGGTCCAACGAAGGCAGAATGAGCCGGCGGCGGTTCATATTGACCGAAAAACGCCAGATCAAAAACGGGTCGGCTTCGGTGTAGACTTCGTTCGCATCCACCTGCGACAGGTCGGGCGGCGGGCCGTACACATTCAGCGTGGGTGCGTGGACAAAGGGCAGCGCCGGAACAAGCTTCTCTCCGACCAGCCACCCCTCGACGCTATGTGGGAATGACGCAGCCAGCGGCTCTTCTCCGTGCGAAAGGACCAACTGTACGATAGGCAGGATCATGGCGAGCACGACCAGCGCACCGACCATGCTGCTGTGCAGCCATGCCACCCGGTCGCGCCAGTTTAGCGCCGCGTGGAAAGCTGCGAACGCGGCCAGCGCCAGCGCCATCATCGCCGCGATCAGCGGGTGAATGGCCGACACGGCCAGCGCTGCAATCGCGGCGACCAGCCAGGCGCGGAAGCTGTGGGCCGCCAAGAATCGGATGGCGAACGCAAACGCCACCGGCAGCATGACGATCGGCGTCATGAACTTGTCGGCCGTCGTACGCTCGAAAAAGAACCAGCTTACGCTGTCCCCGCGCAAGAAGGGGTTGGCGAGGTAGATCAGCATCTGGATGGCGACAACCGCCAGCCCTAGCCGGCGCGCTCGCGCTTCGTCCAGCACAGTCGATCCGGCCGCCTTGCCTAGCGCATACAGCGCCAACAGCGACCACAGGGCGATCGCCGCGCGCGAAGCCTGCGCCGTCAACGTCAGCGGGTCGATGCCGGATAGGTATGCCCACAAGTACGAGAAGGGCAGCGACTGGTTAAACGCCATGCGCACGCCCGGCCCCAAATCGGTGCCGAACAGCGGCTCGACGCTGTTGAGCGGCAGGCCCGCCAGCGCGTCGGCGGCGAAACTGCCGACCGCGTAGGCGTCGCCGTCGATCTTGTAGAGGTTCAACGAAGGCAAGCCGAACAAGAAGAGGATCGTCACGAACGCCAGCAACAGCAACTCCGGCAGTTCCCACCTGTCCGCCGGGGCCGAACGTCCCGGACGGCGCATTTCCCACAGCAGGCCGGCGACCCATGCCACAATCACCGCGCCCGACGCAGCGATCCAGCCCAGCGCCAGGCTTGTCGCTGTGTCATGGCGCAAAAGCGCATAGAGCCCCGGCGCGCTCAAGACCGCCATCCCCAGCGGGAACGCGATCGCCAGACGTTCAATCCAGTCCAGCCGCATCGTCCGCACGATCAGATCGCCCAACAGATAGCCGGGCGTGATCGCTACGGCGACAAACGTCAGCCAGCTTGCCGCCTGTAGCGGCAGCAAGCCGGGCAGCCCTAACAGCACGGCAGACCACGCCACTGCCAGGCCCAAGCCTATGACATAGCGATGCCAACCAGGCGCCGTCAAGGCGATGCCCTGCAACTTGGCAGGATGTATGGCCGGCTTAATCGATTGGATCGAACGATTCGCTTGCAAAATGGACCTTTCCTTCTCGCGCACTCACGCGAAGGGTACATGACGCCTCAGCTTTGGTCCCAAAAACTGAGCAACCGGGTAAGGCAACCTCGGCCAGATGTGGCGCACCAACTGGAACTTGCTATCGGACTGGGCGCGGGCCGCCACGCTGCCCGTCTCTTGTCCGCCGCGCAAAAGGGCCGTCTGCTGATAAACCGGAACCGGCCGGCCGTTCCATTGCCCCTTGTACTTCGATGCGTTGGAGTCGCGCGGCGCACGCCCCATGTCCAATCGCCTAAACCCGTGCGCCATCGTGTCCGCCAGAAGCTCCCAATAGGCCAGGTAGACGGGTCGAAACTCCAGGTATTCATGCAGCGCCGCGCCCCACACGCCATAACAGGCGTCGCCCATCTCTAGCTGGAAATACCCGGCGATGGGGTTCCCGTCCGAATAGACCAGCGCCATATTATGCTCGTGCGGAAACTGCCCCACGACGCGCTCCAAGAAATCGCGGCCGAATACGGGCGTGCCCGCCGCATGGGCGAACCGGCTCAGAACCGCGTACAGATCGCCCAGACGTGAGCCGCTGCGGTCGATCTCCACGGCCAGCCCGTTGCGCCGCGCCATACGCACCTGCCGGCGAATGTTGCGGTCGAGCGCCTGCCACACCGCTTCCTCGCCCGCCCGCACGTCCACAATCCACGCTTCATGAGCACACTCTGTACGCAGCGGGCCGGGCCATGCTTGCCGCGTGTCATGCAGCACGAAACGCTTGGCGTGCAGGCGGCGGGCCAACTCCATGCCGTGTGCGATCAGCGCTTCGGCGGCCTCGTCGTCCTCGGCGCAAAGCCCGCCGGGCATCGTCGTCAACGACCGCCCCAGCAGCGCGCTCGGGTTGAGGTAAAGCGGCAACACGCCCCGCACAACCGGCGTCTCCGCCCCGTTCGCGAACGCCATCAAGTAGTATGCGTCATAGCCGTACGCCGCCGCCATCACCTCGCGCCAGCCCGACAGGTGCTGCGGCAGCCCGCCTTCAGCCCCTCGCACATACGCATCCCAAAGGGATCGTTCCGAATCCGCCAGTTCGCGTATCACCATCATGCCTTACTGCGCTCTAGGTTGCTACTGTTCGCGGCTACGCCCAATTCGCCCAGCCGCGTAAAGCGAAAATCTGTAAAGAGCCGGCGCAGCTTGGCTTCCAGCCCGCGTCGCCCGTGGTAATGCGTGATGCGTTCGCGCGGCGTGACTCTGCGGTAATTCTGGCCCAGGTCCAGCTCCCACGGGTGGATGTACAGGATCGCCGGCTGCCCTTGCGCGTTCAGGCGACGAATCGCCCAGCGCGTCACCGCATAGGGCAGCGCACGCGAGTAGAACCCGCCCAAGATCGGCAGCGTATACCGCCCGACCTGTAGCGTCGAGACCGGATACTCCACTAGGCCGCTCTGCGCCATCCGGTAGGGAAAGCGCGGCGCGCCCGGATAGCCGTACAACATGCTGCGCGTCGGAAAGACACTCGAATCATACTCGATCCCGGCCTCCGCCAGCGCATCAAACGCCCACGGCGTCGATGCGTTCACCGAGAAATAGGGCGCCCGGTGTCCCGCCGGCATGACGCCCGCCGCCCGCTCCACCGCCTCGATTGCCTGGCCCAGTTCGCGGCGGAACTCGTCGGGCGACAGCTTGTAGATAAAGCGATGATAGTAGCCGTGTACGCCGATCTCGTGCCCTGCCTCGCCAATCGAGCGAATCAACTCCGGAAAGCAGTCGGCAACGCAGCCCAACACAAAAAAAGTCGCCTGCACATCATGGACGTGCAGGAGGTCGAGCAATTTTCCGGTGGCGGAGACAACCCGGCTCTCCAGCGAAGGCCACCGTTCCGGATGTGGATTGGTGCTGGTCAGGCCCTGGAACCAGTCCTCCAGATCCACCGTAAAGGCGTTGCGCGGCGTATAGGGCGTCATCTTCGTCATCCCACATACCCCAAGCTGCGCAGCCGTTCGGCCAATACCTTGCGGTCCTCGTCGCTCAGTCCGGCGTCCGCCTGATCAGGAGCGGGCTCGGCGCGGTTGCGCCACTCGCGGCGCACCTCGGCGCGGTCGCCTTGCACGATGGCCTCCGCCAGCACGCGACCGTCCATGTGCGCCGGCACGGACTCGCCCATCAGATGCAGGATCGTCGGCGCCAGATCGACCAGTGAAGCGCCTTCCACCTCCGCGCCGGGGCGGATCGCGGCGCCGTAGGCCAAGAAGACGCCGTTCATGCGGTGCGTGCCCGAAATGCCGCGGCGCATCGACTCGATGATCTTGTGGCTGCCGAACTCATACTCCCCGAAGCCGAAATACTCCAGCCGGCGCGGCAGGAAGACGATATCCGGCGCATGCTCGAAATAGTCGCCGTGATACAGGTCCTCGCGACGGTAGATCGTCTCCACCACCAGTTCGTTCGTCTCCGGGTCGCGCAACGTCTGCAGCCGTGCGATGATCTCCTCGCGCACGCGGTGGTACTCGTCGCCGGGCTGCACGCAGCCATACGGCTCGCGCCCCGCCACATTCAGATAGATTTGGCCGACATTGCCCAGCGAATAGGCTTGCGTGCGCCGCCAGTCGATGTCCTCGAACGAGAGGAAGAGCGCCTTGAGCAACCCTTGCCCCTGCCCGCGCACCACCTCGCGCTTGAGCGCACCCAGCCCGAAGCGCATCATCGTGTCGTAGACGTTCATCGGCGAGAAGCCGGCCCTAAACATCCCCCGCTTGATGCGGCTGGTCGCGCCGCTGTGCACCTGCATGAAGCCCTGTTGCATCAGCCAGTTGTTGACATGGATGAACTTATGGAACGGGCCGAAGCCGTGGTCCGACATGACGATCAGCGTCGTGTCCTCGTCCAGCGCGTCGACGATGCCCGCTAGCTTACCGTCCAGATACTGGTAGTAGTCGCGGATGGCGTTGCCGTACTTCTCGGCCTTGCGCGGGTCGTGCAGCGGATGGCTCTTGTCCATGAACTTCCACATGGCATGGCTGATCGTGTCCGTGCCGTTGAACACGACCATCGTAAAGTCCCAATCCTCGCGCCCGCGCAGATAGTCGAGCGTGCGCAGCCGCCCGTCCGTCGTCTTGTACAGCCGCTCCAAGAACGCATCCACGCCGGAGTCCGAATAAGCCTGCCCCGGGTCCGGGTAGAGCAGGTACTCGCCCGTCGCGGCGTTGATCTCGTCGAGCAGCGTGTCGGGATAAGTGATCTTGACCTTCGTGCTGGGCGCGGGCAGCCCGGACACGACCACGCCGTTCACCGGCAGCGGCGGGTAGGTCATGGGGATATTGAGCGCACAGACGCGCCGCCCAGCCTGGCTCAAGAGAGCGTAGATGGTGGGCGCACGGCAGTCCAGCGCGGTAACGGGCAAAAACCGGTAGCTGTCCGGCTCACGTGCGATCCAGTCGTAGAGCCGGTGCTTGCCGGGATTGACGCCCGTAGCAAAAGAAGTCCAGGCCGGCCCGGTCATGGGCGGCGCCGTGCTGCGCAGCGAGCCGTGTGCGCCTTCCGCCATCAGCCGCTTCAGCGTCGGCAGGTAGCCCGCCTCAGCCCACGGCTTGATCAGGTCGAAGGTCGCCCCGTCCAGCCCGATGACCAGCACGCGGCTGCGCTTGTCATCCTGACCGGCAGGCTGCGCCGGTTCGACGGCAAGTCTGCCTGCGGTCTCGGATGCCGTGGTCGCAAGCGCGGCCTGTACTGGCGGCGACTCGTCCTTGGTAAGCGCCTTTTCGGGCGCGTCTTCCGCGTGCGGAGCGTCATCCGCTGCGTGATCCGGCACGTTCAGCAGCAGCGTCTCAAGCTGGTGGACGCGCTGGCCCAGCAGCGCGTAGCTCTGCGCCAAGTCGCGGATGCGGTCGGCTTGCGCCGAGATCGTCACGCTCTGCGACAGCAACACCACGATTGCAAAAAGCAACCCGAACACCAAGATCAGCGTCGGCGCATACGACACGGCAAACAGCCCGGCCAATGCGCGCACGAGCTGGTCGAAGACGGTCAGCACAAAGATGGCCCCGCTCGCCCCCAGCCACACCAACGCGTATTCTTCGCGCAGCTTATGCTTGCGCACAAGCTGGATCGTGACCAGCAGCAAGATGAAGCTGAACGCAACCGCCAGTATCTGTTGTTCGACAGGTATTCGCGACAAAGGTCTCCTCCGAGACGGCGCGCCGCGGCCTAGTCCGCGCCCCGCGCCGAGGGGATGTCGGCGTGACCGCTCAGGGGCGGCGGCTCCTCGGGCGACAGCAGCACGCTAGGGTGCGGCGCGATGTCCTTCATGGCCGATGTGACCATGGCGACCGTCACCTTGAATGCATAGTAGATCGAACGCCAGGCGTTGATCGAACTGACGCCGGTCATGCGCGCCCGCATATTGACCGGCAGTTCGATCTGGCGCAAGCCCGCCTTGTGTACCAGCACCCGGCTTTCCACGTCCGGATAGTCCTGCGGCAGATACGTCGCCAATACGTAAGTCGCGCGCCGGTTCATGCCGCAGAAGCCCGACGTCGTGTCGGTGGCGCGCTCGCCGATGAGCAGCGACACGGCCCAACTGAAGAAGCTGATGCCGATGCGCCGCGACAGAGGGATGTGCCAGTCCACGCCTCGTTCCAGAAAACGCGAGCCGACCGACATATCGGCGCGGCGGCTGCGCAGCACCGACAAAAGCAATTGAATCTCCGCAGCGTCATGTTGGCCGTCGCCGTCCAACCGGATCACGTAGTCATAGCCATTGGCGAGCGCGAACTTTAGCCCGGTCTGCACCGCGCCGCCGATGCCCAAGTTGAAGGGGTGCTGGACGACAATCGCGCCGGCGGCCTCGGCCTCTGCGGTCGTGCTATCGGTCGAGCCGTCGTTGATCACCAACACGTCCGCTTCGGACAAGGCCTGGCGCACGCCGCTCACAACCTGGCGGATGGCGCCTTGCTCGTTATAGGCGGGGATGATGATGAGCACGCTCTCAGCGCGTTTTGCAATCGTCACAATCTGCAAGCCCTTTCAAGTTTATTCAGAGGCGACTTGCCGTGCAGGATCTGACCCCGTGGTTGACAGGTCATCGCCTGCTTCTCCGTGGCGAAAAGGTATCACTTGCTATGACGTGACGACCGGGAAATAGTTACGCCGCCCGTATAGGGTACGCCCCAAGCTGCAGCTTTGTTCCGGCGCGCCCGCGGGCAGGCGCAGACGAAGAAAAAAGCCCGGCTTCTGAGGCCGGGCTTGTCAATCGTTCATGCCGCCATTGCCGGCATGGTGCGCGGCGACGTCCGCCGCCCCGCTATCCGCGCGGGTGGTGGTCGATGCCCTCGTAGCGCTCGATGAAGGCGCGGATGGCGGCTTCGTCCGCCTCGTCCATCGTCAATAGCCGCTGCCACGCGGCTAAGGCAATACGCGCTCCCATGTCCCTGTGCAACGGCTCACTGCCGGCGATGGTCCAGGCAGGGTCGTTCGGGGCCATCACCACATTCCGCCCCGTACGGAAATACGGTTCCACGATGGCGCTCAGTTGCTCCACGAGTTCCGGGCAGCCGTCCGCGCACTGGTAATAGATGACCACGCCCCCATCCTCCAAGTTGTGGACGAGGTGCTCATAGCGGATCGGCTCCGTGTGTACGCCCCACGCGGCCAACGTCTCGTAGTGCGGGCCGGAGGTCGGCGGCGTGCTGTTATAGGCGATAGGCGACGTACTGCCGAAGGCGATGTGCAGATTGCCCTGCGCGGCATAGCGCACTTCCCCGGCGACGGGCCGCTGGCGCAATACGCCCGCCACGACAAAAGCCGCTATCAGCAAGACCAACGCCGCGCCGCCGCCGATCAGCATCAGGTTCTGCTTGCGTTTGCGTCGCGCCGCTTGTTCGCGCAGCGCCGCCTTTCTGCTGCGCCCGCCTTGCATAACCTGCGCCGCTTCTCCGCTTTTTGCCATGCCGACCTCCGGTCTTCTATACTGGTTGCGTAATTGAGATTCGCCCACTATACCCAACCGGGGATTGCAGGAACGTAGGCCGGCTCACCATCGCCGGCAACCGTCGCCCTCCGCAAGCGGCCCGCCAAGCATGATGCCGGGCGGCGGCGCAGCGTCGAAGCCCCTGCCCCCCGCCATTCGCCCCTACAGGAGCCGGCACATGCCCGCAGTGCAAAGCGCCGCAGGACGCATCACCCCGCGACAGGCCATCCAACGCTTCTGGGAAGTCGACGCCCTGCGCGGCGTCGCCATCGTCATGATGGTCATCTTTCACCTGATGTGGGACCTGTGGGCCTTCCGCGTGCTGCCTGACGTGGTGTTGTGGGCAGGCTTCTGGAAATACTTCCAGCGCACCACCGCCACCCTCTTCATCATGCTTGTGGGCGTCTCGCTCACCCTCAGCTACCGCCGCGCCGCGGCTAAACAAGGCACGGACGGGCTGTACCTCAAGTTCCTCATCCGCGGCCTGCGCATCTTCGGACTGGGCATGGTCGTCACCGTCGCCACGCGCTTGTTCGGAATGGGCTTCGTCGACTTCGGCGTGCTGCATCTGATCGGCTTCTCCATCGCCGCCGCCTACCCCTTCCTGCGCTATCGCTGGCCCAATCTGGTACTATGGGCCGTCCTCTTTGCCGCCGGTCACTTCGTGCAGCAGCAACACGTCGACACGCGCTGGCTGGTCTGGCTGGGCTGGACGCCAATACCCTACCTGCCGGTGGACTTCTTCCCCATCATCCCTTGGTTCGGCGTCGTCCTGCTCGGCGTCTTCCTCGGCAACACGCTCTATTCCCAGAACGGGCGCGCCTTCTTCCTGCCTGACTTCTCCGCCTGGCTGCCCGTGCGCTTCCTAGAGTTCCTGGGACGCCATTCGCTGATTATCTACCTGGCGCACCAGCCCATCCTCTTGGCGCTGCTCGCCCTCTTCGGCCTCATCGACCTCGGCCTGTAGAACAGCCGCGACTATGTGCCGCGCATAAACAGAAGGGCGAAGCGCATACCCGCGCCTCGCCCTGTATACCCATTCGACAGCCCGTTGCGCTACACAGCGCCCTCTTCCTCTTGGCTGCCCGCGTCATGCGCTCCGCCGCGGGCCGCCACCGCCGCGGCCATGAGCATCTGGATGCGCTCTACCATCTCCACCGGGTT
>Ga0334889_1005365_pt1 | contig 10668 bp, 7 predicted proteins | sample GraSluR1_MG_2_FD_207222 | JGI IMG/M metagenome (GOLD analysis project Ga0334889, IMG submission 207222) | Sludge microbial communities from methane-producing bioreactor in Wageningen University, Netherlands - Granular Sludge_8_08-R1 | ecosystem: Engineered > Bioreactor > Anaerobic > Unclassified ... | reverse complement strand
AGGCCCGCGCACGTGTAAGGGAGGTATCCGCTTCCCGTGCGCCGGTTCTTTCAGCCACAGCCCTGTACCAGGAGGTCTGGAAGGATCCTCATTACCCTGTCTATCTTGGAGGATCTGCGACGGCAGGTGGGTATGCCCTGGCGGGTTACAGGGAGACATGGAAGGCAGCCCTTACCATGTCCTGGCTTCTTTACAGCAGCGGCAGTGTCGAGAACGGGATAAGGGCCTCGAACCTGGCACTGGAAGCGGTTAGGGAGGAATCTGCCAGAACAAGGCAGGCCGTTGAGCATGCGGTAAGGTCTGCATATTACGAACTTCAGCGTTCACGCGCAAGAGCGGCGGTTGCCGAAGAGGCCATGGCTCTTGTGAAGGAACACTATAGACAGGCCGAATCTCTGTACAGGAACGGAATTGTCGCCAAAAAAGAAATACTTCGCGCAAAAGTAGCGGTATCAGAGTCTGAACTGAACCTCATAAGGGCAGCCAACGCTGTTGATGTAACCTTCAGGGCCCTTGAAAGGGCCGTCGGAAAGACCCTTCAGGGCGAGTATCCGATGCCCGACCCGATGGATGAACCACCCGCGGCAGAATTGCTTGCCGACCCCAAGGAGAGAGCCCTTTTGAACCGTCCGGAACTGCGGGCCCTGTCGTTCTCGGAGCGTTCCGCCAAAGCCGCTGCCGCATCGGCGTCGGGATCAAAGGGCCCCTCTATCTTTATTCAGGGCGAGGCCTTCTCGGCGGGACAGACTTTTTATCCCGATGCCGTTGATGACTGGAAAATCACCGCTGTTGCCGAGTGGAAACTCTACGACGGAGGAAAGGCCGGGGCCAAAAGGGACGAGGCACTGGCGACGGCCGGGGAACTGATCCACAGGATGGAGGACATGAGACGGCAGATAGCGCTGGAAGTATCCGTGGCGGAACTGGACCTGCGGTCGGCTCTTCAGCGTCTCGAGGTAGCGAAGTCTCAGGTCGATCTCGCTGAGGAGGACTACCGCATGGCGGTGGCCAGGTATACCTCGCAGGTCGGTACCGCGGTCGATGTCCTGGACGCAAGTGTCTCCCTTTCCGCATCAAAAAACCAGATGGTCGATGCCGTCTATGACACTAGGAAAGCATGGGCGGACATGATGTTCGCCATTGGAAAGAATATTCAGACCCAAGAGGATAAAAGGTGATCGGGATGAAAAAAACAGCTTTATTACTGGTTGTGGTTGCGGTTTTCTCGGGATTGATCGTCTTCAGGGGTTACCAGCAGAAACAGGCTCAAAACCTTGTTCCTGAAGAAGAAGCGGTAAAAGTTGAGGTCGTTTCTCTCAAAAAAATGATCATGTCGGAGGTGGTGGAGTTTTCTGCCACTATAGAGCCTGAAGAGAAATCTGCCGTGGTCCCAAGGGCTCCGGGGAGAACGGTCCTCCAGGTCTTTGTCTCCGAAGGGGACAGGGTGAAAAAGGGCCAGGCCCTGGCGTCACTTGATGCAAGCATAATCATGCAGCAACTGGAAGAAGCCCGGACGATCTACGAAACTGCCCTGGCCGATCACCGTCGTTTCGAATCCCTGTATGAGGATGAAGTGGTGAGCCGTCAGGCGGCGGACCAGGTCAGAGCCCGTTATATGCAGGCCCTTTCAGCCTACGAGCAGGCCAGAATTCTGACCGGCTATCACACCATTACCTCCCCTTCAGAGGGCGTGGTGGCAAAACGGCTTATAGATCCCGGCGATACCGCTCCTCAGGGCCCTGCTTTCCTGATCTTTCGTCAGGACAGGGTCAAGGCTGTCGGTGCCGTTCCCGAAAGACACTACCATGGGGTCAAGCCAGGCGACAGGGTCCTGCTTTCAGTGGATGCCCTCCCTGGAAAGGACCTTGAGGCTGAAGTCACAAGCATTTCACCAGTTATCGACCCCGCAACCAGGACGGCAAAAGTGGAGGTGATCCTGCCATCAGAAGGTCTGGTGATGCCCGGAATGTTTGCCAGGGCCAGGATCAGCGCCGGGGAGAGGGAGTCGATGGTTCTCCCCCTGGAGGCAGTCAGCCAGATGGCAGGCACCGGTGAAACTACCTGCTATGTTGCCAGCGAAGGTCTGGCGCGGCTAAGGGTCGTCGAGGCAGGGATCGAGCAAGGTGGGTACGTGGAGATAACCGGAGGCCTTCAGGCCGGTGAAGAGGTTATCGTTACCAGATCCAGGAGTGTGAATGATGGAACCAGAATAGAGGTGTTCCGCAGGTGAAACTGCCTGAGATATCTGTAAAAAGACCCGTAATGACCCTGATGGTATTTCTTTTCGTCCTTGTTATCGGGTCGATCTCATTCCGGAACCTCAAACTGGACCTTCTGCCAAAGATCGAACCGCCGGTAATGACGGTCATTACACCGTGGCCGGGTGCTTCGGCAAGCGATGTTGAGCAGAGAATAACAAAGGTGATGGAGAACAGCCTCTCAATGCTTGAGGGTGTCGACGACATAATATCCAAATCTCTCGATAATCTCTCTGTGGTATCGGTGAAGTTCAAATGGGGTTCCAATCTGGATGTTCGTTCTGGCGATGTCAGGGACGCGGTCAATTTTGCGAGAAGGGAACTGCCATCCGATGCGGACGAGTCGGTGGTCCTGAGGATAACTTCCGGTACAATTCCGGTGATAGAGATAACCATGACCGCCGAAAGGTCCTACCAGGGACTTTATCACTTTGTTGACAAGAGCGTCGTTGAGGAACTCTCCAGGGTTCCCGGTGTGGGACAGATCCTGGTCTTTGGAGGTGTCCAGAGGGAGATCCAGGTAGTCCTGGATGCAGAAAAAATGGAAGCCTGGAGGATTCCCGCCGAAGCTGTTGCCGGTGTTCTCGAAAGGGAGAACCTCAATATACCTGCCGGTTCCCTCCGGGAGGGTGACACGGAATATTTCATCCGTATTCCCGGAAGGTTTTCGTCTCTTGACGAGATAAGAAACACCGTGTTGGGGATCCATAACGGAAGTCCGGTCAAACTCGGTGATGTCGCCGAAGTCAGGGACGGCTACAAGGAACTGACAATGAACGGTTGGCAGGGTGACAAGGCCTCGGTGGTCCTTGTGGTTATGAAAAACAGTGATGCCAACACCATCGAGGTCTCAAGAGCTCTTCTTGGAAGGCTCGAAGAACTGAAAAAGGGGAACTTTCCCTCCGATGTGGATTACGAGATTGTCATGAACACTGCGGATTTCATAACTAACTCCATCTCCAACCTCGGGACATCACTGATAGCGGGTATAGTTCTGGTCTTCCTTGTCACCTGGGCTTTCCTCAAGAGGCTGCCGGCATCGCTTATAGTTTCCGGGGCCATCCCCTTCTCGCTGATAATCACATTCATCGTTATGGGGCGTCTTGACTACACGATAAACATATTCACCCTTTCGGCACTTGCCATGGCCAGCGGAATGGTTGTCGATAACGCCATAGTGGCCACTGACCAGATAATATTCCACATAGAACAGGGGAGCAGGAGACGCATTGCCGCCGTCCTTGGCGCAAGTGAGATAGGTTCCGCACTTCTTGCCTCTACCCTCACGACCGTGGTTGTTCTTCTTCCGCTGGCATTCCTTTCGGGACTTGTGGGAGTGTTCTTTTCGGCACTCACGATAGTAATGGTCATTGCCGTGTCGGCTTCACTATTTGTGAGTCTGACCTTCATACCCATGATGGGGAGCAAGTTCTTTGGCCGTGAAGCAGGCACCCTCAAGATACACGAACTGACCGAAGAATTTTTCGCCGGCATGGAGAAGGCCTACTCATCGCTCCTCTCATGGAGCCTTGAGAACAGAAAAAAGGTAATAGCCTCCGCCCTCCTCTTGCTTTTTCTGACCTTTATCGGTTTCAGGAACATAGGGACGGAACTGACACCCGATCCGGATACGGGTGATATCTCCATATCTTTCTCCCTTCCTGAGGGGACCAGGATAGAGACCACCGACGCCCTTGTCAGGGAGGTTATATCCTACTGCAAGGAAAACATCCCTGAGGCAAGGGTTATTTTCGGAATGGATGGCATGGAGGAGGGGGGCTTTTCCGTCGCCGTGGGACAGAACGCCGGACCCAATATCGGTACCCTTGGGATAAAACTGGTGGACAAGAGGGAAAGGGATCGTTCGGCATTCGAGATAGCCAACGAAATACGCAACTGGATCCGTACCAGGCCCGGGATAGAGGATATGACCGTTCTTGTCAGTTCGCCGATCAAGGCAATGTTCATGGGCTCCAAGCCTCTTGTCATAGAAATATTCGGAGACGATCTGCAGGAAGTTACCCTGGTTGCGGAAGACATTTCCGCCCTGCTTTCTGGCATCCCCGGTACCGCGGATATCTCCGTGAGCCGCAGACAGGACAGACCAGAGATCTGGGTCGATCCCGACAGGGAAAAAGCGGCGTTTCTTGGAGTTAGCACTTCCGCAATATCGCGCACTGCCAGGATATATTTCGCTGGCTACGAGACGAGCGAGGCCTTCTGGGAGGGCGAAAACGATTACCCCATCCGGGTGCGGCTCGACGAAAAACAGAGGAACAGTCGGGACATCTTTGAAAAACTCACCGTTCCCGGGGCTGGAGGTGTCCCTGTCCGACTGTTGTCTGTGGCAGAGTTAAGGGATGAAGCAGGCCCACCCCAGATAGAGCGCAAGAACAGACAGAGGTATATCACGGTGGGGGCAAACGTACACGGAAGATCCCTGGGCGAGGTGACAGCTGATGCTTCAAGAATGGTGGGAGAGATGGATATACCCGAGGGGATCAGGGTCTCCTTCGGAGGGCAGATAAAAGAGCAGAGCGAGGCCTTCCGGCAGATGGGACTTCTTGTGCTGCTGGGAATAGTTCTGGTCTACATGGTAATGGCCGGACAATATGAGGCTTACCTGGATCCCTTTGTTATTCTCTTCAGCATACCCTTTGCCCTTACGGGGGTCGTCTTTGCCTTTCTGCTTACCGGCCTCTATATTTCCATGCAGGCTCTCCTGGGAATGATAATGCTGATAGGTATAGTCGTGAATATTGCCATCGTTCTTGTGGACTATATCAATCTCGTCAGGGCAAGGGGGGCAAAGTTGCGGGAGGCTATCGTTGAAGCGGGACATCGCCGTCTCAGACCGGCTTTCATGACCACCATGACGACCTTTTTCGGCATGCTCCCCATGGCGTTGAGCAGGGGGCAGGGAGCGGAGATATGGCGCCCACTTGCTGTCTCGGTAATGGGAGGACTTGTTGTGTCGATGCTTGTGACCATGCTGCTTGTTCCCGTGGTATATAGCCTTGTCGAGGAGAAGATCAGGAAGAAACCCAGATTTGTGGAGGCCAGGGAGGCGGCACGTTCATGAGGATGCTATGGATAATTTGCAGCGAAAGCATAGGAGAAGAACTGATGGAGAAAGTCCTTGACGTTGACGGGGTCGAGGGCTACACCGTATGGCGAGATGTTCTGGGCAAGGATAACAAGGGCAACAAGACCCACTGGGGAGACGCGGTATTCCCCGGATTAAACTGGGTCTTCATGATATTCGGATCCAACGAAATGATAGATGGTCTCAAGGAAAGATACAGGGTCTTCAGAGAAGAACCATATGTAAAAAAGGCCGGCATAAAAGCCTTCATCCATGATGCCGAGGAGGTCCTTTAGACATTTTTCAGATCTGGAGGGGCCAAACCAGAAGAAGCATGGGGGTTGCCGTCAGGATGACAAGAATGTCCGTAGGCAGCCCCATTCTCCAGTAATCGCCGAAGGAGAACCCGCCTGGTCCCAGGATAAGGGTGTTGTTCTGGTGCCCTATGGGTGTAAGGAAAGCGCATGAAGCTCCGATGGCTACTGCCATAAGGAAAGTGTCGGGGTTTACGTCAAGCTGGAGAGCCACGCTCAGGGCAATGGGAGCCATGACGGCGGCTGTTGCCGCGTTGTTCATGAAGTCAGTCAGCAGCATCGTAGATGTCAGGATCACAACAAGGGCAGCGACGGCGTTTCCCCTTGCTACGGTCTCCAGCAAGACTCCTGCCATAAGATCCGCCGCGCCAGTAGATGCCATGGCACCCGCGACGGGGAGCATAGCCCCGAGGAGTATGACCACGGGCCAGTCGATGGCGGTGTAGACCGAACGCAAGGGAACAATTCTCAGGACCACCATGGCAAGGGCTCCGGCAGCGAAAGCGACGGCCGCCGGGAAGATCCCTAAAGCGGCCAACGCAACCGCGGAAGCCATCACAGTAGATGCGGTCAGAACCTCACCGCTCCTGGGCACCCTTATGTCCCTGGCGGCCAGGGGAAGGCAGTCGTACTGGGAGGCAAAATCCGAAAGAGTCTCCGAAGTGCCCTGCAGAAGCAGTACGTCGCCGGGATGGAGCGGGGTTGTTCTGAGGCGCCTTATGGACCTGTATCCTTTGCGCGAAATGGCCAGCAGATTTACGCCGAACCTGGACCTCAGCCTGATGTCCGTAGCGGAAAGACCATCGATACCGGAGCCGGGGGCAGGAACCATTTCACGTACTATAAAATCCTCGACCCGATTTTTTTTCTTCTCACCGTTATCCTCGTCCGGTGGTGGGCATGATTGCTTGTACCTCTCGCAGATCTCGCGCTTCTTTTCTTCTGTCTCCTCCGCCTCTTTGGGGGTGAGTGCTTCTTCGAGTTTCAGTTTGAGTTTGGAAAGAGAGGAAGAGAGTCCCTCCGGTTCGGCCTCTATGACAAGGATGTCCTTTTCTCTCAGTTTAAGAGAATGGCCAGGAGCAGAAAAATGAATCTCCCCCCTGACCACACCGAGGATCTGGGCGTCGGCATTGTCAAGCATCTCCTCGACCTCCCGTACCCGCTTGCCTATCACGGGACTACCCTCGGAGACTCGTACCTCGCTTAAATATGCCCCCGTCTCGAAACTTTCGGGGTCAGACTGCTCCCTCTCCGGGACAAGGCGCCAACCGATCAGTCCGATGAACAGGATTCCCGATAACGCTATGGAAATACCAACGGGGGTGAAATCAAACATGGCAAAAGAACCAAGCCCTGCCTGGCTCCGGAATCCGGAGATGATAATGTTCGGAGGGGTCCCGATCAAGGTTGTCGTTCCCCCCAGTATGCAGCCGAACGCGAGGGGCATGAGGACCTTGCCGGGAGGTATCCCGTTCCTGTCCGCTATCTGTATTCCCACGGGCATAAGGAGGGCCAAAGCCCCCACGTTATTCATGAACGCTGAAAGGAAGGCACCGAGGGAGGTAATGGCAAGAATGCTCAAGCCTGGACCTGCGGAGGCGGGGAGGATCCTGTCGGCAACGAAACTCACGGCCCCGGTGATCTGGAGGCCGCAACTCAGGACAAGGACACAGGCCACCGTAACGACGGCAGGATGCCCGAACCCCGAAAAGGCCTCGCTTCCGGGGACGAGGCCTGTGAAAACGCAGACCAGAAGAGCTGTCATGGCAATAACGTCGTGCCGCCACCTCCCATGGATAAACAGGGCCATGGAAGAAAGAATTACTATCAGAATGGTGATCTGGGGAAGGGTAAAAACCACGATATCCTCCACCGTATTCCCAAAGGAAGAATAAATTGTTTCACCGGGGATTCATGGCTCCCCGATGCGAAGTTTGAGGGATTATTCTGTCCGGGTCAAGTTGACAACTCGATTTCCCACGATATAATACTTGAGCGTTCCGCCGGCGTAGCTCAGTTGGTAGAGCAGCTGACTTGTAATCAGCAGGTCATCCGTTCGAGTCGGATCGTCGGCTCCAGAGAATAGCGAAAACGTGGGGGGATGGCCGAGCGGTCAAAGGCAGCAGACTGTAAATCTGCCGACTCCGTCTACGGAGGTTCGAATCCTCCTCCCCCCACCATTCGATATCTTCAAATTCGCCGACTTAGCTCAGCAGGTAGAGCACATCCATGGTAAGGATGGGGTCTCCGGTTCGAGTCCGGAAGTCGGCTCCAAAAATTAGAGATCCGGGGCGGTTCAAAGCCGGTTTCGGGTCTCTTTTGGTATGTCTCATAATGCCCGTGAGGGCATGATAATAATTGGACGGGAGGGTGCTTAAAAAATGGCAAAAGAGCATTTTGACAGGTCCAAGCCGCATTTGAACATAGGGACAATTGGTCACATAGACCACGGCAAGACGACTTTGACGGCAGCGATAACGAAGACGCTGGCGTCGATGGGAATGGCGGACTTCACGCCCTTTGAGAACATCGACAAGGCACCGGAAGAGCGTGAGCGCGGCATCACCATCAACATAGCCCACGTTGAATACCAGACGGACAACCGACACTACGCCCACATCGACTGCCCGGGCCACGCTGACTACATCAAGAACATGATCACCGGAGCGGCCCAGATGGACGGAGCGATCCTGGTTGTATCGGCCGCCGACGGCCCGATGCCCCAGACGAGGGAGCACGTACTGCTTGCTCGCCAGGTCAACGTACCTGCCCTTGTGGTATTCATGAACAAGGTAGACATGGTGGACGACGCCGAACTGCTTGATCTTGTAGACATGGAAGTAAGGGATCTGCTCAACAAATACAACTTCCCCGGCGACGACATACCCATCGTGAGGGGATCTGCCCTGAAGGCACTTGAGAGCGACGACTCCAGCCGCGACAACGAATGGGCGAAGGGCATCTGGGAACTCATGGACGCCTGCGACTCCTACATACCGGAGCCGGAGCGTCAGGTAGACAAACCCTTCCTCATGCCGATCGAGGACGTATTCACCATCACCGGCCGCGGCACCGTGGTTACCGGCAGGGTAGAGAGCGGGATCATCAAGGGCGGCGACGAAGTAGCCATCATCGGCATGCAGGAAGACATCAAAAAGACCGTTGCCACCTCGCTTGAAATGTTCCGCAAGATCCTTGACGACGCCAGGGCCGGAGACAACGTCGGAGTACTGTTGAGGGGCGTAGGCAAAGAGGACGTGGAGCGTGGCCAGGTACTTGCGAAACCCGGCAGCATCAAGCCGCACAAGCACTTCAAGTCCGAGGTATACGTACTCAAGAAAGAAGAAGGCGGTCGCCACACACCCTTCTTCACGGGCTACAAGCCGCAGTTTTACTTCAGGACCACCGACGTAACGGGAGACATCAAACTGCCCGACGGCGTAGAGATGGTAATGCCCGGTGACAACGCGACCTTCGAGGTCAAACTGATCCAGCCCATCGCCATGGACCAGGGCCTTCGCTTCGCGGTTCGCGAGGGCGGCAGGACCGTTGGCGCCGGCGTCGTGACCGAAATTCTGGATAACTAGGATCATAGGGAGGAAGTCGCAGTGGCAAAGAAGATCCGGATCAAGCTCAAGGCGTTCGATCACAGGGCACTGGACTCCTCCGCGTTTCAGATAGCGGAGACGGCACAGCGCACGGGGGCCAAGGTTTCCGGGCCTATCCCCCTCCCGACGGAGATCAACAAGTTTACGGTCCTCAAGTCCCCTCACAAGGACAAGGATGCCAGGGAACAGTTTGAAATGAGGACGCATAAGAGGCTCATTGATATCATCGACCCTACGCAAAAGACCATGGAGTCGCTTATGCAGCTGAATCTCCCCTCCGGAGTCGACATACAGATCAAGCTGTAGTGGGGGAGCACTGAGCTGAAAAGGAGAGAGATGCGACAAATGAGTATGGGAATTCTTGGTCGCAAGCTGGGCATGACCCAGATCTACGACGAAAAGGGGCATTCTGTCCCGGTCACCGTTATAGAGGCAGGTCCCTGTACGGTGGTTGCGGTTCGCACAATGGAGAAGAACGGGTACACCTCGGTCAGCCTTGGTTTCGGAAAGGTCAAAGCCGAGAAACTTCCCAGGCCTTACAGGGGTGTATTCGAAAAAAAGGGACTCGAGCCAACAAGATGGATCCGCGAGTTCCGCGTTGACGACACAGGGGAGTACGAACCTGGCAAGGTTGTTTCTGTAGACCTTTTCCAGGAGGGAGATACCGTTGATGTTACCGGCAAGAGCAAGGGAAAAGGTTTTGCTGGAGTCATCAAACGGCACCATTTCCAGGGTGGCCCCGGGAGCCATGGCGCGTCCAAGTTTCACCGCCAGCCCGGGTCAGCAGGAGCCAGCAGTTATCCTGGACATATTTTCAAAGGCAAAACAATGCCTGGCAGGATGGGTGGAGAAAGAGTTACGGTAAAAAACCTTTCCATTGCTGGCGTTGATATCGAAAACAACCTTCTGCTTGTCAAAGGTGCCATTCCGGGTCCGAGGAACGGACTCGTAATGATCCGCAAGCAGGACGGGGCAGCACGGTAAGGAGGCAGGGATACCATGCCGACTGTGAAGGTAATGAATTTTCAGGGAGAGGTCATAGGCGAAGAAAACCTTTCCGAAGCGGTATTCGCGGCCCCGGTCCATGTGCCGGCCATGCATCAGGTGGTTGTGGCACAGCAGGCCAATGCGAGACAGGGAACGCATTCCACCAAGACTCGCGCTGACGTACGGGGCGGTGGCAAGAAACCCTGGAAACAGAAACACACAGGCAGGGCGCGGCACGGCAGCAGGAGATCCCCCATATGGGTCGGCGGCGGTATCACTCATGGGCCGCACCCAAGGGATTACCACCAGAAAGTCAACCGCAAGGTCAGAAGGCTCGCGATCAGAAGTGCCCTTTCGCTTAAAGCCGGCGAGGGAAGCCTTATACTTCTGGACAGGATCGATATGGAAAAACCGAG
>Ga0334889_1005351_pt1 | contig 10697 bp, 6 predicted proteins | sample GraSluR1_MG_2_FD_207222 | JGI IMG/M metagenome (GOLD analysis project Ga0334889, IMG submission 207222) | Sludge microbial communities from methane-producing bioreactor in Wageningen University, Netherlands - Granular Sludge_8_08-R1 | ecosystem: Engineered > Bioreactor > Anaerobic > Unclassified ... | reverse complement strand
CACCGAAAAAATATTATACAGCCATCTCTCAGAGGCCTTGCCCGAAAAGCCCTACGAAAGAGGAAAGGCTTATGTGGATTTTAACCCGGATCGTGTGGCTATGCAGGATGCAACGGCGCAGATGGCCTTGCTACAGTTTATGCAGGCCGGAAAAGCCAAAGCTGCTGTGCCTTCCACTGTGCATTGTGATCACTTGATCCAGGCAAAACTGGGAGCCGTGGCCGACCTGAAAACAGCCAATGACACAAATAAAGAGGTTTTTGATTTTTTGGCCAGCGTGTCCAATAAGTATGGGATTGGATTTTGGAAACCAGGTGCCGGAATCATTCATCAGGTGGTATTGGAAAACTATGCCTTTCCCGGCGGAATGATGATTGGAACGGATTCGCATACCGTGAATGCAGGAGGCCTGGGTATGGTTGCCATCGGTGTAGGTGGTGCCGATGCAGTTGATGTGATGGCCGGAATGCCATGGGAATTGAAGTTCCCAAAACTTATCGGTGTTAAACTAACAGGTAAATTGAGTGGCTGGACTTCGGCCAAGGATGTTATATTAAAGGTGGCAGGTATCCTCACAGTAAAAGGCGGAACAGGTGCCATACTCGAATATTTTGGCGAAGGTGCCGAATCCCTTTCCTGCACCGGAAAGGGCACAATCTGCAATATGGGAGCCGAGATTGGTGCAACAACTTCCTTGTTTGGGTACGATCAAAAAATGGCCGACTACCTCAAAGGGACAAATCGTGCGGTGGTGGCTGAGGAAGCTGATAAAATTGCAGAACACCTGACTGCTGACCCTGAAATTTACAGCAATCCTGATCAATACTTTGATCAGTTGATCGAAATCAATCTCTCAGAACTTGAGCCGCATATCAATGGCCCTTTCACTCCGGATTTGGCCACGCCAGTGTCAAAATTTGCAGAGGTTGTGAAAGCCAATGGCTGGCCCGAAAAACTTGAGGTAGGACTAATCGGTTCATGCACCAACTCTTCGTACGAAGATATTTCGCGTGCAGCTTCGGTGGCCCGACAGGCTATTGACAAGAATTTGAAAGTGAAATCAGAATACACGGTAACGCCTGGCTCAGAGATGGTTCGCTACACTGTGGAACGCGATGGCTACCTCAATACCTTTGAAGAGATTGGCGGTGTGGTTTTGGCTAATGCCTGCGGTCCCTGTATCGGGCAGTGGGCACGCCACAATGCCGACAAAGGCGAAAAGAATTCTATCATGACTTCTTTCAACCGGAACTTTGCCAAACGTAACGATGGAAACCCCAACACCCACGGTTTTGTTGCCTCTCCCGAAATCACTACGGCTTTCGCCATTGCCGGAACCTTGTGTTTCAACCCTATGACGGATTATTTGATAAACAAAAATGGTGAAAAAGTTAAACTGGACGAACCTCAGGGCATTGAGTTTCCTCCTACAGGATTTGCCGTGGAAGACAATGGCTACCAGGAGCCTGCAAAAGACGGAAGTCATATCGAAGTGGTTGTTGCACCTGATTCGGATCGTTTGCAATTGCTGGAGCCTTTTGCTCCCTGGGATGGAAAGGATATCAAAGGGATGTATCTGCTTATCAAGGCAAAAGGAAAATGTACCACAGATCATATTTCGATGGCGGGTCCCTGGTTGCGCTATCGGGGCCATCTCGAAAATATTTCACAAAATATGCTGATCGGTGCTGTGAATTATTTTGGTGAACAAACCAACGCCGTTAAAAATCAAATCACCGCTGAGGTGAATAAAGTTCCCGATGCTGCGCAATCATACAAGGAAAGCGGTTTTGGTTCTATCGTTGTGGGCGACGAAAACTATGGCGAAGGTTCCTCGCGCGAACATGCGGCCATGGAGCCTCGTTTCATGGGCGTAAAAGTGGTGCTGGTGAAATCCTTTGCCCGTATCCACGAAACGAATTTGAAGAAACAAGGTATGTTGGCACTCACCTTTGTGAATAAAGAAGACTATGAACTGATTCGTGAAGACGATCGGATTGATGTGTTGGGTATGGAGAATTTTAAGCCGGGTGAGCATCTGAAAATCCGGTTGAATCATGCCGATGGTTCAACAGACATCTTCGAAGTGCAACACACCTACAATCAAAATCAGATTGAATGGTTTAAGGCTGGAAGTGCCCTGAATCTGATTAAAATACTTCAGCAGAAATAGTTTTTTCATCATTAATATTTTCCCGCAAATGGATCAACTGAGCATTTGCGGGATTTTTTTAAGTGGATTTAGCTCCTGACCAAATAAATAGACATCATCTTGCGAAAAAAAATAATCTGCTGCTGATTTTAGTAAACAATTATAATAAAGTTTATACCTGTGCGTTAAATTGGCGTAATTACTGCAAAACGAAATCCTAATATTGTGAAAAAAACAACCTTTATTTTTCTGATTTTATTCTTTACTGTAGAGTTGCATCTGGTCTTTTCCCAAAATACGGAACAAGGAGCTTACGGCTTTGTGAATACTACCAGTGCTGCAAGAGTTGCTGCACTTGGCGGTTCGCTGGTTCCGATAGATGATGGCGACATACAGTTGGGTTTATTCAATCCGGCCTTGATTTCGGCTGAAACGAGCGGAAAGCTGGTACTCTCCTATGTGGATTATTTTGCTGATATCAATTATGCCGGTTTGCAGTATGCCCGCAGCTTTGAAAAAACCGGTAATTTTTTGGCCAGCCTACAGTATCATCATTACGGCAGCTTCGATTATGCCGATGAAGGCGGCCTCACCGATGGTAGTTTTTCGGCTGCAGATTATGCCTTTACCCTGGGTTGGGGGCGGCAACTGGATTCGAGTTTTAGCATTGGTGCCAATGCCAAATTTATCGGTCGGCAATACGAATCTTACAATGCCTTTGCTATGGCAGTGGATGTGGGGGCTAATTACAGAACCGAAAGCGGCTGGTTGCTGAGTCTCACGGCCAGAAATATTGGAACCGAGCTCTCTTCATTTTTCGAAGGTGCTGATGCAAGCCTGCCTTTCAGTATGCAGTTTGGTGTTTCGAAACGACTTGATCACGTTCCTTTTAGGTTTATGATAGTGTATGATAACCTGCAAAAATGGGATCTGACTTATGAGGATCCAATCGATCTGGATGGAAATATCGATCCCATAACCGGTGAAAAGCAGGAAAAGGAAGGCCTGGCTAAGTTTGGTGATCAGTTTTTGCGACATATTATTATTGGTGGGGAGTTTTATATTGGCAAAGGCCTTGTTTTGCGCGGAAGCTATAACTACAAACGCCGCCAGGAAATGAAAATCCCGGATAAACTTGGCATGGTGGGTTTTGCCTGGGGCGTTGGGATTCGTATCTCCAAGTTTCAGATTAACTATTCCCGCTCAAGTTATCATGCTGTGGGCTCACCCAATTATTTCAGTATCATAACCCGCCTTAGCGACTTTGTGAATTAGATTTCGTTAATCAGTCAACAGATTGTATTTTTGCAGGAATACTCTGTCTATGCACCTGCAAACACTCAAACTTGCCAGTTTTAAAAATTACGACACGGCCGAAATTCATTTCTCCGAAAAGATCAATTGTTTTGTAGGCCGCAACGGAGCCGGAAAAACAAACCTGCTGGATGCCATTTATTATTTGTCCTTTTGCAAAAGTTATTTCAATGCCAACGACCAGCAGAATATTCGGCATGAGGACGAATTTTTTACCGTGCATGGCTATTATCAACGGCCGGGCATGGAAACCGATCAGGTGAGTTGCATTCAAAAACGCAGACACAAAAAGGTTTTTCAGTGGAATAAAAAAACTTACGACCGACTGGCGGATCATATCGGAAAGATTCCGCTGGTGATGATTTCGCCTTACGATCATGATCTGATCAATGATGGCAGCGAGTTGCGCCGCAAATTTATCGATGGTGTGATTGCCCAGTTTAATCCGGTTTATCTGGATGCTTTGCTCAAATATAACAAAGCACTCTCACAGCGAAACGCCTTGTTGAAACAATTTGCCGAACAAAGGAAATTCGACAGATCTCTGCTTTTGCTTTGGGAAGAACAAATGCATCAGCCTGCTGCGACGATTCATCAGTACAGAAAGGAGTTTCTAAACGACTTTCAGGGCATCTTTCAACAATATTATACCTTGGTCTCAGGTGGAAACGAGAGCGTTGGCATTCAATACGATTCCGATCTGAATGCTCAGGGTTTTTCTCATTTGCTGGATAAAAAACTGGAGCGCGATCGCATGGCACGTTTTACTACAGTAGGAGTGCACAAGGATGATTTAATTTTTTTGATGAATGATTTTCCGGTGAAGCGATTCGGTTCGCAGGGCCAGCAAAAGTCTTTTGTGATTGCCATTCGCCTGGCGCAATATGATTTCACACAAAAAAAGATGGGCTACAAACCGATTTTACTTTTGGATGATATCTTTGATAAGCTTGATGATCAGCGTGTTAAGCAGCTTATTAAATTGGTGGGTGAGGATTATTTTGGTCAGGTTTTTTTAACCGATACCCAGCAGTATCGCGTTGATCAGCTTTTTGAAGAGAGTGAGATTGATCATCGGATTTTTGAGATAGATTCCGGAAAAATTGTTACGGAAACAAAAGTTTAAGAAATTATATAAATGTCAACGAACAAAGAAGAACCATTGGGTGATATTATCCGGCAACTGCTGCGTGTATATGGTTGGGAAGCCCGGCTGGATGAGGTGAAGCTGATCGAAAGCTGGCCAAAAGTTGTTGGGCCGTTGATTCATCGCAAGACCATGGATTTGCATGTTGAAAAACAGGTGTTGTTCGTAAAACTCGATTCAGATGCCCTGCGTCAGGAGCTTTCCTATGCCAAAAGTCTGATCATAAAAAACCTCAATCATGAAGTGGGTAAAGAGGTAATTAAAGATGTTGTATTCAGGTAAAAAAACTAAAAATCAGCAGCATAAAATTTTTGCGAAAAATCGAATTTGGGATTGCCATAATCCATTGATTTAATTTCTTGTATTTCAGAAACCTGAAAACTGTGTCTATCATTCTGACTACATAATGTGATTATAATTCAGAAAGCCAATCGCACAAGGCCTTGATGCCTTCCCAGATTGATGGGCAGTATTCGCTGATATAGGATTCCTGAAGTTTCTTGTCCTGATAGGCTGACAATTTTTCAAGAGCCAACTTACCATTAAAATCCACATAGGCCAATCGCGCTACCAGCTCTTCGGGCTGATGGCCAAAGTCGATGCCGGGCAATAAAGCCACACCGGTTTCTTCCAGAAGTGTGTCACATAACTCTCCGGAAGTAAGGATATTACGTGCCTTAAGTTTTTCGCGGTAAAAGCTAAAATCAGGATACAGATAGAACCCGCCATTCACCTGAGGGGTAGAGATAGAGGCTGCAGTCAGTTTCTGCCGAATGATTTTAGCCAGATAGCGCAAAATGCGTCTCGAATCATTCAGGTATTGATCGATACAATCTCCCCCTTCAAAAGCCGTGATGGCAGCATATTGGATGGGTGCCGAGGTAGAAGTGTAAGTTTCGCTGGCCACGGTTGCCATGGCTTCGCGTAGCCAATACAATTGTGGTGGAAACGAAAAAGTCCCCAATCGCCAGCCTCCGGCACCACACCATTTGCTCAATCCACTGCTGATGATGGTTCCTTCGGGATAAAAACGTGCGATGGAAACATGCTGCCCCTGGTGATGAATCATGCCGTAAATTTCGTCCGAAACCAATACGATATTATACTTTCGGGCCACAGCAGCCAGTTGTTTTAGCTTTTCGGTAGGATAGGTGCAGCCGGTTGGATTACTGGGATAATTTAAAATTACGATTCGGGGTCTGTTAGGATCTGCACGACAAATCATATCCAGTTTTTCGGGGGAGAGGCGATATTGATCTTCAGCACTTGTTGGAACCCAATGCACATGGCGTCCGATGATTCTGGCCTGCGGAAAATACGAGACCCAGCTGGGCGTCGGGATGATCAGATCACCATAATAAACCAGCTGAAGAATAAAAATAAGTTCTTTTGAACCCGGGCCGATCAAAATATCATCTGCAGAGGAATCAATAAATTGTGTTCGTTTGTTAAAAGCTGCAATGGCCTCGCGCAATGGCAGCAAGCCTCTTACCGGAAGATAGTCTTTTTCGTGGGCATGTTGCCGCAAAGCCTCCACAACAGCTTCGGGTACCGGAAAAGGCGACTGGCCAAGTCCGAATTTATATACCTTGCGACCCTCATTGATGAGTTGCCGGCTTTTTTCGTTAATGGCTAAGGTGGCAGATTGGGATAGCCCCCGCACATTCAGGTTGATGTTGACAGGCAAGTGGTTTCGAAGATTTTTTCGCATAATAAATTGTAATAATTTGCAGTAAAATTAGGGATTTAGATGTGAATTTGCAAAATTTAGCAGCTTGGCAACTAATGTTGTCAACTTCTCAGTTTTCACTGCTCAAAATCAGGAAATAATTGTAATTTAGCCCCTCAAACTGAATATTCACTTTAAATAATATCATTATGAGTAGCATTTTGGATCTGGAACCCAAAGGAATTTGGAAAAACTTTTACAGCCTGACACAAATTCCACGTCCTTCAAAAAAAGAGGAAAAAATCATTGCATTTACAAAAGAATTTTGCGAAAAGCTTGGTCTTGAAACGATTGTAGATGAAGTTGGAAATGTGATTGCCCGCAAACCTGCCACACCTGGCATGGAAGATCGCAAAGGCATTATTTTACAGGCACATTTGGATATGGTTCCTCAAAAAAATGAGGGAACAGATCATGATTTCGAAAAAGATCCAATTGAAACCTATATCGAAGACGGTTGGGTTAAGGCAAAAGGAACAACCCTGGGCTCCGATAATGGTATTGGTGCAGCTGCAGCCATGACGGTTTTGGAAGCCACTGATCTTGAGCACGGACCCATTGAAGCCCTCTTTACCATCGATGAAGAAACTGGTATGACAGGTGCTAATGAACTGAAACCTGGTATTTTGAAAGGCGATATCTTGCTGAATATGGACTCTGAAGACGAAGGCGAACTTTATATCGGCTGTGCCGGAGGTGTTGATTCCACTGGCGAGTTTAAGTTCAAACTAGAAGCCACTCCTGCAGATCATAAGGCTTATCGTATTGTTGTTAAAGGACTTAAAGGTGGTCATTCAGGTCTGGATATTCATCTTGGCCGCGGCAATGCCAACAAAATCATTAACACGCTGATGCTTATGGCAGCAGATAAAGTTGGATTGCGGGTGTCTCAAATTGACGGAGGCAGCCTTCGTAATGCCATTCCACGTGAGGCTTTTGCAACAATTGTTGTGCCTGCTAAAAATGCTGAACTTTTTGAGCAGTTTACAGCTGAATTTGAAGCTATTGCCAAAGATGAGTTTGCCGAAGCAGATGGTGGACTTTCCATCCAGGCAGAAGCTGCTGAATTGCCCGAAAATGTTGTTGATGCAAAAACACAGAATAGTTTGTTTGAGGCTGTTGCCAAATGCCCGAATGGGGTTATCGCCATGTCGAAGGATATGGAGGGTGTGGTAGAAACTTCTACCAATCTGGCCACCGTTAAAATGAACGACGGACAGTTTGTGATCGGAACTTTGCAAAGAAGTTCGGTTGATGCTGACAAAGAAAAGCTGGCTGCCCAAATTCGCGATGTATTTGAAAAAGCAGGCGGTAAGGCTTATTCATCAGGAGATTATCCTGGTTGGAAACCGAATGTGGATTCACCCATCCTTCATGCAATGAAAGACGTTTATAACAATAAATTCGGCAAGGTGCCGGAGGTAAAGGTGATTCATGCCGGACTGGAATGCGGTATCCTGGGATCAGCTTACCCCAATTGGGACATGATTTCATTTGGACCAACCATTCGTCATCCGCACTCACCTGACGAAAAAGTAAATATTGATACTGTAAAACTTTTCTGGGAGTACTTGGTTGAGACACTGAAACACGCACCAAAAAAGTAAAATAACATAATCTGAGAGATCATTGCCGGGAGGAATGGACTTGCTCCCGGTAATTTTTTTCGATTTTTATCAAAAACGACTTGGTCAGTCGAAAAAAAGTTCCTACTTTTGCACTCCCAAAATAGTAATTAATAAGCCATCTGGCAAAAGCGGCTGTTGGCGAATCACATACCTGAAAATTCAATTGAGCAATGAAACGTACTTTTCAACCATCGAACAGAAAACGTCGTAACAAACACGGCTTCAGAGAAAGAATGGCCACTGCTAACGGACGCAAGGTGTTAAAAGCCAGAAGAGCTAAGGGCAGAAAAAGACTTACGGTTTCTGACGAAATGTAAACCGTTTAAGGCCGTTTCTTGATTTATTTAAGGTTTAAGCAGAAGGTGACGAAATATTCGCCTTCTGTTTTTTTGCGCCAACTTTTTTGTAGCTCTTTATCTTTTTTTAGGTTTTTATCAATCAGCCATCTCCCCGATTTTCTTTAAAAAAGACTAATTTCGCATCTTTAACAATGTGTTGCTTTTACCAGTTATGGAAGGTTTTTTGTTGTTCATCTTTTGGGTTATCCTGATTTTCTATCTTTTCCGCCTGTTTTTTAGGTACGGACTACCTTGGTTGTTTAGTCGTTATGTTCGTAAAATGCAGGAAAAAATGCAGGGTACAACACAGGAAAAACGAAAAACAAAGGAGGGTGAAGTAAAAGTAAAAATGCCCGGGAACGATCAGCCAAGAGTAGATCCTGATATTGGTGAATATGTTGATTTTGAAGAAGTAAAAGACAATAATAAGCCCGAAAATGAAAAATAATCCCGCGAAGACTAAGTTCCTGATCGCCATAATTACAGCCATTTTAAGTTTTTTGGTGATCACGATTGCCTATTTTAATCCCCTGCTTGAAGGCAAACGCCTTGAGCAACACGATATCGCCATGTGGAAAGGCATGTCTAAAGAAATTGTGGATTTCAGGGAAGAAACAGGGGAAGAACCACTCTGGACAAACGCTATGTTTGGGGGTATGCCCGCCTGGCAGATTTCGGTGATTTATGGCAACAACCTGATGCGATATGTAAAAAAAGTCGTTCAGCTTTGGCTGCCTTATCCGGCTAATGCCGTTTTTGTGTATATGCTTGGATTTTTCATCTTGTTGCTTGTAATGCGCGTCAATCCCTGGCTGAGCATGGCAGGAGCAATAGCTTTTGCTTTTTCATCTTATTTTTTCATTATTCTTGGTGCAGGCCACACCTCAAAGGCTTATGCCATTGGGTATATGGCTCCGGTCTTAGCCGGAATAGTGCTGGCTTACCGGGGAAAATACCTTTGGGGAGCACTGTTGGCTTCGATAGCACTCGCACTGCAAATAGAAGCCGGGCATTTACAAATAACCTATTACCTTCTGCTTATCGTCGTGATTCTGGGAATCATTCAGCTGATTGATGCCATACGTTTTAAGACCCTGTCTAACTTTTTAAAAGCCAGTGGCTTTCTGATCGTTGGAGCCCTGTTGGCAGTTCTTACGCACAGCACCAATCTTTATGCTACTTACGACTATGGAAAAGAATCCATGCGTGGAAAGCCGGTACTGACAAAAAATGCTGATGATCAAACGAAAGGCCTCGACCGGTCCTATATCACAAACTGGAGTTATGGTATTGGGGAAACCTGGTCGCTGTTAATTCCGAATGCGAAAGGAGGAGCCACAGCGATGTTAGGTCAAAAAAATCCGGCTCTGGATGCGGCCGACCGCGGAATGCGTCAGGCACTGGCACAGCAAAATGCCTACTGGGGCGATCAGCCCGGAACCAGCGGGCCGGTTTATGCCGGTGCGGTTGTGATGTTTTTGTTTGTACTGGGCTTGTTTTTTGTGAAAGGAAAATACAAATGGATACTGTTGGCGGCTACTTTGCTATCAATTTTGCTTAGCTGGGGCAAAAACTTCATGCCTTTCACCGATTTTTTCCTTGACTATATTCCGGGCTATAATAAATTCAGGGCAGTATCAATGACTTTAGTGATCGCTGAATTGACCATTCCTTTATTAGGTTTTCTGGGACTTTATCATATCTTTCAAAATCCGGAAGTTCTGCGAACAAAGCAAAAGTATTTTTGGATTTCTTTTGGACTAACAGGCGGTCTGGCCTTTTTGTTTTACCTTTTACCAACTACCTTTTTCAACTTTTTCAGCCAGTTTGAGCTGGAACAGTTTAATCGTATCCGGCAGTCGAATCCCGGGGATGCTTCGCAAATAGATTTGTTTTTAAGTCAGCTTGAGGCCGTAAGGGTAAATATCTTTAAGGCTGATGCTATGCGAAGCTTTATTTTTATTTTGCTTGCCACTGCAGTTTTATATTTCTACAGCCTTAAGAAAATCAAAGCATCCTGGCTTATTGCTGCTATTACTCTTTTGATTTTGATCGATATGGTTCCTGTGGCACAACGGTATCTGAATAATGACAATTTTGTTGCGAAAAGAAAAGTTGAAAACCCCTTCCAGCTTACCCAGGCTGATAAAGAAATTCTGCAGGATAATGACCCGAATTTCAGGGTGTTGGATTTGACAAAGAATATTTTTAACGATGCCAGTACCAGCTATTATCATCATGCCATAGGTGGATATCATGGTGCAAAGTTGCAGCGTTATCAGGATATGATTGATCATTACATACAACAGGAAATTCAGGAGATATCGGCTGCGTTTAATGAGAATCCAAATCTGGCCTCAATCAATGAGGTGTTGGCTAAACAACAGAT
>Ga0334889_1005350_pt1 | contig 10700 bp, 9 predicted proteins | sample GraSluR1_MG_2_FD_207222 | JGI IMG/M metagenome (GOLD analysis project Ga0334889, IMG submission 207222) | Sludge microbial communities from methane-producing bioreactor in Wageningen University, Netherlands - Granular Sludge_8_08-R1 | ecosystem: Engineered > Bioreactor > Anaerobic > Unclassified ... | reverse complement strand
CGGTCCCACACCGGAAGCCGGTCCCACAAGACAGGAGTAGGGTCCGCCGTGCGGACCAATCGTGCAGCCCACAGGCTCCCAAGACCGGCTGGAAAGCCGGTCCCACAGCGAAAGCCGGTCCCACACCAGAAGCCGGTCCCACACCGGAAGCCGGTCCCACAAGACAGGAGTAGGGTCCGCCGTGCGGACCAATCGTGCAGCCCACAGGCTCCCAAGACCGGCTGGAAAGCCGGTCCCACAGCGAAAGCCGGTCCCACAGCGGAAGCCGGTCCCACCAGGATGGGGCCGGCCCACAAATGCCGGCGGTTCCCGTTCAATTCCCGGCGAACGCGGCGATGCCGTCGGCGATTGCCCTGGCCAGTCGGGCGCGGTAGTCGGGAGAGTTCAGCAACAGGGCGTCCGCCCGGTTGGACATGAAGCCGCACTCGATGAGCACGGCCGGCCGAGGATGCTTGGTCAGCACGCGAAAATCCCGCCGTCGCGTGCCGTTGTACTGGATGCCGTGGCGGCGGAAGCCGGCGGCGATGGAATCGGCGGCGGAGATGCTCGCTCGCGACGCATTTCGGGCAATGTAGAGCGTGGCCCCGCTGTTGGTACGCTTCGGCGAGTAATCCGCGTGAATGGAGATGAAAAGGTCCGCGCGGGTGCGCCGCGCCACGGCCGCCCGGGCCTCCAGCGTAAGAAACACGTCCGTGGTGCGGGTGGGAACCACGTTCGCGCCGCGCCGGGAGAGTTCCTGGATCAACTGCTGCACCATCAGCAGGTTGAACGCCTTCTCCGGGATGGACGAAACACCCTGCGTACCGGGGTCTTTTCCGCCGTGACCCGCGTCGACCACGATGGTCTTCGGGCCGATCATGCGTGGCGGTTCGGATGCGGGAGGGGGGGTAACAGGCAAAGGCACGGGGGGCGGGGCGGGGCGAGCCACGTAGTTCGTGTTCATCACCGGGGGCGGCAGATCGCGGATCACCCCGCGCGGCTGGGCGCATCCGGCCATCCCCACCAGCCAAATTGTCACAGCAAGCCGCTTCATGCGCATCGCAATCACTGTACGGGATCAGACTCCGCCGTCAATCTTGATAATCGGCTTTTCGGCGCCTGGAAAGACAGTTGACCCGGACGAAACCCCGGACGCGCGGAGAGCGCGATTGGATCAGATGGCGCTTCGGAGGGTCCCGCCCCCGGCGCGCAGCAGCTCCGCCGTCTTCTCCCAGCCGATGCACTCGTCCGTGATGGAGACGCCGTAGCGCAGCTTCGACGGGTCCGACGGAAACGGCTGGTTCCCCTCAAACAGATTGCTTTCCAGCATCATGCCCACGATGTCCGTGTTCCCGGACACCCGCTGCTGGATCACGCTGTGCCACGCCCGCTCCTGGTATTGCTGCTTCTTGCCGCAGTTCGCGTGGCTGCAATCCACGATCAACCGCGCCGGCAGCCCTGCCTGCCGCAGCGCCTCCATGGCCCCGGACACGCTCGAAGGGTCGTAGTTCGGGCCGCCACGCCCGCCGCGCAGAATGACATGCCCCCACGGATTGCCGCGCGTCTTGATGACCGCCGTCCGACCATTGTCGTCAATGCCCAGGAAGCTGTGCGAGTGCTGGGCGGACTGCAGGGCGTTGATGGCGATTTCCAGATTGCCGTCCGTGGCGTTCTTGTACCCGACGGGCATGGACAGGCCGCTGGCCATCTGACGGTGCGTCTGGGACTCCGTCGTCCGGGCCCCGACGGCCGCCCAACTGATCAGGTCGGCGATGTACTGCGGGGTGATCGGATCCAGGAACTCCGTGGCCGTCGCCAGGCCCAGCTCCGTGACGGCCAGCAGAATCCGGCGGGCCTTACGGATGCCTGCCTCCATGTCAAACGTGTCGTTCAGGTGCGGGTCGTTGATCAGACCCTTCCAGCCCACGGTGGTTCGCGGCTTCTCGAAGTATACCCTCATGCCCACGTACAGGCAGTCCGACACTTCGTGGGCCAGGCCGGCCAGTCGTCCGGCGTATTCGATGGCTGCCTCGTCATCGTGAATCGAACACGGCCCGACCAGCACCAGCATCCGCGGGTCCGATCCATTCAGAATCTGCTTGATCGTCTCCCGGCTCTCGACCACGGTCTGGTACGCGGCGGGCGTAAGCGGGATGTCCTCCTTGATCTGAAACGGCGATATCAGCGAGACGGTGGCGGCAACGTTCAGGTTATGCACCGCCGGGTGAGACTCGCCCCAGCCCGCCGCGGCGCTGCCGTTGGAGTTCTGCGGCGCCGAACCCCACCCGAATCCCTTTGCCTGTCCAGCCTTGCCCATGATCCTCACACCTGCACGATGCCGACACAACCGCCGTGCCCAGCCCAGACGGGGGCCGGCGGGCCATGCCCTTATTCTATCGTCAGTCGGCCTGTGAATTCACCCCTGCGCGTGGGTCAGATAACTGTGGATGCCGGCCGCGGCCGTTTTGCCGTCCCCCATGGCCAGAATCACGGTGGCACCTCCCCGCACGATGTCGCCACCCGCGAAAACGCCCCTCATGCTGGTCATCCGGCTTTTGTCCACCTCGATGTTGCCCCATTTGTTGAGCTTCAGCTCGGGGGTGGTCTGGGTGAGCAGCGGGTTCGCCCGGGTGCCGATGGCCTCGATGAAAACCTCGCACGGAAGCTCGAATTCGCTGCCCGCGATCGGCACCGGCCGCCGGCGTCCGGACGCGTCCGGCTCGCCCAACTCCTGGCGGATGCAGCGGACGCCGCTCACCCAACCGTCCTGCCCGCCCAGGATCTCGATGGGGTTGACCAGCATTTCGAACACAACGTCCTCTTCCTCGGCGTGCTTGACCTCTTCCACACGTGCGGGCATCTCCTGACGCGAACGCCGGTACACCAGCGTGGCCGGCTCTGCGCCCAGCCGCCGGGCGGTCCGAACGGCGTCCATGGCGGTGTTGCCCCCGCCGACCACCACGACCCGCGTGGATTTGACCACCGGGGTCGGCGTTTCGTCGCCCTTCCAGGCGCCCATCAGGTTCACCCGGGTCAAATACTCGTTGGCGGAATACACCCCCTTCAGGTGCTCGCCCGGAATGCCCTGAAAAACCGGCAGGCCCGCCCCGTTGGCGATGAAAACAGCGTCGAAACCTTCGTCGTTCATCAGTTCGTGGATGGTGTAGGTCTGCCCGATGACGACGTTACACTCGATCTTCACGCCCATCTCGCGGAGCTTCTGCACTTCCTCGTCCACGATTCTCTTGGGCAGACGGAACTCCGGTATGCCGTAGACCAGCACGCCGCCCGGTCGGTGCAGGGCCTCGAACACGGTCACCCCGTGCCCCAGCTTGGCCAGCTCGCCCGCACACGTCAGGCCGGCAGGGCCGGACCCGACGATGGCCACTCGCTTGCCTGTGGGCGGCAGGGGAGTGAACAGCTCGCGACGGTGCTCGCGGGCCCAGTCAGCCACGAACCGCTCCAGGTACCCGACGGCCACGGGCGAACCCTTGCCGGCCCGCACGCAGACTTGCTCGCACTGCGTCTCCTGCGGGCAGACCCGGCCGGTGATGCCCGGCAGCACGTTGGCCGCATACAGAATGTCCGCCGCCCGCGGCAGATCGCCCTCGGCCACTGCCTCCACGAACCCGGCAATGTCCACACCCACCGGGCAGCCGGCCACGCACTTGGCCCCTTTGCAGCGGAGGCACCGCTGAGCTTCCGTGCGGGCGGCCTCGGTGGCCATCCCCAGGTTCACCTCGCGGAAGTTGTGGGCTCGGGTCTGGGGTTCCTGCTCCGGCATGTGCTGCCGGGGGATCTTCATGCGGTCGGCCGGTTTCATTCATCCCCTCGCGTCTGCAATTCCTTCTCTGCCGCTTCCAGCCGGCACACGTGCTGCGGGTCCAGCCGGTATCGCTCCCAGACGGCCCGCTCTTGGTCGCGGTATGCGGTCAGCCGGTCGGTCAGCTCTCGGAAGTCCACCTGGTGCGCGTCAAACTCCGGCCCATCCACGCACGCGAATCGCTGCTTGCCGCCGACCGTCACCCGACACCCGCCGCACATCCCCGTCCCGTCCACCATGATCGGGTTCAGCGACGCGATGGTCCGGATGCCTCGCTCGCGAGTCACTTCCGCCACCGCCCGCATCATGGGCACCGGGCCGGCCGTCAGCACCATGTCAATCGGGGGTGCGGCCTCGCGGATGAGGCTCTCCAGCTTGCCGGTCACGAACCCGTGAAATCCGTAGCTGCCGTCGTCGGTGCAGGGGTGAACGGCATCGCAGATGGCCGCAAGCTCCTTCTCCAGAATGACATACGGCTTGCTTCGTCCGCCGATGACGGCGGTGAGCCGATTGCCCATCGCCTTGAGGGCGCCGGCCTGCGGATAGATGACGGCCGTTCCCACGCCGCCGCCGACCAACACCACGTGCCCGAACGTCTCGATCTCCGTGGGCTTGCCCAGTGGGCCGGCGACGTCCAGCAGGGTTTCGCCCGTGCAGAGCGAGCACAGCCGCTCCGTGGTGGCCCCGACGATCTGCACGACAAGCGTGATCGTGCCGGCCTTTGCGTCGGAATCAGCAATCGTCAGCGGAATGCGTTCGCCGTTGTCCTCGCAGCGGACAATGACGAAGTGGCCGGGCTTGTGGTGAGAGGCCACGCGCGGCGCGTGAACGACGAGCTTGCGGACCTTGGGGGCGAGCCATTGCGCTTCAAAGATGGGAAACATGCTTGCATGGGTCTCCGTGCCGGATGTCATTGCGACCGGGCGTCCGGCCCGGCCGTTCGAATCCGCCGAATCGCATCAGAATACCGGAGCCCGCCGCCGCCCTCAACCCGTTGTAGGATCCGCCCCGTCACGCCGATCCCGCTCACCGTGCCCGTATCTGTGCTCCAAAGCCCGCGTCATGCTAAGTATTCACTCCCCCCACGCTCTCCGACGCCGTTCCGCGCCACCAGAAAAGCCGCCAGGCATGGGGCCATCCGCCATCGCCTCCATCACCCGCGGCCCCGGCCCGAAGCACTCCACCAGGTCGGCCCCGGCCGGAAACCCGTCCCGCTGCCCGTCCTCCAGCGTTTCCGGTGGCGAGTGCAGATGGAACGGTGTTTACGAGGTGAAGAGGAGTCGTATCTTCGCTCTGATGGCGTCCAGCACCGGCGCCGGGACGCTGCCTTTCCTGCTCTTGATGACGAGTCTGCTGATCGTCATGGGTTTTGTCCACTTCACCGAGGATGAACACCTCAATCCGGTTTGCGGAAAGAAGGCATCGGTCTCCGCGATCACAAACCCGTACGCGTCGTCAGGAATCACGCGTGAACTGATGGGAACCGCGATCAGGTCTTCACCGCGATTGAACCTGTCGGCAGAAACGATCAGCGCGGGCCGCAGCTTGATGCCGCTTGTATCCGTGAACGGATACTGCAGGAGGACGATTTCGCCTGCCTGAAGCGTCATCCCCCGTCATCCGGATCATAAACGTCTTCTGCCGGATCCTCCCAGAACTCCAGCGTACCGGATCTCTCGACGATGCCCATCTGGTCTGCCGTCGAAACATCCTCGGACTGACAGATGGTCTCCGAGCGTCGCTCATAGACGGTCTGCGTTCCGAGTTCTTCCGCGTTTACGGAAGCGCTCGGAATCAGGGTCATCGATTCATTGGCCATGCGGTTCCTGCCTTTCCGGGATGACTCGCACCTCGAAAGGTCGCATCACGATCAGATAGTCATTCACCCAGAAACGGATGTAATGGGTGCCATCTTCCTCAAAGACAAGGTTGTTGAGGACGAAATTGAAATCGACAACACTGACCGGATCTGCCTCCTTTGGGAAGGGCCCCTCCAGACGGACCACAACCTTCTCCGACTCTCCATGAACGATTTCCAGTCTCGCCTTCGATCCGGGCCTCAAGTCGGTAACGGATGCAAAGACGACCATCCGTGCGTGGCGGACCGGGAGCTTTCTGGCATTGATGTTGTTGAACAGTCCGACCAGCGCTGTCTTTCCGCCCGGCTCCTGGTAGATGTTGTCACATACGACGAGCGCAATCGGCGTGGGTTTCGTGCTCATTGCTCATCCTTCAAGCCGGCTTCGACTTCTCCCAGTTCGCGTTTTGCCGCATGATGGAGCTGAATCCGAATCCAGACCGACAGATCCTGCCCCGCATTCTCCGCCGCCAACTTGAATGTTTCTTTCTCGGACGGGTTGACGCGTACATCCAGCCGCCCTTCGCGTCGCTGCAGCCGATCCCTTCTTGGTCTACCCCTCGTGGGCATCTTCACTTCCTCCGGTGTGTGTGCGGAAATTGTACACACAAAAAATCCCCTCGACAAGCAGCCGAGCCAGGAGACGTCCTAATCTATTTTGAAACAAGTACTTGACCCCCCCCGCCACCGCTTAAAGCTGGACTGTACGACCATCCTTCCTGTACGCCTATCTATCCGGTTGGGCCGAGACAGTACGGGCCCGACGTTCCCGGGGACTCCCCGTCCACGAGTCGTTGTCCCTGTCCTCTGCGCTTTTTGCGCGACCGCTTTGCGCTTACCACCAACCGGAGGCCACGACGTGCCCGGGGGCGGAACGTCCGTATAACACAGGGCCGGGAAACTCAACCCCCGCGGGGATTTAACTTGAAACTTCTGGGGCTCTGACGTACTCTTTCTCCGACGGGGTTGGAAGTGAATCTCCGTGCCGGCCGGGAGTCCAACGGTCTCGGCCGCGATTCTCGACAAGCGTTTCCCCAGTCCGAGTGAGGAGTTCAGGCGGCTCGAACCCGCCGTCCCTCGATTCGGGGCGGTTGGAGTGTGCGAGTTGTCACGTAGGCCGGTGGGTCCGGTGCAGGATCCCGGCCATGGGTTCCGTAGCAGGAAGACACAGGCCATGCAACGGCTGGCGCAGGTTCGGAATATCGGGATCAGTGCCCACATCGATTCGGGCAAGACGACGCTGACGGAGCGGATGCTGTTCTACGCCGGCAAGATTCATCGCATGCGCGAGGTGAAGGGCGGCGACGGCGGGGCCACGATGGACTTCATGGACCTCGAGCGCGAGCGCGGGATCACCATCAAAAGCGCCGCCACGACCGTTTCCTGGAAGGGCACGGAGATCAACGTCATCGACACCCCCGGCCACGTGGACTTCACCGTGGAGGTGGAGCGGTCGCTGCGCGTGCTGGACGGCGTGGTGCTGGTGCTTTGCGCCGTGGGCGGCGTGCAGTCGCAATCCATCACGGTGGACCGGCAGATGAAGCGGTACCGCGTGCCCCGCATCGCGTTCATCAACAAGATGGACCGCGTGGGGGCCGACCCGGCCCGCGTGGTGGCGGAGATGGAGTCCAAGCTCGGCCACGTGGCGGTGGCCATGCAGATTCCGATCGGCACGGGCGAATCCCTTCGCGGCGTGATAGACCTGGTCCGCATGAAGGCGGTCTACTTTGACGGCGCCCAGGGCGAAACGGTACGGATCGCGCCGATCCCCGTCGAACTACAGGACGAGGCCAGGCGGGCCCGCCACGGCATGCTCGATACGCTCAGCCTGTACGACGACGACCTTATGGGAGCGATGCTCGAAGACCGCGAGCCGGACGAGGCCCTGATCCACGCGGCGGTTCGCGGCGCGACGCTGGCCCGGGAGATTACGCCGGTATTCGTGGGTTCCGCGTATCGCAACATCGGCGTGCAGTTGCTGCTGGACGGCGTGGCGAAGTATCTGCCGTCGCCGCTGGACCGCGTGGCCTACGCCAGCGACAACCAGAACGACGGGGCGGAGATCACCGTCACCGCCGATCCGGACGGCCCGGTGGTGGCCATGGCGTTCAAGCTGGTCGACGAGCCGTTCGGCCAGGTGACGTACCTGCGAATCTACGAGGGCACGCTGGTCAAGAGCGGGCAATACGTGAACTCTCGAACCGGCAGGAAGCAGCGGGTCGGCCGCATTCTGCGAATCCACGCGGACGAGCGAGAGGACCTGGAGAGCGCCCGGGCCGGTGACATCGTCGCCATCATGGGCGTGGACTGCGTCTCCGGCGACACGTTGTGCGACCCCGGCATCCGTCTCTCGCTGGAGCGGATGCACGTGGCGGAGCCGGTGATTGCGCTGGCCGTCCGCCCGGTAAGCAACAAGGACCGCGACGCCATGTCCAGGGCGTTCAGCCGGTTTTGCAAGGAAGACCCCACGTTCCACGTCCGCCACGACGAGGAGACGAACGAAACACTGATCTCCGGCATGGGCGAGCTGCATCTGGACGTGTACGTGGAGCGGGCCCGTCGCGAGTTCAAGGCGAACCTGGTGGTGGGCGCGCCGAAGGTGGCGTATCGCGAGGCCCCGACGGCAGAGGTCTCGTTCGACTACCGGCACAAGAAGCAGACCGGCGGCGCCGGACAATACGCCCACGTGAAGGGCCGGCTGGTCCCGCTGGCCGACGATGCCGCGCACGAGTACGTGTTCGAGAACAAGGTGACGGGCGGCCGGATCCCGACGGAATACATCCCATCGGTGGACAAGGGCTTTCAGATGGCCCGGGCGAAGGGGCCGCTGGCCGGCTTCGAGGTGGTGCGGGTCCGGATGGTGCTGGAGGACGGTTCGTCGCACGCGGTGGACTCGTCGGACCTGGCGTTCCAGATCTGCGCGCGTGACGCCTTCAAGGAGGCGTTCTTGCGGGCCCGGCCGGCATTGCTCGAGCCGATCATGGACGTCGAGGTCGAGGTGCCCACGGAGTACCAGGGCACGGTGAGCGGCAGCCTGTCCGCCCGCCGGGGGATTATCCTGGGCACGGAGATGAAGGGCCCCAACACCGTCATCAACGCCGAGGTGCCGCTGGCCAACATGTTCGGCTACGCAACCGACGTTCGCTCCTGCACGCAGGGCAAGGGCACGTTCTCCATGGCCTTCAAGGCCTACCGCCGCACTCCCGCCGGCGTCCAGCAGGAAGTCATCGAGGCCGCCAAGGCCGAGCAGCGCGAGAAATCGCGAACACGATGACGCCGCGCCGTCCGTTCCCTTCTGTGGGACCGGCCTCCGCTGTGGGACCGGCTTCCGCTGTGGGACCGGCTTTCCAGCCGGTCTTCCCCTGGATCGATCCCGGCACATTCAGCCAAAGGCCGCTCCTGCACCCCGGGCCGTCGCTTCGATCGGACACGGGTCTGGCGATCGCGGACCTCCCCGCCGGCCTGGGCGAATCCGACGATGCGCCAAACCGCCCGCACTCTTTCGGTTCGGCCAGGCTGAGCCCGGGACCCGCTATTCCTCGCACTCGTCGGGAATGCCGTTTTCGTTCAGGTCCTGCGAGAACCCACTCGCGATGTCGCACTCGTCCGGAATGCCGTTCTCGTTGCAGTCGTTGTCCTCAAGCTGGCACTCGTCCGGAACCCCATCCTCGTTGCAGTCCCGGCTACCGCTGCCTGCGTCAGGACCGGCTTCGTAACTGGCCAGCACCTCCTGCGCGCTCAGTGCTTCGGTGTATATCCGAAACTCGCTGATGATCCCCTTGAAGTAAGGCGCCCAACTGAACACGGATCGACCGAGCAGAGTATTCGTGCCGGCGCCGAGATCGGACGGCGTCAGCGTCATGCCGGTATTGAAGGGTCCGGGAATTCCATTCAAGTAGTGGCGTCCGAAAGTGCTTCCCGGGTCGATGGTGATCGCGGCATGGGTCAATTGGCCGGAGGTGATGCCGCCCCCGAAGAGCGACTGGGCGTCGATTTCCGGCGTCCTGATCGAGAACATCGAACTGCTGCCGCTCACGGAGAAGTTCAGGTGGTTCTGCGTACTGGTCTGACTCGTGAACACCGCGGCGCTGTCGCCCTCTTCCCAGACAAACCATACTTCAAAGGTCACGTTGGTCAGCCCGGCGATTGTCGCGGAGATGGGCAATTGCACCATGTCGTTGACGCCGTCCAGCACGACGGCGCCATCGGAGAGGAAGGCCCCGTTCAGCAACACGGCATGGGCCCCGGAAACCGCGTCGTCTCCGTTCTCGTTGAAACGGTACCGGTGAACGACGCTGGCCGGAAGCGGCGGCTGCGCCACGTCGCACTCGTCCGGCACGCCGTTGCCGTTGCAGTCCTCACTCGTTCCCTCCGCGATGTCACATTCGTCGGGGACCTCGTTTTCGTTGCAGTCCAGGCTCGTCCCCTCGGCGATGTCCACGTCGTCCGGTACCCCGTTGCCGTTGCAGTCGGCCGGCTCGCACTCGTCCGGAACACCGTTCCCGTTCAGGTCTTGCGAGAACCCGCTCGCGATGTCGCACTCGTCGGGAATCCCGTTCTCGTTGCAGTCTTCGCTCGCGCCGCCGTGGTCGGGACCGGCCGCGAAACTGTCCGCGATCTCCGTCTGCGACAGCGCCGCGTCGTAGACCCGGTACTCCAGCACCCTGCCCTGGAAGTAACCGTCCGCCGGCCTCATCGACCGCCCCAGCCACGAAAGCGTCGTCGCGCCGAAATCCGCCGGGGACTGCGTGAACGTCGTGCTTGTGGAGACCGTCTGACCATTCAGATAGAGCCGCGCCGTGTCGGTGTCGCCGTCCAGGGTAAACGCCACGTGCGCGACGGTCTCCGGCTGCACGGTGTGGCCCCAACCGATGAGCCACCAGTCCGGCTCGGGGTGAACCGTGAATTGCAGGCAGGGCGGCCCCGTCCAGTACACCTCATGGTACGGCGAGAACCCCATCCACTTCTGATAACTGGCTCCCGTCGTGAACAGGTTCGACTGTGCGCTGCCGTCCCAGATGAACCACGCCTCGAACGTCG
>Ga0334889_1005347_pt1 | contig 10707 bp, 8 predicted proteins | sample GraSluR1_MG_2_FD_207222 | JGI IMG/M metagenome (GOLD analysis project Ga0334889, IMG submission 207222) | Sludge microbial communities from methane-producing bioreactor in Wageningen University, Netherlands - Granular Sludge_8_08-R1 | ecosystem: Engineered > Bioreactor > Anaerobic > Unclassified ... | reverse complement strand
CCTTGTTTTTCTCCACCAGGGCGTAATATTCGCCTTCTACCGGTTCCGCCAGCTCCACCGCGATCAGGAAACGGAAATTCGCCAGCGGACCAGCGGTATAAAACTCAGCCTTGCCGAAATCCGCCTGGAACGTGGCGGTGGGTGTCGGCGTAATCGTCGGGGTGGCACTGGGCACCGGCGTTTCTGTGGGGATATCGGTAGGAATTTTCGTCTCGGTGGGTTTGGGCGTCGCCGTAGGCGGTTGAACCGGGACAGTGGCCGTCGGCTCTGGTGCAGGCGCACCGCAGGCGGAAAGCAAAACAGCCATGCAAAGCATGGAGAGGGTCAGGATGATATTTTGGCGTCGCGACATTTTTTCACCTGTATATTCTTTCTGCGCCCAATTATATCGTGTTTAGAGACAAAAGGGATTGTGAACCAGAGATTGGTCAATCAGGATGGCCGTTTCCTCCTTCCCGAATCAATAAATCTTCCAAAGTTCCACATTGGTGAACTGACAGTTAATCCCTTTGGGTGTGTAGGAATTGATCGCATAACCAATACCGCCGCTGCTGAAATAGGTGTCCTTAAAACGCACCACTTCTTCGCCATTCACATAGAAAGCCATTTGCTTGTCATCCAGGATGATCATGATCTCCGCTGAACCAGAAGCGGCGCCCAGTGATTTTGAATACCTGCCGCCCTTCATTTCAATCACCTTGCCGCCGCGCGAGCGGTAAGTATGCACAATCCCTTCTGTCGAAATCACAGAAAAGTGATAGTCATCCATTGCCAGACCCGAATACATGAATCCACAGCCGGACGCCGAGGGGTTGGCATCCCCCCGCCAGGCCACATCCGCCCGCAGGACGAAATCACTGGCCTGGATACCCGACCCGGCGCGCGTCCAGTCATGGGCCTGATTCTTGTAAAGGGAGGTGCTGTAATCATCCAGCTTGATATATTCGCCCTCCTGGACGCTCACCCGGCGGCTGTCGTACAATTCCTGCACAAGCTGCGCCATGGCGGCTTCGTCCGTCTCGGAGCTGTCAGCAGGCGGCGCTTCCACCGTCGGCTGTTCGGGCGCAGGCGGATCCGCCGTGGGCGGCTCAGGCGTGGGTTGTGCAGGCGCAGGTTGGGCAGCCACGGTCAATTGCACCTGCGCATCCACCGTGGCCTGAAGGTCCACCAGCGGCTGTGTGGGCTGAAAGGGTGCAGCAGCCTGCTGGGCGGTTTTGGTCTCGGCAATCGCCGCGCCCATGGTCGCTTCCAAATTTGGGGTAGGCGTAGCTGCCCCCCCCGCCCCACAGGCGAGGACAAAAACAAGCGCCGCAATCAACACAAACCATTGGATGGATTGCATTTTCTTCATCATTTTCCTCCCAATTTAACGCTTAGCGCAATTCCCAGAAATCAATCTGATCCATCTTGCAGTGCATCGATTCTACCGAGTTTCCATAAAATACCGATGGGCCAACCTTTCCGGTAGCAATGTAGGGATCTTTGAAACGCACGACCTGCATGTTATTGATGAAAACTGAATAGAGATCATCTTCTACGACAATGACCATCTCAGCCTCGCCAGAAAGTGCACCCAGACCGCCAGGGTAATGCCCGCCTTGCATCTCAATATTCTCGCTGCCGCGCTGGCGGTAGGTATGCACCGTGCCTTCCAGGTCCAGATGAGTGGCGTGCCAGTCATTATCACCGGATAATCCCCAAATAAAACCGCAGCCCAAATCTTCCGGATCCCCGCTGTTGGGTGCCCGCCAGGTGATGGTGGTACGGATCACAAAGCTGTCATAATCCTGGTTGTCTGTATCCCAATAACTGAAGGAATACTCGTCTGACGGGTCCGTATCCCGTTTATCAAGGGAACCAAAATCATGGTAAACCCCTTCCGACGACCACAGATTAGACTTGGAGACCATATTGTTAACAAAGTCATACATCGGCCGGGCTTGCTGGGTGGCGGCCATATCCCCGGAGGGCTGTACCGGTTCGGGTTGCGCTGGTACTTCAACCGTAGGCTGTGCGGGAACAGGTTGGGCAGCCTGCTGGGCAGCCATCGTCAACTGCACCTGGGCATCCACCGTGGCCTGAAGGTCCACATGAGGCTGCTCAGGCTGGGTGGGTGGCGCGGCGGCCTGCTGGGCGGCTTTGGTCTCGGCAACGGCTGCCCCCATCGTGGCTTCCAAATTCGGGGTGGGTGTGACCGCAGCCCCTGGCCCGCAGGCGAGAACCCAAACAATCATAACCAACAATATGGCTACACGAAGTTTAGCTTTCATCCCAACCTCCCTTTTCTAAAAAAGACATCTAAGTCCGCTGGCGATAATACTCCCTGGATTGGATCAACTCATAAACTGCTGGCAGCAGATAATACTGGTAGGTTTCTTCCTTGCTGATGCGCTGGCGCACCTGACTCGAGGAAATTTCCAGCAAGGGTGCTTCCACAAAAGTGACCTTGGCACGGATTCCGGGCAGAGCTGCTTCGAGTGCCTGCATATCGACCGCCTTGCCTGGACGGCGCATCACCCCGATCCCCGCCACCTCATCCACCAATGCCTGCGGCTGGTACCAGGTGGGCAGGTCATGCAGGGAGTCTTCACCAATCAGGTAGATCAAATCAACCTGCGGGTATTGCGCGCGCAAGAGGCGCATCGTGTCGACAGCATAGTATGGCCCTTCCCGCTCAATATCCACGGTAGACAGGGTAAATGCAGGCTCATCCCGAATAGCAGCCTGGACAAGCGCCAGCCGCTGCGCTGTAGCGCTGACCGTTTTATTTCGTTTATGAGGAGGAACCGAGGTAAGCACCCAGAGAATACGATCAAGTTTGAGCTGCGAACGCGCCTCAGCAGCCAGGATCATGTGACCGATATGAGGCGGGTCAAATGTACCGCCGAAAACGCCGATTCGAGTGTGTCTTGTTTGCTGTTTCGCCATCAATCCTGCCATACCAGTTCATATTCACCAATATACACCGTGTCTCCAGCCGCGACCCCCAGATCCTCTAATTCCTTCTCAATGCCGAGCACGCTCAGCAGACGCTGGAAACGGCGCACTGAGCCGTCATATTCCCAGTAGGTCATCGCGGCGGCACGTTCAATGGCTGCCCCCGTCACACGGAAGCCAGCCTCAACCGGCTTGATACGGAAGTCCCGCGGGTCTTCGCCGGGGCTGTAAACCGGCAGCTCACTGGTCAAAGTTTCCGGCGCAGGTGCAAATTTCAACAACTCCGCAGCGCGGTATAGCAAAGGCCGCACATTGTCATGGGTCAAGGCTGAAATCGCCATGATCTCATATCCTTTGGCCTCAATCGCGTCCCTGACCTGCGGCCATTTCTCCTGTACGTCAGGCATATCCATTTTGTTAAAAGCGACAATCTGTGGTTTCTCACCCAGCTCACTGTCAAACAAGGCCATTTCAGCATTGATCTGCATGAAATCCAGCACCGGATCCTCGGAATGACCATCCAGCAGGTGGATCAACACGCGGGTGCGTTGAATATGGCGCAGGAAAGCATCGCCCAGCCCCACACCCTGATGTGCGCCTTCAATTAAACCGGGAATATCAGCCAGAACGAGGGTATTATTAATATCCAGTTCCGCCACACCCAGATTGGGTTCGATCGTCGTAAAGGGATAACCAGCGATCTTGGGCCGGGCATTGGTCACAGAAGCCAGAAAACTGGACTTGCCTGCATTGGGCACACCCACCAGGGCAATATCCGCAATCAGCTTCAATTCCAGCCGCAGATTCATTTCCTGTCCGGGTTCGCCGCGCTCTCCGGTACGGGGGGCCTGGTTGCGCGAACTGGCAAAATGCTGATTACCCCGTCCGCCGCGGCCTCCGCGAAGTACTACCAGGCGCTGATCCGGTTCCACCATGTCGCCAAGAATTTGATTCGTATCGGCATTGTAGATCACGGTTCCGGGAGGAACCTGGATCACCAGCGGTTCAGCCGAGCGTCCAGTCATATTCTTCTTCATCCCGTTGCGGCCATCGTCTGCAATAAAGTTTTCCTTCCTGTGAAATTTGGACAAGGTGTTAAGAGTGGTCACCACCTGAAATACAATATCACCGCCGCGTCCGCCATCGCCCCCATCCGGGCCGCCCCGCGGGACATATTTTTCACGCAAAAAATGAACAGCGCCATCGCCGCCCTTGCCAGAGCGCACGTAAATTTCAATCTCATCTATAAACATAGTACTTTCCCGTCCTGTTGTATCGGTTGTCGCTAATGTTAATTATACTTGTTTGTCGAGGCGTGAGTATACCAGATGTTAGCGGCGAAGAGGAATCGGTTTCTTTCCCCTTCCCGTCAAAATCCTCCCGGGTAGCGTGCGTTCGCTTTTGAACGCACACCCAAAGAAAGAATTTGCTTTTTCCTTCAAGATCACCATGAAAATGGTACATTATCCTGTCTTACCCAATCAGGTATAGTATCTCCAACCACACCAGTCACCAGGCTCCACTTCGGTTTCCCTCTCGATATTCAGGAAACAAAAAGACCGTGGAAAAAATCTTCCACGGTCCTGATTCTGAAACAAGGTGTTTCGGACGGGTTTATAACCTGTCCCGACAAAAAATCCTACTTCCCGAATTTGGCCTTAAGCAAATCTTCCAGGGTGGGTACACCGATCTCCTGCAGTTCGTAGCGCACGCGCTGCATCGGTTTGTTGACCTTGACCACGCGGGTCAGGTCAATCGGCGTGCCGGAGATGACGATATCAACGTCAGCGTTTTCGATGGTCTTTTCAAGGTCGCGCATCTGCTTGTCGCCATACCCCATTGCCGGCAGCAGGGTGCCGATCTCGGGATATTTCTCGTAAGTGTCAACGATGGTGCCCACAGCAAACGGGCGCGGGTCAACAATCTCGCCTGCGCCAAAACGCTGGGCAGCCACCGTGGCAGCACCGTACTTCATCCCCCCATGCGTCAGGGTCGGTCCATCCTCGACCACCAGCACCCGCTTGCCACGGATCGCTTCAGGATCATCCACGAACAGCGGGGAAGCTGCTTCAATGATGACCGCATCCGGATTAAGTGCATGCAGGTTATCACGGACGGTCAACACATCGGCATAATCGGCGGTATCGATTTTATTGATCACAAAGGCATCCGCCATGCGCACATTCGTCTCGCCGGGATAATAGCTCTTTTCATGTCCCGGGCGGTGCGGGTCGGCAACGACAATGGTATAGTCTGCTTTGTAGAACGAGAAGTCGTTGTTGCCGCCATCCCACAGGATGATATCAACTTCTTTCTCTGCCTGGCGCAGAATGGCTTCATAATCAACGCCAGCGTAGACGATCACTCCGTTGTCAATATGGGGTTCGTATTCTTCACGTTCTTCGATGGTACATTCGTGTTTGTCCAGATCAGCATACGTTTCAAAGCGCTGCACGGCCTGTTTGGCAAGATCCCCATAGGGCATGGGATGGCGGATAGCGGCGACTTTGTAACCCATATCACGGAGAATTAAGGACACGCGCCGGGTAGTCTGGCTTTTACCGCAGCCGGTGCGCACTGCGCAAACGGCAATCACTGGCTTGGTGGATTTCACCTGTGTGGCAGCAACACCCATCAAACAAAAATCTGGGCCGAGGGCATTTACCAAAGCAGCCTTGGACATGACGTAATCATAGGGAAGGTCACTGTATGAGAAAACCACCTGGTCAACCTTCAAATCCTTGATCAAGCGCACAAGTTCGCTTTCCGGGTAGATGTTGATCCCATCGGGATAAAGAGAACCAGCCAGCACCGCAGGATACTTCCGATCATCAATGTTCGGAATCTGCGTTGCTGTAAATGCAACAACTTCATAATCCTTGTTATCTCTGAAAAAAGTGTTGAAATTGTGAAAATCGCGCCCTGCAGCGCCCATAATAAGTGTTCGTACTGGTGCCATGGTTATCCGTACTCCTTCTGTTCGAAAAAACAGGACCAAGTTTTTTCACTCCCGACACACGCCGGAAGGATCCTACAAAATCTACATCACGTCCGGGGATTGAATGCCCAAAAAGGCGAGGCTGTTCGCAATCGCAACGCGGGCAGCGGCAACGATGCGCAAACGATGGCTGCGCATCGGTTCATCAGCCTTCAACACCGGGCAGGTGTTGTAGAAATTACTAAATCCTTTTGCCAGTTCATAGGCATGGGTGGCAACATACAACGGTTTCAACTCGCGGGATGCCCGCTCCACTTCATTCGGCAGGCGCGAGATCAAATCAATCAAATGAACTTCTGCTTCTTCCAGCGCATAGTTCAGCGGAGCAGAAGCCGGTAAACCGCCATCCAGCTTGCGCAGAATGCTGTTGCAGCGCACTGCTGCATACTGAATATAAGGGGCAGCCTGACCATTGAAGTCGAGGGCGGTTTCCCAATCGAAGGTAACAATTTTGGTATTATCGCGGGAGAGCATCGAATATTTTAATGCGCCCAAAGCCACCGCCTGCGCCACTTCCTGCTGCTGCACCGGGGTCAGGTCGGGATTTTTTTCCTGCACGATCGTCAGTGTGCGGGCAACGGCTTCCTTGAGCAAGTCCTCCAGCAGGACAACCGTGCCATCCCGTGAAGACATGGTCACATTCCCCGGCAGGTTAACGATCTCGTAAGCCAGGTGCTGGCAATCCTCGGCCCATTCGTAGCCCAGCAGCTCAAGCGTCTTGAAGATTTGCTTCATGTACAATGACTGGCGTACGTCAATCACATATACGGAGCGGTCCAGGCCGTATTGTTCAAATTTATCAATCGCCAACGCCAGGTCTTTGGTGGCGTACAGTGAGGTGCCGTCAGAACGCAGCACAACCAGCACACGATAAACTTCCTCGGTGCCAAGAATTTCATCCAACGGCACGATCACCGCCCCTTCCGGGCGTTCATCCCGGGCAAGGCCCTTCTCAATCAGAAGATCGACGATTTCCTTGCCGGAGTCTTCCACATCGCTCTCGTAATAAAAGTGATCAAAATGCACACCCAGCAAGTCATAGATTTGCTGGAAGCCCTCCATCGACCACTCGCGGGTTATCTCCCACAGCTCGACAATATCCTCTTCCTTGCGATCCCAGCGGGCAAACAAGGCGCGCACCTGCTCTTCCACCGCAGGGTCCTGATACAGGCGGTCTGCTTCGGAATAGATATCCCCCATCCAGCGGATCTTCTCATCGCCAGGAACTTCACCGTCATGATTTTCGAGGTAGTTCCATAGCCATTTGATCACATGCAGGCCAATATCGCCGATGTAATTGGTGCGCACAACGGTATTACCGCCGCCTTCCAGCAGGTTGCAAACGGCATCCCCAAGAATCACGTTACGTAAATGACCAACGTGAAAAGCCTTATGCGTATTTGGCTGGGAAAATTCCACCATCACCTTCTCTCCGGTAGAGGGATTCTCCCCAAAATTTTCTCCCTGTTCCAGAACAGTATCCAGTACGCGCTGGGCATAGGCAGGTGTCGAGAAATACAGATTCAGGTAACCACGTACAGCTTCCAGCCGGTCAAAGCCGGCTGGCTGGCCGAGATGAGCCGCTGCCCCTTCGGCAAGTTCCTGGGCGCGAGCCGCCACATTCACCTTCTGGCCCTTCTCCTTTGCGTCTGCAGCAGCCAGTTGGAAAAATGAGGTCGAGATGCCCCAATGCGCGTTAAAGGGAATCCACTTCCAAAGCAAAGGAAGATCGGGAAGCCCTTGCGCAAGGCAATACGCTTTAATCTGCTGCGCAATGATTTCTTGTTCTTGTTCAAACATATTTTTAGTCCAATGGTTGAATTTAAGATAAAAACCGTCAGATAGAATGGATTACTCGAAACACTGAGTTCATCATTCGGTACCATTGAACATAGTCCCAGTCCAACAGACTCTGACGAGAGGATTATAACATATGCACATATGCCGAAGCGGGAGTTGCACACTCCCGCATCCTTAATCTGACCACCTTCCCAAAATAAAAAGGGCGGATCAGATTTCCATTCGCAATCAAATCCTGCGATTTAATTTTGAAAGATTATTCCATTGAAGCAAGCCGCTTCATCAAACGACTTTTGCGGCGGGCAGCGTTGTTTTTATGAATAACGCCTTTTTGCGCAGCTTTATCCAGGGCCTTAAGCGCCTCGAAAGTTGCCGTTTCAGCAGCGGCCTTGTCGCCAGCTTCCATCGCAGCCAGTGCCTTGCGCACAAAAGTGCGCGCCCCGCCGCGATAGGTGCGGTTAAGAAGGCGATGCTTCTCGTTTTGACGATTTCGTTTCATTGCAGACTTAATGTTTGCCAAGATACTTCCTCCGATATACAATTAATCTATTCAAACGCAGTCAAGAATTTTACCTGATTGGCCTGAGTTTGTCCAGTTCCACAAGAAGCAATTTTATCAGCTTTGTGGAGATTTAGGGAAAAGAATTCAATATTTGTAATGGCGAGACATTCAGCAAAAAAATGAACATCGTGCCCCGCCACTACAAATACTGTTTATTACTTATCCAGCAGGGCTGCCAGACCGGGAAGCATCTTCCCTTCCAGCATTTCCAGGGAAGCGCCGCCGCCGGTGGAGATATGAGAGATGCGGGGGGCAAGCCCAGACTGGTTGATCGCCGCAGCAGAATCACCGCCGCCGATGATGCTGATCGCATCGCTGTCGGCAATTGCCTGGGCCACACCGAAGGTGCCTTTGGCAAAGGCGGGCATTTCAAACACACCCATCGGGCCATTCCATACTACCGTACCCGCTTTTCCAACGACCTTGCCGTATTGGGCGATCGTCTCCGGGCCGATATCAAGGATGCGCCAGCCATCTTCCACAGGTCCCATCGGCATCACTTTGATTTGGGCGTCATTATCAAAAGCGTCCGCAATCACAACATCTACCGGCAGGCGCAGCTTGCTGCCGCCCTTGCCGAGCAGTTCTTTCGCGGTTTCAATGGCTTCTTCTTCCACCAGCGAATCCCCCACCGGGTAACCCTGGGCCTTGAAAAAGGTATTTGCCATGCCGCCGCCGATCAGGATCTGGTCAGCAACATTCAACAGGTTCTCGATCACGCCAATCTTGTCGGATATCTTCGCGCCGCCCAGGATAGTGACAAACGGGCGACTGGGTTCAGCGATAGCCTGTCCCAAATACCGGATTTCCTTTTCCATCAGCAGACCAGCCACAGCCGGCAGGAAATGAGTCACACCCTCAGTGGATGCATGGGCGCGGTGAGCGGAGCCGAAAGCGTCATTGACATACAGGTCAGCCAAAGAGGCAAGCTGCTCGGCCATGGCGGGGTCATTCTTCTTTTCGCCTGCATGAAAGCGGGTGTTTTCCAGCACGAGGACATCACCGGGTTGCAGTGCAGCGGCAGCATTTTCGGCAGCCGCACCGATGCAGTCTTCGGCGAAGGCAACATCCTGCCCCAGCACACCAGCCAGGTATTCGGCCACCGGTTTCAGCGAAAATTCGGGTTTGGCTTCCCCTTTGGGGCGTCCCAGGTGCGAACACAGAATGACAGCAGCGCCGCCATCCAGCAGATACTTAATCGTGGGCAATGCGGCCTGGACACGCGTGTCATCCGTAACCATGCCCTCCTTGAGGGGGACGTTGAAATCTACACGCACCAGAACTTTTTTTCCCTTCACATCCACATCTTTGACAGTTTGTTTACTGAACATATTGGTCTCCTTCCTGTGTAAGAAAATAATGCGCAACCCATCTCATCGTAAGAAGAGCGGATCACGCATTATTCGTCAGATTCCCGTAAGATTTAGAGGGATTTTGCCATCATCGCGGCCAAATCGCCGGTGCGGCTGGAATAACCCCATTCGTTATCGTACCAGGTTACCACCTTGACCATATTGCCGCCCATCACCATTGTGGAAAGGGCATCGATGATCGAGGAACGCGGGTCGCCCTTGTAATCCATTGAAACCAGCGGTTCTTCGCTGTAGCCCAGGATCCCCTTCAGCCGATCAGATTCGGAAGCAGCCTTGAAAGCCGCATTCAGCTCTTCGACGCTGGTGGGTTTCTCAAGTTCAGCAACGAAGTCAACGATCGAGACGGTAGCAGTGGGAACGCGCAGGGCGAAACCATCAAATTTGCCTTTGAGATCGGGGATCACCAGAGCAACTGCCTTGGCTGCACCGGTGGTGGTGGGGATAATGTTCTGGGCAGCCGTGCGCGCGCGGCGCAGATCCTTGTGGGCCGCATCCAGAATGCTCTGGTCGTTGGTATAAGAGTGGATCGTGGTCATCATGCCACGGACAATGCCGTAATGATCATTGACAACTTTGGCTGCCGGAGCCAGGCAGTTGGTCGTGCAGGAAGCATTCGAAACAACATGATGCTTTGCGGGATCGTATTTTTCGTCATTGACGCCCAACACAATCGTAATATCTTCGTTCTTCGCGGGAGCGGAAATGATCACCTTCTTGGCGCCGCCGCCCACAATATGCGCTTCTGCGCCCGGCTTATTGCCTGAGGCCAGCTTGTCTCGGAAAACGCCGGTGCTTTCGATCACAATTTCTACACCCAGTTCGGCCCACGGCAACTTGCCGGGGTCACGCTCGGCGAGAACTTTGATCGTCTTGCCATCAACAACCAGATCATTGCCAGATACTTCAACGGTGCCAGGATACGGACCATAGCTCGAGTCATACTTAAGCAAATGGGCATTGGTTTTTGCATCGAAAAGATCATTGATTGCAACAACTTCCAGGGTGTCCGCATGATTCTGATTGATAACTTTTAAAAC